>Ga0233412_10000032_pt1 | contig 79360 bp, 45 predicted proteins | sample Na_anoxic_4_MG_FD_180667 | JGI IMG/M metagenome (GOLD analysis project Ga0233412, IMG submission 180667) | Seawater microbial communities from Saanich Inlet, British Columbia, Canada - Na_anoxic_4_MG | ecosystem: Environmental > Aquatic > Marine > Inlet | place: Canada: British Columbia... | reverse complement strand
AAATTAATGGACTAGCAGGAGATGTTAAAGCTACTTATATTTCAGCACCTGCAACAGCAGTAAAAGGAGGAGTATTAATAACTCCACAATCTGGAGCTTACTTTTCAGGTATAACTTTAACAAGTGGCTCAGTAGTAGCTATCTTAAAGTAGGTTTATGTACGGATATGGATATAGATACAATAGCGGTCTAGTAGTAGGTGCTGGAGGTGGAGCGCCTTTCACTAATACTAAGAGCCTACTTTTTGATGGAGTGGATGATTATGTTGACTGTGGAAACCCAACAGATTTACAGATAACGGGAGCTTTTACCTTGTCTGTATGGATGAAATTAGATTCGACAGTAGGCACTCAGGCTTGTGCAATATCTAAAGACAACGGAACATCAGAAAGGGCATTTACTCTGTGGAGCAAGATTGTTAATAAACCAGTTTTTTATATTTGGAATGGCGGCTCAAATTACAATGTAGGCGGAACAACTAACATAGCGGATGACACTTGGCATCACGTAGCAGTCGTTTATGTACCTTCAACTTCTATAAGAATTTATGTAGACGGAGTATTAGAAGGAACTAACACTACAAGTATTCCAGCAAGTATTAACAATGCAAACTACGATTTCAAATTAGGTCATTTTGCTGGAAGTCTTTTTGAATTTAAAGGTTTAATGGATGAAGTTTGCATACTTGACAGACCAGTAACTCCGACTGAAATAGTAACTTTATCAACTGCTCCAACGGTTGACCTTACAAGTTTAAATCCTATTTCTTGGTGGAGAATGGGTGATGGAATTACTGCCTTCCCTACTATCCCAGATGTAATAGGAACTAATGATGGAACGGCTTTTAACGAAAATGAAGCTACAATGGTTGTTCCGGACGTACCTTAAAACAATATAAAATGCACAATAATAAAACATACGCAGTTATCAATTTAACAGATGTTGGATTAATTGATTTTTCACAAGTAGGAGAAACGTCTGCAAGTACAGTACGTAAATCTTTAGATAATACTCAATTTGTAATCAAATGGCAAGAGGGCTACGTACCTACTTTTATCTCAGACAGCTCAGTTATTCCAGTTGGAACTTACGACCACCACGCAATTTTAGAATTAATGGCTACTTCTGAATGGAGTTCACCTATTGAAGAAATAGATTAAAAATATAATTATGAGTCAAAGAAATCAAGGAATAATATCAGGCATAGAAGGAGCAGTAACAATACACTCAGATGTAGATGCTACTACCTCAGCTATATTATTAAATAACTGGACAGCTATAATTTCTCCAACAGTAACTGATGATTCTGCTTTAGGATATGCTGTTGGTTCTGAATGGACAGATGTAACAGCAGATAAGTCATATAAATTAGTTGATGCTTCAGTAGGAGCTGCAGTTTGGAAAGAAACAACTGCTGGAGGAGGTCAAGTTGATAGTGTAGTAGCAGGAACAAATGTATCAGTAGATAATACAGATCCAGTCAATCCAGTTGTTAATGCAACAACACCAGTGCCAACATTAATTAACACAAACGGAGCAACTACTTTTGTTAATCCAAGTGAAACAATAAGGTGTACAGCAAATACATTTGCCGTAACTTTGCCACCAGCAAATCCTATTCAAGGAACTACGTTTACACTTGTAAATAGTGGTACAGGTGTAATAACGCTAACCCCTGATACAGGAGACCTTATTAATGGAGCATTAACAATAACTTTAACACAATACGTAAGTAGAACAGTTCAATCTGACGGTAATAATTGGGTAATAATATAAATAAAATAGACATGGCAATAAAGATAGAATATAATACAAGGTTTGGAGACTCTTACGATGCTGCATATGCAAGAATTGTAAAGTTAGAAATAAACTATGCTTCCAATTATGCAGAAGCAAGTATTGGAATTTACAGAAGTGAAGATGATAGAGCATCTGGTAAAGAGCCTGTAATAATAGAAAAAAGAAGATACATAGGAGAACGGTTTGAAAATTTTTTCAAAGAACTTGCATTAGATAACATTAATGAAACAATAAATCCAGTAGCTGACATATATAATTCATTAACTACAGAGGAAGGTGGGAAATATGAGGGGGGTCTAAAAATTTACGATGAAAAAATCAAAGAAGATGGAAAGATCAAAGAAGTCAGTAAAGATGAGAAACTAAGAATGTAATTATAATATATAATATAAAAATAAAGATATGAGTTTTACACCAATAGATACAATACTTTTAAGCTCCTCACTATATGTAGGCTTATCTGATAGTGCTACTTTAACTGGATTATTCGAACAGAGTTTATTACCAGCTACAGGTCAAGGTTCTTTATCTGTTCCTGCAAACTCATTTAAAGTTGGAGATAGTTTCCATCTTGTAATGGCAGGAGAGATACCAGTAGGAAATAAGAATGATGATTTCATATTTAAAGTGTATCAAGATGGTTTAGTTTTAGGAGAGATAACAGTACAACTTGAAGATATAACTGTTGCAGGTGAAAGTTTCTGGGAAGGAGAAGTAGATTTTACTATTAGAACAATAGGAGTTGGAGGTACATTGTGTTCTAATATTGATTGGACTTTCAATAAAAAACTTACAAAAGACTTTAAAGGAAGTAGAAGTGTTACAGTTACCACAATAGATACAACAACAGCAAGTGCTTTAACTGTTACGGGAGAAGTAGTTGGAGGAAATGGCTCTGAATTAGTAACTAAATTTATGACATTACATAAAGTAATTCAAGGTATATAATTAAGATTAAATAATAAAAAAGATGGAAGCAGAAGGACTAACATTTGGATTAAATGCAATAGTAAGTATATTGTTTGCAGCAGGAGGTGCACTTGGATTTTGGTACACAATCAAAGGATCAGTTAACTTACTTGAACAAAGAGTAAAAACACTTGAGGCTATTGATAAGGTTTTACATAAAAGAGTTGAAAGCTTAAAAGAAGAGGTTAAGGAAAATAGAGATAAAGCAGATACGTCTATAGCTGATATTACTGGTAAAATGCAAGCAATGGAACTTAGAATTATACAAGCAATCCATGACTCAAAGGTTTAATATTATTAATTATGAGTAAAGATATAAAATGTCCTAATTGTGGAGCTAAATATGAAGTTAATGTAACTCCTAAACCTCCAACATCAGAATCAAACTATATTTGGCTATTTGATAATGGTCACGGTGGTATTATAGATGGAGTATATCAAACAGCAGGTAAAAGATCACCTTTATGGCCTGATGGAGAAATTCTTTATGAAGGAGAATTCAATAGAGCTATTGTTAATAGACTAATGAAGCTGTGTGAAGAGGCTGGAATTGATGCAATCAATTTAGTTGATACTCAAGAGGATGTTCCTTTAAGTAAAAGAACAGATAAAGCTAATGATATTTCTCGTCAGCAAATGGATATGGATGGTAAGCCTTGCATTTATGTTTCAATACATGCTAATGGATTTAGTACAGAGTCTGCAAATGGATGGGCTGTATATACCTCTATAGGAGAGACAAAATCAGATAAAATTGCAACTGTACTATATGAGAAAGCAGTAGTAGAGTTTCCAGAGGAAAGAATGCGGATAGACACTCACTCAGATGGAGATGCAGATCAAGAATCTAATTTTTGGGTATTAAGAAAAACAGTAATGCCTGCTATTCTCAGTGAAAACTTCTTTATGACTAATTCTGATAACTGCCATAAGTATTTATTGAGTGAAAATGGAAGAGATAGAATAGCAAAAATTCATTTTGAAATGATACAAGAAGTAGAAAAAACTAAAACTATTTAATTATGAGAGCTTATAAGACAGATGACCGAAGTAAAGAAACACCTTTACCAGTAAGAGCTTATAGATCTACATGGTTTTCTCTTAGAACAGGAAAGTTATACAGACAAACTACACATCCTATAGGAAATAATTGGGTGCTGGAAGTTACGGGTGTCCCCACTCTAGCAGAGGTCTTAGAGTCTGGTAATATCATGGAGAATCTCCAACAGATAGAATCAGAGAATGGTTCAGCTTGGATGTATGTGCATGATCTAGTAGCCGCATTTGGATTTGATGATAAGAATATCAGTATCACTGCTACTGGGCTTAGTATTAACAATGGCCTGGACCAACCAATTACAATAGATTGGTTAACTAACAGGATAACATTAAATACAATAGAGACATTTATTGATGATACTGCTGCAGGTGTAGGAGGGTTGACATTAAATCAAGTATATCAAACACCAACAGGTGAGTTAAGAATAAAACTATAAGATATAAATATTTTATTTAATAAGAACTGGCTAACAACCAGTCTTTTTTTGCATCATAATTATTTAAAACTTGTAAAGTTTAAACTTAATTACTACCTTTACACTATAATTATTTAAAAACCAACATTATGAATGAAGAAGTAAAAGAAGCTCCTGTTGAAAAAACAGAGCAAAAGGAAATGTCCAAAGAAGAAGTAGCAGCACATGAGGCTAGAATGAAAGAGCAAAAAAAAGAACTTATCAAGTTCTATAAAGATGAAATGCCTTTTTTAAAAGCACAATGTGAGTATGAAGAAACTATCACTAAGATAGAAGTAGCTAAAATGACAAGGCTTGATATTATGATGGCTAAAGCTCAGATCATGGCTAATTCTCCTGAAGAAGAATCAGAAGAACGTAAACTTAAAACTGACTAATAAGAGGAAAGTGTATTAAGTATTAAAACCAACAATCATGGCAGAAGTAAAAAAAGTACAAAAGATTGGCCATATGGATCTTTGGAGCATAGTAAGTTTTCAAATTCATTTGTATTGCCACCTTAACAGTATTAGTATTTCAGAATCTGATCTTGAAAGTCTTGCATTACTTGCTATAAATGGAGAATCTGAACTTTCTGCATTTTGTAATGCAGCGTGTGAACAAGATGAAAGAGATAGGGACCTTGTATTAATTCATGAACGTGAAATATTTAAGACACCTCAATCAGTAAGAAACTCTATAAATAAGCTTGAGAATATGAAGCTTATACAAAAAAAAGGTAAAAGTAAAAAAAAGATTTCTGTTAATTCTTTACTACAGATACAAGCTAAAGGTAATATTTTTGTAGAAGTTAAACTTTTAAGAAAAGAAGATGAACCCCAAGAAGCCTAAGCAGTTTATTAAACCAACAGCTGATCTCTTAGGTGAAACTGAAAATTTAGTACTTGATGTAGTAAATTTTTATTGGGCGGCTGTACGGAAGGAACTCTATAAATTAGAGTCTCCCTCTGTAACAGTTACTAATTTAGGAACCTTTAAGGTAAGGTATAAGAGAATAAGTGTATTAGAAAAAAAATATAATAATTTTCTTAAAGATAGTTCAATGGATAAAATGACATTTGATAAACATAATGTTCATAATAAATCTTTAACTAAGCTTAAAAAATTAGAAGAACTCAGAACCAAGATGCAGGAAGAGTATGAAAGAAAAGCAGAAGTAAAAAAACAAAGACAAGAATATGTTATTAAAAGTTTGGAAAAATAAAGGAAAGATCCTAGAAGGGATTAAGAATCGTATCTTTAAGCAAGAGCATATAGAAGAAATCTTTGAAGAAAGATTAGGTGTATGTCAAAAGTGTATAGAATATGATCTTGAAGGTAAGAATTGCTATGTTCCAGGAACACAACCTTGTTGTGGAGAATGCGGATGCAGCCTTTCTCTTAAGTTAAGATCTTTATCATCAGAATGTGGTTTATCTAAATGGGATGCTGTATTAAATGAAGATGAAGAAGATAAGTTAAATGAACAATTACAAGATAAGCAATAAAACTTAAATAAATAATATGAGTCTAATATTTAAAGAAGAAGGGCACGTCTATGAAAGTATAGATCCTAATGAACAAATTAATTGGACTAGTGTTACAAGTTTAGTTGCTATGTTTAAAAAACCCTTTCCTAAAAATCAAGCTGAAAAATCATCTAAAAATAAAAAGTCTCAATGGTATGGAATGAAACCTGAAGATATTCAAGCAGTCTGGGATGCAGAAAACTTAAGAGCAACTACATTAGGAAGTTTTTATCACAATCAAAGAGAAGCTGATGTAATTGATTGTGATACCTTACAAAGAGAAGGTGTTGATTTACCAATTATACCACCTAAAGTTATTGATGGTTTAAAGTATGCACCAAATCAAAAACTTATATCAGGAATATATCCTGAACATTTTACATACTTAAAATCTGCTAAAATATGTGGACAAGCTGATAGGGTAGAAGTAGTCAATGGATATATAAACATATCTGATTATAAAACTAATAAAGAAATTAAAAAAAAAGGTTTTATAAACTGGGAAGGTGTAAAAGATACTTTGATGACGCCAATAAGTCATTTAGATAATTGTAACTTACAGCACTATACTTTACAAATGAGTATATACATGTATATAATGATTAAACATAATCCTACACTTAAGCCAGGTAAAATGATATTAGAGCATATATTATTTGAAGTTGAAGGTAAAAATAAATATGGATATCCTATTACTAAATATAATGAAAATGGAGACCCTGTAGTAAAAGAAATAGTTCCTTACGTAGTTCCGTATTTAAAAGAAGAAGTAATATCAATGATTAACTGGTTAAAAGACAATCCACAATGATAGCAAGATTATTTGATGTACAGAATGGAAAAGTAGTTCCTTCAGAACACTGTTATACCATTTCATGGTTAAAAGATATTATGGAAGAATACAGTAAAGATAAAGAATACTTAAAAGTGTATACATATCTTTTTTACATGACTTTTCCTAATCCGGATGCTAATCCTTTTTTTCATATAAAAGAATCTGAAAAAGAAGAAATGATATTAGAAGATATTAATGCAGAATTTTCTACAGAAGATAATACAATACAAAAAGCATTAGGTAGATGTAAAAAGATATATGAGACTCCAACATCAAGAGCTTATGATGGAATAGCAGGAATGCTTGATAAATTAGCTCTATATATGAGAGTTACTAATATATCAGATGGTAAAGATGGAAATATATCTGGAATAATTGCTGCTGCAAAAAACTATGAGCAAATTAGAAACTCATTTAAAGGTGCTTATAAAGATTTACAAGAAGAACAAGAGTCTAGAGTACGTGGTGGAAAAGGATTGGGATATGATCAAATGTAAAGTGTATGTTTAGAGACAGGGATTATCCCATATCAATACCTACGTGGGAAAAAGGAGAATGGCAAGAAGATACTATTTTTAATAGTATGCAAGAGTTCATAGATTATGTAGTTACTTTATTTAAGGAACCTGGAACATATGAATTTGATGACTCTGTTCAACATTGGCAAACTGAAGCTATAAGATATAATACTTTTGGATATTTTTGTGAAGCTCCATTTAGAAGTAGAGATTTTATTAGGTATTGGGATGATCAAAAAAGAAAAGCTCGTATAGGTGCTATATATAAGTCTGGAGATAAATCATGGTTGTTATCTAGAGATTATTATTTTTGGTTAAATTTCTTACCTATTTTTGATAAAGAAAAAAATGAATATGATTTTCCTCTTATTTGGGACATACAATATCATATGGCTCTTTATGAACTACTTGCAGAGCTAAATAATAAGCATACAGCTATACTTAAAAAAAGACAGATAGCATCTAGTTATTTTCATTGTGCTAAACTTATAAATTATTACTGGTTTGAAGAAGGAGCTAAACTTAAAATGGGAGCTTCTCTTAAAGATTACATTAATTTAAAAGGATCTTGGAAAATGTTGAATGAATATTCAGATTTTCTTAATGAACATACAGCATGGGTCAGACCTCATAACCCTGGTAAAGTGGGAGATTGGGAACAAAAAATTCAAAAAACAGTAAATGGGAGAGATATAACTGTAGGTCTTAAGTCTACTATGGGTGGTTATACATTTGAAAAAGATGCAACGGCAGGTGTAGGTGGACCTTGTAGATATTTCTTTCATGAAGAAGCTGGAGTTGCACCTAAGATGGATCAAACATATGAGTTTATGCGTCCTGCATTACATTCCGGTATGATAACTACAGGTATGTTTATTGCTGCGGGTTCTGTAGGTGATCTTGATCAATGTGAACCTCTTAAAGAATTTATGTTACATCCTGAAGAAAATGACTTCTATGCTGTAGAATCAAATCTTATAGATGAAGATGGTACCTGGGGTAAGCACGGATTATTTCTGCCTGAACAATGGAGCATGCCACCGTTTATAGATGAGTATGGAAATAGTCAAGTAGAAGAAGCCCTTAAAGCTATTCATGTTCAGAGAGAGAAATGGAAAAAGGATCTGGAGCCAGGAAAATATCAATTGCGTATCTCTCAGAAACCTACCAATATAAAAGAAGCATTTGCATATAGACAGGAGTCTAAGTTTCCACTTCATTTGCTTACTAATCAACAAAGAAGAATAGATGATAAACAATATCATGCAGAATATTTAAATCTTAAAAGAGGACCAGGAGATACAATCTTAGTTTCAAATTCTAAGAAGTCGCCTATAAAAGAATTTCCTGTAAGAAAAACAGATACTGATAAAGAAGGATGCATAGTAGTTTGGGAAAGACCTGTTAAAAAACCTGAATGGGGAACATACTATGGTTCAATAGATCCTGTGTCAGAAGGAAAGACAACTACTTCTGATTCATTATGTTCTATATACATATATAAGAATACTCTTCAAGTAAGTAGACCTGACAGTAACGGTACTATGAAAACAATCATAGAAGAAGGTAAAATAGTTGCAGCATGGTGTGGTAGATTTGATGATATTAACCTTACTCATGAAAGGTTACAACTTATTATTGAATGGTATAATGCATGGACATTAGTAGAAAATAACATTTCTTTATTTATTCAACATATGATAGCAGTAAGAAAACAAAAGTATTTAGTCCCTAAAGACCAGATAATGTTTCTTAAAAATTTAGGTGCCAATAAAAACGTATATCAGGATTACGGATGGAAAAATACTGGTACTATGTTTAAGAGTCATATGATATCTTATGCTATTGAGTTTTTAAAAGAACAAATGGATGTAGAAACAGATGAAGACGGTGAAGTAAAAAACATTGTGTATGGTGTAGAGAGAATACCGGATCCAATGCTTATTAAAGAAATGTCTGAATATCATGATGGACTCAATGTGGATAGATTAGTTACATTTGCCGCACTTGTATCATTCATTAAAATACAAGAATCCAATCGCGGATATAAGAGAGTGGTTGAGGAACAAGAGGGAAAAGACTTGGAAAAGTCCCAAAATTTGTTTAAATTAAAGAAGAGCCCTTTCTCTAACATTGGACCAAATAGAAAGAGAAAAGGCAGACCAAAGCGTGGTAATGGCTTTAAGAACTTAAAATAAAAGAAGAGCATGGAAATATTAAATGCAATGGACCTTAAGAAAGGTAAGAAAGCCAAACATAATAAGATGGCTTCTTTAACTCAACCTATACAGTTTTTACCAAAAAAAGAAAAAGACACAGACTGGTCAGCTTGGAACATGGATTGGTTTGAATGGCAAGGTCTTAAGCAATTAAGAAGAAACTCAAGACGGTTACTTAAAAACTATAAACTAGCTAATGGTATTATAGACAAGAGTGATTACATTGTTGAAGAAGATAATGAATATACTGATATCATAGAACAGTTAACTACTGAAGATGAATCAGCACTTGAATTAAAATTCTACCCTATTATACCCAATGTAATTAATACATTATCTAATGAGTTTGCAAAAAGGAATACTAAGCTTACATATAGATCTGTAGATGAAATCTCTTACAATGAGATGATGGAGGAAAAGCGTGGGGAAATTGAACAAGTTTTGCTTGGAGAAGCACAAATGAAATTGCAAGCAAAACTTATGGAGCAAGGAATTGATCTTAATGATCCTAAAGCTCAAGAAGAAATGCAACAAGAATTAAAAACACTTCCTCAGATTGAAGAGTTTTATAGAAAAGATTATAGATCATTAGTTGAAGAATGGGCCCAACATCAGTATGAAGCTGATATGGAAAGATTTAAAATGGATGAACTAGAAGAAAGAGGCTTCCGTGATATGCTTATTACTGATAGAGAGTTTTGGCATTTTAAAATGTATGAGGATGATTACGATATTGAGTTATGGAATCCTGTACTTACTTTTTATCACAAGTCTCCAGAAATAAGATATATATCTGATGGAAATTATGTAGGTAAAGTAGATATGATGTCAGTATCAGATGCTATAGATAAATATGGCTGGTTAATGACACAAGATCAATTGGAATCATTAGAATCAATTTATCCAGTAAGAGCAGCAGGATATGCTGTTAGCGGAATGCAAAATGATGGTTCATATTATGATGCTACAAAGTCTCATGATTGGAATACAAAAATGCCTTCACTTGCATATAGACAATTCACTTCAATGCATGATGGATCTAATGCAAATGGTTCAGATATTGTATCATGGATACTTGGTGAATCAGAAGATTTTTTAGATGATGGTGATTTACATCTTCTTAGAGCTACAACAACATATTGGAAATCACAAAGAAAACTTGGTTATTTAGTTAAGATAGATGATATAGGAGAACTTACACAAGAGATTGTAGATGAAACATATAAAGTAACAGATAAACCTGTATATAATACAACTCTAATTAAAAATAAAGGTAAAGAAAATTTAGTATTTGGTGAACATATTGAATGGATATGGATTAATGAAGTATGGGGAGGAGTTAAACTAGGACCTAATCATTCAAGTATGTGGGGTATGAATAATACAGGAGGTATAGATCCAATGTATTTAGGTATTAACCAAAACAAAGTTGGAAGAGTTAAGTTCCAATTTAAAGGTGATAAGAGTATGGTTGGTTGTAAACTTCCTGTAGAAGGAAGAGTATTTTCTGATAGAAACTCTAGATCTGTATCATGTGTTGATCAAATGAAGTCTTGGCAAATTGGGTTTAATATGGTTAATAATCAAATAGCTGATATACTTGTAGATGAATTAGGTACAGTTATTATGTTTGATCAGAATGCATTACCAAGACACTCTATGGGAGAAGACTGGGGTAAGAACAATTTAGCTAAAGCTTACACAGCGATGAAAGACTTTAGCATGCTTCCATTAGATTCTACTATTACAAATACAGAAAATCCTATAGCTAATACTGCATTCCAAAAACTTGACTTAGAACAGACTAATAGACTTATGTCTAGAATACAATTAGCTAATTACTTTAAGATGCAAGCTTTTGAAAATATAGGAGTATCTCCTCAAAGAATGGGTCAACAGATTGAACAAGAAACTGCTGAAGGAGTAAGAGCTGCAATTAATGGTTCTTATGCTCAAACAGAACAATATTTTATTCAACACTCAGATGAGTTAATGCCTAGAGTTCATCAAATGAGAACTGACTTAGCACAATATTATAACTCAACTAAACCTTCTATTAGACTTCAGTATTTAACCAGTTCTGCTGAAAAAGTAAATTTTCAAATGAATGGTACTGATCTTTTACTTAGAGATGTAAATGTATTTGCTACAACTAAAGCAAATCATAGAGCTGTAATGGAAAAACTAAGAAGACTGGCAATAGAAAATAATACATCCGGAGCCTCTATATATGACTTAGGTAATATTATTAAAGCTGATAGTATTCCTGAAATTACAGATGTGATGAAAGCTTCTGAAGAAAAAGTCCAACAGCAAAAACAACAAGAGCAAGAACATGCTCAACAAATGCAAGAACAACAAATTGCTGCAGCTGAAAAAGAACAACAGCTTGAAAAAGATCATGATGCAATGGAAGCTGAGAAAGAAAGAAGAAACAAAATTCTTATTGCTGAAATTAAAGCATCAGGTTACGGAGCTATGATGGATATAGATGAGAACAAGCGTTCTGACTTCCAAGATGAAATGGAAAACATCCGTAAATCAGAAGAGTATCAAGAACAAACATCTTTAAAGCGTGATGTTGAAAGTAATAAAGTTACTCAACATAAAGATAAGATGAACCTGGAACAGCAAAAAATGGATTTAGCTAGAAAAGTATCAGATGATAAACTTGCAATAGCTAGAGAGAATAAGAACAAATATGATGTAAAAAGTACAGAGGATAAAAAGAAAAAATAAGTATAGCTATATAATGCAATTTTTATTATTTAGAGCTTAGTTTTCTTTAAACTTTCTTAGTTTATTTACACTAAAATTACTATATTAAACTATAGACATTAACAAACCAACTAAAAAAAATTATGTCAGATACACAAACCAACACACAGGTTACTCAAGTTTCAGAAGATGAGCTTGACAACCTTCTAGGAATGCCAGGAGGAGAAGTTGCTAACATGATGCCGGAAGCAGTGATACCAGAGGCAGACCAAGAGAAACCTAAGTTCTTTCAAAACGGCAAAGTTGATACCAGTTTCTTAAATGAACCTGATGCAACTGAACCAACGGCAGACCCAGTAACTGCAGATTCTGTTCCGGATCCAACTGCAATAGCAGAGCCAGAACCAGTAGATACAACTTCGTTTGATTCTATAGTAGAGGATTTAACTCCAGATTCTGATGATCCTAAAACAGGAGGAAGACCTAGCTTAGATAAAAAAGGAATGGCACAGTTAGCACAAGCTTTAATTGATGATAAAGTTATTTTACCTTTTGAAGAAGATAAAAAATTGGAAGATTATACAATGGATGACTATAAAGAGTTATTCTCAATGAACTTTCAAGAAAAAGAAAAAGCTATAAAGGAAAGTACACCTAAAGAGTTTTTTAAATCTTTGCCAAATGAATTAAAAGCAGCAGCTAAATATGTTGCTGATGGAGGTAATGACATGAAAGGTTTATTTAAAGCATTGGCAGCTTCAGAAGAAGTTAAATCTTTAGATCCAAACACTGAACATGGTCAAGAAAATATTGTAAGACAATACCTGCAAGCTAATGATTTTGGAAATGATGAAGAAATTCAAGAAGAAATTGATAGCTGGAAAGATCTTGAAAAATTAGAAGCTAAAGCTAATCAGTTTAAACCTAAATTAGATAAAATGCAAGATGCAGTTATTCAACGTAGGTTACAAGAACAAGAGTATAAGAAACAACAACAACAAGATGCTTCTTATAAATATGCTGATAGTATATTTAGTACATTAGAAAAAGGTAACTTAAATGGTTTGAAGCTTGATAACAAAACTCAAAACATGTTATATAACGGATTAGTTCAACCTAACTACCCTTCTGTTAATGGATCAAATACTAATCTATTTGGACACTTAATTGAGAAGCATCAGTTTGTAGAACCTAATCACGGTTTAATTGCAGAAGCACTTTGGTTATTAGCAGATCCAGATGGATATAAATCACAAATATCTAAAGGAGCAACTAACATAGCAGCTGCAGATGTTGCAAGACAACTTAAGTCTGAACAAGCAAATAAGAATGGTGGAGGAGCAGAACCACAAGCAGGTAATGAAAGAACCACAGGCGCACATCAAAGAACAATCAAGAGACCAGGTAAAGGTTTCTTTGGAAGAGATTAAATAAATATAAATAATAAATACAATGGCAATACGTAAAGCACAAAGAGGATCGGTAATAAAACAAGGAAGACCTATTAGCGCAAAAAGAGCTAAAAAGAAAATGGCAAAAGGAAAAGGTTATATTAGTAAACCTATACCTAATACACAAAAATCTCCTGGCTCATTTGTAAAAACTAAACCTAATAAAAAAGGACCTCTTGCAGGATTCACTAATAAAATTGTAGGTAAATCTAGGCCAATTAAGAAAGCACAAGGAGGTGGATCAGCACCAAAAAGTCCTACAGCAGCTCAACTTAAAGCGGCTGTAAAAGGAACAAAAAAAACTTCTCCTAAAAAGAAAAAAGTAACAACTACTACTGTAACAAGACCTAAAGCGGGTACATACGGTGGTACTAATAAGACTACCAGAACTAGTACAAAAACTAATAAGAAAGGTGTTACAACAACTAAATCAAAAAGCGTACAATCTCAAGGCTATCATCCAGGTGCTAGAGCTACTGTAAGTAAATCTAAAGTTAAAACTAAGTCAGCTGGTAGAACTCCATGGGGAGCTAAACAACAAAAAACAATTTCAAGTAAAGGCTCAAATAAAACTATGTCAAGAGCTAAGGGTACAAAGATTGCAAAAAGAATGACAAAGAAAAAGTAAATAATAAACAAATAAACAATTAATAATTAATAACTAAAACACAAATCACATGGCAACTCCAGTATTAAATAATGGAATTTTCTTGAGAGACACATCTTATGATGCGAGCTCTCATGTAGACTCTTACCATTTAGTGAACATGTTGAAAGATGCAGAACCGATGGATTTAGGTCCAGTGGATATCTGGGCTATGGCTCAGAAAGTAGAAATGCCTCTTTATCAAATGTCTTCTTTTGGTGGTAAGAATGTAATCATGGTGGATAACCACCGTGGAGAGTATAAATGGCAAACTCCTGTTTCACAGGATCTTCCTTATGTAATTGAGGACATTGAAGCCGGTAATGACCGTAAAGGGCAGGATGGTACTACTTTCAAAATCAAATTGAACAAACGTGAGTTTGGACATGGAGACATCATTACTTATGACAAGTATAATGGTACAGAGATGTACATTACTGATGAAGACATCCTTCCAATGGGAGATGGTTTTATTTTCACAGTAAGACTTGTAAACAATGACAATGTAAAGTTCTTAGATAATCAATATCTTAGAGAAGGTATGAAGTTCTTCAGAAAAGGTTCTGCAAGAGGTGAGTATGGAGAACGTTTCTCTGACATTGTAACTAATTCTTCTTTCCGTGAATTTTATAACTACGTAGGTGGTGCTGAAGCTCACGTTCATTATAGCATCTCTTCTAGAGCTGACATGATGATTAAAGGCGGAATGAAAGCAGATGGTACTGTACCAGTTACAGAGATCTGGAGAAACTTTGATAAAAACATGAATCCTTCAGTATCTACTTTAGAAGACATGGTTAGTCAAATGGGTAAGAGTTATGTAAAGAAAGCTATGGAAAATGGTACTCTTTCACGTACATTCTTAACTGCAATGGAATCAGCTCACTTGAGCAAAATTGCTAATGATATTGAGACTTACCTTATGTGGGGTCATGGTGGAAGAATCCGTCAAGATGGTCCAGATGATTTAAGATTATCAGTTGGTCTTTGGAAACAATTAGACAACTCATTTAAAAGAGTATATAATAAAGGTAATTTCACACTTGATTTATTCAGATCTGAATTATACAACTTCTACCAAGGTAAAGTTGAATTCAATGGTCCAGATCCAAAACGTCAGCTTGTTGTTCAAACTGGTATTGGTGGAATGAAGTTAGTTAATGAAGCTATTAAGAGAGAAGCAAATGCTGCTGGTCTTTTAATTGAAGCAGCAGATATAGGAGCTATTACTGGTAAAGGTATGGATCTTGGATTTGGATTTGCTTATACTTCTTATGTAATTCCTTTCTTAGCTAACGTTAAGTTTGTACTTAACCCAGCATTTGATAACTTGCATACTAATGATGTTGAAAATCCAATTATTGATGGTCATCCATTAAGCTCTTATAGCTTTGTGATTTTTGACATCACTGATACAGGTAATGATAATATCTTCTTGTTAAAGTTAAACTGGGATAATGCATTGAAATGGTGGTACCAAAATGGTACAATGGATTACATGGGAAGAAGCCAAGGTTTCCAATCAAGTGGTCAATTCAATGGATACAGAGTTATGATGACTCAATGTATGCCTGCTATTTGGGTTAAAGATCCAACTAAAGTTCTTAAGATAGTAATGAGAAATCCTATTACAGGAGGATCATTCTAAAAGAATAATCAAATTAAAAAGGGAGAGTTTGCAACACTCTCCCTTTTTTTTCATACACATGCCTGAACGCAATACTGGACTTTGCACACCAGCAGGTACTAAAAAAAATGACAATTAAATAAACCAATATAAACCAATAAATAATAAAATTATGTCATTCACAAAAGTAGAAATACCAAAAATTAATCAGTATAAGAAATTATCTGTAAGACCTTATTTTGATGGGTCAGTAGAAAACATGGGCTTAGAAAAATATGGCCTTTCACTTTATGATGGTGTTTATCATACAGAACAGCTTGCTTGTTTAGAAAACAATGGAATCAAAAGATACATAACAGGTCTTAATGAATTTGCTCCAGAAGTTAAGTTTATAAAAGATCCAGAAGAAAAAGCTGCCAAAATTAAAGAGATTAGAACAGTAGTAGCAGAATTGGAACAAGAATTTGCAGCTAATGTTATTGATATAGAAGATAAAGATTTTTGGAAAAACGTCAAGTTACTTAGACCTGATAATGATGAATTCTGGTCAAAAATAGAATTAAAAGCAGGTAATGAAATCTTATTCATGGATCCTACAAAAGATCCATATGACTTAGTAAAAATTTATGCTATTGATGCAGGTGGATTTTCAATAGTAGCAAAAAGTTTAGAAGCTGCACAACAAATGTCTAAACCTCCTAAATTTTATTTAGATAGACATGAAGAAACAGTATCTACTAAAAATGCATACAAGAAAATCAGAAATAAAGCTTTATCTCAGTTACAAACTATGTATGATAAGGATAGTAATAAGTTACTTTATGTAACAAAAGTTATTGATCCAGGATCAGTTCAATTCAAGAAAAGCACATCTAATGATACTTTATATGAAGCAATGGATAATTACATTACGGGAATGAGTTTTGAAAAAGATAAGCAATATGCTGCTCAACACTTTTTAGATTGTTCTAAGCAAAAGGTTGGAGATTTAAAATTAAGAGCTATGGTAAAAGATGCTACTTATTATAAAATTATTACACCTAAAGCAGATGGCTATATATATCATGTGTCTAGTAATAGCATGTTAGGGAAAAATGTTGCAGATGTTGTTGAATATTTAAAGAACCCTCTTAATGAAGAGATTTTAATATATGTTCAAGATGCTGTAGAAGAACAATGGAATAAATAATAATTAAACTATATATTATGTATAAAGGAAAAAGTCAAGCAGATCCGTTTAACTTGAAACATTGTGAAAAAATGAAAGGAGCTAAAAGATTAAGTGAACAACCAAAAGCTTCACGTTCAGTAGCTGGAGCAGAAGCTCCATCTGGTAGCAGAGGAGCAAGACCATCTGCAAGCAGAAATGTAGCTGGATCAAATATCCAAGGTGGTACCGGATCTACTGGTAGAAAGTCTTATAATAGAGGAGGAATTGATTAGTAATGAATAATACTACTATACAATTAAAAATTGTAGAAAGACTTAATAAGCTAGCATCTAATGATTATGATAACATTGAATGCTGGCTTATAGTTGAATCTTTCAACAAGGCTCAGATAGAATGGGTAAGACGTCAACTGCGTGGATCAAATCTTTTTCAAGATGGTGATGAAATGTCCCGCAGAAGAATAGATGATTTACAAAGACTTCTGGTACCTTCAGTTTTGCCTATTATAGATAGAGGTATTTTTTATGAGAGTGTTAATGAGTTACCATCTAATTATTTAGAATATAAAAGAATAGATGTTAAAGCTAAACATGAATGCTGTGATGATCCTAGACCAATGACAGTATATTTAGCTGAAGAAGATAATAGATCACAACTACTTAGAGATGATCTTAAGAATCCTTCATTTGAATGGGCTGAAACATTTTCAACTTTAATTGCTAATAAAGCTAGAATATTTACTAATGATAAATTTGAACTAGTAGATGCTGAATTAACTTATTATAGATTTCCGGTTTACATTGAAATAACCGGATGTGTAGATCCTTATACTGGACAAGGTACAACAGTAGATGTTGAATGTGAATTTAAAGATGATATTATAGAATTATTAATAGATGAAGCAGCTGCAATATTAGCAGGTGATATAGAATCAGGTAATCAGTTTGGAAGAGGTTCAAACTCAGCAGAAAGAAGTAACTAATTAAAAAAATAAAAGATATGGCATATGACAATAAAGGTGGTGTAAATAATGCAGCAAAGTATTTTAATGATCAATATGATGCAAGGTTAAAAAGAATGCAGCCAGGCGGTAGAAGTGATGGTTATGTGGTAAAAATGTCAATGAGTAATGGTAGTAAACTGACTGATAGTGAAAAACTAAAACTCCATGATGAAAAATCTAAAAGATTCCTTAATAAGAAAAATAAGAAGGGGCCATTTAAGGGAGGAAAAAGTAAGTCAAAACCTTATAGCTAAAACTAAAGATATGTACAACGATTTTGATAAGATGTTAAATAGTTTTGAAATTGGTGGTGAGTCAGGTCCACCAAAATGGGGACCTTGGAGTAAGAAAAATGTTAATAAGAGAAGAGCTAAGAGAGCTAAAAGAAAAATTAAAAAAAATTGTGGTAAACCTGGTTGTAGCCGAAAAGGCAAAGGTTTAGTGTAAGTAAAAAGAAAATAGTAAACCTTTTTACATAAAGAGTTGCATATTAGGAACTAATTCCTTATATTATAGTATATTTATTTATTAATCAAAAAACAAAACAATGAGTTATTTTAATCATGCATTTTGCAAAGTAATGTGGGGAGCTTCTCCACTTCCAGCTGCACCTAGTGCAGTAGGTTATTTGAACGCAGCAGGTACGGCATCTGTAGATTTACTTCCTAACAATGGTGTAGGAACATTTACATTTGCAGATCAAGCAGCAGCCGGATGGCCTTCAGTAGCGGTAGCGCCAACAGGTGGTGAACCTTTAACATTAGTAAGTACATCTTTGTACCAAAATGATAAAGTAGGACCTTTTCACGGAGGTTATCAAGAGACTAACAAGTCTAAGATGATCAATCCAAAATTTATTAGTAGATTCTATAAAGTAGAGAGCGCAGCTGCAATTAGCCATATTATTGGTGTAAGTGCAACTCCTAATTTAGATCTTGCAGGTGCAGATGCTAATTGTTGTGCAACATTCTTATGTAGTGAAACTTATGAGATCAGATTTGATCTTAAAGGTGAAGCGGCACTTAGAGCATTAAATCACAATGCTTATGAAATTGCTGCTGCTTATACAGGATGTTGTCCTGTTGATCCAGCAGATCCTTTAGAAGTTGATCCAGCATTAGTTATGGAAGGTTGGATGGATTACATTGTAAATGATCCAATTTTATCTGGTGTATACGGACAAACTGATCAAAGATTAGTTAACGTTGGAATGACAGTAACTTGTGATGATGGAACAACATGGGATTTATATCTTCCTAATAACCCTGCAGTAGGAATTGCTGGTGTTTATTTTGAAGCTGATGGAACTACTTTAACAACTGCTGGACAAGCGTTTGTAGATAATCAAGAAGCTGCTATTGGTGGTGGATTTGCTTATAGCACTGTTACTCAAGTTTCAACTTATACAAGTGTATTTACTCCAGCAACACCAAACTGTTGTGCAGGTCTTGTACTTGAATCAGCATTTGTTGAAACAACATTTGGAGATTGTACGTTTATGCCTACTGATCATTTTGCAATTGAACCTTTGTTAATTCAAGCTTCAATGTTAGATGAAACAGGAGATCCTTGTGTATTTGCACAATTATGTATTTCTGATGGAATTACACCTTCAGGAACTAATTCTCAAACTGTTTACCCAGCTATCCAATTTGGAACTCAAGCAATGGGAACAGGAGAAAAAGTATTGAGAGATTTAATCTTATCAGAAGGATACCAACAAAATCACTTTTCTACAAACAGAGATTTAAGAGTTAGAGAAATCACTCAAGGATATGATGTAAGTAGCGCTGTTGATAGAGGTGGACTATATGATTGTTATTACATTCAGCACACTGTGCCTAGATATAACAATCCATCTGGAACATTTGATAATGATCAATATTTACTTAAGATACCAGTAGATCCAACAGGAGCAAATAATGCAGCATTTGAAGCATTTGTTGCGGCATGGTTAGCAGGAGCTAACAATCCAGTTGTATTGGAAACGTACTAAGAGTACATATTATTTCACTAAGAAAGGGGAGGGTTCACAAAACTCCTCCCTTTTTTTTTTATATATAAAAATCAAATATTTTCAAGATGGCTAAACATACATTAAGCTTAGAGATTAAGGATACATTAAATGAATGTGTTATGTGCTTAGATGATACAAGCATATATACTAATGGTTGTCTCGATGTAGAATGTCCTTATTTAGATATACTTGCTCCAGGATTTTCATGTGCTGTAAGATTAGATGTAACTCCAGAGTTTTGTGGTTTATGTTTAACAGCTTGTGATCTTGAGTTACAAACACAAGATTGTGGAGTACGTTTTGATACCATTCCTGATGGAGTATACGTTATTAAATATAGCATTGCTCCTAATGAATATGTATTTGCTGAATATAATCATTTAAGAATTACTTTATTTATGTTAAAATTTAATGAAGTACTTTGTGCATTAGATATTGCAATCTGTGATCCTTTACCTGAAATTAAAGAAAAACTTAAAGAACTTAGATTAATAGAGATGCTTATTAAAGCGGCTAAAGCTAAAGTAGAATTCTGTCATACGCCTGGTCAAGGTATGGATCTTTATGAGTATGCTAAGAAAAGACTTGACAAATTAGCCTGTACTGTATGCATATAATAAATTTTAAACCAACAATAATATGTCACAATGTAGAAACTGTAGAGCAAAATTAGGATGTTCATGTAAAAAAAGAACTGCGTCAGATGGCAAAAGCTGCTGTGCAACTTGTCTTCCTAAGTATGAAAAAACAGTAAAGAAAAGCAGAAGTAGAACTAGTAAAAATATGAATACATCCCCAGGAGTTATATTAAATGTAACTGCTGTAGAAAAAGAATAAGATGGCAATAACCAGGACATATTCAGTAGGTCAAAATAGTAAAGCACGCAGATTAGATAATCATACTTTACCATGGGTTGATGTTTCTCCAACAGGTGATAGTTGGGAAATAAATGATGTTATGACTGATCCTAATAGTAGTGATAAAGTTACTATAGTAGGAGAAAACTTAGGAACAACTGGTGAAATTGGTATAAAAGTTTCTACTAATGCTGGGTCATCATGGCTAACTCCAGTACTAAATAATCCAAATAATGAAGTTATACCTGCAGCATGGTATGAACTATGGTATGTTGATTCTAATATAATATGGATTGTAGGATTTGATGGTGCAATAGCTAAATCAATTGATGGTGCAGTTAGTTTTACTATGATGCCACAGGTAAATGATGTTCCTATTGGAGCTTCAGGCCCTGCATTAGGTAACGATGCCTACACTGCGGCAATACATGCTATTAATGCAGATATTGCAGTAATAGTAGAATCAAGAGGTCAATCTGTTAGCACTACTGTATCCAAAGTATGGAAAACCGTAAATGGTGGTTTTAGTTGGCAACTCCAAAATGGAGGTTCAGTTTTAACTACTGTTGGTGCTGGAGTAATTGGTTACGGTGAAGGTGTGTGGATATCAGATGATAAGTCAACAATTATTGCTGCTACTAGTGGAAGTCAAAACGTAAGTACTGATTTTGGTGCAACATTCACAAGTATACCACTTGAACCAATGAGGTCAGGTCGTCATTTAACATGGTATCCTTCTTATGGTGATCCAGATTTCTTTAGACATCTTGGTGGTGACCAGCAACAAGTAATAGAAAGTACAGATACAGGTGCTACATTTATAATTAAAAGACCATTAACACCTGATTCTACAGTAATAAGAGGAGGTCATTTCTATTCAGATTATAACGGGTATTATATAGAAGGAAGAACTATATTTTTTACTACAGATGGTGCTGTAACAGGAACCATTTCTGAAATAGTACTTAATACTGAAAGAATGAATGCTGTATGGACTACAGCAGGTTCAACTATATACAGACTTATTGATTGTACAGGTGCTCAAGCTGACATATACTCAACGTCTCCTGTATTAGCTCCAATGGTAGGATTGGTTGTAACTATAGGTGGAATTTTTGAACCAGACATTTTAGTTACATGTTGGCAAGTAGAGATAACTTTCTTATTAGCTCCACAATTAAGTTTAGTTGCTAGTGCAACAAGTTTTGATGATTGTATATCATGCTTGCCAGAACCAGCTGATGATATATGTTGGGATTTAATATCTTGCAATGGCTTATGTAATGACTTACTAAGTGTAACAGGATTAACTTTTTTAAACCCTCCAATACCAGGTTCATTATATACTATAAATGAAGACCCTACTTGTGTATATGAGCTATATCCTATACGGCAAGCTATGTTTAAAAATCTTCAATCTGAAGATTTATCTGACCCTTTAAGTGATTTTCAATTAGGAACTGATAATATTACTATAGAAGTATCTTCAATTATTTATAATAATGTAGAGCAAGTAGTTACACCTTTTACATATTTACTAAGTCCTAGTAACTATCAAGCTGTAGAATGTGTAGGTTTAAACTGTACTATAGTTCCTGTTGACACAACAGAAAATTGTATAGATAACATTCAGTTATTTTTAAATGATGTTTTTACATCATTGCAAGTTCCAATAGAAGCTTATTCGGATGATCCTGAGCATTGTAAATTTGGTTGCAGTGGTCCGGGAGCAGAACTAAAGTGTCAGGAAATGTTTAGGTTACAATATAGAGACAGTGACACATTTGGTATTACATTAAATATAACTAGTAATGCCGGAACAATCTCTCAACTATTAGAAGTACAAATTGGTAATCTTTCAGTACAAAGCAATTTAAATAACGGAAATATAGTAGAAACATGTAACGCAGATGTATACTGCCCTCCTGTTTCTCAACCGTTAATACAAAGTATTGAGCCTTGGGATGGTGATTGTACACCACCAATCCCACCTGTTCAACCAGAACTAGGAGAACCATGTGTTATAAAACCAAGATTAGGAGAACCTGGTTTTGCAACTAAACACTGTGATCCTAAAAAGGTAGTAGCTATTAAAACAAGTTATGCAGATTCCGTGTTTGCTTTATTTAAGCGCTTACGTTATGGTATTGAAACATGTTGTGAATATGATTTAGATAAAATTGATATTAAGAACATGCTATTAGATTTAGGAGACATTTATGATCCTGATCTTTGTGTAGCTGGACAACCTGTTCCTAACGGATGTTGTTTAAAACCTTGTAATGTAGAAGCTATGCTAATGTTAGCACCAGTATCTTGCCCTGCACCAATAAATATGGTTGTTACACTTGAAATACCAATACAATGTATAGCTCCAACAAATCAAATAGTAACTTTAGAAATACCTAAAAATTGCTTTGATGTAATAATTAGTGGTAATGGTAAAATCCCTGGTAGTTTTGAAGGAACTGACTGTGCTGGTAACTTAGTAAGTTATACAGGTGTAGATATTACAGATACTATAGGGCCTATATGTATTGATTTTGATTTACCTATTGTTGAAGTTTCTGTTTCTGTTATTATACAAGGTCCTTGTACAGAGTAAAAAAGAAATTGGAATCACACCTTGTTAGTTAATTACTTGCAAATGATATTTAAAATATGTATATTAATATAGGAGTTTAACTCTTAAAAAAAAGAAACTATATGCTACCAACTAATTCAGGACACGCTAAAGATAAAGGATGTTCACCAGTTTCATCTAACTGTGTAGTATGGCAAGGGCCAGATTTATCATGTATAGATTTATGTAATGGTGACACTGTTAGTGACGTAATTGCTAAATTAGCTTTAGAACTTTGTACATTAGTAGAAATGTTTGACTTAGATGAATATGATTTTAGTTGTTTAGCAATACCTATATCAGAAACTCCTACAGATACAGGAGATCTTATTCAGATACTTATTCAAAGAATATGTGCTTTAGAAGGAGTTACTCCAACAACTGACCCAAATAATCCTGGATCAGTGGGATGTCCTGATAATTGCATAGTACCTATTGCAAGTTGTTTTTATTCTGAAGACATGACTACAGGGGATATGATAACAACATCATCATTAGTTGATTATGTAAATCTTATTGGTAATAAAATATGTGATATACTTATAGATATAGTAACATTACAAAATGACGTAGTAACACTGCAAGAACAGATAAATGATCCTACTACAGGTTTAAAAAGTCAAGTTGAAGAATTAGATTTGGATAAAGCAAGTAAAAGTTCATTACAATATCAACTTAGTGAAAAAACTACAGTAGGTGCACCAACAGAATATCTTCCTGATGCTACTAGGCAAATAGAAAATTCCTTGATACGTAGTCAAGATGCTCAAGGTACACCAACTTTATATTATCAAAATATGGTTAAAGCTGGTAATATTGACAGTGAACCTAAAATGTATGGTATTGGTAACATGAGTACAATCCCAACTTGGACAAGTAATCCACAAACGGATGCAGAAGCAATGGGTAACCAATGGTTAACTATAAGAGATATAAGAGAAGAATTACAATATTTAAAACAAAATCTTGATACATCAGGATGTTCAAGTTTATTTTTAAACTTTAGAGCTACTATTACTGTAGGAATGACTCAAACGCTTCTTACTATTTTCACAGACGGTTCAACAGGGTTTACATCTCAATGGAGAGAATGTAATGATGGTAAAACCAAAGTTAGTGTTGTAGATGTCTTAGGTAATTCTACCACCTTTAGTGTAGGATTAATTGATTTAATAGGTAACCCTTCAGGTTATAGTATTGATCTTACTCCAACTTCAGTTGATCAAACTCAAGATATTACAGTAACAGCAGATACATGCTTTTCAAATGAAACTTCTCAATCTACATGTGAAAAACTTTATCCTTATGAAATATTAGTTTCAGCAACTTGTCCAGCTAATGTATTAACAGTATATACTACATCTGTATCATATAACTTTAATTCAACTATAGGGGATGGTTATATAATTAACATATATCCAACAGGAGGTTCTACTCCGATAGCTAGTCAAATAATATCTACTCCAAGTGTTATAGTGTCTTATACTATCTTTGGTCTAAGTGCAGAAACTACTTATGATTTTGAAATAGTAGTAATAGATTCACGAGGCGGAGAAAGCCCTTGCGCTAAACAAACTTTTATAACATTACCAAATGAATGTGCACCTCCAATAGGAGCATCAGCAATCTTAACAACACCTTAATATGGCAAACTGTAATAAATGTAAATCAAATAGATGTGGATGTGGAGATTCTGCTTTAGGCATCCCTGCAACTTTTAGTAATTGCCCAACAGTCTGTCCTCCAGATTCAGAAAAATGTACTGAAGTATTTTTAGCTCAGTGCATTTGTTGGCAAGGACCTGATATTTGTGAATTAGATATTAAGACTGGTGATAGGCTTGATGAAGTATTAAGAAAATTAATATTAACTATATCTCAAGTAAGTTGTAAGCTTAAAGGAGAAACTGGAGATTCTGCTTATGCTGAATGGTTAGAACAAGGAAATATAGGAAGTGAACAACAGTTTTTAGATTCTTTAATTGGACCTACTGGTGCTGATTCAATAGTACCTGGTCCTCCAGGACTTGATGGTTTAGATGGAAATATTTGGTTAAACGGTAATAATATACCTTTAGTAACTTTAGGAAATGATGATGATTATTATTTAGATGATATAACAGGTGACTATTATAAAAAAATTCTAGGAGTGTGGGTTTATCAAGGGACACTAGAAGGAATACAAGGAATACAAGGCATACAAGGCATACAAGGTCCTCCAGGACCAGCTTCCATTATTTGGGAGGCATCCAATGTAGGTCTAAACTTAGTTACAGGTATCTTGATACCTTCTGGAAATGCAGCTTCAGGATCTGTTACGACACTCAACACTATTATAGATTATACTCTTCCAACACCAGACATTGCATTTATAAATTTTATGATAGAAATGGAATTCGTGTGTAATGCTGGTGATGCTGCTAGAATTGAAATAGATCTTAGCCCATATGTAAATTTATTTCCAATATCCCAAACAGCATTTGGTATTTCTACTTCTATTTGGCGTAAAACTTATAGCTCAGGAGCGGCTATACAAACTCACTTCAGTCTTGATGGTACTGGACTACTAACAAGTGCTGTTTTTAACTTACCAATAACTGAACTTACTCCTGAAGACTATTGGGTAGCAGGTCAAATTACAGTACGGTTAAATTAACTTAATAAAAAAGAAAAATGTCAGATTGTAATAAACCTAAAACAAATGGATGCGGATGCCCACCTCCTGTAGTGATTCCAATGCAAATGGGACCTCCAGGTGCAGATGGTGCAGATGGAACTATTGGGCTTACTGGTGCGCCAGGGCCAGATGGAAGTTCAGCTTATGATGTTGCTGTAGCAAATGGATTTATAGGAACAGAAGCAGACTGGTTATTATCTTTAAACGGAACAGATGCACCAATGGATTATGCTATTGTTCATCCTAGAACATCTGTTATAAATAATGAACTTCAAGGAGTTAGTATGATACCTGGGGGACCATTTGCAGGAGGTGTTACTGGTTATACAGATAGTTTTAAATTAGAAATAGATAGAATAGGTTTTTTAGAAGCTGTGGAAGTTTCTATTTTAACTCCTCCAATAGGTTCAGTAGGATTCGCTTTGGGAAGTTTAAATTATGATGGGACTTTTAATAGTTCAGGGTCTTCTGTTAGAACTTTTAATCCAGGAGATTCTAGCAGTTTTCTTGTAATACACACTTTTGCTTGGACAACCTTAGCTGTTGGTAGTCATGAAGTTGTTTTAAACTTTGAAGCAGATCCATTAACAGGAATTGCTGATAAACAAATTACTATTCATTTAAACATTATATAATATTAAACTTAACAATATAAATATTTAAAAAAAGAGTTATGGCAGGATGTATCCCATGTAACGAATGTACCAATTATGGAGAAGAGACCGCTTGTTTAAGTCCTCTTAACCTTGCATTTGAAAATTTAACAACTACTTCAGTTAGTCTTAGCTGGGAAGGGAGTGCTAATGTGCTTACTTATAATGTTGAGTTTAAAGAATCAACTAGTTTGACTTGGAATGTATTAGTTCCTGTTATAGCATCAGTAAATATTGTAACTATCATTGGGTTAACTCCAGACACAACATATGATTTTAGAGTCAATGGTGTATGTGCAACATCATCATGTTATTCATTAACAGTAAGAAAAAAAACTTGCCCTTTAGAGGCATAAACCAAATATAAAAAATTAAAAATTAGAATTATGGCAATAGTATCAGCAACAATAACAGTAGACTTTACAGCAAACTATGCGGGTGACCACAGAGTATGCTGGCAAATTCAAGGATCAGGAGGTCCTTATGACTGTAGCACAGTAGTAAATTGTGTAGGAGGAGCAACACCTTGTCAAGCAATATTCAATGCAGATGTCAATACAACAAGTTGCGATGGTATTGTAACCTTTGAAGGTTATGTGCAAGCAGCTTGTGAAGATATTGCATCTATAAATGGAAGATTGCCTTTTACAGTTGACTTTACTCCAACAGTAATATGTAAAAGAAATGTTATAACATGTGCAAATGTAGGTATTGAAAGTATAACTGTAGATACAGCAGGAGATGGCTATCCTTCTGCTCCTTTAGTTACTATTACAGGAGATGGTGTAGGTGCAACAGCTATATCAACTATATCAGATGATTCTGTAGATACTATAACTTTACCTACCTTGCCTGCTGGTACAGGTTATATTGATGGCGTATATGTAGATTATCCAACAACAGGTGGTACAGGAACTGGTTTTACTATTGATTTTACAGTAGTGGGTGGTGAAGTAGTGTCAATAGAAGGAACTAATTCTATTTCTGAAGGAGGCTTTGGAGGAACAGGTTATACTGGTGGTGGTGGTGATGCACCAGCTCCTGATCCAGCAGGAGCAGCAGGAACACCAAGTGTCCCTATGGTTATTGTTATAGATACTGTCCAAAGTGGTACTTTACAATCTATCACATTAACAGCACCAGGTTCAGGATTTACATCTGTCCCTACAATAGGAATAGCAAATACAGGATCTACACCTTCAACAGCAACAGCAATATTAGCACCATGTCTTGATTGGTTAGCAGTAGGTACAGATTGTGATTCAAATACAGTTGACATAGCAGATTTAGAATTAGGTGAAGAATTTGCTACTTGTATAGTAGGAGCTTTATCAAGTACACCTACAGCATATACAGTTCTTGAAACTGGATGTTGTATTCCTGCAGATACTACTAGTGATGTATGTTTTGATTATCATATTGAAAATACAGATTTGATAAATAGTCATGATTTACAATATACTGCTTGTAATGGCATTGACTCTGTAGTTACAATAGCTCCTTCAGCAACTTCAACTATATGTGGAGTGCTTGGTGGAACATTAGGACCAGTTGAATTAGTTGTTACAGACACAGGTAGTCCATGTACATAAAAAAAATAAAGTTAGATGCGAGTTTGTTGGTTTAAACGCGGCTAGCATAGACCCCGGAAATAGTAATATCTTCGGGGTCTTTTTTTATAACCAACTATTAATTAAAACTAACACATGAAAACTAGAAAAAGATTATTCTATGATATTGAAACATCATTTTGTGAAGGTCATTTTTGGAGACCAGGTTGGAACCAAACCATACTACCTCATCAAATTATTAACTATGCTCAGATAATGACTATTTCTTGGAAATGGGAAGGATTTGACAAAGTGCATCATTTAGATTGGGGATTAAAAAAGCAATGTGATAAGAAGTTAGTAGAAGAATTTATTAAAGTGCTAAACAAAGCAGATGAAATAGTAGCTCACAATGGCGATAGATTTGATATTAAGTGGATACGTACAAGAGCTTTATTTCATGGCTTAGAGATGAGAGATACGTATGTAATGATTGATACTTTAAAGATGTGTAAAAAGTACTTAAGCTTACCTTCTAACAAGCTTGCAGAAGTAGCTAAGTATTTTGGTTTAACTTTAAAACTAGATCCGGGAGGAATACAAACTTGGATGGATATAATTTTTAAAAAAGACCAAGCAGCATTAGACCATATGCATACTTATTGTGATGGTGATGTAATAACCTTAGAAGAGGTGTATAATAAGCTTAGACCTTATGCAAGAAATAAATTTAACTATTCAGTAGCAAGAGGCGGAACTAAATATGCATGTCCTGAATGTGGTTCTAGCTATGTAGGTATTAATAAAACATATACCACGTCTGCTGGAACTATACAGCATTTTATGCGTTGCAGAGAAAAGGATTGTTACCAACCTTTTAAGATTAATAACAAGACTTATCAAGATTTATTACAATATAGAATGTTAAGCGGTACAAATTAACTACCTTTACCTAGTGTGTTTAAACGAATAAACTAGAAAAGTTTAGTTTGTACACCTCATTAATTTTTTGTATATTAAAGTAAGGATAATTTTATGTCAACATTTAAAAAGCCAGATTTATCAGCCCCAAGATTTAGAACTAAAAGAACACCTGTTCTAAATAAAAAGTTGTATGAAGCATTTATAAAGAAATATCCAAAACATATAGGGATGGAATTAAGCCAGTTTAAAAATATAGTCACCACTTACAATGGAACGCTTTGGCAAGGAGCTATAGAAAATAGAGATGGTATAGAACTACCTGAAAATCTAGGTTATGTTTTAATTGCAAAATGTGATAAGTCAAAAGAGGATAATATAGATTATGCTTCTTCTGCAAAGTATGGTCAGAAAGTAAATCATAGTAACTGGGATTCTGATAATTATTTAGCTAAAATATGTTATACAAATTATTCTTTAAAATATAGATTTGCAGATAGAGAGCTTTGGGCATTTGATGCAGTTAGACAATTTAGATCTTCTGTTTCAGAAAATTTTGCGGAGATGTATAATAATTATATACATCTTACTGGTAATATTAAATTATCAAGACTTTATTAAAATAATACATTATGGCTACAACAATTGGATATACAGTATCAAGAGTAAGAAACAGTATTAAAGCTGTAAAAGAAGATGCCTTTGTTACAGATAGATACTTATGGAGTTTGATCATAAAGTATGCTAAGATGTTTATGAAAAGGCAAGACAACATGGATAAGATGTTGAAGTTCAAAGGTTTTTGGAGAACTGTACCTTGCATTGATTTAGTAGAAGTAGATAAGATAGAAGCATGTTGTGGCATAACATCAGGATGTACTATTATGCGTACTAAAGATAAATTACCTGAACCATTTCAAGGACCTAATGGTCCTATGTTTAGATCAGTAACATCAATAGATGTTTCTGAAAAAATTCATGGAACATTTCCTGAAATTTATACATCTATGACTAAGGTTACTACTTTTAAATATAATAAAAAAAAGTATTATTGGTATATTAATGGATATCTATATTTTCCTAATATTGAATGGGATGGTATAAAAGTAGAAGGTATTTGGGAAGAAGATATTAATCCTTTAGCTTGTGATGGTAAAGATGCAGGTGAATGTTCTACAAGACAAGAACAACAAACTAATATTCCTGAGGAACTATTTGCAGAAATAGAACAACAAGTATTAGCTGAAGTTTTGCCTCAAGCACAATTTCCACCAGATGCTGGAGATGATAAACAAAATATTTTTAGATAATGGCACATAATAACTACTCACTTAAATACAGAACATTTGATCAATTATTTGAAGATGTTAGTATTGACTTTAGAAACTATACTTTAGATGGTAAAGTTGATCCTTCTACTTTACTTAAAGTAGCAAGACGCTGTAACTATGAGTTAGGTTTTAGAATATATAAAACAAGACAAATAGTTTTAGATGTTACTCATTATAAGGTAAGACTTCCAGATGATTTTCATGTTCTTAACTATGCATTAGTATGTGGTGAGTTTACTGTTACTGAAGCAATGCCTCAGGGCACAAACATAGAAGAAAGATTAGTTGCCCCTAAATATACACCTGATCCAGGAACACCTGATGCTTGTGCAATTCCTGTAGATCCTTGTGATCCGCCTGATCCTTGTACAGGAACCTGTCTTACTAAGTGTGGAGATGAATATCAACTAATACAGAAAATAGCTACAACAACTAGAACTTTTAAACAAACTTATCCTTTATATATTAGTGATCAAGATAAGGTTGAATGTGAGTGTCCTAATACTATGTGGAAAGGAGCAATTAATGAAGCTAATATAGAAAATGGTTTTTTAAAAACTAATTTTGAATCAGGTAAAGTCTATATAAACTATATGGGTGATATGATTGATGATAATGGGAATATATTAGTGCCAGATCATGAGCTTATTAATGAGTACTATGAATATGCACTTAAAGAAAGAATACTAGAAAACCTTATTTGGAATGATGAAGCTGTTGGTAATAAGTATGAATTAGTAGCCATGAAGTTGAGAGCAGCTAGAAATAATGCAATGTCTTTGGTGAACATGCCTAACTTTAAAGAGTTACAAAAATTATGGAAAGTAAATAGGAAAGCACAGTATAGTAAGTATTTTAATATGTTTAAGGGTAATGGATCTCCGCGTGGTAATATATACGGATTTAATTAAAAGATATGGCTAAGAATCAAGATTTACAAAATACAGGTTCTACTGAGAGTAACTCATTCTCAAAAGGAATGAACAAAGACCTTAATGAAGGGTTGATGTCAGAAGGTTCTTATATCTTTGCTAGGAATGCCGTTAATAATTCTAAGTCTGGAGATCTAGGTGTAATTGGTAATGAGTCTTCTAATGATTATTGCGCATCAGCACCCTATACAATAATTGGCACCATACATATAGTAGGTGACAGATGGGCTATTTTTTCTACAGATGATACTGATTCAGAAATTGGAATATTTGATGAAAGTGATTGTTCATATAAAACATTAGTTAATGATCCGTGTTTGGCATTTAAAAAAACTAATCTTATAATAGGAGAGTCTAAAGAAAGATTTGATTGCTCATGGGAAATTTATTGGGCAGATAATTTAAATCCGGATAGAAGTATTAATGAGCAAAATCCACCATGGGTACAAATACCAGATCCAAATAATGTTCCTCCTTGTAATAACACAATAGATTCATCAGTATTAAATTGTGATCGTTTAAGAATGGCAAGGTTAACTGAACCTCCTTGTATTAGGATGGAAATGGGAACTAGTGGTGGCGAGTTACTAAATGGAACATACCAAGCTGTTGTTGCCTATACTGAAAATGAACAGAGAATAAGTGATTATTCTATACCTTCAAATACAGTAAGTTTATTTGACCATAGAAATGTCAATGGTTCTTTAGATGTTATAATAGATACTATAGATGAAACTTATGATGAGTTTGAATTAGTTATTATGGGTTTTGTTAATCAAAACTTAGTAGCAAGAAAAGTAGGTATATATTCAACACATCAAAAAAGAATTAGCATTGATAAAGTAGATCCAACACGTCCTGCTGTTCCTTTAAGATTTATTCCATTAGATAGACCAGCATATGAAAAATCAGAAGGGATATATAAAAATGGAGATTACCTTATAAGAACAGCACCTACTTCTAGATTTAGTTTTAATTACCAACCTTTAGCTAATACAATAAAAACGCAATGGGTTGCCGTAGAATATGAGGCTAAGTATTATCGCAATGCAGGAGTAAATGTAGGTTACCTAAGAGATGAGGTATATTCTTTTTTTATAAGATGGATATACAATACATATGATAAAAGTGAATCATACCATATACCAGGTAGAGCTCCTGGTCCAAATCCAGGAATTAATGGTCCACCGGGTTCCCCAGAAGATGGTCCTGCTGGTGGCTCTGGAACTGTTGTGTACGGTGATGAAAGATTTTTTGAAGCTTATAACACAGCAAGTGCATCACTTGCTTCAGGTTCAACAGTTGATGGAGGAACTATTGTAGCTAAAGGTCCTATGGGTTACTGGGAATCTTCTGAAATTTATCCAGATAATAAACCTGATGTTTGGGGTGACTTATGTGGTGTACCTATTAGACATCACAAGATGCCTGATAATAAAGTTATAAACCACTTTAATCCTGCTAATCTAAAAATATCTGTATTAGGTGTACAGTTTGATGAAATACCTTTTCCTATAGATAACCAAGGCGCTCCTATACCAGGGATTATAGGATATGAAATATTAAGAGGAAGTAGAGAAGGAAATAAGACAGTAGTAGCAAAAGGGTTACTTAACAATATGGGTTCATATACTCGCGAAGATAATAACCAACTAGCATACTATCAAAATTATCCATACAATGATTTAAATAATGATCCTTTTTTATCTACAAGTTTTGGAACAGGTGATCAATCAGCTAATGTACCTTTAGGTGGTCCAAGATATTTAGTACATGAGAATTATACATTTCATTCTCCTGATACGCAATTTAAACATCCATTCTTATCATCTAAGGAAGTAAAAACATATTCAACGGTTTCAGGAACACCAACAGGTACATTTGCTGAACCTGAAGAACATCCTAAATTTAAGTTTATTACTAATTCTAATGTCATACTATCATCTATGATAGGTTTTGGTATTGCAATGAAAGCAAGAAAAGGTGAAGAAAGATCTTCAACAAAATCAACTGATGTTGATTATGAATTACATGCTAATGATTGGATTACTACAGCTGCTGGTGGTGGTTCTATTGGAATAGGTTTTAACCAAGCATACGATGTTACTCAACTGGCTGCTGCTGCTGGTGCAACTGGTACTGCAAATGCATTCTTAACTGCCCACCAAGCTGCGCTGTTTTTAAGTACTAATGAAGTAAGCGCTCTTACTGCAGGTCTTACAGGAGGAACACAACTTACAAATGCATCAGCATTTGGAGGAGCTATTGCAGCTAATCTTTTACCAGGTATAACTTCAGCAACCACAATAGAATATGCAACAAATGGTGGGGATGGATTACCATACCCATTAAGAGTTGCTAATTCTGTACCTGCATTTGCAGCACAATGGGGGACTGGAACACAGTCATTTATAGACTTAATTAAAGCTTTTAGTAAAGCTCATCATCATGCTACTGCTTACAGATCTCATTGTTTTCATAATGAAAGCGCTTCTACCTACGCAGGTGAAAGAGCTAGAATTAATGATGCTACTTACCTTAATGATAGACTTCAGGAATTTGGAGGTATTACAGTAAATAACTTATATAGAAATTCTTGTGTAGCTTTAACTCTAAATTCATCTCTTTCTAGACCTGTAGGAACTCTTGAAGACAAGTCAAGGTTTTTAATGAGTGATCATTTTGGTAATACAGATGAAGATAACTTAGATGTAGAATTTCAAAGTTCTCTAAGGCCTGCTAGCGCGCATTATGTTGGGCTTAAGGCTAGGTTAAGAAATCAGTATGGACAAGTTGATGGTATAGCTCAATTACCAACAGGTAGTTGCATGCAAAAATATATAGTTAATCCTTCTAATCCTATTGGTGCAATATCAGAAGTTATATTTGGTGGAGATACTTACATAGGAAGATACACTGAAAAAAATACAATGCCTTTCTTTTTTAATTGGCTAGAGAATTTACCAGATGGTACTGAAATTGATTACCGTACATATAAGATGATGCCCTTTCCTACATATTGGATGGATACAAAAGCATTTCAAATAAATGAATTTTTAGTTGATCTTATAGATACTTTTGTACCTCCATTTACTACTCCATCAGGCTTACCTTCTTCTTTTCATAACTTTGATAGGACTACTCCATTAGGAACAGGTGGATTAGGTGGGATATTAACTATAGATCTAAATCTTATAGTTACTAATGCATTTATGTATTTATTTAGTTCAGGTGTAAGAGATTTCTTTGTTGAATCTGAAGTAAACGTTGAGTATAGAGATTGGGGAGATACTGAAGATGAAAGGCACTATGATTATGATAATAATACAGATTATTTTAATTTGTTTAATCTTAAGATTATTAAGTCAGGTAACTTCTATAAGTATGATTATTCTTTATCAGCTTCTAGATATTATCAAGGTTACAGTAGTTGGGGAGCAATGCAATTCAGAAACTATGATCCAGAATTAGCAGAAACATGTTATACATATTATCCTAAAAGAGTTATATATTCTTTACTTCAAACTAAAGAAAACCGTTATGATAACTGGCTAGTATATCTAATTAATAACTATAGAGACTTTACATCTAAAGTAACAACTATTAAACCTATTGCTAAGAATGGTGCAATGATGTTATTTGATACAGAAGCTCCATTACAATTTATAGGCGTAGACACATTACAAACAGATGCTGGTACTAAAATTACTTTAGGAGATGGTGGTTTATTTAATCAAGCTCTTCAAAATATAGTTAATGCAGATGATTCATATGAGTATGGTTCATGTCAAAACAGAATGAGTGTAATCAATACACCTGCTGGATTATTTTGGATAAGTCAAAATCAAGGTAAGATATTTAACTATGGAGAGGGGTTAACAGACATTACACAAAGTGGAATGAAATGGTGGTTTGAAGAATTCTTACCATATAAGTTATTAGAAGATTTTCCTAATTTTGAATTACAAGATAATACAGTAATTGGCATTGGTTGTCAAAGTATATATGATAATTCAAATACTGTTGTATATTTTACAAAACGTGACTTTAAGTTAAGACCTGAGTTTAGAAATGATATTACATATGTAGGAGATGATTTATTTCAATCAGAAGGTGGTGGAGAGTTTAGATTAGGAGATCCTAGATATTTTGATAGTGCATCATGGACAGTTTCATATGATCCTAAATCACAAGCATGGATTTCATTTCATGATTGGCATCCTAACTTTATGTTACCATCTAAGAATAACTTCTGTTCAATAGCAAATACAGGGATATGGAAACACAATAGTAGAACAGATAATTACTGTAATTTTTATGGTATAAACTATCCATTTGAAATGGAATTAGTAGCTCCTACTGGTCAGAATGTTAACACATTAAAAAGTATAGAGTATCTCATGGAAGTTTATGTATGGGATGAAGATGGTGTAGATAAAAATCATGTATTAGATTTCAATTTTGATAGAGCAGTAGTATACAATACTGAACAAATGTCTGGTGAACTAAGACTTAATCTATCACCTAAGAATAATGCTCCAGCAATAATAAATTATCCTATTGTTAATCCTACAAGTATAGACATACTTTATTCTAAGGTAGAACAGAAATATAGATTTAATCAGTTCTGGGACATTACAGATGATAGAGGTGAATTTACAAATGCACGTAGAATGATGTGGCTTACAGGACCTGATGGATACAAGAAAGAAATCAATCCTGCTTATGTAAACTACGCCAAGGTGCAACAACAAAGAAAAAAGTTCAGACATTACCAATCTAATCTATTACTTAAGAGAAGAATATCAGGTGCACACAACATGCAGTTAAAGATAGTTAATAGTAAGAAACAATACTCAATGAGATAATGGGAAAACGTGAAGACTACATATCAAAAATGGGATACAGAGATGACTCTCCATTTAATAAAAGAAAGTTTATTGACATCAATACACCTAATGGTGTAATAGATATGTCCAAGTCTGGTAGAACTTTACGTGCAACAGATAGTAAAGGTAAAACCAAGGTTCTTAAGCCTTATTCAGGACAACATCAATTTGCTCCAGGTATAGTAAGAGAAGAACTTATTGAAGAAGAGTTTGATGATGCAGAACTTACAGATGAAGAGATAGCCGACCTAAGAGCACAGGGTTACGAAGTAGAAGAACTACCTAAAGCTCAAACTGGTATCAATGGAACCTTAGAACCTATTACTTTAGATGATAATCCTACAGATAACATGGACCCTTCTGGTTCTGGTATGAACATGGACATAGAAGGTATAAGAAATAATCTTTCTCCTTTTATAAGAGATTATGTTCCTTATAAGGATTTACAAAATGCATATTTTTGGGAAAAAGATCAAGAAAATCATAAGCCAAAACTAACTTATGGAAATCCTAATTCAATGTCAAATGGTGGACAACTACCTACTGCTCAAAATGGTGCAATACATGTAACAGATCCTAATGATCCAGGTTATATAGCTAATAAAGATAGTGCTGATGTATTTCAGAAACAGCAACAATTTAACTCACAGTTTCTTTCTAATTTTCCATCTATACCTATGCCTGCAGGAGATAAATCTTTTGATTTTGATCTTATGAAGGTTTTTATGGAATTAAAAGCTAAAGCTGGTGATCCTGTTAATAGTGAGAAAGATAGAAAAGCTTTTGTAGCTGGTGCAAAAGAAGTATGGAAATCAATGTTAGCTGCACCTAAGACTGTAGATAAAGTAATAGGTCCATGGTTGCCCAGTAACAATAATGATTCTTATAAAGAAACATTAAAAAAATATGAACGAAACATGCAAGGTCAGGGGGTAACTACACCTACTGTGCTTAGATCAGGTGATTATACTCCCAATTCAGAAGCTAATTGGTGGAATACTGATGATTCTCCTCATAAACAAAACGTAATAAAAAGAGGTCTTGGTTATGGTCAAAATTATTCAGTTAACACAATAGATCCTTATACCGAATTTGAACGGGAAGGAAAAAATTGGCTAACAGGTGAAACAGCTTTAAATAAACTAGAATCTCATGGTCTTTCTCATAATGAAGTAAAACACCCTAGTATAAAACCAATAGGTCACATGAGATGGCATGCGGCAATACCAGGGTATATAGGTAAAAAAAATACCCACCTTACGCCTAGACCTAGCAGTGGAGCAACTAGTAGTTTTAATAAAGTAGATCCTGAGAGTACTCTGGGAGGCTACGAAGATGCAAATTTTTATAATATTAGTTTACCTTATTATAAAGCACCTGTTCAAAAGTATATTCTTGACGAACCTCCTGTTGTAAATACTACACTTACAACAATACCTAAGCCTATTCCAAGAACTGAAGCATCTTTTGAAAGAGAAAGAAAAAGACATGAGACAGAAGACTTAATGGAAGAACTTACTAAACTTGGTTTATATACTGGACCTATTAGAGGAAGAGGTGCTGAAGATAACAAAGAATGGAAAGAAGCTTTATTAAAATATGAAAATAAAGAAGCTATAAACAGCACACCTAAGACTTTAAAAAAACCTGAAGTAACTTTTTCTAGAGAAGATGAAATAGTTCCTCAACAAATCTATACAGGGCAAAGAGATAGTGAGGGTAATAAAATTTATAAGAATCAGTCTTCTAGAGTTAGATATCAAGATGGAGGACCGAAAGTAAAACAAAGAAGAGGTGTAAGAAATAATCCTGATGGTTCTGTATCATCTCATTTAATGAAAGCAGAATATGTAGATGGTAGAGGTTGGGTAGGATTTCCAAGTTTGTTTCAAGATTCTAAACCTTATGCTGATGATCAAGAAAACTGGAAAGAAATATCTGAAGAAAATGGATGGTGGCCAATATATCAAGAAGCATTAAAAAGAGGAGAGGTATATGATTTTGGTGAAGACAAAGAAGCTGCAATAGCATTTGGAATGGGTTCTTGGAAAGATCAATTACCAGAACATTTGCAAAATCAGTTGACAACTCCAGAACAATGGGAACAATCTATAAAAGATCTAGAACATCAAATTGGAAACCCAAAAGGTTGGACAATGGAAAGCTATAACTTACTACAAGATAAGCTTAATGCATATAAAAATTGGAGAGAGACAACTCCAGAAGGTCAAGCTGTTCATGACAATAGTAATAAACCAGGAGAATATAATATTCAATTACCAGAACACTTGCAAGATAAACAAGAAGGTGGTTCTAATTATAATATGAAAAGAGCTTTAGAACTAGGTTATGGTGCAGACGGTACAAGTCATTATCCTAGTGTTGATTCTGAAACAGGTATGTGGTTAAAGTCTGCAGATCATCCAACAGCATGGAAAGAGTATATGTACTATTCTATGAATCCTGATTTAAATAAAGAAGTAACTCCAGTTATTAATCCTGAAGGTCATTTTGGAGATAGGCAGTTGCAATATATACCTAAGAAGAAAAGTGGGGGAGAATATGAAGAGGAATTACCAAAGTATCAGACAAGAGGTGAAGTAGGGAGATCTAATTTTTTGAATGTCACACCAGAAGAAAAAGAAAACGCATTCAATTATGTTCAAGAACTTAAAGCAAAAGAAGTTCAAAAAAATCTTCAGGATGCTAAGACTATAAAGATTCAACAGTTTTTATCCAACATGACTAAAAGTCCTTTGTTTGAAGAGAGAATGAAGAAGCAAACAGGGAAAACACCAGGGGCTGGACAAGCTGATAACTATGCTGAAGAGATCAGAAATAATATAAAAACATTAAAGTATAAAGATTTTAATAGTCCTGAGGTTCAAAATTACATTAATTCAAATGAATACAATGGTAACTCAGGCGGGCTACCTTCTGCTTATTACAGCCCAAGAGGGAGTGATTTATGGGATTGGAAAGCTAATTTGCGGTATGCTTTAGGTAATACTTCGTATGTAGATGGTGTTGCTAATGAGCACCAGGTTACTATACCTTATGGAGATGATTATGAAGATGCGCTTGCTGTACATGAAACATCACATGGTTCTACAAATGCAAGTATTAATTTACCAATCAGACCTGAAGGTATGCCTGAGATGACTCCAGAAGCACAGGGTCTTTATAATAGAGGTGACAATGGAAATGAGTTGATAGATTACTACCATCAACCCACTGAACAGAAAGCTAGAGTGGATGGTATAAGATATGAATTAAAAAAAGCTGGTATTTATGATGCCTTTAATGAACCCTTTACAGAGGATACTTATTTGAAAGCTAAAAAACATGCTTTATCATTACCTTGGAGTAATTTAAAATCTGACATGTTAGACATTCTTCAGAATTACAAGAAGGATGATGCTGTAGAGTTAATGAATAGCTTTGTTCAGAACAATACTAAGAATGAAGGTTCTATACCTACTGCTCAATTAGGAATGGAATATGAAGAACAAGAACTTACTGATTTTGAAATAGCTAAACTAAGAAAAAGTGGTTACGTGGTAGAGGAATTACCTATGGCACAAACTGGTGAAGAAACAGAACCAAACATGGTACATAGAGATGCTAATTGGGCTGCTAAAGTAAGAGCTGGTTTACCTATTGAGTTTGCAAATTACAATGATGATCAGATTAAAGAGCTATATGAGAATCAAAATATTGTAGGTGCTGAACCTTATGGGGATGAAATGATAGCTTCTTATCAACTTAAAGAAGTTGAGATTAATGCAACTGATCAAAAATATGGGTTAGATAAAAAGACTTATTGGAGTCAGTTACCTGAGCATACAAAAAAAATAATACGGGATAGTTTTAAACCTACACCTCCTGAAATAATAGCAGAATATGGTTACGATCCTTGGAGTGCTAAACATAACCCTATGCTTAGATCAGCATTAAACCAAATGAGAAATGGTCATGGGTTAATAAATCCAAAAACAGGAAAAGTAAATAAAACTTTCACTCAAGACTTTGTAGATGCTGTAGTTAAGCCAGGGATGTTAGCAGTAGCTGCACCATTAGCAATAGAAGGTATTTTTGGTGCTGGGGAATTGATAGCAGCTTCAGGAGTTCCTCAAGCTTTATGGGCTGGTGCAAATGCTCCTATAGTAGGAGGAGCTGCAGGGACAAGCTTAATGGATGGATTGGGATACTATGGTATGTATGAAGGTGCTACACATTTGCCAGGACATGTATCAGAATTTGCAGAAGACCCTAGTTGGGGAGGTGCAGGAAATATAGGATTAGATATGTTAGGTGTTGCAGGTGGTGTTTTTTCTGCTGCTAAACTACCAGGAACTTTTAATAAAGTAGCACATGGTGAAACAGCAATACCTAAAGCTTGGAAAAGCCGTGCTATAGGTTTAGATAAAGGTGATAAAAAATTATTTGATGCTATTAAAAATACTGATGAATTATCAGATGTAAGTAATGCTGTAGTAGGTGATTATGCTGCTCATAGTTCTAATTATACAGGAAGAAATATTTATGGTAAATACAATGGACAACCTATTATCTCTACTCATAAAGATGCACAGCGAACAGCTCTTAATAATATAATTAAAAATAGTAAGACAGAAGTACCTGAAAATACTATTTTAACAAGGATGTTTGCTCCTGACAATCCTCAGATTAATAATTTAAACCTTGATATTAATAGACCTACATCTTGGTCTGCAGGTGCAATAGGAAAATACGGAAGTGGTGCCACAGATAGATTTGTATTGAGTGGTAGAAACGCTAAACAGATGGAAGGTAATATTTTTAAAAACCAATATAATAGCGTTAATGAAGCAGGGCGTAAATTTTTACATGATGCATTTGGCGTAGATTATGAAGCTATGTCTAAATTTATGTCTAATTCTAGCATTAAAGGTAGAGACATTGAGCGTGAACTATTAACTTCAGGGAAAGGTCTTAAAACAATAGGTAAAGTAAAGAATGATGTAGGTGGATATGATCATATTGTTAAACCAATAAAAAAACAAGGAGGTGAATATGAAGAACAAGAACTTACTGATTTTGAAATAGCTAAACTAAGAAAGCAGGGTGTGAGAGTAGATGTAGAAGATGAATTATCTAAAGCTCAAAATGGTAAAGAAACAGATCTTATAAACCCATGGTCAGGTAGTTCATCTTGGGGAAATCTTAAAGTTAAAGGTTTAGGTGATTTTTCTAATGTAATAAATCCAGATGGAACGCCTGTAAAACGTTCAGAAATGGAAATAGCTCAAGAACTTGCTTCTGAAGCAGTAGAAAAAGAAAAAGAAGAAAATTTTTTGTATAATGTAGGTATTCAAAATAGTATAGATCAGGAAACGTATATGCCAAAAAGTGATGAAACAGGCAAAAACTTTCAATATGACATAGGTGCAGCTAAAATGGATGCAATTGGAGGACCAGAGTTTTTAAAAACACATGATGAAACTGATTTTAAAAACCAACAGCAACATAGCATATCTGCAAGTAAAGTAATAGATAAACATATTGGATGGGGTGATGGTTATATAAAGTTAGATTATCAATTGGACAATGGTGATTATTCTGAATTATCTGAAACTCAAAAAGATCTCTTTACAGATCTTTCAGGATTTGTTGATGTTGATAATGATGATCCTTCTAAGATGTTAAATATAGAAGATATTAAACATGAGATGATAGATGTAATGCCTGAAGCATATTATCAGAGCATGAAAGAAAACTTAAGCCCAGAAGCTTTTAATAAATGGTATAAAGAACAACTTGATAATACAGAATATAAATTCTTAGATAATGTTAAAACACATCTTTCAGGATTGACAGATAAAGAATCCAATTGGCAAAGTAAAGAAGAAAAAGATGCTGAATGGAAGGCTTATAATGCAATGAGTCATTGGGACAAAATGCGGGTTAATGCAAATTATGTTATTGACCATCCTATACATACAGCAGCTTCTGCAATATTTGATAATGCTGCTAATCTGTTTTCAGATAATGATTTAGGAGCCTCTAATTATATAAAAGATGATATCTATGGTACTAATGAAACAGGTGAAACAGGTGAGATGTTTAGACCAAATAGTTCATGGGGATTTACTAAAGATAATTGGTTTGATAATTATGTTAGCCCTCTTAGAGCTTTTGTTGATGGTGTACAGGGATTGACAAATCTTGCATCAGGTGATGGTAGTTGGGACGATGCTGGAGATGTTGGTCTAGCTGCTTTGTATGCGCTACCTTATACTAGAGCTCCTCAAGCTATTAGTAAAGGTCTTACTAAGGCGGCAAGAAATTCTAAAAATTTTTACAATAACGTGGCATATGGTGAAACTTTTATACCTAAAGCTTGGAAAAGCCGTGCTATAGGTTTAAATGAAGGTAATAAAAAATTTTTTAAAGCTATTGAAAATAGTAAAAAATTAACTGAAAAAGAAAAAGCATTAGTAGCACATTATGCTGTTTCTAGTAGACAGTTTACAGGGAGAGGTAATCAACTAAGAAGGCATCATGAAAGAAGAGCATTAAATGAGCTTATTAAAAAAGCTGGTATAAAAATTCCAGATGATTCAGTATTAACTAGACTTATTAGAACTGAAGATATACCTCTACATAGTGCTGTAAAGACAGTGGAAAATGGAATTTATAAAACAGGCACTAGACCTACATCTTGGTCTGCAGGTGCTCAAAAAGTAAATTTGGAAACACACAAAGATAGATTTGTATTAACTGGACGTAATGCAGAAAACATGTCAGGACATGCTTTAAAAAACACATATGACGATGTTGGTCAAGCAGGTAGAGACTATTTACATAAAGAGTTTGATGTTGATTATTATAATCAGTCTAAATTTATGAATAATCAATCTATTAAAGCTAAGTCTCCTGAAATGGAAGTTATTAGTTCAGGTCTTGATTTTAAAATAATAGGTAAAGTAGCTAATGACAGAGGTGGTTTTGATCATATTGTTAAACCTATTGTAAATAAAAAATGGAAACAAAAGTATTTAACAAATAAAAAAGCTGATTGGAATAAACCTACAAAGAAGTATTTAGAAAAAGAATGGGAAATTGAGGTTAATAAAAAAGGATTAGCTGATCAGATTAGTAAGGAAGATTTTGTTAAACAAGGAATGAGTGCTGATATTAAACCTATATTGGATGTCAAACATTTAGAAAGACGAACTCATGATATAACTAGGAGTGCTATTATAAATCGTTCACAAGGTTACAAATCATGGCCAAAATACAGAAATGAAGAAACAATAGATAATATTTATAAAGGATTTAAGAAAGGTAGAAAAATGGATCCACCTATAATAATGGAGTATTCAGATGGAAGTCAAAAAATACTTTCTGGAAATACTAGATTAAATATTGCGGAACAACTTAATATAAATCCTGAAGCTATAGTTATAAAATCAAAATTAAAAAATCCCAATCCACGTCTTAGAGGTAATGAAGTTTATGCACCACAGCCAGATGATCTATATATTGTAGATGAATTAGGAAATCTAATTTCAGGAAAGCACAACCCTAAGATACCTAAGAAACCTAAAATGTTACAAGAGGAAAATCCAACTTCTTTAAAAGCTCAATTATCAAAAACAGAAGAAGAGCTCAAGAAGACATCAGAAAAAATGAAGAATGCACTTGATGACTTTGATGAAGACTTCTGGAGCGAAGGTATAACAAGTTATTTTAAGAATAATAAAAAACAAGTAGGCGGTGAGTATAAAGAACAAGAGTTATCAGATATTGAAATAGCTCAATTAAGAGCTCAAGGATATAAAGTTGAAGTAATATAAACTTTTGAAGTTTATATATTTAAGTAGAAATTTAGTATATTGTAGTATGAAGAAAAAATGTAGAGTATATAAGAAAACAGGTAACACACCAAAGCATCTTCAAAAAGGTGGTCCAGCTATGACTCAAGACTCACAACAGGATCCTGTGTATGAACAAAGAAATGCAAATTTTCTTAACTTTCTGAAGACTACTTCTCAGGATGCTGTAGCTAAGCAACAGCTTGATCAACAGAAAAAAATGACGAGGGGTTATGCTGAAGATGGGCAAGAACAAAAAGATAAAAAAGATGGAACTTATATTCCAGAATATCTTGATAAAGGAAACATTACTAGACCTGGCGCAAAAATGAATGATTATGGTTATTTAGATAATAGCAATATGAATGCATTTATTGGTGATTATCAAAACAGTAGACCAGATTGGGGTGGTAGTTTTTTTGGACTGCTTGGTGCAGCTAATAAAACAAAAAAGAATATGTTCAAAATGGAATTAGAAGATGGACAAACTCAACAAAATTTCTTCAAAGACCCTACTGATATTGACTATGATCAAACTTCATTAGATAAACTTGATTTTACAGGTTATAAGAAAGCAGGTAAAAGAGGTAAAGATAGAATCTTAAGTTATACAGCTGAAGGTACATCTAAGTATATTCCAGGTCAAAGACAAAAAGCATGGGATGCTAGTAAAGGTATTTTAGATGTAGCAAAAAAAGAAGGTGATTTTAATCCTACACCCGGTTCTCAATATGGTGGAGGAATTTACAAAGCTCAAGACGGTATATCTGATGCTTTATTAAGACCTATTGGATATCAACAAGATGTAAATAATAGTCTTTCAAATTTTGTAGGAGAAGAGAATTATAATAACGCACTTAACTCAGTAGATAATATAGCTAAAGACTTAAATATTCCAATTCAGTTAAACCAACCTTGGAATGAAGCACTTGAAAATACTGGAAACTACTTATATGATAAAGCTTCAGACTTTACAAATTGGTTAGGCTTTCAAGATGGAGGGCAACCATCTCCAGAAGAAATGGCTATGATGCAAGCACAACAAGCACAAGCACCACAACAACCACAGGAACAACAAACAGATGAAATTATAGGACAAGTACAACAAGCTCTTGAAGGTGGCGCTCAACCACAAGAAGTAATGATGCAATTGTTACAAAGTGGGATGCCTCCTGAATCTGTAGCTCAAGTATTCATTCAATTGGGTATGCCTCAAGAACAAGTAGTTCAAGCTATAGAGCAAGTAATGGCTCAAGGTCAAGAGCAAGCTCAAGGCCCTCAACCTTCTGAAGAAGAGATGATGGCTATGCAACAACAGCAGCAAATGGGAGCACCTGCTCCACCAATGATGCAAACAGGAGGTCAAGATTCTTATAGTATATATGATGGTCAATTACAAAAAGCTCAGTATGGTGATGAGTATGGTGATGAGTATGGGCAGGGTACTAATCGTGATGGAAACAATATGTATGGATCAAGAGATTATAGTAACAATCCTATGAATCAAATGAATACAGCTCATGGTTATATGGATTTTTTAAAAAATATTAATACACCTAAAGAAGAAAATGACGATAGACAAGTTACAGAAGATGGTGAGATCTATCTTAAGAAACAAGGTAGGTTTAAACAAGCTTGGAATGATAATGCAAACTTTGGTCGAAATACAAATAATTTAATGCAGATGGCAACTAACATTGGAAATCTTGGTGAGAACAAGCAGAAAAAACTTGATGCTAAAGAACGAATGTCTAATGTACATAGAAGATTTGCAGTAGGTCCACAGGATAGAGGTGATTATGCTTCTAATGCTTTTGGTTTTGGAGACAATTTAAAAATGGATCAAAAAACTAGAATGGGTTATGATACTAAAGTAGCGCAGGGCGGAATGCAAGTAAATGATGAAATGGAACTTACTGAAGAACAAATAAACCAACTAATAAGCCAAGGATATCAATTAGAGTATCTTGATTAAAGATTGAATTATGAGAAAAGTAAAAATAAAAAGATTACCGACTAAAGCTCAAGGTGGACAATCAAGTGCTGATCAAGGACTTACAAGATTTACACAAGATAAGAAACAAAATAGTAAAGGACTCAATCAATTTGCAGCTCCTGATTTTGGGGTTAATAAAACCATTTCAGATGTTCCTAAAGAAGAGGCTACATTAGAAGTTGAACATAATGAGTTTATTGTTGCACCAGGTATGGGAGGAATTCCTGAATCTTATGTAGCAAAAGGTAAACGTCATGCGCAAGGTGGTATTAATGTAAATCTTGCAGAAGGTGCCTTTGTATTCTCTGATCATAAAACAGGGAAGAAAGGTAAGAAAGGAATGAAGATTAAAGATAAAGATATTTTAGCTGCATTTGGAATGTCTGTACCTAAGAAAGGTAAAAACAAAGGGTATACTCCAGCAGAGATAGCTAAAAAGTTTGAGTTAAATGACTACAAAGGTATGCTCTTAGATCCTAGTTCAGATAGAATTGAAAGAGAAACTGCTGAATTAATGATTGCTAATAATAATTTAAAATTAGGTCAACTTGGATTAGTTCAAGAATCTATGAAAGGTTTCTCACAAGGTATCCCTGAAATAGCAATGCCTGTAATAGAGCATTTACAAATGGACCCTGAAGAATTTATGCCACAACAAGAATCTCAAGAACAACCAATGCAAGCTCAGTATGGAGCAGGTGTGATTGGAGATCCCTCACAGTACTCATACCAGAATGGAGGAATGGCAAGAAGATTTCCAGGATTAGATGTAGCTCAAAGGGGTGGTTATAATCCCCTTGAAACAGGAGAACAAGTATTGAATGAAAATAACTTTGTTAAAACTAAAATGAAAAGAAATGGCAGAGTTAAGCAAAAACAAATCTCTGAAAAAAGATTTGATAGAATTCAAAATAGATATGATAGAAAAGGTGGTTATGATGGTCAAGAAAATAATACTACTGTAAACAGACAAGGTAATAAAAGTGTTTCTGATATGAATGCTGGAACACCTTTAGAAGGTTATGAAAGACCTGGATGGATGAGCTCTCAACCAAGAACAAGGTCAATAGAACCTTATACAGAACCTGATATGGTAAATAGTTGGGTACGTAATCAAAATGATAATGAGTATAATAGTGGTTATGATTTTGGAGGAGATGGTGCTTTTAAAGAACCTATGGTTTTAAATGATAGCTATGAATCACCAAGACCAAAAGGTAACTATACCATGCAAGCAATTGATGGTAATAAAGAGTATGATCCAAATACTAGAGAAAGTGGAAAGCCTTATAAATCTATAGGAGATTATGCTAGAGATATTGGAAACTTTTTTACTGGGAATGACCCTCATGGTCGTTATAAAAGAGATAATATACCTGCTTTTGAAGATGGTGGTACTTACAATGGTGCTTTTTGGGAGAGCATAATGCAAGATGGAGGGGATGTTCCTTATGCTCAAAGAGGTTATTGGAAAAATAGAAGAAATGAAAGAAAATTTGAAAAGAGTTTAGATGATGATTCAATAATACTTGATCCAGATAATGCAATCTATCCAGAAGATCAAATAGAAGATATTATATTACAAGAAAATTATAATCAACCTATAGATATAGAGCTTACTAGAGATAAGATCCGTGATAAGTACAATAAATTAAAGGGTAAAGCTAATATTAAGATTAGAAATAATAAGAACAAGAATAAGAACAAGAACAATGGATCTAATCAGTTTAATGTAAATGTTTATAATAGAGATGGAGCATCAAATGCAAATGGAGAAACAGAAGAAGCTAAAGTATCTTCTAGAAGTACATCTACTTACAATGTACCATCTAAGTATAAAGATAGTAAAAAGTATGAAGAAGGTTCATCAGAGTATGTTGCTGCAGATATAAAGAAAGGTGACTACGTTAAAAGAGATGGTAAGTGGTATAGAGCTACTGGAAGAACTGAAAAACTTTCTTATCACACTGGTTCTGGTGCAGAGAACTATGAAGGAGATATTACTGCAGATGTTACTAGAGCAAAAAAGATAATTACTGATAATCCAGATGCATTTAGTGGAAGTGGAGATAATTATGTTATTGAAAGACAAGCGGCTTCAGACTTAACTTTAGAAGAAAAAGATTTTTTAACTAAAGTTCTTAGTTATAATGAAGGTCCAAATAATATAGGAGCACCTGGTTTAAGTATAGATAGCCAGAATTCTGGTGGTGAACCATTTTATGGTTTTGTTGATCCTGAATTAATTGAATACAAGCACTGGAAAGCCCGTAATGGAAATGGTACTCCAGCAGAATATCAAGCACTAACTGCTGATGCTAAAAAACAAAATAGAAAAGATTATTTAACACAGCGTGGTTATACCCCTGCTCAGTTAGCAGAGTATGAAGCAGATGGTAGAATGGATGATACTTCATTACTTTATAATGAAGATTTTGTTAAAGGTGATGAGACAACATCTGGAGATGGGAGAGGTTTAACACAAAGAAATCAAGAGATGCATCCTGAGGGTTCTATGAGACCAGGTGAAGGAAATGATTGGAAGTATGGTTTAGAGCATGTTGATGATTATGGTTATGAAGATGAATTAGATTGGGAAGATGCACCTATGACAGAGGGAGTAGACCCTGCTGATCCTTTAGTAGAAGCTAAAGCAAATGCACCTTTTGAACCTTGGTTACAAGATAGAATGAATGTAAACAACTTAGCTATGCAAAGACTTAGAGCTAAGAAGTATAATCCTAATTTACAGACTACAGATTTTGCTAGACCTGATGTATTGTATTATGATCCATCAAGAGCACTAGCTGCTAATGCTGAGAATCAAAATATACAGAATGAATTAATCAGATCTCAAGGAAATTCTGCTTCAGCAGCTGCACAAGCAAGTGGTATTGCAGGACAATCAATGGCAAATGCTGCTAATATTTTAGCTGACTATGAAGGAAGAAATGTTCAAGTTGGTAATCAGTATTTAGACAAGGTTCAACAAACTGCTAATATGGAAAATATGGCAAGAAGTGAAGCTCTTAGTAAATTCTTTGACCAAGGCACAATTGCTAATCAACAGTATGATAATACAGTAAGAGCAATGGACCGTAATATAGTGGATGGTAGAATTCAATTGCTTGATAATGCATGGGAGGCTCAAGCCTTTAATCAAATGCATGATCAATTTAATACTAGACCCGGTATTGGTGGAGGTATGCATCATACAGGAGTTAGAAGACCATTTGAAAACACAGGTTCAACTGGTCCTTATGATGACTTAGATGAATACAGTAGACTAGAAGCTAAGGGTTACAGCAAAGATAATATTAAGAATTATATGAAGAACAAATATAGGAATTCAAATGATATTCCTAGAAGAGGTAGAAGAAACCAAGCAGAAGAAGATTTCTATAATGGTTACGGAAGAGTGTAAACCTATAAACTTATTAAGTTTATTAAACTAAAAAGATTTTGTTTAACTTAGTCCAATATTAAGACTATACATTAAAAAGCTAATTATGGCTACTTATTTACAAGGCGTAACAGATTATATTCCACAGGTTCAACCGTGGGCACCAAACTTTAATTTCTATCAAAACGCATTTGATAGAAAGCAACAAAAATTTGATCAAGGATGGAACAAACTTAATACTGTGTATAACAGTATACTGAATGCTCCTATGATGAGAGAAGATAACAATCTTAATAGAGATGAATTCTTTAATAATATCAAAACTCAAATTGATCAAATGGCAGGCATGGACTTGTCTTTACAGCAAAATGTAGCAGCAGCTACTCAGGTATTTAAACCTTTTTATGAAAATGAAGAAATTGTACATGATATAGGTTATACTAAAAGATATTCAGATGCGATGCAAGAAGCTGAATACTTAAAAAACTGTACAGATAAAGATTGTGAAGATAAGTATTGGTCAGATGGTGTAAGAGCTTTAAAGTATAAAGCTGAAGACTTTGTTAATGCTAGTGCTGAAGATGCATTAAAAATGCAAGCGCCTTCATATGTTCCTAAGATGGATCTTATGAAGATGGCTGTAAAAGCTACAAAGGAACTTGATCTTAAAATGGAGTATGATCATAAAGAAGGAAGGTACATGGTTACAACTAGAGGTGGAGAACAAGCAAAAAAGCCTCTTATGAATTTTCTTATGGCTAGGTTTGCAGATGATTCAAATCTAAAAGATTTTTATAAAACTAAAGCCTTTTTATTAGGGAAAGAAAACCCTGAGAAATCTATTAATTCTTATGAGTATTCAATGATGCAAAGCAAAGCTGAAACTCAAGAAGAGTTAGATAAGATGGTTAAAGAAAAAACTAATGAGCTAAATTATAGCAAAGCTGGTAAAGTACTTAAACAAACTAAAAATAAAAAAACCTCTCAGTTAAGTTCTCTTGAAAGAAAAAGAAAGATTTTTGAACGTGCTCTGGCAAATGATGGAATAGTTAAAGGCAGTCCTCGTGAAAGTAAGTTCAGAGAACTATTAGAATTAGAAAAAGATGCAAAGCTAGATCAAGAAAAAATAAATAATATGGTTGATGAAATTGACAGCAGACCATATATAGATGATGAAGGTAACAGAATATCACAAGATGTAATTGACAATACTGTTGCTCAAGCTATGATGATGAGAGATATGGGCTTAGCAGCTGAAACAATTGCTTACAAAGATTTTAAAGTTACTAAAAAAGCTGATCCATATGAAATGGTTAAGTATAAAGAAGGCTTTAAAAATCAAAGAGCAATGATGGCTCAAATAAGCAAAAATGAAAGAGCTTTTGAAAAAAACTTAAATAAAGAAGCTCTTACACATAAAGAGATATTAATAAAAGCTGGACACTTAGATTTAGTTTCAGGAAAACCTAAACACAGATCTAAAGATCAAAGCATGCAAAGAATTGAGGGTGGTGGAATGTCTGTAGGAGATCCTTTAGATAAAAAAGCTCTTTATGATAAAATGAAAGCAGATGGTACTTATCAAGGAGAAAAACATTTTGAAGCATACTTTAAACATTTAAATTCAGGAGAATTAGATAATGGTGAATGGCTTAATAGTTCAAATGAATCCAGTTACAATAATGGAAATGGAGAAACAGGAGCACGTCAACATCAAATTTACGAACCTGCTAGTAACTTAAAAGTAGCTTCAAAAGGATCAAAAAAATCTTCAAGTTCTTATAATAATAAAATAGATGAGCTTGCTGAAAATATTCAAAATAAAGTAGAGTCAACAGCAGGAGCAAGTATAGTATCTCAAGGTGTACCACGAAAACAATTTACTGATGGAGATGATGAAAAAACTGGAGCAGTAACAACAAATAATATTATTGCAGACTCAAGGATTGCAACAGTTATAGCACGCGATGACGCAAGTTATAGTGAAGTAAAAAAAGTTGTTGATAATGTTGTTCAAAATTTAGCTGGTATGACTAATATTTGGAAAAAAATTGGTGGTGATATACAAGAGAAATGGGTAAATGATAGATTTGCAGGTATGCTTTTGGCTGCAAGTGAAGAAAATGATCCTGATCATTTACCAGTTTTAGAGACTTTTGTTAGGTTGGGAGATATGATGCATAACTTAAATTATTATGGTACAGGTAATGCATTAAAAACATGGGGTGATGATGGTATTACTTCATCTTCTTTTATAAAGAACATGACTGCTGAACAAAAAAAAATATTTAAAGAATGGCCAACTAGTGCTAATTCAGAAAATAATAATTCCATATGGTATAAGGAAGCTCTAACTAAAATTGATATGGGTGATCTTATTGCTGCAGCTGGAGGTACAAACCAGCTATTTCAATTAATGTCAAATAAATCTCATAAAGTTATGACTGAATCCTATCAGAGTGGTGACATGATTGATAGACAAGAAGTACAATTAATTGAGGACAGTCAATATGCTAGTCTTGCAAATAGAGAACAAGATATAGCTGCTTATAACTTTATAAAATCAAATATAGATAATCATGGAGGAATAGAAAAACAAACTTTATATCCTGATGGTCATCCTGATTTAGTATTTTATAATAATTTTTCAGCTAATCCTTTACCTCAATTAACTGATGTAGAAAAAGAACAAGTTAAAAGTAAAGAGTGGTATGAAAACCAACCTACTTGGGATAATGGTCTTTATGAGTTGGGTCTTGATAATACAATGCCGTGGCTTATAGAAAAAAATATAGGAGAATTACATCTACTTCAACTTGTTGAAACAAATTTAAATGGAGCAAAACTATCAAAAGAAGGTTTTAAAAATCAAATGAACAATGCTTTTAAAACGTATAAAAGCACAGTGAATAGTGAAGGTAGTATAGAGAGGAATTGGTCAGGTTGGAGTAAGTCTCTTGGAGGCGGTAAAGAAACACCTTACAGTTATATTGATAGATTTGTGGCAAGTAACATTTGGAATGCTGAAGCAAATGATGGATGGGGAGGTCTTACAGCTCTAAACGAAATAATGGATAGAGCCGCAGAAAGAGGTTCTCAAACACATAATCTTTGGGAAGATTGGTTTGATAATCCTGGTGATATGTTTCAAGGAAATAGTGAGACTATACCTGAATTAGAATCAAAATTTATGCCTGGTGATCAGTTTTCAACAAAAGGTATAATAAACATGTTATCAGATTCTCAACTTATTGGTAAGCTAGATGTCTATTTTGAGGACGCGTTTTATAAGAGTTATATGACAGGAGATGGTATTGGATATCTTACTAGGCCTGCGGATGAGGCTCCAGAGGTTGTGCAAAAAGAATATTTAAGAGATTTACTTAATAATCCAGAAACAACATTTGAAAGAAATGGTTCAGATCTTAAAATAGGACACCCCACTTTTTTAACTTATGATGTAACAATTGATTTGGATGACTATGAAGTATCTAGAGGTTTTGAAAATATGTATAAAGGCATAAATGAGCAAATTGGAGGTATAAGAAAACATTTTATGAATATAGCAAGTAACACACCTTCTAGTGAAGATTATAGTGTATTACCTTCTGTTTTCTATGGCGATGCTAAAAGTAATTTTACATTTGCATCTCCTGCTTTGACTAATATTGATGTAAATGCAGGAGACAAGTCTGTTGCGCGTGAAGAAATGATGCCTCTAATAAAGGACCTTTATGAAAATGGAGTAGATCAAGATTTAAGAGAATATAATGTAGGACCGTATCAAACATACCACCAAGGTGATCCAGAATATTTAAAAATGATAAGTAGTACGTTTACAGATAATTATGAGGCAAATAAAGATCCTAAGAAAAATCCAGGATTTTCTGCAAGAATTGATCCTACATTTAACCATCTAAATTTATCTAGAGTTATTATAAAGCTTAATAAAGAAAGTGCAAAAAAATGGTTAAAAGATACAGATTTAATGCAATATACTTATAAGCTAGATGAAGATGGTCATGAAACAAAAGAAAAAGAATGGACATATATAGTAAATGGTTTAGCTCAAAAGGCTACTCCTGAACTAACATATTACATTGCTAATTCAGATTCAGAGCTTATAAGAAAAATGAAACCTAATGCTGCGAATGTATTATTAGGTTTAAATAAAGGAGGAAAATATGTTGATGATCTTTTTTGGGATGAGTTTAAAGGAAAGACTGAGTATAAAAGAGATGGAAATAATATTATAGCAACCCGTTATATGGGAATATGGGATTATGAAGTTAAAGATTATGTACCAACACCTATTAGTCCTGTAACTTATCCTTTAGTAGGAACAGATTGGAATTATGTTTTTAAAAAAGAGTTAGATGCATACATGGCAAACCCAGGAGATAATATGTACAGAAGAGAACAAGAAGAAATAGCTTATTCTTTGAAAGAGTTAGACAAGGAAAGTGAAGCCGATAAAAAATATAAAAGTTCTGGAAACTCAATGATATCTAAAGATTTTAAATTTGTTAAATAAATAGCTATGCCTGAACAAACACCAGATGGTTTATCAGAAGATTTCAAACTTCCTACAAGGAGAGAGTACGTACAACAAAAAGATTTTGAAAATGCTCAAACTTTTCAAAGATCACAAGATAAATATAGACGTGTTCAGACAGAAGGTGTAAACTATGCTCCTGCTGAATTTGGAGGTTTAAATTTTGAAAGATATTATAACAGAGATAGTTATAAAAAACTGGGATTCAATCCTTTTGCGGATAATGAAAAACTAATGAATGCCCATGGTAATGAAACATCAGATTGGAGTGAGGCTGGTAAAGGATTTTGGGAATTAGCAGATCTTGGTTTTAATTCTATATGGAGTGGTAAAACTGCTAGTGAAAAAGCTAGAAGATATGCAAGTGCTGCTAATAGATATAGTAGTACAAAAGGTGGTTGGACAGGTAGAATGGCCAATACTTACTTAAACTCAGGATATACAATAGGACTTCTTAGTGAAATAGCTTTAGAAGAAGTAGGTATGGGGATTGCAACATTCTTTACAGGTGGTGGTGCGGGACCAGCAGCAACAGCACGTACTGCAATTAATATGGGCAGACTTGCTAAAGGTGGTATCTCAGCAGCAAAGATGGGATCAAAATTAACAAGTACTTTTAAAAGACTTCAGGATCTTAAAAAAGCTGCAACAGCTAAAACTTTTTATAATGGTGCAGGAAAAGTACTTCAAGCTGTTAACCCATTAAGAGGCACTACTCAGTTTCTTAAAGAAGGAGCAAGGCAGTATAAAAAAAGTAGAGTCACTGGAAGAACAGAAAGACTATCTAATCTTGCAATAGCAAGTAGGGGTTTTGGAACTTTTTATAGAGATATAAGAGAAGTTAATTTAGCTTTTGATGAAGCAAAATTAGAATCTGGTTTTGTTTTAAATAAAACTGTTGATGATTTAATTAGAGAACATATTAAAAATAATGATGAACATCCTGATGAAGAACAAATAAAAAAAATGACTGAAGTTGCTAGAAGAGGTGCTAATAGAGCTCTTTTGACTAACACAGGAATTATATATGCTACTAATAGAATAGCATTTGGAAATGTATTTAATAAGTGGATGCCAAGAGCACTATCTAAAACAGGTAGAAAAATAGTTGGAGGAAGATATGTAAAAAACTTCAAGACCGGCAAGATGGAGTTTATAAAGCACGGAGGAGCCCTAGGTTATAAAACATTAATTAATGAAGGTAAGTATGCTTTTAAAGCAAGTACTTTAAAAAAGTTACCTTTTGAAGGGGTTAAGTTTTTAGGAAAATATAGTAGAGCTAATGTTGGTGAAGGTATACAAGAATATTTTCAAGAAGTTATTCAGCATGCTGAAGTTGGCATGGCTAAAGATATATATTACGGTGCACTTCAAGGTGCTGCGTGGGATAAAGTAATACAGGATGAAGAGTATGTTGAACGTTATAAAGAAAGCTTAAGTCATTATATTAGTGAGGAGGGAGGCGAAGTATTTTTATCAGGTTTTATGATGGGTATGTTTGCAGGACCTTTTTCAAGAGGTAGTCAGTCTCTTACTAAGCACTTAGGTCAAGGTGGAAGAAGAGTTTTTGACAGTAAAGCATTTAAAAAAGAACAAGATATAGTTAAAAATACTCAAGAAGAGATTGATAAAAATGTAGAAAAGTTTAATAAATTAACAAGTGATGAAAAATCTTTTATTAAAGATTATGTAAGGTACTTAGCCAAACAAGCTTCTTATAAAGAGGGCATGGAAACAGCTCAAGAAGATGACGATATAAAAGCAAGTAAAGATATTAAAGATCACGCCTTAGTTGAACACATACTATTTGCTCAAAGCATGGGTGGATACGATCTAGTGTTACAAAAAATGAAAGACATGGCTGATCTTTCAGAAGAAGATTTGGAAAATGCATATGGAGGAGTTGTTGAAGGTGATGAAACATTACATAAGGATTACAAACAAAGCTATGATAAGGTAATTGAAAGAGCTGAGAGAATTAAAGATCTTTCTGACCAGTTTGATGAACTATTTCCTGATCCAGGTCAACATGGTGAAGATGATTCAGATCTTCAAACAGGAAAGCAATTACAAGATGTAAGAAGAGCAAGACAAAGAGCTAAAGCTTTTATTATACTTAACCAGAATTCTGCGTTAAGAACAATGGAAAGAATGGAGTCTATATCTAAAGAACTCTATGGTAAAAAAGCACCCTTTTGGAAAAAAGATAAAACACCACCTGCTTCAGAAATAACTAGAATAAATAATGTTCAAAGTATTGATGACGAACTTATAATATTAAAAAATCAAATTAAAGCTCTTAAAGGATTTGATAAACTAGATGATACACAAAAGAAAGATCTTAAGTCAAAAGAAAGATTAGTTGAGAATTTAGTTAATATGAGAAATGCAATGTCTGATTTTGTATGGATATTACGTGCATCAAAAGGCCTAAATCTTGAACAAGAACAAACACAAGGTTTAGAAGATTTAGGAGAAAACTCAGTAATTTCTTATAGAAGAGGAAATGTTGAATGGGACGGTATTATTGTAGGAGAAACTACAGATAAAAAAGGAAGACCACAATGGTTAGTTAAAAAATCAAGTAAGCCTGATGCTAAACCAACTCGAATACTTAAAACATCAACAGGTATTTTTGATAAAAAATCTAAAATGCAACCGCTTTTAGATAAGCTTAAAAAAAATGAAGAAAAAGTAGAAGCTAAATTAAAATCTGAATTTAGAACTTACATGGAGTTCATTGGCAAAGAAAACAATAATAAGATTGATCCTGCTAAAATAGATGCAGCATATGAAAGCTATAGAGATCTTCAGATATTAAGCAGGGATGAAGAAAACTTGACAGAGCTTGTATCAATGTTATTAGATCCTAAAGGTTACGTAGCTCTTGTTTCAGAATATAATAAAGCTATTAAACAAGAGAATGATAATGAGGTTGAAATACTAGCAGAACAGTTTAAACTATTTTATGAGACAGAGCAAGCTAAAGAACTTGTTCAAGACTTGGTAGATAATTATGGTGTATTTATCATACAAGATGATTTAGAAGCGTTGCTTACAGATAATATAGTTCCTAGAGAAGTATATGATACTCTTACTACTATTCCATTAAGAAATGAAAGTACCAGACATAAAGAAGCTTTAGAAGCTATAGAAAAATGGCAACTAGCTACAGGACGTGTAGAAAAAGAAGAGATAGAAGAAGAGGAAGAAATACCAGTAGAAGAAATACCAGTTGAAAAAGAAGTTGTAATACTTACTAGAGATAATTTAGACAAATGGCCGCAAGAGATAATTACTCAAGCAGAAGCTATTATGGAAACAACTAATGCTAAGATGCAAGAGAATGATCTTCCTACACCATTTGAAGAACTTGGACCATGGCTTCAACAAGGTCCAGGTAAACATAACGGTAAGATTGGTTCATTACTAGCTAATTATAATTCTACAATTAAGAAAGATAAAGCACCTCCTAAGAAAGATACAAAAACTGATGAAGTTAATTATAGTGCTATATTCTTTGATAATGATGAAATTATTAAAAGATTTAAACCAGCACATTCTAATGTATTTTCACACCATTCTACTATAGAATTTAAACCTAAAGATATTTCAGGCTTACCTGTTGGAGAAACTAAAACAATTAAAATTATAGGAAGATTAACTACTGATGAAGTAGATGTATTATTAGTAGAAAATGATTTATCTACTAATCAGTTTCCTCATATTACATTGTCAACTGCTGAAGGAATAAAACCTTTTGAAAGTAATAAAGCTTTAAAAGATAATCAAGATAAGATAGAACCTCTTGATGAAGTTATTACTGGTACAGTTGGTATAGTTGTTAATGGAAAAGAAGTTACTGCTTCAGCTCCTAAGAAGGATTCTACAGATCGCAAACCTAAAAAACCAACACAACAACCTCCAACAGCTTCAAAAACTAGAAGTATAAACTTTAATATTTCAGAAGATTCTAAAGTAAAAATGGCTTCTGAAGAAAGTGAGATTGTTACAATGCCTGCAAAAGTATCTATCATTGATGAACTTGAAAAAGAACTTAGAACAGTTCAAATTCTTGGTAAGAATCAATCTCTTAATGACGCTGCTGGTGATAGTTTCAGCATAACTACATTAAATTCTGATGGTGTTCCTGTTGACGTAGTGTTAGGTATAGAGGGATTACTTCCACGTAAAGACTCTGGTACTATTGATGAAGTTGCAACAAGACTTGGATTACCTCAAAAAGAAGAAGGTGAACATATTCATCCAGTTAAATCAACGGACACACAAATAACATATTATTCCACCAATGAAACAGAAGTTAATTGGCTAAAAGGTAATGGACAAATGTATATGTTTAGTATTCAACTTGTCACTCCTATTGAAGATACTGGAGAAAGTGATGTTGAGGATCTTAATAAGTGGAAAACACAAGTTGAAAATAGACTTAAAAAGAAAAAGACAAAAGCAACTATAGAAAAAGAACATACAGCAATAGTTAAAGAAAATGGTAATAGAAGTAGAGATAATAAACTAAGTGCTGATGAATTACAAAAGTATCTAGATGATTCTTTAACAGGTATTAAAAATAAAACAGTTAGAACTTCTGATTTTATAAACGGTCAAAGTTATAAATTAAAAGGAAAATTAAGTAAATTTGGAGATGGTGTTGTTTCAAAAATTAATGATGATAAATCTGTAGAGTTTATGCCAACTATAGGAGAAGAAACAATTACTGTAGAACAAAAAGACTTAAAAAGATTAATTGGTGATATGGTAGATACAGATATAAATGAAAATGTTTCAGAAAAAGGTATAGAAGTAACTGAAAAAGAGATTATTAAAAAGAGTGTTAAGGTTAATAAAGAGATTACAGGTGCTGAAGTAACTGCTAAAGCTGATCAACTTTCAAAAAGTAAGAAAACAGTAGCTGAATTAAAAGCAGAGCAGAGAAAGAAAAATAAAAAGGATAATAAAAACTGTAAAGATTAATAGATATGGCTTGTAGTTTAAATAATAAAGAAAATCATCTTGAGTTTCTTGCAATCACAGCATTAGAGTTAAAAGAAAAAAGTGAATCTCTTGGAGAAGATGAAAATATTGACATAGAACAGTATGTAAGAGATATACATCAAGAATATATTGATGATGAATTTTCAGAAGAAGATGCTGCTCAATATGCACAGTTTGTACCTAACGCCATAAAGCTAGCATTAAGTTATGGTGAAATTGCATTTCACATTGATACAAAAAAATTAGGCTCTTTAGTAAGGTCATTTGAAGAATTTGAAAATGTTTTAATGTTTACAATGCCTAAAATCAATCAAGAAAGAATTGATGAAATCATTGAGTCTATTAAAAAAGACGGACAAGAGATTAAAGATCCTCCACCAACATCTTCTACAGAAGTTCAAGAACAGTCTGAAGAAGTAGTTGAAACTCAAGAATATAAAGGAAGGGCTCATATCCTAACAGGAACAACAGGTCAAGAAGGTATAGTAGATGAAACTAAACCTCCAGGAAAAGGTTATACAGATGTAAGAAATCCTGAAGAAGAATTTTACTATGGTATATTCAGAGTATTTACTGAAGCAATGGGAAAACAGAGAGGTGTGTTACCAGCTGATTTAGAAATTAATGGACATACAGGCTTTAAATTAAAAATAATAAGTAAAAAACAAGTTTTATTAAATCAAGCAAGACTTAGTGATCAAAGACTTGTACGTGGTGAAATACCAGGAATATCTGCAAGAGAAGGTGGCAGATTATATTATGGTGGAATTGGTGCAGTCTTAACAGATGCTGCTGGTAACATGCTTTATTTTGATAAAAATTATAAAATCACTACTAAAAGTAAAGGTAAATTAATATATCACAACCTTAGAAATGTAACTAAAAATAAAAGTACAGGTGCATTGAAGGTAACTGGATATCAGCTACAGTCTATTGAAAATTCAATGTCTTATTATTTTACTGCTACTGACAAGTATTCTTCCATAAAAGAATTAAAAGAAAAAAACAAAACTGCATATGATACACTTAAAGCATATGTTGAAAGCGTAAGAGAAACACAAAAAGAATTAATGTATCAAGTACGTAATTTTGTTACTAGTAACAAGAAAGATTCAGTACTTGTAGATATTACAGGAATAAGTAGAGGTTTTCTTAATATTGAAAAAAGCGCTAATACAGATATAAATTCTATTGACTGGGCAAATTCTGATGTTAAGTTATCTGTTACAATAGCAGATATTAATAATGATGAACTAGGTGAAGTTGCAGGTAACCCATACATTAGAATACCTAATAGTAAGTCAATACCTTTTCAAAGAAATAACTTAGGTACTGAACAAGTTGAAGGAATTATTAATTTGTTATTTGATGATATTATGCAAGTAACAAGAGGGAAAAAATCATCTATTCCAAATGATTTAAAAGAAACCTTAATTACAAATTTAATTAGACTTGATAAAAAGGGAATACAAATCATTAATAATAATAAAGAATGGAAAGTAAAGCTTAAAACTAAAAAACTTACAGGAACAGAAGAAGATAGACAAGCTATAAGAACTTTTTTAAGCACTCTTTCTAATGAAAGAAATTCTTATAATAATGAATGGGGTAAGTTTAGATTTAAAAAACCTACTGGTAACAACATTAAAGAATTTACTATTACTGATGGTGTAGCAACAATAACTAATAAAGCCTTTAGTGATCATGTTATAGAAAACTCTACTTTAGAAGTTAAACCTAATACTAAGAATCAAATATTATTTTTAAATGGTTATTTCACTTTTAATGTACCATTAGATGAACAAGCTAAGTTTGGAACTGAACTAGAAGAAAAAGAAATACCTGCAATAACAGAAGAAGATCTTAAAGCTAAAAATGAAAGACAAGCTGGAGTTATTAAGAAAACTGTTAAAGATTACTTTGATAATAGTAAAGATTCAGTAAAAAACTTAAAAGAAGGAGTAAAAGCTGTTCAACAAATTATTAAAAAGAATGGAACTGATTGGGAAAGCTATACAGAATCTGATCAGAAAGTAATTAAAGAAACATTTACAAATATAGCTAAAGTTATTCCACAAGTAGCTGCTTTAATCTTACCTGTACCAGGTACGGCTACATTATTACAAATACTTAAATCAAAATCTAAAGCTATAAATAAACTTCTTACTTATACTTTTCAAGCTCTTGAGAATTATAAAAGTACAGCTAGTGTTGGAGATGCTGAGGCTACTGAAAAGGTGCTTGATGATATTGCTACAGATTATGCAGAAAACTTTAAAGTAGGAAAGCATAAAGGAGCTAGTGTTTATAAAGGTAAAGGTTTGATACTAGAAAGACAATCTAATATGGTTTCTAGGATTCTTGGTGAATCAGGTATTGTTAATGAGAATATGAGAAGAGGAGCTACAGTAGGTAACTTTGTTGATGTTCTTGCCAGAGATATGTTTAATGATGCAGTAAATAGTAAAACACTTAAACAATATTTAAAAGAGGCTAATAAAGCCAATATAGAAAATGGTTACACATTAGAAATTACTGAAAAGCAATTTACTGAATTAAAAGCTGCACTTCAATTAGTTAAAGATGAAATGGTTGCTGCAAATTGGACTTTTAAGTCTGAAGATATATTTGTTTATTCTGAATATAGTGAAGCTGAAAAAAAAGCTTCAGGATATGATGGTGTAGGTGGTATGTTAGATCTTGTAGGTATTGATCCCTCAGGAACAATGCATATAGTAGATTTCAAAAATATAAAATTTACACCATCTAAGAAAGGTTTTGTTGCTAAGAATGTATACTCTGATGGGAGAACTTCTGATGGCGTTAAAATTAAAGCTAAAGTGTTAACATGGGCTAATCAACAAACTGTATACAAATTCTTAGCAGAGAAAGAACATGATTTAAATGTTGGTAGTACTAATATATTACCTATTAGTACTATTTATAGTGAAACTACTAAGAAAAAGTTAGATAAAAAAGGAAAAGTTGTTACACCTGGTGTAGTTACTTTAGATAAGTTTCAATTGACTGCGGGTGTTAAAGGTGCTGAAGTTAAAGGTCTTATTGACGTTAGAGAACAGTTTAAATCTGACGCTGCTGATAACATAATTCAATTAGAAGAAGGTGAAGTATTAGCTGAAGTTGAGAAGAAGTTTGAAGAAACTAGTGAGGTTGATAACATTGATTATATAGATGAAACTTTATATAACAAGAATGTAAATCAAACACCTGAAGGAACTGAATTTGTTAATGTATATAGAGCAGAAGGAAAGGTTGTGGATAGAGAGAATTTACCACTTTCTGTTAGAGGAAACGCAGGCTCTTGGTTTACTCCTTTTAAAGCTGAGGTAGAGAGGTATGCTGCAATGGGCAATAGAAAAGTTTATAAAATTGCTATACCTAAAGTATTATATGATAATTTGTTAGAGAGTAGAAAAGGTGGTGTAGCAATGTCTAAAGGAGAAATACAACTTCCACCAAATATAAGCTCTTTAAAAACAGAAGTTTCTAAACCAACACAACAAACTAGTGAGGTTGAAAGAAGAGAAGAAGGGGAGTACATAATATATGAAGATAAAAATAATAAATCTTCTATATCATTTATAAAAAATACTCTAAAGGATGGTACATATTTACAGGTTAATAGTGTAGATGTACCGTCTGAATTACAGGGTAAAGGAATAGGTACGTCTTTATATACAAATGTTTTAAATAATTTACCTACAGGGATTTTAGGTATAGTATCAGGCACTATAATAAGCCCTGCAATTAAAAAAATATATAAAAACCTAGAAACAGATTTTAATGTTACAAAGATAAAAAATACTTATATAGTAACTTTAAATAAACCAACACAACAAGCTAGTGAGGTTGAAGGTCAACTTTCTATGTTTAAAGAACCAACTCAAACACCTGCTGAGAAAGTAGAAGAAATTAAAGAGATTCAAAAAGAACAAGACAAGAAGCCGCCTACAAAAGAAGACCCATTTGATGGAATAAATTTATATGCAGACAGACTTACTGAAATAAAGTCTAGCCCTGAAGTTATAGCAGAATCTAAAGAATGGTTTGAGAATCATGTTATGTCTGAATTCATAGGTTATGAAGAACTATTTGATGTAGTTAACTCAAATGCATTTGCTGAGTTTATTGATGGTGGTATCAGGTTATATAAAGGTTCTGATCACACTGTACTTTATCATGAGGCATGGCACGGATTTACTCAGCATTTCTTGCCTACAAGAGATAAACTTAAATTATATAATGAAACCTTTGCTTTAGAAGAGGGTCAGCAAGCGGTAAAAGATTGGGCCAAGAAGAAGAACGTAAATATTTTACGGATGTCTCAGTACCAAAAATACTTAGCTATAGAGGAGTTCTTAGCAGAGGACTTTAGACAATACAAATTAAGTGGGGACACTAAAGTTTTTGGTAAGAACAAACAAAGAGAAACAATCTTCAGAAGAATAATGAACTTCTTGAAGCATATTTTTGGTAAGCTATCAGGTATAAAATCTTTATCTAAAGATTACAATACATACCAGGTACAAAAGATGTATAAGAAATTAAGCATAGGTGCTATCAATGAATATACACATTCTGCAAAGAATATGATGTTTACCAATAGCGCGTTATATAAAGCTATTGAGCCTGTTGAAGGTAATACTATTAATATAAGTGATCAAGATTCATTAAAAATAGTATCAGCAGTAGATTCTATTATTTCTGGAATAATAGATACTAAGAATAAACAACTTGGTAATACTATGTTTACTTCAGCATTATTTACAATGCCTGAAGTTATCATGAAAAGTGGTAAAACATTACTTGAAACTATGTATGGTTATATTGATGAAAAAGGTAATGCTACAGGTGCTCTTGGTAAATTTATAGATAGAAGAGATGCTTTACTTAAAGAAGCAGATGCTTTAAAAGGAGTTAAAAAGAAAAGAATAACTGATAAAGCTGGTATATTATCTGATGCTATTAATAACTGGGGTAATCTTAGAGAAGGTGTTATTGCTTATCATGTAGATAAAAGCCCTTTCTTAGGTCAACAATTAAAAAATATTGATAAGGACACATTTACAAAAACAAAAGAAGATGTAGATTCTGTAAGGTTTGATAAAGCTGGTAATGATTTATCAATGATGGATTTAACATCTAATCAAGTATTATATTTAATAAAAAGTATTAAAGACCGTCAAAAAGATGGAACTATTGCTAAAGATGAGTTTGGTTTTGATAAGCTTGTAGATTATAAAATTACATGGAAAAAGTTAATTGACTCATTAGATGAAAATAATGATTCACCAAGAGAAATTCATGCTGCCCTTATTGAAAACAGTAAAGAAAATCCATGGATGAATGATTTATTAAATAAATTAGGACCTGTTGTTACAGTTGATCAATCATCATTTGATTTATGGACTGGCTTCTGGTCTGCATTTTATTTAGCTAACTGGGGATTATACCAAGTAAGTGCACATGTTGTCCAAGAAGAAGAAGGTCAAGAAACAGGAGCTAGATTTGAAATACTAGTAGGATATGCATCTGCAGTATTTAAACAAGCTGAAAGAGATTTCAGAGGATACTTTAAGCAAGTTAAAAATCATAAATATATTACTAATACTTCAAAAGGTAATGAACTTAATTGGAAAGTGCTTGATGAGTATAGAGGAACACTAACAGGTAATGAATTCCAATTCTTGAAAGATATAGGTATACCAATCACTGATAAAGATAAAATAAAAGAAGGCCTTAAGGATGTAAGAGTTGATCGTATATATGATACTCTTAAAAGACTTAGAAGTCAAGGTGTTGTAATTTTAGATGTAATTGAAGCACTTAAATTAGATCATAAATTTAAAGATGAAAAATCAGGTAATATAATACCTATAGCAAGTGAAGCAGGTAACATTAATAAAATATTAAACTTAGAAACAAGACACTCTGGAGTTTATGCTAATACAGCTGTAGGAACTCCTGATGGTAAGATTAAGTTTGAGCAAACTCAAATGTCTACTTTGTCTGTTCAACAAAGAGCAATTAATAAGTCAAAAACTTTTGATGAGCTTGTTGCATTACCTCATATGGCACACTTAAATTATAAGAATAATCCTGGAATTATTGGATCAACGTGGATGAAGTCATTATATGAATTTAATGATATAACTAAACTGTATGGTAAGAAGATACCAGGAGTTGAATTTAAAGTTGATGATTTATCTGGTACTCAAACTATTGTAAATAAATCATATGCTGATTTAAACTACAGTAGTGCAACATCTAAATCTGATAAATATACTAGATTGATTCAAGATATTTATTCAGGATTATTAGATGGAAGATTTTCTACAATGGTACATGCTGATAAAAGTACAGTATTAGCAGCATACATTACAACCCTTAATGTTGATAGTGATACTCCTCATTTATATATTGATCCAAAAGACTTTACAAGATTCCAATATGGAGATGGTGATATATCAGCAGCTGTAGTTAAAGCATTTGATATGTTAATGCCTTACTTAGAAGGTGAACTTACAAGAATAGCAAGAGTAGAAAGTAAAGATTCTTCTTTGCCGCGCATTCCCGGCTATACTATTAAAGATAAAAAAGGAAATATATCAGGAAATAAGCTAGCGGTATTTGATAATATTTTTATTAAAACTAAAGATGAAATATTAAAAGCGGGTAGTGTTGAGAATATATATGCAATTAGTGAAAAAACAGATCTTGCTGATAGAATGCTTTCTGAACTTCAAACTTATTTTGATTGGTCAACTAAGAATACAAAAGAAACTTTGGGTCAAATGATATTTGCAGATGAGACCATGACTAAGTTTATTAAAGATAAAACAGGAAATCAAAGCATGCCTTTATCTGAAGTACAAGATGTAATGTTAGAGACATACACTATGAATACTTTTTTACATCATATAGAAAGTATAAATATAATGTATGGAGATCTTGCTCAATATAATATGCTTAAAGAAGAATTTCATAAGCGTAATGCAGGTATAGCTTCTACAGGGAGAATGTTTAGAACAGATCAAGATGCTTATGACTATATTAATAATCCAGATACTCAAATAGGAAGACCTCTTGCTGAAAAGTTAGGTTATAAAGTTAAAGATTTTGATGGTACTTTAGATACAGCTGTATTAAAAGAAAATATAATACCTTCTAAGATGGTTACTCACCCTAAAGGAATATTATTTTCTCCATATGGTATAGCATTAAAAAAAGATATAAAGAAAAAATACCCTAAAGCAGAAGCAGCTAAAGTTAAAACAATGGTTGAACGTATTCTTAAACCATACACTGCGATGGAAGAAGGAGACGGCCAAGGATGGATGTCATTTGATACATACAGAATATTAAGTATGCTTTCAAATAGATGGACAAAAGCTCAAGAAATGCTTTTTAATAAGATAATTAAAGATCCTGAAAGTGTAAGCTTAGAAGATGTGCATGAATACTTTCCTCCAAGAAAATATCAGTACTTTGGACCTTTAGCTGTTGAGAATATAGGAGCTACGGCATTTCATAAATATTCTTTAGTGCCTATAATACCATCAGTAATAACTGGAAAAAATATGGAAGTTCTTCATGACAACATGATGAAACAAGGTATTGATTATGCTGTATTTGATTCTGGGTCTAAAGTATCTACTGTTGTTAGTGAAGGTAGAAATGAAGGTGATCAGTTATATATAGAAGGTAGTGACAGAGAGATGCTTGTTAGAGATGATAGTCCGGAACAAATGTATGCTAAGAATACTATATTCTTAAACTACCTTAAAGATCAGTTAGATATTAACTCTCACTTTAAGAATAAAGTTATATTCTCAACTCAAATGAGAAAACTTATTGAAGAAGGTCTAGTAGAAGGCGGAGTACCAGTTGATTTTATGGAAGGTGAAGATTTTAATTTAAGAAGATTAGAATGGCATAACCTTAGCAAGTATGCTAATGATTCAGCTAAAAGAGAAGCGGTAGAAAAAAAGAAAAGAAAAATATCTCCTAATTATAAACTTTATAGAGAATATGAAGAAACTATTATAGAAGCTATTGAGTACAGAAAAGAAGAGCTAAGACAAGAAATAGGTTCTACAGAAAAAGAATTGGCTGAAGGCAAAGGAGATATGGATAAGCTTGTTAACTTCATAAGAAGAGAGCTTGACCGACAAGATCTTGCTGACCATGAAATTGATTTCATTAAATCAGATGAGAATGGAAACATGGTTTATGATTTATCAATGACTCCATCAGCAAGTAGAATAGAAAGAGCTCTTAATGCTATTGTAAACAATAGAATTATAAGACAAAAAGTTAATGGTGAACCTTTAGTTCAGATTGCTGGGACAATGTTTGAAGCAAAAAATCCAACTAAACAAGATTTAGAAAACTATGGTGATGCTACTAATGATCTTAAAACATATATAGTTGGACCTGATGGAAATACATTAGGAATGGAAGTTAAAGTTGCTTTACAAGGTAATTTTGAAGTACTTATTCATTTAAGACATGAAGATGGAGATAAGATTGCTGTGTATGTTGACGAAGAAAGAGTAGAAAATGGTAAAGTGAAATTTACAAGAAAACTTAATGAAACAGCTACTATTGCCAGACTTAATGAAACAATTAATAATAAAGCATGGAGATCAAAGCCAAGTAATGCTGAATTAATTACAATGACAGGTGTGCGTATTCCAGTGCAAGGACATAACTCTATGGAGTTTATGTTAATTAAAGAATTCCTACCTAAAGCTGCAGGTAACATTATAATACCTCCTTCTGAAATTGTTGCTAAATCAGGTTCAGATTTTGATATTGATAAACTTACAATTATGATGGCTAATATAGCAGTAATTGGAGGAGTTCCTGAAGTCATTAAAGAAACACGTCTTTCATCAGTACGTGAAAAATTTGATAGAACTAAAGAGATAAAGGTTGAATTAAAAGAATTAAGAAAATCAATAGCAGAAGCTACATTAGCATATGAAAATGCTTATGATAAGCTTAGTAAGGATGGTTTAACAGATGAAGAAGCTGTTAGTGTTAAACAGATGAAGGAAACTTATCAAACTGAAAGAGATTTACTTAATAAAGAATTAAATACAGCTATTTTTAATGAAGAAAGATTAGAAGCTTATGAAAAGCTAACAGATAACCAATACAAACTTCTTGAAGAAGCTAAAGAAACTATTCAATATACAGGTATAAGTAAAGAAATATTGGCTGCTGAATATGCAAGAGAAACTAGTAAGTTTGGTTCAGAAATCCGTCAAAAAAATATTGATAAATTAAATAACTCAGAGCTTGTAAAAGCTAAAGAAAAGTTACAAGACAAATACAATGATTTGTTAAGAGAAGTTAAAAGCTATAGTGGTGAAGCAATTGAAAACACATTGATGTATGCTATACGTGATATACTACAATTACCACAAAACTTTATTAATCTGATAACTCCTAATGATACCAATCTATTACAAGGTGAAGGAAGTATTGTAGAGGATTTAGCGCAGTTTAGAGATTATAAATCTACAACGGGTGTTGGCAATGTCAGTACTGGAAGTGTTTCTCCAACTAGAGTTTTAGAACCTGCATATAATATATATAAGCATGAATCTAATGCTGTAGGTAAAGATACTTTAGGATTAGCTGCTATTGATAACACTTATAACACTGTTCTTACAAGAATTGGTGCATATTTAAATCCAACTTATTTTAATAATAATAAGTCACGTAGAGCTGTTATAAAAATGGAGCATAATAAATTGAATATTCTTGAAGGAGCTTTTAAAGGTAAAGAAGGTATTTCATTATCTCATTTATATGATGTTAAAGGTGAAAACAAAGTGTCAGATGTAATTAATCAATTGTTAAATGGTTGGTTAGATGTTGCCAAGGACGCTTGGATTTTTGATATTCAAGGTAATAAACAAATAACACCGACATTGATGTTTCTTTTACAGGCAGGTGTACCTCTTGAAACAGCAATTTATTTTGTGTCTAACCCACTTGTTAAAGAGTATGTTACACAACAGAAAATTGCAACAAGTGCATATGCAAGATTTTTGGGAGTTCAACCTGAAAATGATCCTACACATTATAGATCTCATGCAAAAGATATAGTATTAGATGATCTGAATTTAAAAATGAGTGCTAAAGACTTATATGATGAGACTGTTGAATCAACAGAAGGTAAAGATTTTACTGATAGTGCAAAAGACATTGCACACATGTCATATGTAGAAGCAAAATATGATGCTGATGCTAAAGCTGCATTTTTACATTTTCTAGAACTTGAAAAAACTTCAGAGGGTATAAAAGATATTAAAATGAAAATGAATTATGATACAGCTCAATCTACTGATTTATTTGATGCTCAAAGAAAAGAAGCAGATTTAAGACAGTTGTATGCTGATTCTAAAACACCTAATCAAGTTGTAGATGGTATTTTAAATGATTCTACTATTGGTGGATTCAGAATAGCTGATTTTCAATTAAGTTTATGGGGCCCTTTATTTAAGATAAGAAGTCATAAAGAATTAAATGATTTTTTAATTCAAAGATTATCTTCTGATAGTAACAAAATGAAGAAGATATATTATACTGAAGAAAGATATGTTGAAGAATTTAAGAATGCTTTTATTATGAGAATGTTCTCTAAAGCAATTAAAGATTTTGATATTAATGCTGATAGTTATAAAGGTCTTCCTATTAGAAGAACTATTCCTGTAGAATCTATTAAACCACAAACTAGTGAGGTTGAAGTAACTTCATCTAAAAATATATTTACTGTAGAACCTATTCAAGCAGCAGATAAAAAAGCTAAATCTAAAGCTAAAATAGCTACACAGTATATAGGATTTGCTGAAGGAATAGCAGGAAGTAGTACGGCCAGTTATGCTAAACAAGCTGGGCAATTTGCTAACACAGGTGCTTATACCTCTGATGATGTAATATTTGTATCTATTGGAGGAAAAAGAGGAAGTGCTGCATTACAAAAATCTCAACAAGACAGAACCATAAAGGAGGCTATTAAGGCTGTAGAAGCAGGTGCTACTATTATTACTGACAATAAAAGGTATACTGATGCTAGTACTTATAATACTGGTGAAAAAAGGCTTTATGAAAACATGAAAGCTAAAGGTTATTATTATTCTGAAGTAAATGTTGATGGAAACACTCTTGGAACATGGTCTAAACCAACACAACAAAGTAGCGGAGTTGAAAGAAAAGGAACTATAAATGTTTATTGGGGAGGTAAAAATGCAAGTAAATCAGAGAATCATCCTGAAAGAATATTATCTAATCTAGCTCAGAGAGAATTTACATGGAAAGAGAGAAAGTATGGTAGTGTAGAACATGCTTATCAATCTAATAAGTCTGGTACTTTTGACCAAGCTACTTATAATAAGTATGAAAAAATTGGTGGATATGGGAGTAAAATAAGAGGAAAAGGAACTGTTGCAGAAATGAAAGCAGCAGACAGCTTAGATTTAATGAAGCAACTTGTAGTTGAGTCTTTTAAACAAAACTCTAATTCAGAAGCTACTAAAGTATTGATGCAGTATGAAAATTTTACACATAATACAAATCAGTTAATTGACCAAGCATTCTTAGAAGGTTTAGTCTTAGCTCAACAAGAATTAGAATCTACTCAAACAGCACAGCCAACTAGAAAAGGTGTAACACCTATTCATTCAGATAGAGGTGTTATTGTTAAACCTAATGCAAAGGGTGAAATGACAATTTATATATCAGAAGATGTTCTTGAAAGACAGTTTAATGGTAAGCTTTACCAGCGTGATGGAAGTTTTACAACAGGCATTGATAAAGTAGCTGATAGAAAGTTTAATTATAAAACATTAGGGTTAGCTAAAGTAGAAGAAGTTGCATTTTTATATGGAACTGCAAAGCTGGCACCTAAAAAAACTGAATACTTTAGATTTGTAATAGAAAGAGAATTTTTACGTGTTACTAACCCTTTTAGTGAAATGTCTAAGACACGTTACTTTGAGTACAAGTATAATGCAAATAAAAAGAAATATAAAAAACCTGCAAATACAACTCAAGAAGATTTTGAGACTAGACTTCTTAAGTTTACTTATGAAGAGATGCTAAGAGATAGTGCTTTAAATAATATTCTGAATTACTGGAAACTATTCATGAGTAAAGATTCAATGGCCAATCAGCTTATTGAAATGAAAGAGATGAATCCTACTTTAGAAGAAGATTATAATGTAGTTAATGATTTAATTTTATCTGAAGGTAAAGTGCAGTCAAAAAATGATCTTAAAGGGAAGCGTAATAAAGCACAAGCTTATACTAATATTGTTTTAAGAGATAATAAAGTTGATAAAGACATGGTAAATGTTTACCATAGTAACTTGCTTGATCTTGCTGACCCTTCTAAAAGAAAAATAACAATTTCTAGAAAAAATACAGAGCAAGATAAAATTGAAAATCAGCGTATTTCAGAATTTTTTAAAATGCTTCCTTTAGTTGCATTTTTACAATCTGGTTTAAATACTATGGATAACTTATCTATAACTAGAATAATACCTACACAACAAATTACAGATTTAATAGACCCTTTAATAAATGATTATATTAAAGAATTAGATAAACCTAATAGCAGATTACTTCTTAACTTTTATAATCAGTTTAATGCTGTAAATAATATAAGTAACATATCAATAAGAAAAAGATTACAAAATTATGTAACAATTGATAATAAAGAATCTGTTTCTTATAATCTTACTAACTCTAATGTTGTAGCTGAACATTCTATACCAATGAATTTTGAAGATGGTACAGGAGGAAGAAAAATGATATCTAAGTTTAAAAATAAGTCAACATTTGATTTAATCATATCAGGTGACCGTACTGGTACATCAAGAAGCCCTAGAGCTAAGAAAAATGTTAAGAGAGGTGATATAATTGAGTTTACTAAAGATATTCCAGAAAAAAGAGATGCTCAAGGTAGAGTTATAAGAAAAGCAACTGTAAGGCAATTACTTGTAAGAGCAACTAGTGATGAGTATCCTGTAAGTGATGTTTCATCAAAAACATGGTCAGAGTTAGAAGGTTGGGATCTAAATGGATACTCTAAAATTGTAGATTTAGATTATGTACAATTCACTTTTGAGTTACTTGATGTAGAAGAACTAGCTGATAAAAAAATTAAGGAAGAAGGTGTTGGATTTATAGAAATAGGTCCTGCAAATAAAAATGAACTAGAAATATTGATTAAAAACAATCCAAATGTTATCTTTGTACTGGAAGGATCTACAAGTTCTACAGAAAAAGGATCTTATGTAGAAGGTATGGGTAAAATAGGTGAGTTTAATAATGTTGTTAATATTGATCTTAGAAATAGTCTTAGTAACAATAAACAAGCATTATGGAATATAACTGACAATGAAAAAAATAAAGTTATAATTGATGAATCAATGACTAGACTTGAAGAAGTTTTTAATACTGACAAAAGTATTGCATTATTATCACCTAGAATTGGTTATGGCGCATATCTAGCTAGTACTAGTCCATCAGGATCTATGGTTTCATCACCTACATTTGATCATTTATCATCAGAACTTTATGCAAAGTTTAAGTATAACAATAAGAATAGTAATGTTTTTGGAAATGTACAAACTCTTATGAAAGAAAGTCAACAAGTAGATGATTTCCAATTAGAGATTCCTATAGAGGATCTTATAGAAGCAAGAGAAAGATTAACATGTAAATAAAAGATATGGCTTGTCAAATAACATATAATGATAATAATACTTTAGAAGTAAAATCTAATAATGGTAAATCTTCTATTCTGTTTGATCAAATAAAGAACCTACCTGAAATAGAAAGTGATTATGAAGCTCTAAACTCTTGGTTAAAGGTGTATACTAAAACTTTTAAAGAGTGGTTTGGTACAGACTGGGAAAACATATCAGCTGCTGAAGTTAAAGAGCTTCAGAAGAACGGTTATCTTGATAATAATGGTGAACCTTCTATATTATATAGAGGTACTTATGAAGGTGAAGAATCTTTTAATTATTCAGATACGGTAGGTAAGTTTGGACAAGGTATATACTTAACAAGTAGTTTAAATCAAGCAGAAAGTTTTGTTAATAAATCAAATAAACAAGTATATCCTGTATTTATTAGACCAGGTAAATCTGTAAACTTTGAAAGTGTAACTAAGTTTAAAGAAACTGTAGCAGAATTTAATAACATTAAAACAGTACCTTCAGAATCTCAAATAGAAGGTTATGTCAATACTCAACATGACAATGATGTAACTATTATTGGTAAAGGTTTAATGGGAAAAGAATATAATATTCCTAAGAGTGAATATGTTAAGTCTATATTTTCAAAAGGGTTCACTGTAAACTCTAAATATTTATTTGAAGATACTGATCAATTTGATATAACTAATGAAAATGAGCAACAAGTTATTAAATCAGACGCATTTGTAAATGAATTAGTAGATAGGCTTTCTAAAAATTTAAAAATGGAAGATAGCTATTCTATAATTACTGAAGAAGAGGCTGCTTTTATTACTAGAAAAGCTAAGAATCCATGGAGATCAGGGCGTCCTGCTTTTTTCTTTAATGGCAAAGTATATTTTATAGAAGGTCAATTAACTTATGAAACAGCTTTTCATGAATTTTCTCATCCTTTAATTGAAGCACTTTTTGAAAAAAATCCTAAGTTGTTTTATAGAATATATGAAGATCTGATTGCAGATTCAAAAGGTAAAGAGTTTTTGATTGAAGCAATAGATGAAAATTCAGAATTGTCTCCTGATCATTCTCAAATTAAAAAAGAAGTTTTAGTTAAAGCTATGACTTTTTCAGCTAAGTCTGAAGGATTACTTGATATTGAGAAAGAACCTTCAGGAGTACTGGCTAAGATTATTAAAAAAATATTATATGCAATTAAACAAATCTTTAGAAAGCTAAGTAAGACTTCCAAAGTAGAAAAATTAAGTCCAAATACAACAGTAAAAGAATTGTCAGAAATGCTTCTTAATAAAACATGGGGCATTGATATGAATACTATAAGTAAAGATGATATTGTTGCTTATATTAATGATGTCTCTAAACTTGGAACACTTCAAGATAGAATTGATTCATTTGACCCTGCAAAAGAGAAACGTGAGTACTTTAATAATATTTTTTCAATAATTGAACAGCAGTCTCAGTTACTTTTTACTCAGAAAAACGATATAGACAAAGCTACTAATAAAAAAGATATTGAAATCATATTATCAGACATTATGGGGGTATCTCTAAATCTTATAATGAAACAAGGTATTGATCAAGGAACTGTTTCAACTGAAAAGAGAGCAAAAGCAAAAATAGCTGGACAAATTTTAGAAAAGGATAATTTTAAAGATAGAATTACAACATTAGCTGTAAACTTAGGATATATTGAATCTTCTGTTAGAAAAATGAAAGAGCATATTAAGTTGCTAAGAAATGATCCTGATGAACAAGAAGCATTACAAATTCTTGATTTTTATATTAGAAACATGAGACAATGGGATAGTCATTTAGACTATTTCTTAAAGATGGCAGAAGAGTCTAATATAGATATGGATTCATCTTTAATTGAAGATGTTAGATCAATTAAAGGTTCTATTCAAACCGGACAACAAAATATACATACTATTCAAAAGCAAAGTCTAGCCTCTGCATTAACACCAATGATGGATAATAGTAATAAGTTAATGCAAGAAGGACTTGATAAAGAAATTGCTTTTTATAAAAAAAGATTAGCGGCTTTGTCTGGTAAGCCTAAAACAAAATTAGAGATTGAATCCATAATATTACAAAAAGAAGAAGATAAAATAAATAAACTTATTGATGTAGATAAGATGATGGATTTTCTTACTGGTAAACTTGGAGATGTAGGATGGTTATCTGCTAATTTTGAAAACTTTCTTGCAATGCAAGATTCATCTATCTCCAGTTTTGCACTATACATAAAAAAACATTTATCTAAAGTACAAACAAACACTCATCAGAGAGTTAATAGCTTTTTAACTGAATTACAACCTTTACTTAAAGAGTTTGGTATGTCACCAAAACAACTTAATAAGTTTTCTAAAGAGTTTACATTCATGGATAAAGGGTATAAGAAAAATGAAGATACTCTTGAAATAGAAGAACATGATATTCTTACATTCTTAAATGAATATCAGAACTATAAGTATACGCTGACAAAAATAGATGATGAATTAAGTAGAGCATATGAGAATTGGGAAAATGATGAATCAGATGAAAAATTAAAAGTAGCAGCAGAATTACAAAGACTTAAAGATAATCATATAAAATATTTTTTCAAACAAAGATTTGTTGATGAATACTATGAAGCTGATGATGTGTTAGACAGTAACCCTTTAGGAGCTCTTGCTAAAATAAAGGTTGATGGCATAATGAAAAACATAATGCTTTACCAGTCTGAACATAGTGACCCAGCAATAGTGTATGAAGATTACAGAATTGCAGAGACAATGTGGAGGGATTATAAACAACAATTTTCAACATATGATTTAGATGGAGAGAAAAAAGAAGGTGATGCTTTGAAAATGGCTGAAATACTTCAAGAGTGGAGAGAAAACAAAAGAAAGTTTTATGATTATACTCTTAAGCCTGGTATTTTTCAAAAGACATATAAGCACATGAAGATCAAACTTGATCTTGAATTGGTAAAAGATAATTTTACAGAAGGTACTAGGGAATATGATGAAGAATTTGAACGTAGAAGAAAAATATGGGTAGAAGCTAATACTTCAATTAAGCCTACAGATAAATTTTACTTAGATAGGCAGGATATATTAGATGACATTAGTGAAATAATGGATATTGATAGAAAAAATAAAATTTCAGTTATTCAAGAAGCATTACTAGAAGAAGGGTTATCAGAAAAAGAAATAAATAAACTGAATGCTAAATTAAAAAGACTTGAGTCAAATGTATCAGATATAGAATCTTTATTGGATTCTTTACAAGGAACAAGAGACGGTGATGGTCAACCTATAGGTACAGAAATGAGTAAGAATCATCTTGCTGCAATTGCTGATGCAGAAGAAGAATTATTGCTTGCTAAAGCTGATATAGAAGGTACAGGTGGATTGACACCCAATGAGTGGAAAGAAATGAATGTATTTTGGGATAAAATATATGAGCAAAAAATAAAGTTGTCTAAATCTGAAAACATAAGATTTAAGGAGCTTAATACTAAAAAAGCAAAAGGAAGTTTAAACAAGACACTTAAGGATCAGCTAAGAAATGCATTTGATAAACTTAAAAACTTACAAAAAAGACAAGCAACTACTTACTATATTGATGTTATTAATGATTTTTATAGAAACATAAAAAAAGAAGAAGGAGAAAGTGTACCAAAAACTTTTACTCTTCAGGATATAGAAGATTTTGAAGATATTTCATTTGTTGACAATCTAACAAAGAAAAGTAAAAAGTTTAAAGAATGGTTTGAAGCTAATCACATTGTTAAAACAATAACAAATGAAAGAACAGGTGAAGAAGAAGAATATTATAATAGAACTTTAGCATGGTCAGTTGTAAGACCTCTTGATCCTAAACATATGGAATCAATAGAAGTTGAAAATGAAGATGGTACAATAGAAGTGTTACAAGGGACACCTGGTATTAAATTCATGGAAAGAGTTGTTAAACCTGAATATCAAGCAGGTTATGATAAATCAACAGGAGAAGTTGATCCAAATGCTTTTTTAAATAATCAAAGAAAAAATCTACCTAAGAGTCTTAAAGAGATGGAACTTGTAAGAAACAAGTATCAAAAAGAGTTAGATGATCTCAATATAGGATTAGAAAAGCTTTTTGGTAAGAAGTTTACTTGGGACCATTACATTAATAGAGAATATCTTGAAATTAAAAAAGAAAATGGAGCTAAATTTAAAATTCTTGAGTTGTTTAAAAAATTAAACAAAGAATCTCAAGAAGGTCTTGAATGGTATGCTAAGCTAGATGATGAAATGCCAAGGTTTAGAAAAGAAGCATATGAGTATTTAACAGTAGATAAAAAAAATGTTAAAGGAAAAGGTAGAGAGTTGATGGCAGGAGTTATGGAAACTTTTGGAAAAAAGAAAGATGATCACAATGAAGGTGAATTAAATTTTGACATGATGAACGCTTATCTTGAGGCTGATATGTTTGCTGGAGATGAAAGTAAAGTTCCTATTAGAGGTACACCTTCTTTAGATGAAAAACAAGTATCCAGAGATATAACAGGTTCTTTATTCAAATATTATTTATCAGCTGAACAAAATAAAGAGTTAAGAAAAATGCAACCAATAGCAAATGCTATGAAAGCTCTTGCTACTAATAACAATATAACACCTCTTAAAGAAGTTTTAAAAGCAAAAAGTTTAACAAGAGCAGCTAAAGCTCAACTTAAAGGTGAAGTAAATCATAGAAAAGAAGTTATCACCGGAATGATAGAGATGCTTTTTGAAGGTAAAAAACTTTCATCAGGTTCAAATGAGTGGGCTACAACAAATAAAGTAATTAATAACATGTTGGGACTTGCTGCACATACGTTTTTTGCATTTGACATGACTTCTGCACTTAAAAACTGGGCAGGTGCAAAATGGCAAATGAATTTAGAATCGTATCATGGTAGATACTTTGGAAGGAAAGCATGGGGACTTGCAAGATATTGGTCAGGTCCTGCAATGTCATCTATATCTGCACAAATATATAGCACAGGCCCTAAGAGTTTGAAAGTACAGCTGATAGAAATATTTGATGCTATTCAAGGAAGATTTGAGGAAAAGGTTGGTGAATCTGTTTCTAGATCAGCATTAAGAGATGCCGCAGGTGGAACTTGGACAACATCTCATAGAAAATGGTTAGAAACAGAAGCTACATTACAGTTATTTGCAGCTATTATGTATGAAACTCAAGTAGAACAAATACAAGATGGAAAAGTTGTAAAAATACCATATATAAAAGCTTGGGAAAAAAATGAAGAAACAGGTCAAATTCAATTATTAGAAGGAATAGATAAAAAGTGGGATATAAACGGAGAAGAGTTTGAAAATATTAAAGTTAAAAACCATGAGGTATCTAACCTTTTACAAGGAGCATATGCTGGAGCAGATCAGCCTATTATATCTAGATATATGGGATTCAGAATGGTTTCTTCAATGAAGAAATATTTTACTAAAATGTTTTTGCATAGATATGGACATGGAGGAATGAAGTGGGAGAAAGGTAAAGGACTTGTATTAAATGAAAGAGTAAATGCGGCACTAGGAGACAGCCATTTAGGTTTTTATTGGCAAAATGCTGCTACAATGAGTAGCTGGGCTGTAACAGGAGGAAGGAGTTTATTATATACTTCACCTAAGCAATGGAAAGCAATGCTTCATGGAGCTTTAGAATTACTTAGACTTCAAGTGTTTACAATGCTTTGGCAATATGCATTTAGTTTTGATCCAGATGATAAAGAAAAATGGAGAAAAATGAAAAAAAGATCTGGAGCTATGACTAGTACATTTGTTGATAAAGAATGGTCTAAAGGATTTAATTACAAAGGTTGGTTAGCAAATCATGCTGTAATGTTAGCAATCAGTTCTGAAACTGAGTTCAGACATTTTATACCTGTTCCGGGATATGGATTAAAAGATCTGTATAATACAGTCTTAGGAGATCTTTCTGTTTCTGCAGGAGGTTCTGCAAAATTAATAGCTAATACTGGTATTGGAATGATAGGAGCAGCATTAAGTGATTCTGATGCTAAACCCGGTGATCCAGGTTATAACAAGTCAATGTATTATAAATCAAATAAAGGAGGAGCATTTAATGTTCATCAAGAAGGGGAAGCTAAGTTTTGGTTAACTCTATATAAGCTTATAGGAATTAAAGAAAAAACTTTTGATCCTACTACAGGAACTAAAAATCTTTTCTCAAATAGTGATGATCCATTTATTAAATAACCTAAATCAAGAAGAAAAAAAAAAGGGAGAGCATAACGCCCTCCCTTTTGATTTTACTTAAAATTATTATTGTTTTAAG
>Ga0233412_10000031_pt1 | contig 81250 bp, 68 predicted proteins | sample Na_anoxic_4_MG_FD_180667 | JGI IMG/M metagenome (GOLD analysis project Ga0233412, IMG submission 180667) | Seawater microbial communities from Saanich Inlet, British Columbia, Canada - Na_anoxic_4_MG | ecosystem: Environmental > Aquatic > Marine > Inlet | place: Canada: British Columbia... | reverse complement strand
CTGGTGCAACGGGTGCTACGGGAGCGACTGGACACACTGGTCACACTGGTGTTACGGGTGCTACGGGTGCGACTGGAGCAACGGGCCAAACGGGAGCAACGGGTGCGACTGGAGCAACGGGCCAAACGGGAGCAACGGGTGCGACTGGGCTTGGATACGAGACACTATCTGGTTCTGCCATGCCAAGTCTCGCAGAGGGTGCGAGCGGAAATTTCCCCAGCATTTTCTGGAATGCGACAGATTCCAGCTTTCATTTCATCTCGGTGAATTATGTTGTAACTTCGGCAAATACACCATATACCGCAAGCGATACAATCGCAGGCACACTTAAATTTGCCTATTTTGCTGGTACAAACGGTACAACTGGTGCAATCATTTACCCCGAAATTAACCAACACATCAATACCCTTGGTGCTGGTTCGACGTCCTATGTGGTACCAGGTTATACTGGAACTGGCACACCAGGTGTAACAGGTGTTGGTATGTTTGTGTATAATCATGGTGGAGGAGCGTCCTACACATATACCCTGGGTAAAATCATTTATTCGGATACTACCGACGTGATTTAAGTATGAATTCGCACATATACCAAACAATAAAATAATATTTCATCGATTTCATGAACTATTATTGGTTATACAATCCCTTGAAAATACATTCAATCAAATACAAAGCGACTAAATAATTAGAAAAAGAACCTCACAAATCCAATCATATGATGCATCCATCTGTTTTATTGGTTTTTCAAAATAGATGATTATAAAATCCCTTGAAAATACATTCAACCAAATACAAAGTGACAAAATAATTAAATCAAATAAAAATCAAATAAAAAAATAAAAATCAAATAAAATAAAAATCAAATAAAAATATCCGATTTAATCATTTTGTCACTTTGTATTTGGTTGAATATGTTTTCAAGGGATTTTATAACCATTTATTTTGAAAAAACAATAAAAATAGATGGATGTATTGTGTGGTTAAATTTGCGAGGTTCTTTATGCGGTGGGATGGGACGCATCCATCTAAAAATAAGAATGAAATTAAAAAATAATTAGATTTAATTATTTTGTCGTTTTATCTTTGGTCGGTGGTATTCTAAGCGGGTAATAGCCGCGCCGCCTCTTTATTTAACCGCCTTTTTCGCTCTGGGTTGTTTCATGGTTATCGCTTTTGTTGTTTTTTTAGGTTTCTTTTCGGTTAAAGACATGATGGGTGCTGCACTTGTTACCGCTGCACTTGTTGCCGCTGCACTTGTTACCGCTGCACTTGTTGCCGCCACGCTGGTCATGCCTTGCACGCGCGCCGACGTTGGATGAATATTGTATTCGTACATTTTATCCGAGCACGTTTTCTGTTTTAGCGAAAACCTGGCTGGCTGACCGCTTTCTGTCTCAACATTCAATTCGTTGATGTTGTATGTGAGCCGCCGTATTTTATCCGAAATTGGATGAATGTTGTCCATGTAATTAGAGACAATCTTTGCCGCGTCTGTTTCCTGGTCCAGCAGCCCAACGTATTTCTGCAATTCCCTTTTACTTTCCTCGACTTCTTTGCGATGTTCGCAATTATCCGACACATATTGCAGCGCATTAATATACTGTGTTAGGTACTCCAATAATTGTTTTTTCAATCTTAAAAAACTCGCGTGAATTCGCTCCACCGTATCGTAGCCAAACAGCGCGTTGTTTTTCAAAATGATAATTTCTCCCTGGATACGCTTAATGTTGGATCGCAGTTCGGTCAGGACGCTTTCCGTATAGTATATATAATTCGTTTTGATGGTGGTGCTGACGCAAGATGCGTCCTTTTTTTTTGCATCGGAGCTGCAGATGATTTGAAAGGTGCGCGTATTGGCTTTTTTATCGTTGGTCACCTTGAATATCATTCCGCCCTTTTTGCTGCCTTTTATGATTGCCTTGTCGTTTTTTTCCTTGAGCGTGTAAAAATTGGAAATTTCGTCGTTTAATTTGGCGGCATCAATCTCGGCGGCCTCGTCGGCATCGTGCACTTTGTTGTCCAATAAATTGGCCAGGATGGGACTGTTTTCTTTTTCCTCTTTTTTCTTGGCTGCTGCTGCTGCCTTTTTGGGTCCTCCTCCGACTGCGTCCAACGCGAATTTTAGTTCCACTTCTGCGTCGGCGACCTCTTCTTCTTCTTTTTCTTTTTCTTGGTCTCTTTTTAGGTTGTCGCCTCCTTTTTTATTTTTATCTTTCGGCGGTTCTTTATTCGCTTGCATCTCCTTTGTGGTTGCATAATGCTCAATGGCGCACTTGTCGTTCTTTTTCAGTTGCTGCAGATGCACCGTTTCTGATTGCTGCAAAATTCGGTCGTTCATGTCTAACAAAATATGTTTTACGTTTTCGGAAAACAGCAGGTATTTATTTTGCTCCACGAGCTGCAGGCTTTGTTTTACATAAAAGTCCGTGTATATTTGCCCAACGATTTTCTCGGCGGCCGCAATCGAATCGGTAAAATGGCGATTGTAGTTGTTCCTGTTGTTGCTCAACACCTCGCGAAACGAATCGTAGTACCGCTGATTTTTTTCCAGGTTGCGGCGATACGTCTGAATTTGTTTTTCCAGTTCGTATTGAATTGTGATATTTTCTTTGATTTTTGTATTATTGGATTTGGGATAGTACATGAAATCCGACGTGATATTGTTGGAATAAATCAAAAATGGCTCGAGCGCTTGCACAATGTTCATGATGGACAATTTATACGGCAGCTGCAGCACCACTGAATTGCGCTGGTCTTGGAAAAGATTGCGAAGAATCACTTTATTGGAGGGAACGACGGACTGCAGATAGTCGGGCCACGTGGTATCGGCCTGCTGTGCTGCATCGCTCTTGTAGTAAATCGCCGCGTTATCAAATATTTTTGGGACGTTGTACACATATCGATTATTAGACGATACCAAAGGATTATTAGACGATACCAAAGGATTATTAGACGATACCAAAGGATTATTAGACGATACCAACGCATTTTGTTGCGGACCATTGTCGTAGTAATTACCCGATTCAATGTTGGCAAAGGCGGTCTGAAGCAGGCGGTTCTGCGTTTTCGGGGCCAGCAAGGCCAGCAAATAATCCCAGTGCCCTGGAACATTATGGACGGCCAGCTGGGCGCGGTCTAAAATGGACGTGCCTGGCAGCACTACGCGCGAGTAATTCACCGTGTGGATGGGCAGCGTGACCAACGCGTGCGTGGAAATCGCGTCGTTTTCCATCACCACGTCCGCGCGCACGACCCTGGAGTTTTTTTCCTTGACCACCATCACCTGCCCCGTGATGTATTTTTGCACGGCACAACCAAAGGTATTCGCGTTTCCGTCGGGGCGCGCAATAAACGTGTTTACCATATCGTGAATCGTGCGATCCTGGGGTGTATTGTAAAAAGGGGTTAGCGCAAGGTTTAATTCCTGCCACATGTTTCCAGGTCGCTTCTCCTGCAAATTTTGCATGCTGCCTAAATATTCGCTGTCTAGTTCCACGGGAAACTCGGGCGGTTCTTCGTTGTCTTCAAACCATTTTTTCGCGTCCACCAGTTGTTTTTGCACGTTGCTCGATACCAGATACAACCAGGGCAACTTGTTTTGGTATTTTTCCAGGTAATTTAGCAGCGGTTTTGCCAGGGGCGACTTTCGCGCCACGTCGTAAATCACCCCGTCGTCGTCCACGAGCGACACCTGTTCTCTCAGCTGCTTGTACCGCGTAATCGTCTTGTGGATTTTATTGACCGCGTATGCCGTACGTTTGGCCGACGGAATCTTGGTCAACTTGGCTTCCAGCATGTCGTTCACCTGGGTGCCGATGCCGAATCTATTGTAACTTATCTTGTCGATTTCCACGGGAAATTCGCCCAAAAAAATGACCGCGTTACTTGGTGTGTCGCTTGGTGCGTCGACCTTTTGCGAAACATCCGTTGTGCTTATTGGGTCTGCCTCTACGTCTAGCGCAAACTCGCCCAGATTCTCGTCCTTGTCAAAGGTAATTTTTCTGCCGTAATCGGGCATCACAGAATCGTCAGATTCCAGCATCACAGAATCGTCAGATTCCAACACGACAGGTGCGGCTACTTGTGTGGGCACCGCATCAACGTCAGATTCGGCTGGAACTGCTAAAGGTGCGGCGTTTGTTAAAGATGGTTGTGTGGGTTCACTGGCCAACAACCGAATGCTTTCAATGTTGGATGTTTTCGGAATGCCTTGGTAGTTGAAATTGATAAAATAATAGGTATCGTTGACTTGCGAGTATATCTGAATCATGTCGTCTTGTATGTCGGTGATTTTTGCGTTTAATGCCGCCGCGTCGTCGCGAAAATGAATGGAAATCCAAGAGTGAATCGCGAAATGATGCTGCTTGACGAATCCGCGCAGCGGGTTTTGGTACACGAGGGCAATAGACCGTATTTCGTCAGGCGGCACAAAGTGCTCATCTTGGATGCGAAAGGTTTTCGGAACGGATGTGCCGATATTAATCACGTCCATTTGATGCTCGTCGATGTAATTGATGTAGTGTAGAGCCTCCTCTCCGTTTATTTGAATCACGTCTCCGAGCAGCAGTTCTACTTTTGCTTCTTTTTGCTCTGTTGTTTTTTTAACTACATCTTTGCAGTCCCCCTCTTTGTTTCGTCTTTGGCCTGGAGGACACCGCGGTTTTTTAACAAGTTTATCGTTAGCAGCGACAGCGGCAGCGGCCACTTTTGATTCACCCTTTGTGTCTAATTTGGACAAATTTTCGGGACTAGGTAAAGCCTTGACTTCACCCTTTAAAGCCTTGGTTCGTTTTCGCGTCGTATTTTTCTTTTGTGGTGTTTGCTTTGACGGTTTGCTCGACTCGTCCATTCCTTTCTAATATGCGGCTATATTATTTTTGCAATAAAAATATAACATAAACAATAATGACGACCGCGAAAAAGATTCTGACGTCGTACAAGAAACACGTACCAAAGCCCACCTCGACGCGTCGCAAAAAGGCCGAGCGAGTACTGGGGCAGAAACTGTGCCGCTGCATAAAAAAACTGGGCACCAAATTCGAGGCCAGATCCATTGGAATTTGCACCAAGACTATTTTTGGCAAGCGGGGACTAACTCGCGGGAAATTCCAGTGCAAGAAAAAACAAACGGTTAAATATAAAAAGAAGAAAAATGAAATAAGTTGATCCGTTTAATTTGCACGACAAGATAGAAGCATGACGACTACAACGGCAAGTGCTAACACGACCAAAGTGAAATGTTTTATATGCCTGGAAGGCGGAAATTTAAAGTCTGCCAATATTTGCTGCGGACCTACCGTGTACCACCCCGCATGCTTTTCCCGCTATTGTTCCGAATTCGCTTCAGTGTGCCCCATTTGTAAAAAAAATATTTCGGATAAATTACAAACCACCAACACAACCACCATCGACTGGACCAAACTGAGACGCTGGATTTATGGTATCTTGTATGGAATGATTGTCGTTTGGTCTTTGGTCATGGTGTCGTTGTTAAAAAAACCGATTGATTTATTAGGTCCCTTTATAGTTTCGTGCCTATTCTCTCCATTGGTGTTAGGTATCGGGATTCCGACAATTGATGTGATAATTCAGCAGGAATTTTCAAGATATTCATATTTATCGAATTACCAGGGATACTTGATAATACCTAATTTTGCGAGTTATTTTGTTTTACTAATTGCATGTTTTGTATCGTATTATCATCCATCTTTGTTGTCCACCAATAATGTCGTGTTGATATTTTTGGCGATGAATAATATAATTCCTGCATTACTGTGGTTTATCATTATAATTTGTACTTTAGAAGTAATAGCGGTTAAAATATGCACATCAATATATTGTCAGCTGTGTCGGTTGCATATCACTACATCTGAAATTACAGTTCAAGATAATTTCGTGTCTAATGTATAGTAAAAATTAAACCAAATAAAATATATTTATTTTTTATTCGAAAACCAATATAAACATTATAAATCCATTACAATAATTAAACATGTTTTGCATTATTCAGTATACCCTTAACCGCTATCAAATGGGACCTATTCGCATGCATGGGTATTTTGCCGATTACACCAAGGCGGTTGCATATACAAAAGCGAAAGCATTGGCAACACTTTCAAATCCCAACGATATTTATATTTTACGAGTAAATGGTGGGTTGGATTATGTGGATAAATCAGTGTGTCTGCAAATTCAAAATGAAATGTCAACGTCGACAATCATAGAGTCATTTCATTGCGTTGCGTACTTGAAACAATTGAGTGATTCAAGGTACAAGGAATTTGTTCAAGATGTGTTGGTACCAGACGAAATTACGTTGAAAGAATTCTTACAATCGTTACCCAATCAGACTGCTGCTGACCCCGCTAACTTTTACATGTATGCGACAGACACGGCATTAAAAGAAGAGTTGGTAAAAAATATCATCGCAGAAAATTATACGAATGACGATGATTTGACCCCATACAATATTCATGACCATATATCTAATGATATATTTATGATTGTGGAATTGCAGGAAATAAAATAGTTGGTATTTTTATTTGAAAAAATGAAATAAGAACAACACACCTGTATTAGCAAGAAGATTGATTGCTATCATGTCTGCATCCAAAAAGTCTGCACCTACCATGGCAACCACGAAAGAAGACGCCGCCTTGGCCGCCAAGTACCAGCAAAAAGATGAACTGGAGCACGTCTTGGACCGACCCGATACCCACATTGGATCGGTGGAGCACGTCCACACGGACATGTGGATTTACAACGATGAAAAAGACGGGGACAAAGACGCGACTCAAGATATAGATAAGAATCAACATCAAATCGTAAAAAAGACGATTGAATATATTCCTGGTTTGTTCAAGCTGTTTGACGAGTGCATCATCAACTGCCGTGACCACGTGGTGCGCATGAATTCGCACATTTCCGCGGGAAAGCCCAATTGTTTGCCAGTCACGTGCATTTCCGTCGACATTGCCGACGACGGCACCATCACCATGATGAATGATGGCGCGGGAATTGACGTCGCGATGCACCCGACCTACGGCGTCTGGATTCCCGAGCTCATCTTTGGCCACTTGCGTTCTTCCACCAACTACGACGACAAGGAAAAGAACGACATCGCGGCTCTCAAGCAAAAGATGGCGGAAGAGGGAAAGTTCTACGGGCTCTGGGGCGGCAAAAACGGACTCGGCATCAAGCTCGTATTCATCTGGTCCATGTTTGGGTCGGTGGAAACCGTCGATCATGTGCGTGGGCTCAAGTACTACCAGGAATTTCGCAGCAATTTGTCCGAGATTGGTGATCCCGTCGTCACGAAATGCACTTCGAGTGGCGGCGGCAATAAAAAACCATATACGAAAATCACGTTTCGCCCCGACTATGCACGCCTCCAGCTGCCCCAGGGTTTGGACGCAGATATGCTGGCACTGCTGAAGAAACGCGTGTATGATATTTCCGCCGTTACGGACAAAAGCGTCAAAGTAAAGATGAACGGTAATGTTGTGGCCACCAAGAACTTTTCCCAGTATATCGACCTGTACATTGGCGACAAGACGATGAGTCCGCGGTGTTACGAGTCGGCCAATGACCGCTGGGAATACGCCGTCGCCCTTTCCCCCGACGCGGAATTCACGCAAATTTCTTTTGTGAATGGCATCTACATGCAAAAGGGGGGAAAGCACGTGGATTATATCCTTAAACAAATCACGGGCAAGCTAAAGGAATATATTGAAAAAAAAAAGAAAAAGACGGTCAAAGAATCATCGATTAAAGAGCAGCTCATTTTGTTTTTGCGGTGCGACATTCTGTTTCCCGCGTTTGACAGCCAGACCAAGGATTACCTCAACACCCCCGTTGCGAAATTCGGGTCGTCGTGCGTGGTGAGCGACGCGTTCATCAAAAAGGTGGCGGAAATGGGCGTCATGGACCTGGCGTGCGCCATTTCCGAGGCCAAGGAAAAAAACCTGGAGAAACGCACCGACGGATCCAAGCGAAAGCGCATCACGGGCATTCCCAAGCTGGACGACGCCAACTGGGCGGGCACCGCGAAATCGGGACAGTGCGTGCTGATTTTGTGCGAAGGAGACTCGGCCAAGGCGGGCGTCATCTCGGGCCTGTCTGTGGAAGACCGCAACCGATACGGGGTGTTTCCGCTAAAGGGAAAGCTGGAAAATATTCGCAAGCCCAACGTCAAGGTGAAAGAGGAAGGCGAAATCGCGTTCATCAAGAAAATCCTAGGTTTGGAGGAGCGCAAGACGTATGCCGACATGGATGCGGTGCACAAGAGCCTGCGATACTCCAAGGTACTCATCATGACAGACCAGGATTTAGACGGCAGCCACATCAAGGGACTGTGCTTTAATTTGTTTCACTACAAGTGGCCTTCTTTAACAAAAATCCCTGGATTCCTCTCTGTCATGAATACGCCAATTTTGAAAGCGACAAAAGGAAAACAAGAGCTGGCCTTTTACAACCTCGGTGAACACGCTACATGGGAAAAGGGGCAAACCGTTCAGCAACTAAATGCGTGGAAAATCAAGTATTACAAGGGACTGGGAACGAGTGTGGGAAAAGAATTCAAGGAATATTTCGCCAATCCCAAGCTGGTGGACTTGGAACATTCTGGTCCGCCTTGCGACAACTACATTGACCTCATGTTTAACAAGAAACGTGCCGACGACCGAAAAGAACTGCTGCAAAATTACGACCAAACCATTTACCTGGACACGTCGCAGCGGTCCGTGACGTACGTAGAGTTTGTGCAAAAGGAATTGTTGGCATTTTCGTCCGCAGACAATGTGCGAAGTATTCCCAACGTACTGGACGGACTCAAACCGAGCTTAAGAAAGGTGCTGTTTTCGTGTTTCAAGCGAAATTTAAAGGAGGAAATAAAGGTGGCTCAGTTGGCGGGGTACGTGTCGGAGCACTCGGCCTACCACCACGGCGAAATGAGTTTAACTGGAACCATTGTCGGCATGGCCCAGAATTTCGTGGGGAGCAACAACATGAACCTGCTTGTGCCCGCGGGGCAGTTTGGCACGCGAATGAAGGGCGGAAAAGATTCGGCGTCACCCAGATATATTTTCACTCACTTGGAAAGTGTGGCCAAATCTTTGTTTGTGGAAAGCGACAATGTCTTGCTGAAATATTTGGAAGACGACGGCACGTCCATCGAGCCCGAGCATTACGTGCCCGTTGTGCCCACGCTTTTAATAAATGGAAGCTCAGGCATTGGCACTGGATACAGCACCGACGTGCCCTGCTACAATCCCCGTGAAATCATTGCCTATCTGAAAGCGTATTTGGCATCCGCAGACGACAAGGCGGCATACTTGCTGGAAAACGCCGCCAAAGAATGGATGCCATATTACCACGGATTTCACGGCCAAGTTATTTTGACAAGTCCGAAGCATTTCATGTACAAGGGAATCTACGAAACAACAGGACCAGACACTATTCACGTTAGCGAGTTGCCAATTGGGCAATGGACCGACGACTACAAGGAGCATTTGGAAGAGTTGGAGCAAAATAACGTCATCAAAACCTTTGCGTCGCTTTCCACCACTACGACCATTTCTTTCACCGTGACGTTTCCCCCTGGAAAATTGCACGAATTGGAGGCGGTTATTATAAACCCTCATTGCAACAAACTCGAAAAGGTCATGAAATTATGCACCACCGTCACCACCACCAACATGGTAGCCTATGACAAAAATAACGAACTGCAGTACTATACGGTTCCCAAGATTTTCGAAGAGTTCATCCCAGTTCGTGAAGATTTATACATAAAACGAAAGGCGAATCTGATTGCCGTGTTGCAAAAAGAATTGGTAAGGCTGTCCAACCAGGCCAAGTTTGTTCGAGAACTGTACGCCGACTTGGTGGATTTGCGCAAGAAAACGCCGCAGCAAGTGGCAGACATGCTTACCACGCGAAAATACGACACGGTCGACGGCGACTACAAGTACCTTACCAGAATGCCCATGGAAAGTGTGACCAAGGAGCACGGGGACGCCATCATTAGGCGGTGCGAGGAAAAGCGGCGGGAACTGGACGTGCTGGAAAAGACGAGCCCCGACCAAATGTGGGTCAACGACTTGGACCATTTAGAGGGCGTGTACAATGCGTACGTGGCAGAGCGAAACGCGGCGTCCTCGTCTGAAGTAGAGGATGGTTCGAGTGCTGCAAGTGGAACGGGAGCAGCAGGTCCAAAGAAAAAGGCCAAACGAATCGTTGCGACAAAAAAGGAGAAAAAATGAAATGAGTTTTGAAAATGGTCGCAACTAACAAAGTGATAAAATAATAAAATACTTACATAAAGTAGGATGAATGATGCTCATAAATATTATGCGGGAATTATTATTTTTTTCATTTTAATCGCACTTTACTTGTTGAATTTTCTTCGCAGTATTCTAGATATAAGCAACCCAGATAAATTAGTGTCTGAATGGCTGCCAAATTTCATCGTGTTTTTCGGCGCCTTTATCACCATGATGTTGTTTGTTAGTTTTTATAAAAGTACGGGCCCAGAAAATAGTCCCAAAATACTAGGCGGCACTATTCTTACCTTGCTTGGTCTGTTTATCAGTGGCTTGTTTGCCACCCATATTGGGTCCAAAAACAATACCTCGCTGCTCAGTTCGCTGTTTTATTTCGTCCTGATTTTCGGCGTGGTGGGACTTTGGAAAAAAGAGGCCGATACGCCTGCTGCAGGTCTTAATGCAGCAACCGCCAGTAAAATGTTGCTGGAAGCAAGTCAAATAAAATACCTCGGCATATTCATCGCGTATTTGCTGCTCTTGTTTGTGTTGTACGCGGCCAATCCAGGCGGCCTCATGACCAAATTCGGCGGCGCGACGGTTTTCATCAGCATGTTTGTCGGGCTATTACTTCTGGGCATGGTGCTGGGGTACTCGGCCCTGACGACTCAATTGGGCCCAATAAATATTTTTAACCCGTGGTTAAAAGGTCTGTATATTTTCCTGTCTTTGTTTGTTTCTGGGCTTTTGTTTTGGTGGATACTGACAGCATTTGGAGTCTTTTCAAACAATGCCGACCAGCATATTGGTTCAATGATTTTCAACTTTGTTTTACTCTTGGGCGTGCTGACGCTAGTGTACAAGGTGTCTTATTTAGGCGGCTGGTTTGCGAATAGTCCGTTTATCCGCTTGCTCGTGAATTCATTTTTGTATATTCCGTGCTTATTTTCGGGGCTCATGGATAAGCTGCGCGGCATCAAAACGCCCGCGGGCGGCAATCCGTTTCAGGGAACCAAGCCGAGCGACGTGATTGCGTTATTTGTGGTGCTATTATTGATTGCGGCGTATTTCGTGATTGTGCAGTGGATTATTCCTGGGGTGAAAAAATGGTACTATTTGAAAGGCGGCAAGCAAGTGGTTAAAAACGCGACATCCATTGATACGCAATCGACGGTGAGTTCGTTTGTGGACCTAAACGAAATTCCAGAAGAAGCAGAACTGACCCCCAGTTATCGGTACGGAATTTCATTTTGGCTGTACGTGGATTCTTTTCCCCCGAGCACCAGTTCGGCCTACTCGAAGCATTCGACGATTTTAGATTATGGGGGCGTCCCCCTGGTGAAATACTATGCGGCGACCAATACGCTGGGGGTGTATATTCGAACGATGAATAATAATAAAAAGGACGAGCGGCTCTTATATGCGCACGACGGCGTGGCATTGCAAAAATGGAACAACGTGGTGATTAACTACTTGAACGGCACGATGGATATTTTTTATAATGGACGATTGGTAAGTTCGTCGATTGAAGTGTCGCCGCCAATTGTGTACGATACACTGACGGTGGGAATGGACGACGGGATTAGCGGGGACATTGCAAACGTAGTGTATTACGCAGACCCACTTTCGCTGTATTCCATCAATACCCTGTATAATTCGCTGAAAGAAACCAGTCCGCCTTTGGGCTAATACCATGACTGCCTTTGGGCTAATACCATGACTGCCTTTGGGCTAATACCATGACTGCCTTTGGGCTAATACCATGACTGCCTTTGGGCTAATATTTTTGCAAAAAAATGAATTAAAACCAACTCGACATAACAACACAAGGAAGAAAGTATAATATGATTGGCAATGATATTATAAAGACGGAAGATGGCACGCTCATTCACGATCCGTACAATCCGCTCAACACGGAAGTGACGGAAGCCGATGTTTGCACCATCTTGAGAAAATACGGCATCCCGCCAGAGTTGGCCCACGTGAATAACATTGACCTGTATAAGCGCGCGTTTGTGCATCCGTCTTATACCAAACGCCCCGCCTATGAAAACAAGCAGCTGGGAATCGTCTTGGTAGACAAGCCCGACAATTGTTTGCCGCTAAAGACCAAGTCGTTTCAAAACCTGGAATTTCTCGGAGACGGGGTTCTAGAGCTAGTGACCAAATTTTATATTTATCGCCGCTACTCTAAATCCCAGGAGGGGTTCAAGTCCGATTTAAAAATTGCGGTAGTAAAAAACGAGAGTATCGGAAAAATCGCCGCGGAAATGGGTCTGAATAAATGGATGATGTTGTCACATCAGGCCGAAGAAAATAATTTAAGATATGACGTACGAAAGCAACTGGGGAATTTATTCGAGGCGTTTTTGGGCGCGCTATTTTTGGATTTCAACAAGGTGCCGCTAACCGCGAATTTGGACCTGGACGAAATATACGCGTTGAACGCAATAACGACGGGAGCGGGGTTTCAAATGGCCAATGTATTTTTAGAATCGATTTTTGAGCAGCACGTGGATTGGAACACCTTGATAAATACAAACGACAATTACAAACGACAGCTGCAAGAAACGGTGCAAAAAAAATTCAGCACGACGCCCATTTATATTACGCTGGACCATGACAATGATACGAACATGCACCAAATGGGGGCATTTTTATGCATCAAGACCAACGTGAATCCCAAGTGCGAAACGGCCGCGGATATCCTGAAAAAAGTAACGATGGATATGACACAGCAGTCCAGTTGTACAATGGATGCGTTGTTTCGTCACGTGGAAGAGCGAGGCGGCAAAGGGTTGGTATTGTTAGGTATAGGAATGCAAAATATAAAAAAAAATGCGGAGCAAAACGCGTGTCATCATGCACTAAATATTCTCGGATTAATTTGATTTAATTTATTTATAAAATTGGTTCGGGCAATTCTGTCTGGATTTTTTCTGCAAGTTGCTGATCTTTGGTTAGCATAGTATTTTGGTCCTTGATGTGTGCCATGTATTCTTGAATTTTATTGAAAGACTCGGTGCTTAATTCAGAAATATTCACATTAATTCCCGAATTGCTATCGTTTAACAAATGTGGGTCGTATTTTTGAATAATATCCTTTACATAAATATGAATATTTTTCGGCTGTTTATCCATAAATTTGGTAATATCTGTTAGTTTGTTGAAATGGGCCATTTTATCCTTGAAAGTTGGAGCAGGAGCAGGAGCAGGAGCAGGAGCAGGAGCAGGAACAGATTCAGAAACTAAAATATCGGCTGATTCCAGTGTACTCATTGTTGTTGTTATTATTTAATCATCTATCAAAGTATTTATATAGTTTTTGTCTTTTTCTGGAAAAATATATATAAAGAATTCTCGGTGATATAATAGAATAAATAACAAACAATATGCAATCCTTGTCGGACATTCAGCATATTTTTTACATTAATTTAGACGCGCGCACGGACCGTCGTGCTCATATGGAATCGCAACTGGCCGCAACTGGACTGTTGACCAAAGCAACCCGCTTTCCCGCCGTCCATATGCCCAATTTAGGAGCCATTGGCTGCAGCATGAGTCATTTGAAATGTCTGCAAATCGCAAAAGAAAAAGGCTGGCCGCACGTGCTGATTTTAGAAGACGACGTGGAATTTACGGACCTAGAATTGCTCGACAAACAAATGCGCACTTTTTTTTTAGAGAAAACAAATAACTGGAACGTGGCGATGCTTTCGGGGAATTGTGGTTCCCCGTATCAGGTGGTTAGCGACGCTTGTGTAAAAGTGGCACGGTGTTTAACCACGGCAGCATATTTAGTAAATGGCTCGTACTATGACACATTAATTAAAAATGTGCTGCAAGGAGTCACGCTCCTGATTAATAATAAAAACGAAAAACATAAGTACGCCATTGACGTGTATTGGATGAAGTTGCAAGAACAAGATGAATGGTTTTTAATCACACCCATTACTGTCACCCAACGCGCCGATTATAGCAACATCGAAAATATATACACGGATTATTCTCAGCATTTATTAATGCTACACTAACAAATAAAAAATGAAATATTAATGATTTAGATTGGCGACACAACATAAAATAATAAAAACATGCCCAAACAAATCCTTTTCCTTGTTTGCCAGGTCGTGTTGGCGACCACTTTCCTTGGAATCGGCTTCTGGGAAGCCCGCGTCGCCGATACGCACGAGCCGATAGGGAATGATTATAACGACATTACCGTCGTCGCCTATTATTACACAGTACTAAAATGCGTACTGAATATCTTTAGCGGATTGGCTACTTATTTGGAGGGCTTAGCAGTGCAACACGGGTCTCCCCCAACAACCACGGCTTACGTGGTGGTGGCGGCGGCGCACTTTCTTTGTGCTATTGTCGCTGCTATATTGTATATAGTTTATCTCAATCGTATTAAATATGTATATCGCATGGTAATATTTTGGGATATCATCATCCTATCTATGTTGATTGGTTTGGCGGCATTGGCGAAACACGTATCGGTTGCAAAAAATCCGAATGCGGCGCTAATACGCCCAGTAGTTGTTTAATACTCGCTATACGGAACATTGTTGCCGCCGCGATCCACCAAATAATCGTACTGGTTCGTGGTCATGCACGCGCACCCACTGCTGTTGGAGTACGTGTTGGGGCAGCACTCGGGTTTAAAAGGAGTGGTCGCAAACATGTCCAGCTGGTCCTCTGGCAAGGGCACGGGTTGGGCGGTGCGGTCCATGATTTTTTTCACCCCCGCATCGGCGTGCGACGCGGAAGAATACGTCAACGTGGGAGCGGCCCACGTGTCGGGGTTGCGGATGGTGCCAGGCGACCCACTTTTGGCGTATTGCGGTCCCTCTGCGAAATTATTGGCGGCGAATCCTTCTTTTCCCACTTTTTTTGTCGCATCTTTTACCGATTTGACGATTTTTTTCGCGGTGCTAAACGCTTCGTAGGGCGTCACGGTGGAACAGGAACAAAGCAAGTGGCCAAACATGATAAAGGCGATAAAACCGATCAGAAGAATGATTTCAAGGCGAAATTTATACGGACCGATGGAAAGATTCATCGCTGCTATTATTTATATAGAACAAATATTTTATCCTAAACGGCTGCCCTTAATTTCCCATTTTTCTCACATTTAGGCGAACGGCGGAGGCACTTTTCTTTTTTACCTTGGACGGGTCGTAATCTTCCTCGTCGTCCGAATTCATTTGCTTGGACATCTCCCAAAAGTCCCGCGACCCCAGGCGAAAATCACCGTGAACGCTTGCTTTATACCAAAACACTTGATCTAGCAAATCGTTGGATTGCGAATTATTTTTAATCACCAAGCACTCGAAATTGTCGGTGCATGCATCCATTACCGAGCAAAACGCTTCAAAGGTCGGAAACATGCCCGCGTAATTATCATAGATACGTTTGCGGTTTCCAATAATCGTGTCTCGTAAAATAAACACATAGTCAATGTTGGAACGCAGTACGGGGGGAACGCCCAGCGGGTACTGCATGGTAATAATTAGCATAATGTGCCAGTGCCGACCATTCATGAAAATCAGCCGCATCAGCTTATCGCGCGCCCATTTGTTGTCGTATAAACAATCGTCCAGAATCACAAACGTGCGAGGATCCACCGAGGTCCGTTTATAGGCAAGCATTTCGCGTTTAATTTGCTTCATGACGCCTTTTTGCCGCTTCAAAATATTTTCGATAATCGCTGTATTGTACTCGTTATGAATAAACATTTTCGGCACGATGCGGGAGTAAAAGCCGTTTCCCTCTTCCGTGCCCGAAATGACGGCCCCCATAGGAATATCTTTGTGGTAATACAGCAAATCATTCACTAAAAAAGACTTGCCTGTGCCGCGCTTACCCAGCAGCATTACCACGGGACCTTTTGCAGTGCCAGTCGTGTCGGCTGGAAAGGAAATGTCTCTCATATTGAATTTTTTCAAATTCAAATTCATACTATCGTTGCGATTATTATTTATTATATTATATTATATGAATATTTTATAAGGGGTAAAAACGCACAAATGGTTTTTGCGATAATAAAATAATATAATAATAAAAGATGAATGCTCCGCCGCCAACTGCCGCTGTCGCGGAACCGCAATTGTTAAAATTCGAGTCTAATAACAAATATCTAAACGCCACGCAGGATTTTTTCAAGTCCAACAGCATCGTTGCCAAGCTCGCCTTTTTATTGCTCGTCGTGTTTGTCTTTATTTTGGCTCTAAGAATCGGCATCAGCATTTTAGGTTATTTTTTCGGGCCCAGCGACACGGCTCAATTAGTGCAGGGCACCATTGACGCCGCGACCAATCCCATGATTATTCCGCAAAACCCAGACGCGACTGGCGCCGTGACGCTCAATCGTTCCGTCAACGAATCGGGCGGCATTGAGTTCACCTGGTCGGTGTGGATGTTTGTGAACGGCGACGACATGGACTCGCAGCGATACCGCTGCGTCTTTTACAAAGGCAACGACTACGCCACGCAAATGTCTTCTAAAACGGACGACGGTGATAATAACGTGGAAAATATGGATTATTTAGGCATGAATTTCCCCAACAACTCGCCAGGGCTGTACATCAAGCCCAACACGAACGACATTGTGGTCATCATGAATACGTTCAACGTCATCAACGAAGAAATTACCATCCAGGACATTCCGCTAAACAAGTGGATGAATGTGATTATTCGCTGCAAAAACACCAATTTGGACGTGTATATCAATGGCACCATTGCCAAGAGCCACGTGCTGCACGGCGTCCCCAAGCAAAACTACGGGGACGTGTACGTGGCGCCCAACGGCGGGTTCTCGGGCAACATTTCCAACCTGTGGTACTACAACTATGCGCTGGGCACAACGGCAATTCAGGCGCTAGTCAACAAGGGACCGAATACCACCATGACGGGCGAAAGTAATATTGGGCTAAAAGACGCCAACTACCTTTCGCTAAGATGGTTCTTTTACGGAGCGGAAGACGCCTACAATCCTTGAATAAACGCAACGAAAATGAAAAAAAACAAATAAATACATCTATCTAATTTTTATTTTTTTCATATACAATTTAATTACGAATACAATATAATTCTGTCAAAGGCAACAACTTGTGTGTCGGGTATGAAACCACCCAATCTTTTGTCGCTTGGCCCCATTCATCGTGATTTACTTGGGGCGAACCCTCGGTGTCCATGGATAAGCTTTGCGTGGCCCCCGCAAATTAACACCCAGGTAAAATGTAGGTAAAAAACAACATGAAAACAATTTTCGAGAGAATGTAATGGTAACTCCTCACGCTGTTCAGGGCTTGCCCTTACCCCACGCCGAAAGATTGCTACAACTACAACAAATAGGTCAACTACGACCAATATTATTCAATAATTGCACACTATCGATTCGCCAACGAAACGAGTTGATTGAATTTCTCATCCTTTTACGTTCCAGGCTGAATAACGAGCAAGGGGGCGCGCTCGATTTTATCATTGGGTACGCCAACGACCACCTGATAAGACCGATATTCCACGTCATTACGGATAGCGAATACATCGACTCGGTGCGAGACTGGATTGATTTGAGCACGTGGAACAATGTGGCACCGAGACACATTGCGGCGATTTTGCGGCATTATCGAGACTCTACGCTGGTTGGACGGTTGGACGAAATGGAAGCTCGATTGGATGAAATGCACCGGTTCGTTATTGGCTCGTGATGAAATGAATTAAAATGAAATGAAATGAAAATATATTGGTAATAATAAATGAATGCTTCTATTATTACGGCATTGGGGCTGTTTTTGTTAATCACCTATAGCACGACGCAATTGTTGAAATTTTATGGAGTAAGCGTGGAAACATATGGACTATATTTGGTATTTTATTTATTTTTGTTAGTGACGGCCTTTATTCTTCCGAGAAATTATTCGACTTTGTGATTTTTACCTTTTCGATTGTTTTGATTTTGTTGCACAATAAGGATTCCAATAAATCCAATGGCCTACAAGAGACACAGGTAATTTGTCTTGCAGAATATTTTCACAAAATATTCGCTAAAGCCGAAAATACACACATAAATAAATAAATACCCACCCCAACTCGGGAAAAGAATCGACCATTGTTATATTACACCAAGACTTTTTAAAATAGAGCAATAAAGGGCAGCAAATTATTAATCATCTCTCTGGCTGCGTCGCTGGTGGCCGCTGCTGCACTGGTGGCCGCTGCTGCACTGGTGGCCGCTGCTGCAGTACCAGGTGCCGTGTCGCCCGAAGGACGATTGTGTACCTTGATGACAATGTTGCCACCCTCTGAAATGTCGGCCACTTGTTCGCGAAGTTTCTGTATTTTGTCTGTGTAGTCGTCCAAGAGACCGAGCATTTGGTCCGCGTCGATATTGTATGTGTTGACCGAAGAGGATAGTCCAGACGGCTCATCTAAAGGCTGGCCCATTTGTGTACGTTTTTGATCTTCTTCGCCAATAATTACATTTCTTGGTTGTTCCTCGGAAATTGGTTGTGCTACCACAGCTTCGCTAGAAACCGCTGGTGCTGGTTCCACTATAGTGGACGGCGCAGATTGTTTAATATTAGTAATGTTGGCCTTCATGTCGATGATTTTCTGCGCGGCGTTTTCACAATAATCTTGAAATTTTCTGTAGTTTAAACTCCCGACGCCGACTATTCCGCGCATTTTCTGGCTGCATTTATTCTGCACGTTTTCCAGCAACTCGTCCGCCGTTGCCAGGGCATTATTTTTATACGATTCGAAATTATCCTTGGTCATGTTTAATTTTACCGTGTCCATCAACGCATATACCGCCTTTACATCATTGTTGGTTTCTTGCAGAATATTTTTCAAATTTTCATCATTGGCTACCTGAGGTAACGTTAGCATTTCATTATAATTCGGCGTATATTCAATCTCCCCCTGTTCCGTATCTGGTTTTGATTCCTGTTCCGAATAAACTGGAGTAGCAACAGGAAGTAATGGAGCGGCCCCAAGAGGAGCGGCCCCAGGAGTAGCGGCCCCAAGAGGAGCGGCCCCAGGAGTAGCGGCCCCAAGAGGAGCGGCCCCAGGAGTAGCGGCCCCAGGAGTAGCGGCCCCAAGAGGAGCAACCGAAGTGGAAGAAATTACCTGAGCGGGAACTTTTGCATTATCCATGACCGCGGTTTGCCCGATTGCCTGGGCGGGCCTCTTGGCATCCACGAGCGTGGTTTGGCCAATTACCTGGGCAGGTACTGGTTTTTGACTCAACGCGTCCACAATACGTTTAGTTGCAGAAACAATAACGTTCCCACTGTCTTGGATTGCAGACACGGGTTCTGGCAGCTCCTCGCCGCCGTAATTACCCGCCAATGTTTTGGTAAATTCGTCCACTTTATCTTTCAATTCCTGCAGATTATTGTTAAAGGCGTCGTCGTCTTGATTGCTTTCTTTCAAGCCGTCCATGTAGCCCTTTAGTTCCTCCAATTCGTCTTTTGCATTTCGCAAAATAATAGCTCGGGGACCTTCTTCGGATTGGCCCACAATCCCTTCTTCCTCTTCCTCTTTCAACAAACCGTCAATCGTTTCAATTTCGGCGTCCACCAAGCCAATCACAGGATCTATCAACGCTTCCACTTTCGTTTTATCCGCGGGGACAGCTTCCGCATCGTCATCCGCTCCGCCGACCCATTTCATCCATTTTTTTTTCAAACTCTTTCTCTTCAAACGCCGCTGCTTGGGTCGATACGTTTTTTTCAAATTTCCATACATTTATTGTTAAATAATATTTTAATATTGGAATATAACTTATACCAAAAAATAAGTTAAATAAAATACGCAAATATAAATACGCAAACAACAACATGAATGAAAATCAACCAATAAATCAAACACCTACAATAAACAAAGAAACCAATTACACTTCTTTTATCAATCGCGATGCCGCCGAACAACATCTGCAAACGTTGCTAACAGACTTTGCGGCCTTGACCAACGAAGAAAAGTTGGCGGCCAAAAAGGGCATTTACGTATACGGAGAACCAGGGATTGGCAAGTCGTATTTTGTGAAAAGAGTACTGAAAGAAATGAATTATGAAGTGGTAATGTACGACACGGGAATGGTTCGCAACAAAGAATTATTCGACATTATTTCGTCCAACAACATGTCTAATTTCAGCGTACTTAGCATGCTAAAACGGCAGCCGAAGAAAATCGCCATTGTGATGGACGACATCAACAGCATGAACAACGGCGACAAGGGCAGTTTGTCGGCCCTGATTAAACTAATTCGGCCAAAAAAAACCAAAAAACACAAGACCGAAGACACGTCCATGAACCCCATTCTTTGCATCGGCAATGGCCTAACAAATGTGGGGAAAAAAATAACCGAATTAATCAAAATATGTCACGTGATTGAATTGAAAAGACCAAACACGGCGCAAATCGGTAATTTGTTGGCGTTTCAGTATCCAAGCATCCATAAAGCAGAAATAGAAAAATTAACTGGTTATATTCAAAACGACTTTAATAAATTAAACATCATCATGAATATGTATACGAACCATTCTAATATGCTGCATAATACCGTCTTTCATGATATTTTTCACTTGAATTCCAACAATGACGGCAACAAGAAAATAGTAAAACAGGTATTCAATAGTAGAAACCTAAAAATAGAAGACCACCTTTCCCTCATTGGAGAAACAGAACGCACCACGGTTGGCTTATACTGGCACGAAAATGTTCCTGATATTATCGAGAGGGCGAATTTGTCCAAGCCGCAGCAAGTGGACCTGTACCTTCAATTGCTCACCAGCATGTGTTTTGCGGATTATATGGATCGGGTAACGTTTCAAAAGCAAATATGGAAATTCAACGAGATGAGCTCGTTAATTAAAACCTTTAAAACGCAGCATATTCTAAATAGCCATTTACAAACTGCGGCAAATGAAGCCGTCCTGTATTCGTGGGACAAGGCCAATATTCGTTTCACCAAAATTCTGACGAAATACTCCAACGAATACAATAATTTCGTGTTTTTTCAAACGATTGGAGAAAAAATGGGACTAGATTGGAAAGATATTTACTATTTTTTCATGAAACTCAAAATGCAATTTCCCACGACGAAAACCAATTTGGCGGCGAATAATAATCCACTGGACCGCGAAAATATATCGTGCATGGACATTAAGCGAATATACAAATTCATCTCGGCTCTGTGCTGGAAAAAATCAACGGAATCGTCGAGGACGGCGATGGCAACAAATTTGGAATGCGAATATGAGGAAGAAGATGTCGACCAAATGCTGCACACAAATATAGAGTTTGAAGACGACGACAACGACAACGACAACGACGATTCAATGGATGAATAAATCATCGTCGTCGTCGTCCATCCTATAAATTCCATCTCCGCAATCCTCGCCTCCAATTGTCCCAGGAAAAAAACGAAATAATGCCGCCGTAACCCCGATTCAAGGTTCGCACATGAGGGCGAACCGCCGCTCTCAGTCGGGGAGTAAATGCCTCGGTTTTATTTGACTTGTTGATGTTGTTGTCGGTATTATTATACCACATAATTGCGCCCAAGCTAACAACAACGATAATTGCAAAAATAAAGATTGAATATTTATCCTTTATTTTCATGTTATTTATTATAATGAAATAAAAAATATGAAACACGCGAATTAATAAAAAATAAAATAAAATCAACCCAATTAAATACAAGAAAACAGAAAGTCAATTAACATGTCGCACACCAACCATTCTCAGTATAGTACGGCGGGAAAGGTAGTGCAAATAAACACCTATGGTGGCGACTTTGGTCAGGTCAATGATGTGCTAAAAAACGACATTATTTTTAAGACCCAAATAGTACCATATATATTTCACCCACCCACAAATCGGTGATTCGATGGAAGTAAATTGAACATAAACTAACAAAAATCACAATAATTCTTACCTTTTTCTTCTTTTGTTAGTTCTCGTTCTTGTCCTCCTTTTTTTATTTTTTCTGATTCTCTTTTTGGTTGTCCTCATTTTCCTTTTACCGCCACCTTGATTCGCATTATGCTTGGTCAATCGCGTCTTGTGCAGCGGCACGGAATCTTGAATCCATTTTTCTAGCGACGCATGGCTGCGGTCTGTCCCTGAATAATCCGTTGCCTTGCCCCCGTGAATATGCTTCATGGTGGGAAACGCCGAGACTTGGCCCACGTACCGAATGGTATTTTTAGGGTCGTTTAGCAAAGCAGAATTCACGTCGGCAATGACGACGTTACTCTCACCATTAAGCTTGTTTGCTGAAAGCTTGGACGACGCAAGCTTGTCCCATTCAGGGCGCGTCTCCATGCACGGGCCGCATTTTTCCATGTGAATCAAAACAAAGACGTGGTTGTTTTCGTCGGCAATGTACTTGTTTAACGCATCCAATTGAGCAGGCGTATTAATATTTTTGAGTTTTTTGGTAGGCATTTCTCGTTTTATATTATGATATATTGTATTTTTTGGCTGAAATAAATGTTTGGATATATTAAACAAAACAATGGATGAATCGGCCATGGTTGGAAACGTTCTTGTTTCATCTCTAACAAATAAAAAAGGAGGCAAAATTGGCACCTTGTTTGGAGGTGGAAAAAACGATGGCAAGAGCATGCTAGTCGTGCCAATGAGTCTGTACTCTTCCAGCACTTCTTTTCAACTTCCCGAAAACAATGACGATTTGGAGGACGACGATTTCGAATCTGATTCTGATGAAAAAAACGATAATGATGACGATTTAGACGAAGAAAATGAAACGTTGAACCAAGTAGTTGACGACGACATTTACGATAGTTTGCTGGAATTGATGGAAGAAAAACCCGAATCGAACCTTTCGCCTCTTGTTTCGCAGGAATCGATTCGGGTTGAACCGAGCAACGTGAGCATGCTGGTGGAAGAAATCGAACCGACATTGACATCGGCACCTGTTCGCAAATATGCATCGCTAAGCAAATCGTTAAGTAGGTCGCATGCTGCATCCAAAGGAAAGAGGCATTCGAAAAAGCATGCATCCAACAACAAATATAAGGCCAAAAAAAGTGAAAAGAAGAGCCGCAACCTAACAAAAAAGAAAAACGGCAAAAAAACGAAACGAAAGGGCACGAAAAAACACGGGGGGATTCTACAAGGTATTTTTAATTAATCGCTTACTTCGCTCAAACAATGTTGTAGCCAGTGGCGCTCGTACACAGCAAATCCACCGACGAATTATTAACGTTGATGATTAAATCCTCGGTCGACCCTTGAATGGTATCAGTTTCATTGCTCGATTCTACAGTCACATTGTTGGTGCCAAACGTTCCGCTCGCATCCAAAATAGTAATACTAGTTCCCTTGTAATCGGCAGACGCGGCCAGCAACGTAATGGTAATTGCATTCGAGGTGGTGTCGCAGTTCAGCACGTTGTCTGTACTTGTCACGGTATACGTTGCGGCAGACACGTCGGTAATGCTCATTTGGACGCCACCTGTTACGCTGCCAGTGACATTTCCAGTCAAGTCTCCAATAATAGTGGGCGCGGTTAAAGTGTCGTGGCACGTAATATAATTGGCTTTTACAGTAGACGGCATTCTTTTTTATTTATAACAGATATTTTTTATAAAGAAAAACAAGGCAAATCAAAGAAAAAACAAAAAAACAATCACATGTCGTAATACGGATTGTCCCCAATCGTCATGCCGCAGTACTCTTGCGGCTGCTTGCTATAGTCCGTGGGAAAATGAATCCCCGCATCTTTGGCATTCGATATCAAAAACTTGAAATTCTCCCAAAATTGTATCGGATGGTTCTCCTGAATCGTCATGATGTGCGCTAGCTCGTGGATCGCCACAAACGTGAGCGTGTGCAGGTTAATCAGGTAATCCTCCGTGCCTTCTTTTGCCTTGCGGTTCAAACACATGGCGATTTTGTCACCCTTGTTTTCACTATACGCCGTGAATTCCGAGGTGGGAAGCGTCTCACAAAACGTGTTGGCGTTGTAGTTTTCTACTAGTCGCTGCACGTCGGTATTGTCTGCATGGTTTTTGCCCACATACACAACGAGCTGCGTGCATTTTTCCGAGACCTTGGCAAACAGGTCGACGGCCTTGTGTAACTTCTCGCGGTCTCTGACGCAATATGTTTTGCCATTAACATTCGAGATGACGCATTTCAAGTTGTAAGCGTCGGACGAAAGATAGATGCGCCAGCTAACAATTACGACAAATGCGACGAATATAATCGTGAAAATATTGTTGTTTCGAAAAAAACTCATTTTTGGTTTATTTGTTTTGTTCTTCTTATTCTTTCCTTTTATTCTTTCTTTTCTTTATGAAAAAATGAAATGAAAACATTGTTCTTTGTTTCATTAAGAACGAGAAAACATGGTGCAAGAGCTTGATAACAAATACAAAATAATGAAAACCAACGAAATCAATAAAAAAAACAAACACGATTCAAGAGAGGATGATCCGTTTAGACACGAGCTTCCGCATGTACTTGATGAAAGATGCAAAGAATGGTATGACCGCGTGTATTTATGCTCTCAAAATGTCACCACGTTTAAATGTAAAAAATACGAGTCGTTTGAAGCTGCGGACCAAAGCGTGACCAAAGCCGATTTTAGCACCATGATTCCTATGTGCAGATATACGCCAGAATTTATGGACCGATTCTTTTTAAAACGTAAATTGTTTGGTATGTTTCAATGTAAATTAAAGTGAAGCGAAGTGAAATAATAATTAAATATTTTGTTAGCATAGTATTATTTTGCCAACATCATCATCATCATGTCTTTTCCCAAAAAATTGAGCGATTTGTGCACGCCCTCGCGCGTTTATTTTCTAGTTTCTCTGATTGTGCTGATTTTGTCTATTGCGCAGAATTTCGGCAACACCAACAAATATTGTTTAGGTAGTTTTTCGTGCGAAGTGCCCAGTACCATGCTGGTATTTGGCATTAAAATCGTGTACATCATGTTTTGGGCGTGGATTCTGAACCTCATCTGCAAAGACGGGAAAAAGAACATTGCGTGGTTTCTCGTGCTTTTACCTTTTTTGCTGTATTTCGTCATTATCGGCGCCGTGATGCTGAACCAAAAGAAACGCAGGTAAGCGGAGCAATGGTATTTTTGATTATTTCATTTTTGTTAGGTTGTGAACTCGTAAAAAGTAAAATAAAACATATATAAAGAAACTATACAGCATGCTATCGGGAGCATTGGACCAACAAGGTGTTCTTTTCAATAAACTGCAAAATAATATAAGCCGCGGGATTAGCAACCGCACTGGCCATCAAGCGGTGCGCCTTCCTTTGACCAAAGGAAAAGAAGGCTTTACCGACAAACTGCTCAACAAGAAATACACCGACGTCACCGCCGATTATACGCACCTTCAGACCGAACTCCAGGACAACAACCTGGATATTTTAAAACGTCTTGACCCCAAGACCAATGCGACTCTCGGTAAAAACATTGCGTTGAATGATTCCTCTTCTACTTTTGGTTACGTGACCGACCAGGGGATTTTCAAGGCATACAACCCGAGCACAAGTGCCGATGCCGAACCTGGATTATTCGGATGTCCTTCGTCAAAGAAAGTCATGAAAGTGGATGTGAATGAAAGCGACCAGCTTAATTATTCCACGCCTGGCTACACATTTACCACGGAGAATTTCCCCAAACTGCTCGTCGGGCAGCCCATGCAATCTGGAGCGGCATGCGGTGGTGCTGGCAAAAACGTCTACGTGGACAGGTTGGTCGACAAGCCAGCCGCGTCCTACGTGGGATGTTATTCTAATAAAGATGATTTCAAAAGCATGGGACCAATGGATTATTCCAGTTGCATGTCATCCGCCATGTCGACTGGCAATGCCTACTTTGGCTTAACCACGGATGCAAACAATCAGACGAATTGCATGGTGTCTAATGCGTTCAACACCAACGGTCAAGAACAATTGTCGGCTTTTTCGCCCGTGTTGGTCTGGGAATCCGCGACCAAAAATGAAGGCAACAGCAGCGCTAAAGCAGTCAACTGCTGCACAGTGACCACGGAAGGAATGCTTGTGGTGTCTGATGCGTCTGACGCAACCAAGGTTCTTTTTCAGAGCAACGACGCGGTCGCTAGTTGCCTCAATGGCGGAAAAATAAACAACCTGGTTGCCACGTTTGGCGGAAACTGCGCAGACAAGTACAATGTGGCTACGGGAAACGCAACCAATGCCGTCATGTCTGCATTTAATAATAACAGCAACTTTTCTTTTCTGGTCAACGATAAAAACATTAATTTGACTAGCAACGACTGCGAAAACAAGGCATGGGATGCGTCTTACCAATGCGGCAACGTTTCTAAAATAAGTCACATGGATGCTGCCAACGGCAAAAATGCGACATTTGATTGCGACACGGAAGTAGCAACATGCACGTTTGCCTTTACCTTGAAAAACAACGGCAACGCGTGCTTGTTTCAAACAAAAAATGGAGAACATCAGGCGCATATTTGGTGCATGGCCAAGAACGGCAAAACGGCTGCCAACGCGGAATTTGCGGCGACCAAGGGCAAAACGGGAACCAATTCGCTCAATAACGGGCAGACGTTGTTTGCAGGCGAGTGGATTGGGTCCAACAACGGGGCGCTTCGCCTCGTCATGCAAGCCGACGGCAATCTTTGCCTGTATTCATATGCCGCGGTCGAAACATGCGCCAAGAACAACGGCAGCGATTATATGACTGGACTTTTAAATGTAAATGCCGTGTACAAGATTGACAACATGGGCAACCAATCCGTGCTGGGAAAAATGGGCTATATTGACCAGGACGACGTACTGCACGATTATGCGGCATCGGCGCTCACATATTCCGATACCTATACCCTTTTGCCCAATACGACTATTTCGGGGAATAATTTGGGGGATCCTGTGTCGAATTCTACCGTGGATGCGTGCAAGACGGCGTGCTCGGCCAATGCGGCGTGCGGCGGATACGCGTTTGAATCTGGCGCCAACGTGTGCTATTTAAAAAATGGTGCTTCTGAAGGTCATGTGACGAAGCAAGGCACAGCAAGCGGGATACGATTACCGCAAGTTTTGCAAAAAAAGTCGTGTGCGACCGACACGGTGAATATCAGCTCGGAAAAATACGACCGATATGTCAAGGGTGACGAGCTAATTAAGGGCAGCATCTGCAATCCGTTTTCTAGCAACCCGGTATCCGAAACGACCAAGGTGCAGTATGCCCAGGTGAATGAGGATTTAGCTGCGCTCGGGTCTAGCATCATGGGCGGAATCAATCGCTTCAGCGAAAATATTGGCAAGAGTCAAAGGAAGTTTGCAAAAACTGGCAAGAAAATGATGAAAAGCGTGCAGTCATACAAGGACGTCTACAAGAAAACACACGACCAAAATCAAATGATAAAAGAGGGGATGCTAAATATGCAGGACTTGAGTCGCATGAAGAGCGACAGCGAACTGCTGGTGACGCACCAAAATATGCGGTATATTTACTGGATGTTGGCCGCGCTGGGTTTAATTACAGTCTGTATGGCAGTTGCAAATAAAAAAAGGTAAAATGAGTTAAACACTTTTTTCTAATTACGGCTTTTTAATGTTTTTTCTAAGAGGCACAAACATGGCAGAAACTAGGAATCCGTGGCCGTCGCCGCAGCTCTCTCGCTTGGCAATTACCTCGTCCATCTTTGATTTTATTTGTTTTATTGTGTGGGTTTGTGTTTTATTTTGTTTGGTTTTTATAAATAATAATTTTTATTTTGGCGCTTTGAATTTAGATTTTGTGAAAAAATGAATTATAAATATAGTCGTATATATATTCAATAATAGATATTAGGATGATGAGCGACACGGAAATGCCCAGTAACCCGCCACCTTCGCCCACGAGTTCTTCTGAATTAAACAAAGATGTTCAAATAACTGAATCAGAGGTCAATGAAAACGACATGGGCAAGAACACGAGCGAGGGAGGAGCAAAAGGCACAATGGCGCTCATGAACAAGCTTCCGCTGCCCATCGCAAAGCCCGCGGCCAAGCTGACCAACATGAATAATAAAATCGGCAAACGCCTCACTTTTACTCTAAAAGGCGTTTTACCCAGTTTTGCCAATGCGATAAGACGCACCATCTTGTCGGACATTCCCGTGGTCGGCTTTGTTACCACGCCCCACGAGGAAAACCGCGCCACTATTGTAAAAAATACGAGCCGATTCAACAACGAATACTTGAAGCAACGCCTCTCGTGCATCCCGATTCACGGCAGCGAATTAAAGGACGCAAAAGACGGCCGCATTTCCAACACGCAATTAGTGGGAGAATATGCGGTCGAGCTGCACGTGAAAAATAAGACAGATAGCATGCTGTGGGTCACCACCAACGACTTTCGGCTTATCCATAAAGCGACGGGAGAAGTGGTGGAAAACGGTCAAAAAATGATGGAGCAACTGTTTCCCCCGTTTGTCTCGGTCAATGACACCAAGCACTACATCGACATTATGAGTTTGCGCCCGTTCATCTCCGACAGCCTCCCTGGCGAAGAAATCCATCTGACCTGCGAATTCTCCGTTTGTTCCGCGAAGAAAAACAGTTGTTATAACGTGGCGCGCCTCATCACTTATTCCAACACGGTGGACTTGAACCTTCAGACCAAGAAAATCGCGGCTATGAAAGAGGCGGCTAAATTAGAGGGAAAGTCCAAGGAGGAAATCGAGTTCCAAGTGCGAAATTTCGAGCTGTTGGAGGGCAAGCGATTATATCTACCCAACAGTTTTGATTTCATTGTGGAAGGGCTCGGGATTTACAAGAACGAAGTGCTCGTGCAGCACGCGTGCTCCATTCTAGCAGACAGTTTGAACGCGCTGCAAGACGCCATGGTTCAGTCCGATGATGCGGTAATCACAATCTTTCGCAACACGGAAAATACCATTCCCAACTGCTGGGATATTGTGCTGCACAACGAGGACTATACTTTGGGCACGATGCTGCAGGACAAGCTGTACCAGAATTTCTATCCGCATACCCATAATGGCCGCGACAAGATAGAGGCAATCAACGAAAAGGGAAATCTGGCCAGCATGCTGAATTTTTGCGGGTTTAAAAAGGAGCATCCGCACGACACGTCGAGCGTGATTCGCGTCGGATTCATGAAAGAGGAACACAGCAAGCTGGAATTCATCCAGTTTATGTTTTCACAGGTGATTCCGCAGATTCGCGACGAATTTTTGCATATTTCGCGGCTGATGGATAAATAAAATGGGGACAAGTGATTAGATAAAAATAAAAAAAACAAACACCAACAAATCAAATCCAGATACTTTTGCAGGGTTGCAACAAAATTACGGCACCAGGTCCGCCCTTTTCATCCTTTTGTACATTACTTATCGCGGTATAATTAATTTCCACTTTTTTCAGTGATTTAGACGCAGAGTGCTGCTTGCACAGCACGGCGGCGCGCTTGACGTCTTTTCGGTCGGCCTTTTTCCCCTCTGTCGCCAAGATGCAGTGGCTCGAGGGCCCATCCGCGACGTGAAACCAAAGGTCGTGGTTTTGGGCCGCATCAATCAGTTGCCAGTTGTGATGTCTATCTTTTCCTATTTTAATTTCCATCGTGTTGATTTTCGGTTCATTTCATGTTTTATTCTACATTTTTATTTCATTTTTATTTTTGTTAGGTGACCACGCGTTAAATTGGTTTGATTGGAACAGAAATATAGGTTGCGTCGCGTTTGTATTGGTACGTGCCCCATTTGAAAGAAATCCTTTTATTTTTCACCAGCTTTTTGAATTGTTTGTACGATTTGAATGTGGGAATTCCCGTGTGCGTCTCGCCATTTAACGTAAACTGTTTTATCATTTTGGCGTGATAAGTGGAAGAAGTGCATCCGCGCTCAATAAAAGTGTTTCCAAGTTGGAATGGCACTTTGCAACGTATGCAAAAAATCAAGTCTCCATTATCGTCGTAGTCGCCAACATCTTCGTCGTCTGTCATGTCGTACTGTTGGCGACAATCACTGATGACGGCACCCACTTTACTTTCGTCAAAATAATCTTTCAGGTTAAAAAAAAAAGGAACGGTTGTCTTCTCACTATATCCCTCGCAAACAGGACACGTCGTCCAGTCAGCCCCATCTGGGGTATCACATAAGAAAAACAACGACTTGGCCTTTGTGTCGGGGGATTCGACCTTTTCTTCTTCTTCTTGTTTCATTTGAACGGGTTGTCTCGAAACATGTGCGCCTTTTGTAACGTTCAAAGACAGCGGACTCTTGATGCATAATTTCATTGTTATTATTTGATTGACCAACCTTGCATTTATGTTGTTTATCATTCGACAAAAAATAAAAAAAGCATAGTAAAAAAAAATAATTTTGATTTTGACAAATTAAACAGCAATAAAGTATCAAGTACTTATATCATCATGCAGCTTCGTTCAGGAAAACAAATTAGTAGCAAGGTCGTTTCTTCTCATGAGGCGATTTCTTCTTCGTCAAGCAAAGAAGAATTTATGGCCCATACGAAGTCCTTGCTACTAATTTGTTTTCCTGAACGAAGCTGCGTGTGAATAATACCCCAGCCAACTCAATAGATAGATTTAATTGTATATATGATATAATGTGTTATGTAAGTACAAATAGAAACATAATATTCATAAAAAACGAACCCCAATTTATTTCGGTTGTGCTTGCAAAGTGCGACGAATATCAACTCAATTTGATCGAGTTGGTGGCAAATGCGTTGCCACTATCTTCGGAATATAAAGAGACCGTCATGAAATTGTACAAGATCAACACATCGACGAGGCTCAAGTACCAAAAGCTGTAAATATAGCGAAAGTGTAAATAATATATTGTACTTTTTTACTTTACCGTACTAACACAAAAACAACATAAATACAATGTTGGTATGGTAATCAAATAATAATGAATATGCTGTGCATCCAAACTCCGCTGTCTCTAAACGTTGCAAAAAAAACACAGGAAAGTGTTCCAAATCGACCATGCTGCAATTCAAGCAGGGATTTGTCGCAGATTCAACAAATACTGAAACATGTACGAATACAAAAATGAAAAACAAACCGACAATGATTGGGGTCAAAAAACCAACGACACATTGTATTTTGATGTGTATTATTGCAATACAAATTCAGGATGTCGAGCCAAAGCCTTGTTCGAAAAAAAACTTGCACCTAGCAGATAGTTTTTTGCTATTTTTACAGGAAAGCAAACTGCATCGTTTCTGGTTTGACGATACGCAAAGTTCGTTTGTTAGATATTTAACAAATGATTTGATATTTAGCTGCATGCCCGAAGACGCATTTTACATCTTTTGTTTTGATTTGGGCAATATAAAAATAGAAAATCCGATTGTTAGCGAGCAGCGAGGAACCAAAACGCTGGTTGTTATGAAAACGAGAAATGATTAGTTATTTTTCAAAATTTGTTTCGCAAAAAATGAAAAACGAAATGAAAATAATATCAAGTAAAGTATAAGAAGGTAGGCATGACGACAGTAACATCGGCAGCCACTATAGAAACCAAGTCGCTAAGTCAGCAAATGTCGGCCATGTGCAACACGTTTCTCGACAAGATTCGACTGGCCCAAGGAACGAACCTTGATGGTAACGGTACCCTTAGTGAAATTGACGACGAATTGGAGACGCGGTTCAAGGCCGTATCGAAAATTGACCACGACAACGTCATCAAGAAACTCGTTTCGCAGGGGTTCAAGCGCCAGCCAGTGGTTTCATCGCTCAATATTTTGCTAAAAGACGGCTACCGTATCCCCATTACGGGCGAGCAAAACGTGTATAACTTCTGCAACAGCAACCATATGACCGACGCCATGTACGAGAAAGCGGAAAAAAAAGTGCGTGGTCAGGTGCTGGACTTTTTCAAAGAGGACGAGTATCCATTTCGTGTAACTGCGTCGACAGAGCAAAAAGTGACTCAGGGGGAGCGCGAAAGTATCAAGGCAAGTTTTAATGTCATGGAAAAAACGTACCGATATATTCGCCGCGTCACGTTTGTGCACGAGAATTACCCGTACCTAGTAATTGACATGAGCACCGTCAAACAATCGACGAAATACCAGCAGTCCTTTTTGAGTTCTGGGATTTTCAATATTTTGGACACATACGAGATTGAGATTGAGTTCAAAAAGGACCCAGACAGTTATTTCAGGGGCACGGCAGCATTCAAGCAAGGTTTGCGACTCACAGACGCCAATATTAAAAAGACGGTAATTCCGCAGTTCCAAAAATATATTAAATACGTGCTGGGTGGGATCCAAGAGTCAAACTACCCCATTTCCATCAAGGTGCAAAATGCCGTGCACGCCGACTACAACAAGCTTTTATCAAATCAAAAAGAAGGGTCGGATAAAAAGGACGAGGACAAGGCATCGTCTCGACGGTCTCTGTTTCTCGGCCCGTCGTCCAAGACGCTGCAGATTGACAATATCGTGCCGATGAAAACGGGCGACGACCTGAAAGTGCCCAACATTCGCGTGCCTGGTGCATTTTGCGTGACGGAAAAAGCAGACGGCGAACGGCACCTGATGTTTGTGAATGTCGTGGGAAAGATTTATTTAATAACGTCCAACATGCAGATTAAATTCACGGGGGGCACGTGCGACCCCAAGGTGTGCAAAAACACGATTATCGACGGCGAGCTGATTTTGCACAACAAAAAGCGGGAATTTATCAATACATTTGCGGCGTTTGACCTGTACTTTTTGAATGGCGAGGACGTGCGGTTCTTGAAATTCATGCCAATCCCGCGCGTCCTGGAAAAACACCTGGAGAAAAAGACCAAAGAGTTGGGTCAAGAATACGAGGAAAAAGACGACAAGGAAAAAGACGAGAAAGGCGAAAATAAGAATGGTGGCAATAGAAAGACCAAGGAAGAACAAGACAAGTGGGCAACCAAGTATCGTTTGACCTTGCTCAATGAAATCATGAATGCGATTCGGCTGCAGCTGGCTTCTACTGAGAATTCTGCCTCGGCAACAAGTAGCGCGATGACGTTCAAGACCAAGGACTTTTACCCCGCGCCCCAAAACGCCACCTTGACCAAAGAGGACGACATTCTCGCGGTCTATAATATTTTTCGAGCCACCAAGGCCGTCCTGGACACTGAGTTTCCCTACGATACCGACGGCGCGATTTTCACCCATACCTCCTTTGGCGTCGGCGGCCACGACGTTGGGCAGACGGGACCGATCCACAAAGCCACCTGGGAGTATTCGCTAAAGTGGAAGCCGTCCCGCCTGAATACCAACGACTTTTTAATCATCACGGAAAAGGACAAGACCAAGGGCGGCGATAAAATCACCAGCAAGTTCCAAGACGGGACCAACATGCTAAACCTGGTGCAAAGCTTGGAGTACAAGCATCTGCAGCTCTTTTGCGGCAACCGTTCCCAAAATGAAATCTTTGAGCATCCCTGCGAAGACGTGTACAACGGCGTGTTTCCCAAGCGGTCTTTGGATCCGACTTTTAAGCGAAACGTGTACCAGGCCGCGCCCTTTGTGCCCGTGCACCCCTACGACGCAAATGCCGCGTTTAGCAGCGTTCTGTTAAACAAAAACGGGCTCATGATTACCGAAGAGGGCCAGCCGTTTGAGAGCGACACCATTGTCGAGTTTCGCTACGACACGACGCACCACAAGTGGATTCCGCTAAGGGTGCGGTATGACAAGACGGCGGAGTACAAGGCGGGGAAATCGCAGTATGGTAACTCTTTCGAAACAGCCAACAGCAATTGGACATCTATTCATTTCCCCGTGACGGAGCACATGATTACCACAGGCCGAATGGACGACGGCGAAGAAATTCGGGAGACGGAATACAACCCAGACGCATACTACAAGAATGACTCAGAGGTTCAGACGCAGACGCGGGGATTGCGTGATTTTCACAACCAGTACGTGAAGCAGTGGCTCATAAAGAGCGTGTGCCGCCCTGGCAATACGCTGATTGACCTGGCCTGCGGCAAGGCGGGCGACCTGCAAAAGTGGATTCACGCGCGCCTCAGTTTTGTGTATGGTGTGGATTACTCGCAGGATAACTTGACAAATCTATTGAATGGGGCATGCGCCCGCTACCTGAACAGCTACAAGAAATTCCGCAACATGCCTGGGGCGCTGTTTGTGCATGGCGACAGCAGTAAAAACATTGTATCGGGCGCCGCCATGTTTAGCCAGCAGGGCAAGGAAATTAATGAAGTCGTGTTTGGCGAGAGACGTAGTAGTTCAACTAATACGCCTTTAGGCAAAGGAGTCATAATGCAGGCAAACAGAGGAAAAGACGGCTTCAACGTGACGTCGTGCCAGTTTGCGATGCATTACATGTTTAAATCGCCGACCACCTTTTACAATTTCATCGAAAATATTGCCGAGTGTACCAAAAACAACGGCTACTACATTGCCACTTGCTACGACGGCGCCGCCATTTTCAATTTATTAAAGGGAACCCCCAAGGATTCGATTGTCAAGGAGTCAAAGCTGGTGTGGGAAATCGTGAAGAAATACGACGCAGAACGCGAGCTGTTTCCCAGCAACGACACCAGTCTGGGCATGGAGATTTCCGTGTACCAAGAGAGCATCAATGCGTGGATTTCCGAGTACCTGGTGAATTTCGAGCTATTTGACAAGACCATGAACGAGTACGGCATGTATTTGCTAACCGACGCCGAATTAAACGAAATCAACTTTCCCCTGAAAAAGAGCTCGGGTCTGTTCGAGGACCTGTTTTCGCACATGATTGGCAGCCCGAATAGTGATAAGATGTACGGCACCGCGGCCAAGATGCAGGACTATGAAAAGAAAATCTCGTTCCTGAACCGCTACTTTATTTATAGAAGCCGCAACCATACCAAGCGAGACTATGCCCGCATTACCGCTTCCCACTTGTCCAAGCACGGGTTAACCGAAGGTGCCGTTGTTTTGTCCGACGTTCCACTTGGAGATGCGGTAATTGGTGATGCAACTTTGGGCGAAGCTTATACAGAGCACAAAATGGGCGATATAAGTGACAGTGATGGCGAAGAGTGCCACTACGATTCGCGGCTGCACCATGTGTTGTCCAAAATCACGCGGGAAAAGAGCAAGAAATCGCCCAATATTCAGAATATTTTGCACCTGATTGAATCTGATTCAGGGAACGCAATTAGTCCCTCGGTCAATCTCTTAAAAAATATCGACGAGCAGCTAAAGAAATACAAGGTGACCAAGGATCCGAATGCGGGCAAGGAATTCATCTGCGACCGCCTAATCAAATATTTGACGGCAACGCGGGCAAAGGCAAAAGACAAGAATAAAGAAAGAGAAGCACCACCGACATTGAACAAAGACACGCGCGTTATTGACATTGGTGGTGGAAACGGCAATTTGCTACACTGCTTTGGCGAAAAATTTAACATTCCCAAGGACCACTTGGTGAGCATCGAGAACGGGTCGTTTGAGTACACGTACACCCACGGCGATACAGTCACCTACAAGACGCTGGCGCCCAAGGACGACAACAACATCCTGAATATATCGGACCAGGTTTTCAAGGACGCGGATTATATTTTGTGCATGGTCACGCTGCACCACATGACGGACGAAAATATTCGCAACACCATTCAATTCATTAAAAGCCATATTAAGCGGGGCGGGTACGTGCTAATCAAGGAGCACGATGCAGACAACCAGGACACGAAATGCCTAATTAACTGGGAGCATCATTTGTACCGCCTGATGGAGCACGTAGACGGCCCCATGCCCGACAAGGACATCCAGGATTACGTGGACAATGTGTATATCGGCAACTACAAAGAGGAGGCGTACTTTGACCGCTTGTTTGCATCGGCGGATTTCAAGCTGGTGGCGACTCTGGACCACGTGTTGGATCCGACAAAGACAGGGGCAAAAAAATGGGAAAGAAATCCCACGCAGATGTACTGGAAAGTGTTTCAGTATGCGGCTTAGACAGTTTTTGTGTAGTTTTGTTTATTGTTTTTTATTTCATCGAAAAATGAAATGAATATATATATTTATAGAGGTCTTCCGTAAAAAGGTTGGAATGATAATCATTTTGTATTTTTACAGACGATTTCGCCGCCCTAGATACCCCGCCGCGCTGGTTCCGACCTGGCCGTACGCCGAGTGCGGTTTATAGATGAAATTTTTGCTGTATGTGTAGCACAGCGTATTGGAGCAATTGTTGTACATTTTGTTATACGGGAGCGCCACGCGGTCATACATGGACAAGTAATTGGTGGCGCGGTTGGTGCGATTCGACGGGTAAGATGGGGGGGACATGGTGGTACTTACTTACTTACTTACACTAACGCAATATAATGTTTATTCATGCATCGCTGCATGGTAAAATGAGTCAGCTTAAAATCGGGGTCGCCAACCAGTGTTTTAAACGACTCGTCGGGTATCAAGCATCGGTGCTCCTTGCTATACAGCCCGTGCTCTTTTATGTATTGATTCAATTGTTTCGTGACATCTGGGCGGGACATGGATGTATGCAAGGGAACATTTAAAAAAACGCACAATGCGTCGCTCAATGGCCGCGGCTCCACCATGCCAGATTTCACGTCGCGCTTTATCTTTATCTTTTCCTTTTTTTCGTTCTTTTTTCCCTCTTTTGTCCTTTTCAATTCCTTCACAGTTTGTTTTTCAATTTGTTTGAAAATCAAAGAGAGCTGATTCAGTTGTATTTTAAACAAAGCAATGGTAGCGTTGCATTTTTCAAATTGGTCTGCCAGCAGCGGTTCCATATTTATAAATAATATACAGTTATTTATAAATTCTTTTTCCTTTTTTTCTTTTCTTTTCTTTTTCTTTTCTTTTCTTTTCTTTTCTTTTCTTTTCTTTTCTTTTCTTTTCTTTTCTTTTCTTTTCTTTTCTTTTTTTTGTTAGGTTATGCCTCGTTGGGCGACGGATTGAGTGCCAGTTTCAGCACTCCCATATTGAACACGTCGTATTTGATAACTAGCGGAACGTCGTTGTCCAAATATAATTCGAGTTGGCTGCACAAATCCTTGCACCGCACAAACAGGCTTAAATATTTCAGCGAAAAAACCCCCTGCACGATTTTAGTCATGTCCTCGTCGTCGTCTTGTTCGTTATTTTCCGTATTGTAGGGAATACGATGATCCGTCTCCGACGACATGGTGCCTTTTCCGGTGAAAAAGATTTCGTTTCCCACGCATTTAATTTCCAGGGTTTTAGAAATGTCCGACATGTGCTTGATTATCTTGGTAAATTCGGGGGACGAAAAGGTGCGAATTTTAGAATAGTCCATATCGGGACACTCGTGCTCGTTATTCTCTGGCTCGGCCAATTGAATTTTCTTCACCCTTGTCTTACCGTTGCCCTGACCAACCAAGGTCAAACACGACACCACGCCGTTGGAATAATCTTCGTTTTCAATGCAAATGGTCAACGTTTTTTCCGTATCAAAAGAGTTGATGCATTTAAAAAAATGATCTAATTTAAGCCCAATGACAATCTTTTCCTTTTTGCAAATATAATATTCCAGTTTAGTCGCCTCCATAAATAAATGCACCAAAATAATCATCGTGTTGTCCATCTCCAGCATGTAAAACCCCTCTTTTTTGAAAATAATATTTCCAGACCCCAACATTTCCTTTAAACATGAAAAAAGAGTGCGAATGGGGTTAATTCGAACCGTCTGGAATGCCATGACCACATTGTCTTCGTTGAAAATATACGACATGTTTTTTGTATTATATATTATTTCACCCTTCCCTTTATATGTTTTTTTCATTTATTTGTCTTTATTTTGTCTTTATTTTGTCTTTTATTGGCTTTTTGTGTTTTATTGGACGAATCAATGCTCCTCGGGGACATCTAATCCAGCGATGCGAGAGACACCGTGCAAGAAACTAATGAAAAAACCAATCAAGATGATGAAAAACGCAGCAATGTCGCTGCGAAACACGGCCTGCTTCAAATAAAAGTGGTTGATGATGAGCACCAGAATAAACTGAAGAATAATCAGCAAGAAAGTATCCTGAGTCGGCGTGACAATCTCGTACTTGTCTCCAACCATGACGGCAAATGTCATGAAAAACCAGTCCATCCACGCAAATGGAATCGCCATCTTGTACGCCTCCCACATACTTAAGTTCTTGTAAGGAAGTGTCACATACTGTCCCCACATGGACAAAGATTGCGCTGAAATAAAAAGACCGAAAAATAAAAGGTAATGGGGCAATTTCGAATAATCCATGATGGGTTCTTTTTTTGTCCTTTTTATACCTATATATTTAAATAATTCATATATTAATGAAGCTGGAACTGATTATTTTTGGCATTACCGGCCTGTATATTTACAATACCTTTTACAACAATAAATTTAGCAAATACATCATGTCTTGCAAAAAATACTTTCAAATGGCGGGGATTGCGTTTGCTGCGTATTCCCTTTATGTCATGATTCGCAAAAATCCCACCGATACCAAAAACATGATTTTATACGCCAACCAAGCTGTTAAGCACCTGCCCATTGACAAGTCCGCCATGGACATGCTGACGCCAATTTTTGACTTTACTTCGGGGCAAAATGCGATAGACCAAGGTAATGGCTTTGTAGACACTATGAACCGCAATTTATACGGCGACGAGTACCAGCCTTCTATTTTTTCGCAGCAGCAACAAGGCGGAAATGTTGGGAAAAGGCCCGTAAAACGGTCGGTGAGTGAAACCAAAAAGAAATACGTGGCGTACATGCAAGACTGGAAGTGCGGGGCTTGCGACGCCAAGCTAACACACACATTTGAAATCGACCATAAATTACGCCTGGAACACGGCGGGCAAAACGACGCGAGTAACTTGGTTGCGCTGTGCCGCGAATGCCACGGGCAAAAAACCGCGTCGGAAAATATGTAAATTGGGATTTTGTTTGTTTTTGTATTAAATACATTTTTGTTAGATATAATAATTATGACCCAACTATCTGCAAGCAATTTCGATGAGCGAATTCGTGCGAGTTTAAAAACACTCAATGACCACATGTCAAACGCGTGTCATGTATGCGAGATTGGTTCTATTTAACAAGACATGGATTATGTTAATGCGTTGAGGGAAAAGGGATTCGAGTTTTTACAAAACCATAAAGACGAAAACAGTGGGATTTTTTACAGTACGGAAGTAGACAATAGTAATCCCAAAGAATTCACCTGGATCATGTTAGTGAAACGTGTATTTGGTGTCGAAATAAGTGAAACGTGCGTTTATTGCGGAAAATAAGTTTGTTTATTATTTTTCATCCATTTTTTCGATTAATTCCATCAATATGTCGCCGTGGCATTTTTCTGGCGCACACCAACAGCCCAGCGTCTTGCCTTTTAGCTGCATCAATGCGTCTTTTAGTCTTGTGTCCGTTTCTATTTTGTTTGTAATATATTGCCTGTATTGTTCAATGCATTCATCGCGTGAAACGGTTTTGCTAATTTTATAAGGATTGCACCACATGGAATTATGCGGCGGGTATCGCGCGCCATCTATAAACACTACTCCTCGTCGGCCAATGTATTCGTTTTTTTCGGCGTTGCAACACCACTCATGCAAATTGTTATATTCTGGACGAATGCTTGCAACGTTTACCTTTACGACTTGCATTTTTCAACAAAGATATGTCTGTCGTACGGTTTGTATATTTATTTTTTCATTTTTATTTATCATTTTTTTTGATTTTTTGCCCAGACCATTTCCCAAAAAAATGAAAAACGACTTTAAGAAAATCCCCCATCAATATATACAATGTCGTCGGGGCTTTCGTCCAGCTGTTCGTTCGAGTCGCTCAAACGAAAATGTCAAATAGATAGCAAGGTGATTGACTCGGTGGCGCGACCGATTACCGTCGCGCGCATCCCCGATAAAAAGCTGGGAATATTTGGGGGCAAGTACCACATTCCCGACGAATGTAACGAGGCGTTTTACAATAAATATGTGGATCATGTGTTGTTGCAGAAAAAGAGCGAATACATGACGGAATTGCAGCTAACCGACGGCACCGAGCCGATTTTGATTGACCTGGATTTTCGGTACCCCCTCGATACCGCGGCGCGGCTTTATACCGAAGACCACATCACCAACATCGTGGATTTATATCTAGACGAACTACCCAAGATATTTCAATTCACTGGGAATCAAACCTTTCCCATCTTTGTTTTCGAGCGCGACGACATGTATAAAAAATATAAAAACGAGGACTTGGCCGAGGTCAAGGACGGCATCCACATCATCATTGGCATTCAGATGGCCCATAAATACCAGATGCTGCTGCGCACCAACATGATTGCGGCGGCGGCCGACAAGGATATTTTCACCGACCTGAATTTGGTAAAAGGCTTGGACGACGTGTTTGACGACAAGGTCAGCGCGGGGACTAGCGGGTGGCAAATGTACGGCTCGGCCAAGCCAGGATGTCAACCGTATGCCCTGACGAAATATTTCCAGCTCACCTTTGACGACAACGACGGCCAGTTTCAAATGGACGAGCGAGACGTGTCGCAGTTCTTGTCTCCCGCCAATATTCATCGGAATTTTCAATTATTGCGTGGCCGATATGCCGACCATTTGCGTGTGGATTTAGTTCCCGACATTGACCGAAAGATGGCCAAGAAGGGAATGGGCATCGGGACAAATAAAAGTCGGCACGCTGCCGCAGCCGCAACAACAACGAGAAACGCCGTCGCAAATGCAAGATACGAAAGTAACCTGAATGTATCTGCGATTAGTAACGCGTATGATTTGGATATGGCAGTGGCGGCGCTCCTAAATTCGTTGCAAGCGACCGAGCACGTGGTAAAAGAGGCGCACGAAATCGCCCAGCTGTTGCCTGAGAAATACTACAAAGACGGCGAGTCGCATTTCGACAATCGACTGGTGGCGTTTGCGCTGAAAAACACGGATCCGCGGCTGTTTCTCTCTTGGGTCATGCTTCGCAGCAAAGACGAGCATTTCGACTATGCCGACATTCCTGAACTGCACGAAAAATGGACCAAATATTTCAATGTGCGCGGCGAGAACCATGCCACCATCGAGTCATTAAAGTACTGGGCAAAAAACGATGCACCCGAAGCATATGATGCGTATATACACACGAATTTCGATTACATGTGCGACGATCTGATTATGAATTATACCGACGGTAAAGTCGCGCGGATTTTAAAGCAGCGGTACGGCGACCGCTTTGTATGCTGTGACATTAAAAACAAGACGTTGTATTCGTTCGAGGGCCACCATTGGGTAAAAGACGAGGGAAATACGCTGCGTAAATTGGTTTCCGACGAGTTGCTTCCTATTTTCAACAAAAAGGGGCGCGAGGCATTAAAGGTATATGTTGCGTTGCAAAATGGTGGAGGTGGAGGAAACGACGGTGAAGGCAACGACGACAATGAAATAGACCTGGACGACATTGATTTGACCACGACTGGGAAAAAGGCCAAGGACGAGAGCGACGAAATCAGTAAAATAAAAAAAAGAATGAAAAAGATTGCCGAAGTGTGCAACAAGCTGGACTCGACCTCGACGAAAAACAATAGTTTTGTAGAGGCGCTAGAGTTGTTTTACGACCGCAAATTCAAGACGCTGCTCAACACGAAAAAGTGGCTCATGTGTTTCAACAATGGCGTGGTGGACATTAAGAACAAGCTGTTTCGCCCTGGCCAGCCGTCTGATTATATTTCGCTCACAACCCGAATTGACTACCACCCCATATCATATTATTCGGTGGACTGTAAACTAGAGTACGAGGAACAAATAGCCAGCATCCACACGTTCTTTTCGCAGCTGTTTCCCATTCCCTCGTTGGAGCGGTACATGATGGATCACTTGGCCTCGGTGCTGATTGGCGAGAAAATAGAACAGGTGTTCAACATTTATGTTGGAAGTGGAAGCAACGGCAAATCACTGCTGGTGGAGCTCATGAAGGCGTGCATGGGCGATTACAAGGCATTGGCCCCCATTAACATGATTACAGACAAGCGCACTACCACTGGAAGCGCAACGCCAGAACTCATGTCGCTCAAGGGTGCTCGGTATGCCGTGTTTCAAGAGCCAGAGAAAAATACTCCAGTGAACGAAGGATTTATCAAGGAGCTCTCGGGCGAATCGGACATCACGGGCCGACCGTTGTTTGGCGAGACCGAGACGTTTCCGCTGCAGGTTAATTTCGCGGCGTGCATGAACTCGCTGTTTGACATCAAGGGCGTGGACGATGCGATTTGGAGACGGTTGAAAGTGGTCATGTTCATGTCCAAGTTTGCGGACGAGGGGGAAAAGTTTGACGACGAAACCAAGTACGTGTTTCTCAAAGACAAGACGCTGGGGGGCAAGCTGGGGAACTGGGCGCCGATCTTCATGAGCATGTTGGTGGATCGCGCGTTTGAAAACCAGGGAGTGGTGAAAGACTGCGAAGAGGTGATTCGGTTTACCAACGAGTACCGCCAGAGCCAGGACGCGGTGCAGTGCTTTCTTACCGCCAAGGTGGAGCGGTACGACAAGTGCCAGATTGGCAGCCAAAATTTGTACCGCACGTTCAAGGAATGGTACATGTTCATCTACAACGACAGAAAAATACCAAAATCCGCCGAACTATACAAGGCCATGAACAAAAAATATGGCGACAAAAAGGGCCAGCCCAACAACAAGTGGAACGGAGTGCGTATTATTATGGAAGAGGAAAAGGGGGGCGGTGATAATAATAATATGGCGAATGAAGAAGAGGAGGAAGAGGAAGAAGAAGAAGAGGAAGAGGACGACGATGATGTGAGCGACAAGGTATATGAAATGATTTAATTTGATTTTATTTTATTTAGAATGTTGGGATAATATTTTTTATTTGAAAAATATTGTTATTTATAATAATCATGAACATCCTTGCCCTGGCTTTGCTGACGGGGTTCTTTGGCGACCTGCTGCTCCAAATCGCCACAAAACAGTTTGGGATGGGCGGCCCAAGTGGCTGGGGACTCGGCCCGTACTTTCGGAAACACGGGACCAACGAAGCCATGTGCGTCGCCACAGGCATGATGGGGATGTTTTACGTGGTGTATCTATACGTGCTAAAGCTGCCTTTACGATATGACTATCTGGCTCTGTACGGCGTGGCCTTGGACCTGCTGTTTCGCCAAGCAAATCTGTTTCCGAGTCTTTCGGGGTATTACGCGCACTTGAATTATTTTTGGTCGGCCGTCTGGGGAGCCATTCCCATGGTCATTCCGTTGTTTTTGATTCGCTTCAAGGTTTAATTTCGCGTTTTTGTTTATTAAAGCCGCCACTTTGTTTGAGAAACATGTCGCGCCCCGTGCATGGTTCAGGTGGCGTAAAAGTCCAATATTGGTTTCCCGCAGAATACTGCCTGCTTTTGACCACAATTTCAATCGGCTTTTTTCGTTCGAGTCGTGATTGTTGGGAACACATATGCGAATCACATAATCCATGTTGATGTACAATTCAGTCGGTAATTTTTGATTCTCGAAACACTCTTTGTGGGAGTAATGGTCGCGAATAAGAAGAAAAGAATGGTCCATTTTTATTTTTTGTTAGTATTCCATTTATGTGCGCATTCTTTTTCACATCGAACTAACAAAAAAATGAAATATTATTAATATTTTATTCAATGCAAATACAGCACGTCTTAAAAAAACATGCAACCAAATATAAATAAAAAGCCCAAATTAGTCGTTGTTAGCGGGGCGGGGCTCAGTGCCTCCGCGGGCATTGCCACTTATACCGATACCGTAGCAGGCTCAGGTCTGTGGTCCATCCATAAAATGGAATCCATCTGCGTCAAGGGCAACGAGTTTTCCGACGAAAGCATCGATTTTTACAACAATTTTCACGCCTTGGAAGCAGCTGTAAAACCTTCTTCGGTGCACGCCTTGTTTGCTCGACTCCAATCTCAATACGGCACAGACCGCGTCAAGCTGCACACGCAAAATATTGATACCTTGTTGGAGCGCGCTGGATGTGAGGCAGTGCATCACGTGCATGGCAACATTTCCGAGCACAAATGCGCCAATTGCGGGACCGTGATTTCTTCGGAGCAAAAGGTTGGAATGATGTTCCCGAGGTCATCGGAGCAAAAGGTTGGAATGATGTTCCCGAGGTCATCGGAGCAAAAGGTTGGAATGATAACTCGAAATCTTGGCAAAAAGTGTTGCCCCGAGCAAAGAATGCGGCGGAACGTGGTATTTTACGGCGAAAGAGGGTATTATGCGAAAATGGTGGATGACTTGTTGGATTTAGAGCCGCAAGACGTGTTTATGCTCATCGGGACGTCGTGCAAGGCGATTAATGCGGATATGTATGTGCGGTCGCTAACATGCCGCAAAATATACGTGAATCTGGCGATTGAAAAAGAGGTGAAAATCGAAAAATATGAAAAGGTTGTACTTGGAAAAGCCGAGGATAACTTGGAAGAAATCGAAGCGTTTGTTCTTCAGGTATTACAATAATGTTTTTATAGAGATTGGTGCGTTAAAATAATGATAGCATCATTAATCCGTCTTCACTTGATGGTAGCGTCTTGAATCCGAGTGTTTTATAAAAATCAATGGCTCTTTTGTTAGTGCTGGGTCTGGCGACCCGTAAATAAACATTCCGTTTTTTCACACTCGCTAAATATTGCATGACTTTGTCAAACAGTTCGCGAGTTGCGCCTGGAACACGGTTGGTTTTGCTCGAGCACAACAACATAATTTCTGCGGTTTCATTCGTATTTGTTAGGTTGGTATTATTTGTCACGGGCAAGTTTTCGTTGCCATTTAGGTCAACACATAGAACGGACGATATTTTTTTTGAAACAGGGTCGCGGCAAAAAAATCCCATGTTGCCTTCGTATTCAAGAACGTCGTAAGTCATTGCTTCCAGATCGGGTGAAATGTAATCCGTGTCGCACAGCTGCAGGTTTTCCAGCATCTCGCGGTATTCATCGAAATTATTGTGGTCAACCACAAATATCTCGCACTTGGGTTTATCATTATTTCCGCCTTTTTTCGTCCTTTTTTTTATTTTGCGTCTTGTTCTTTTCTTTTTATTTCCATGTTTTCTTTTAGTATTTTGTTTTTTGTTAGGTCGACCCATTTATATACATAATTATTTTATCGAAAAAACAACTTGAATACATTTTCGCAAGTAGTATAACTGCATTACTCGCCAACAAATCAAATACACCATGGATGCATTAAACACAAAGCTAACCCCCAAAGGCTACATGGTACTGAAAAGCGAATTGTCGTTGGAAAAGCAGCAGTGGATTCGCAAGCAGCTCACCGTCAAGCCGTGCACCCCTGGCGCGCCCGTGCAGTCCGCTTCCACCTTTTCCGCGTGGCGAGAAAACACGACCAAGATGTATCTGCCGCGGTATTTCGGGGAAAAGCATTTCGGCATCGCCGCGGCCAGTAGCTTGCCTGCGGGAGATGCTGTTTCTTTAGAATTCTGCGGAAAGCTGCGCGACTACCAGCAGCCCGTCGTGGACCAGTTTTTGGCCTATGTGCGCGACGTGGAAAAGGGCGGTAAAACAGCGGGGCGCGGCGGGCTTTTGGACCTGTATCCCGCGTGGGGCAAAACATCCAGCGGCCTGAATATCGTGAGCCAGCTGGGCGTCAAGACGCTGGTGATTGTCGGCAAGGAGTTTCTCATGAACCAGTGGATCGAGCGCATCGACCAGTTTTTGCCTGGGGCGCGCATCGGGAAAATCCAAGGGCCGATTATCGACATTGAAGACAAGGACATTGTTTTGGTCATGTTGCAGTCTTTGGTGAGCAAAACCAAGAATTATCCCCCCGAGCTGTTTCAGTCGTTTGGCCTGACGATTCTGGACGAGGTGCACCACGTATCCAGCGAATCTTTTTCTAGGTCGCTTTTTTCCATCGTGACGCGGTACATGCTTGGCCTTTCGGGAACAATGGAGCGCAAAGACGGCACTACCGATATTTTCAAGATGTTTCTGGGCGAAGTCGTGCATCGCGCCAAGCGGCCGCAAAACGACATGGCGGTGGAAGTGCGAAAGATGACGTACGTGTCCCACGATGCCGACTACGAGGAGGTCATTTTGGACTTTCGCGGAAAACCCCAAATCAGCTCCATGATTGCGAAAATGTGCCAGTACAATCCGCGCACCGAGTTTGTTCTGACTGTGCTTGGCGATTTCATTCGGACCGAATCTGCTTTAGATGCAACGTGTTTTGTCGGAACAGAAAGAAAACACGAGATTTGCTCGCAATGCAAGCGCCCCGAGATTTATCCCATGCAAACCACTTGCTGCTCAGAAATTAGCAAGGCGAAAAAGGCAAAGAATTTGTTGAACAATAAAAAAGAATACCGTTGCTTGGCTTGCTGGGAAGAATACACGCGCGCTTGGGAAAACAATTATCGCAGCGAATGGGTCACGTGTCCTCGTACCAAGAAAAGGGTGGAGAACCGAATTTACCCCAACGGAAAACAGGTCAAGTGCCCCTGCTGTCAAAAGAAGCTGAAATACGAGCAAAAGTACGAGGACGACGGGCGCGTGAAACCATTTACGCAGTTGCAGACCATTGTGTTTTCGCATAATCTAAACGTGCTGCGTTATATGTACCGCAAAATTGTCATGACCAACATGTGCTCCGTGGGAATGTACGTGGGCGGCATGAAGCCTGACGATCTAAAAAAGAGCGAAAGCAAACACGTGATTTTAGCGACCTATTCGATGGCTGCAGAAGGACTGGATATTCCGTCTTTGAATGCAGAGTTTTTAATCACACCCAAGTCGGACATTGAGCAGGTGGCTGCCCGCATTTTGCGGGCGAAACATTCCATTACAAGTCCCATTGTGATTGATTTCGTGGATACACACGCGAATTTCAAACGGCAGTGGCTGAAACGACGGAAATATTACAAAGAAAATGGCTATACCATTGTGGAATCAAACAGCGATAATTACGGAAAAAAGAGTGCATCTGCTTCTGCTGCAGAAGAGGATGACGATGAATTTAGTGGAGATGACTTTAATGGAGATGACTTTAGCGACGACGACGACGAGGATTCGTCCAACACAGGAAAAGGAGCAAACCATGGGCTGCTAAAAGGCGTTTGTTTATTCAAGAATTTACACCTTTGCACATTTAAAACGCCGAATTAACGATGAAAAAAATAATGCAAAAATGCAAAATCAACAGTAGGAATTTCACCTACGATGGTCTAACTTTTTCCTCTTCTTTTTTATTATTTGATGAGGTGAAAGACGGAATATTCATAACTTGTGAAAATGCGGACGGACGTTCTTGTTTTTCTATCCACCATTTTGTTAAGTTCATTATATTGATGGAGGAATTCGCATCTCGGGTTCTAAACACGGTTTGTTTGACTTGATGTCTCACGCAGTTAGAACAGACCAAAAGACGAAATTGCTTCTCTCCATTTTTATGTTTGTAGTATTCCAAGTTATTATGACACTCACAGCATTTTTTACTTGTATTACATTCGTTTATTGTTATGGTATCGTATTTCGTATGGATTTGTTTTCTCAATCCTTTATTCATTGTCGGCATAAAATGCTTCATTTGAGTGCTTCTACTCCAATTTCCATATCCAATTAGGATATTTTCACCAAAAGTTTCTTTGATTTTATTCAGGAATGTATCTATACTTTTCTTGCCATAACTATATTGGCGGAACTTCATTTTCCTCCATACATCACGTTTATAAAATTCAGTTGTTTTTTTATTTAGTTTATCCTTTTCAACCAAATATATTTTGAACCTTTCATAATCTACGGATTTACTATTTTGAAAAGATAAATCAGTCTCTTTTTCCGCAATGTTGTTTCGTTTTTTTTCTACCAATAGTATTCTCTGGTTTGTTTTGGCTTTACTTTCATGTTTTCGTTGAGGTGCAGTATATTCCAGTTTATTCCCTTTATTATCCATCATATATACCAGCGAACGCTTTCCAGGGTCACAACCCACTATATTACGTGGTTCTAACTCTTTCAGTTGTTCTATGGATAAATCTTCAATATTATAAAAGTCTTGTTCTGGAAGAGTTGGAACTTTGCTTCCCCATTTTTTATCTTTTAAATCCTCACGAATAAATAATAAAGAACAACTAATTCCGTCTGTTTGTATTTGGTGATAAAATTGATAATGTTTGTTTTTGAATATCTTATGGTTTAAATCTAAAAAACCATTCCAAACATCATGCTGATTATCTTTTATATTTTTAAGTAATTCTCCTTTCTTAATTTTATTTCCTTCTGCATCTGTTTCGGGACAAAATAAACTGACTAAACAAGCCGTATCCAATAAAATATGCTTTGGGATAATATTATTACGAAGTGGTAATGGTTGAAACAATTTATTTTCCTGTTTTTCTAAAATAGAATTCATATACAACATTCCTTTCAAATAATCAAATGGTTTTATTTTCACATCATAATGGATAGATTTTTTTATGTTATTTGGAACAATATTAGGCAAGTGAGTAAGTTTCCATTCATGAAACATAACATCCGTTTCCTCTTCACAATTTAATAATTGCCTTTTGAACTTGAATAAAATGCCTTTATCTTCGGTTATTTCTTTGGTGGTTTTATTGATAAACCTTAAAAAATGTTGAACAAAATGCTCTTGGGTATTATTGGATAAAGACGTATACACTTGCGTGGCTAAATAAGGCAACATAAACGTGGTATTTTTCAAATTAGTTTTTGTATGATTAAGCAATGGTTGATATTCGGTTTGATAAAAAATATCTAAGGTTTCTAAAAGTTCAGCATCTTTACATTTTTTTCCTCTATTATCACGAACTCCTAATGTTTTGATACAATACAAAATAAAAGTTTCATCAATAATAGGTAAGGATTGATTATTGCTATAAATATTCAAAATATACAATCGGATGAATTGGTAGGTATGAATTATTAAATCATTAATTTCAAAGACTAAATTATTTACCGCTGGTTGAACTAAATCACGATTATGCAAAATAGATTTGAGTGGAATTTTAATGGTAGTATATGCGGATTTTTTATTATTCCTAAACTCCTGGAATTCGTTCTTGATTTTTTTCTTTTTGACCATTCTTATTATATTCCCTCAATATAATAATTATATAAGATTTAACGCATTATTTTATATATTTTCCTCAATATTTCCATTTTTTTTTAGTTTGTCCTTTTTATTTAAATATGCAGTTCTTGCATACTCTTTCTTTTTTTCGGGGGAAATTTTATATGTATAATTTGTTTTTTGCTTATATTCTTTATTTTTTTGTAACACTTCTTCCTTATGATTGTCGTAATAAATTTTACTTCTTGATGGTGCGGTATATTTTTTAAGATGTTCCTTAGTTTCAATTAACTCATTTTTAATTATTTTTAATTCGTCTTCGGTTGATTTTAATTTTACCAATAATTCTATGTTATTCATTTGGGTTATTATAAGATATACTTATAAATTATTTATGATTAAAAATCGGCGTTTTAAATGTGCAAAGGTGTAAAAAAATAATATTTATGCTACTGTGCTACATCGTTTACATTATGTTTCTCTAGAATGCACAGATATATTTATCAATACCATCATCAATATAGACACACAAACCAATAATACACCCATTATGAATCCTTTAATCCCAGTGATTATTTTGTAGTTTTGTTCCTTTTGCTTGTACGAGTGATCGACCTGGTTGAAATGATGTGCTATCATTTCCGCACTCTTGTCGTCGACAATGTGCCACTTGTTCATCATACAAATCCCGCAGTATTTTTTTCTATTTTTTTCATCGCCATCTACGGTGATGGTATATCTTGGCTGTGTAGTGAATTCTTCAAACTCATTTTGAGAGTCTCCGCATTCTTCCCATGTGACTCGCAGTGTACAATCCATGGTTGCGTCTGCCCCCTGGACATTTACTGTAAATTTTGCAGTGAGATTCACTTCCCATTCGGGCCAACATGGGTTTAATTCCTGCGAAGAATGAATCAGTGTTAGTTCTGGATGCTCGGCAATAAACTCGGCCAGCACGGTGGCTGTGTATTTCGTGTTAAGCTCAAATACCATTATTTTTCGTGTGAAATATATCTGGACAAATATATTTCATTTTTTTATTTTGATGGGATTTTGCGAAAAACAAGTAAAGAGTGCATGTGTGTTAATATTTATTTTACAAAAAATGAAATATTAATATTGTTTCCAAATGCACTAAGTAATGGAAGCTGTTTATATTATTCATTTGCGCGAGTTTATCAATGCGGGGCAAAGCGTCTACAAAATCGGAAGAACTTCGCAGCCATACATAAAGCGTGCAAGTTCCTATCCCAAGGGAAGCGACTTGAAATTTCAAATGAGCGTCATCAATTCGCACAAGGTGGAAACTCAAATAATTCGTATTTTCGAGCAAGAATTCATACGAAGACGTGATTTTGGGTCGGAATATTTCGAAGGAAACATTGACGACATGGGTCAAAGGCTGCTGGACATTGCAAAACAGTGCAACAAGGACGAACACAAAGAAATCAATGACCTAAAGGACGAAATCAATGAGCTAAAAGAAGAAATCCACGAGCTGAAAAACATCAAGATGCGGGAAATTGGCGATAAATTCCAGGAAGACATACAACGCATCACGCGAGCTAAATTAATGAGTTCGAAATCAAATGTTGCAGATGATGCATCGGTTGATGCACCAACAATTGGAAAAGCCAATAGAACCTGTAATGTCTGTAAAAAAAAATTCGGAACTAATGCAAACTATAACTTTCATATTAACCGTCAAATTCCATGTTTGTCGCCAGAATTAATGGCCAATATCCCACCTTTGATTAAAAATTTCAAATGCGACCGATGTAACGCATGCTTTCAAACAAATTATAAATTAACGGCCCATTTGAACCGTAAATTTACCTGTGTACCTAAACATACATCTGAAGACATTCCAATTAATTTATTAGCACAATTACACCAGCACCAAATGAAAATTCAACAATTGGAAAATCAGTTGCATCAATAATCCTGTATTTGCTCCCAAAACTCCATGGATCTAATTTCCATGGATTTTACTTGGTTTTCGTTTTTCACATCCATTTTTTTCCAGGGTCGACCAAATGGTCAATCCCCCCGCGGTTTGCAGTGCCTAATAAAAATAATTACAGTTGAAAATGAAAGTATAACAAAATAATTTGTGATGTAAATACGTCACAAATTATTGGAAGATAATCGGGTATAATTACAATGCCTTTTTTATCGACATTGTGGAGGCATCATTACCTATTTTGTATTTTTCATAAACAAATGGAGTATAAAATCATAATTTGATTTCAAAATTACGTGCCATGAAAATTCTTTGGATTTTACTTGGTTTTCGTTTTTCACATCCATTTTTTTCCAGGGTCGACCAAATGGTCAATCCCCCCGCGGTTTGCAGTGCCTAATAAAAATAATTACAGTTGAAAATGAAAGTATAACAAAATAATTTGTGATGTAAATACGTCACAAATTATTGGAAGATAATCGGGTATAATTACAATGCCTTTTTTATCGGCATTATCGGGGTATTGTCCCAATACCATCGGATAATGTCCCATTATTTTGAATATATTACATTGTCGAATAATAGATATTGTTGAGATAATGTTAAGGAATGTAGGTTAATGTAAAAATAATATAATAACATATTTATTATATTTAAATAATGGTCGCAAGTGATAAAAGTTGTCCAATATGTCGGAAAACATTTACTTCGGATGCAAATTTAAAATTTCACACAAACCGTCAGACACCATGTGTTGCATTCGACTCTGTTGAACCCATACCTTTAATTAAAAATTTCAAATGCAATCGATGTGAAGTATGTTTTCAAAGTAATTATAAATTAACAAGTCATTTGAATCGGAAAACACCATGTGCTATTAAAGATCCTCAACCAGAAGAAATTGAACTGCGTTTATTGTTTGACCAATTGCAGCACGAAAACCAGCAGCAAAAACAAAGAATAGACCAATTGGAAATGAAAGCTATGTCCACGGTTACAAATAACAACAACAACATCCAAAATAATATCAATAGCAACAATACCATCAATATCAATGTGTATGGAAAAGAAGACATGTCACACATCAGCGATGCAATGTATAGGAATTGCTTCAGAAGGGTGACTAAATCTGTCGAACATTTATTCGACATGAAGCATTTTTCTAAAAATATGCCAAACAATCATAATCTGTACATAAGCAATTTGCGGGACGTATATATGATGATTTACGAGGCAGGTCAATGGAATAAAGTAAACAGAGAAGATGCAATGGACAACATATATGACGACCTTAAGGAGAATTTAGAGGACGCAATGAATATGATGCGGGACAAAAACACCCTGGACATATCGCTGGATAATCTATTTGCTCCTTTTGTGGAAGACGGCATGGACGAAGAAAAAGAACAGCGAATCAAAAAAATGTCGTGCGACCTCATGGCGTGCATGGCCTACAACAATCGGCATTTCCCGACGAAAATAAAAGGGGACATGGACCGAGAAATAAAACGGAAACTACAAGGGTAGGTTGGTTAGCTGTTTATTGATATATACCTCTAATTGTTTTTTGTTTAACTTTTCAACGGGTTCGTCGACGTAATAAATGGTTGAATTAGCAATGGCTTGGTCGTAATCTAATTTACCACCATGATTGGTTTCATTATTTAAGTCTGCAAGTCTGCTATACCTGTCAATTTTGGCACTGTTTGACTTGTTTGGACATATATTTGGGACAAATAAGTAAAAAACATGAATACAAATATACACCATTTTTAAACCTATGCATTTGTGTCGGCATATGCATCTCTGGTTTTATTTTTGTGAGCAAATTCGATAAAATCATATTCTTTGACTTTACGGTCTGATTTTAAATGTTGAATTACATCAGCCAAGTCACACATACGTAGTTCTGGCTTGTCTTTATGCAAGCCACCCCATATAACTCTAGCCATGTACTTGTATTGTTCATTAAGACTGCTTTCTTCTAGAACGACCCATCTTGTTTCGATGTAACGTTCCGATTCTTTTTTCTGCTCTTTGGTAAATGATTTTTTGGTGGCTTTAATGTCGCGCAATTCTGCTTCCAGGGTGCGAATCCAGTGAGTCATTAAAAATTTCATTTCAGATAGAGGCATTTCTTGAGCTGATTGCATTTTTCGTGATTTAGTTTTCGGTTGATTGGTTGTCTTATTTGAATCACAGCGTCCCGTCTTTTTATTTCGTCTGGTTGTATTTTTGCACCGTTTTAATTTCATTTTTATTTTAATACAATATTTTTACACACGTTACATAATCGATGCCGCAGCATTCACCACGATTTTCGCCTCGATGCGGCTGCGTCGCTCCTTGTACTCGGCGTACGAAATGGCTTTAGCGGGGACATCGACCGCATTGGAATCGGGCCTTATCTCTTTTCCTTGGGCATCCAATTTGTTGGCCTTTTTCAAGGCGCTGTCGACGTAAATCTTCTTCAGAATCTCGCCGACTTTCATGGACGCCTCGTTTTGGTCCAGCTTGCCGTTTTCAATCAGCTCGAGCGTATCGATAAAGGTGAAGAGCATCTTCATGTCCATTTCGCTTTTGCGGATTTTATTATACAAATCGGTGTAGTAGGTGCACAGGAAGGAGCAGTCGGTGATGGCCATGATGGCCACGTCCTCGGGCGCTTCGTTGGCCATGAGGTTTTGCAATGTCTGAATGTCGCGGCGAAAGAGGTGGCTGTGCTTGAGCTCGCGAATCAGATCGGTCTGGTCCACAAACGTGTCCTTGTTGGCGTTAATCATTTCGCCCAACTTGAGCTTTTGGTTTGCGTTCATTTTGTCCGATTCCATTTTACTTGGTTCTATTATTTTTATTATCGAGATTTTACTATATTGTTTTTTTGTATTTTTTGATAACTCAACACTTTTTTTATTTTTTAATTTAGGGCGTTTGTTACGATTGATACATTTTGAGGACCTGTGTTATAATATGATTCGGTTGCTAAATTTAATGAACTAGATTGACCGAGGTTAGTGTCGTATTTATTTATGATTATTTGACTTGGTACAATAATTGCACCAACCTTTGGGTTTCCTGCAATGCCATAAACATTGTCAAATAGTTGGTCTGTAGCATCAAACCAAGTAATTCCATCATATGAATATACTGTTTTTGCACCTGTTCCAGAAGCACCTGCAATCCATTTAGTCCCATTCCATGCAACTGCTATACCAATAGGGCCAAAAACATTTGTTCCGACACTGGTCCAATTAAGACCATCTGCTGAATATTTAATTGCATTATTTGCATTACTGTCTTCACCAACCACAACCCATAAATAACCATTCCATGCTACACCACTTCCCCTATTACTAAATTGAGCACTACCCACATCACTCCAAGTTACACCATCAGTTGAAGTCACAATTGTTGTGCCTGTACCTTTTCCAACTGCAACCCACAAACTTCCACTCCATGCAACTCCATAACCAGCCGTGTCAAGTATCAAAGCTGTTCCTATGTTAGTCCAACTAATACCATCTGTTGAATATGCAATATTTGTGGCAGTACCCTGACCAACTGCGACCCACATATTACCATTCCATGCAACTCCATTGCCTTTAGTAGAAAATGGGCCGACAACACTGGTCCAAGTTAATCCGTCAGTCGAATACGCAATACTATTGGTGGTATCTTGACTGGTATCTTGACCAACTGCGACCCACATTAATCCATTCCATGCGACACCATTGCATGTAGTAGAAAAAATTAATCCCAAACTAGTCCAAGTAATTCCATCATATGAATATGCCATGGTATGAGTTGTACCTGTGCCACCTGCAATCCACATTGTGCCATTCCATGCGACACAACGTCCACGAGTGCTAAATAATGAACGATTAACAACTGTCCATTTAATCCCATCATTTGAATATGCAATACGGTCATCATTAGTATTTTCCCCAACGGCAATGGTTGGTTGTTGAATTTTAATTTGCGCCAATTGATTTCCATTCCATGCAATGCCAACTCCTCCTGTGCCAAATGGTTGGTCACTTGCATCAAACCAAGTTAGACCATCATATGAATATGCTATTTTATGACCGCCTCCATCTCCAACTGCAACCCATCGCACTCCATTCCATGCAATGCCACGACCGCGGCTGCCAACTATACTAGTTCCTAATCCAATCCATGTTGTACCATCATATGAATAAGCAATGCTATTGGTTCCTACCCCTTGTCCAACAGCAACCCACAGGCTTCCATTCCATGCAACTCCCCAACTATGGTCAAACACAGTCGCACTATCTCCAGTTACACCCGTCCAAGTGATTCCATCGGATGATGTAGCAATTTCATTTGTACCCGAACCAACAGCAACCCAGATTGCTCCATTCCATGCAATACCTCTGCCAGCAGTAGAAAATGTTGTGTTGTCAATGCCAGTCCAACTAATACCGTTGGTTGAGGTTGCTATGGTATATGCGGTACCATGTCCAACCGCAACCCACATGCTTCCATTCCATGCAATGCCCATGCCAGCTGTATCAAACATGGTCGTGTTGTCAATGCCAGTCCAAGTTAATCCATCCGATGAATACGCAATGCTATTTGTTCCTTCTCCAACTGCAACCCATACACTTCCATTCCATGCAATGCCATGACCAATAGTACTAAATATACTGGTTCCAGTGATACCAGTCCAAGTGATTCCATCATATGAATAAGCAATGCTATTGGTTCCTTGTCCAACTGCAACCCATATGCTTCCATTCCATGCAACTCCTGAACATTGGATTGAAAAAGTAGCTGTGCCCAAACCAGTCCAAGTGATTCCATTTGCCGAATATGCAATGCTGTTGTTACCACTGCCACCTGCCACCATACGATTAGTTGGAAATATTATTTGTTGGCTACGTTTTGTATTTGATGCAACGCTTGTACCAGTTTGTGTTAATGCGGCTTTGCCTAATCCAGTCCAATTAATTCCATCATATGAATATGCCATGGTATTAACAGTACCATTACCAACCGCAACCCATTTTGTTCCATTCCATGTAATGCCAAGACCACTGCTAAATGGACCAGTTTCCAGTCCAGTCCAATTAATGCCGTCGTATGAATACGCAATGCTATTTGTTGCATTTCCAACTGCAATCCACATCAATCCATTCCATGCAATTCCAATGCCTACATTTGAAAATGGACCAACAATTCCAGTCCAAGTTAATCCATCCGATGAATATGCAATGGTATATGTTCCTTGTCCAACCGCAACCCACATAGTTCCATTCCATGCAACACTGCGACAACTTGTTGTAAATGGACATGTTTGATTGGTCCAATTAATCCCATCTAAAGAAGTTGCAATATTATTAGCAACAACCGTGTCAACACCAACAGCAACCCATAGACTTCCATTCCATGCAACACCATAGCCTTGCTCACTAAATATACCAGTACCAGTCACACCAGTCCAATTAATACCATCATAAGAATATGCAATGTGGTGACTTCCTCCTTTGCCAACCGCAACCCACATACTACCATTCCACGCAATTCCTTTTCCAGAAGTGCTAAATATGGGACCTAAACCGACCCAAGTACTACCATCATAAGAATATGCAATGCTATTATTTCCTTTGCCAACCGCAACCCACATGGTACCATTCCATGCAACTCCATTACCAGCCGTAGAAAACAATGAATTATCAAATCCAACCCAATCTATGCCATCTGATGAAGTTACCATTGTATTTGTACCTGTGCCTACCGCAATCATGCGATTTGGCACGGATGGACCGAATGTAAATATTTGCTCATTATTTACAAACATATCTAATTTAGCCGCAACATCAGTGTCAGCTATGGTTACGTCTGACTTATATGTTACAATTTGCTTTGTATTGGTAACATTACCAAATGTGAACTGAGTATAGTTGGAGTCGTATACGTTTTGATTAGTATTAGCACTAGTTTCTATTGGCACTCCATCAACTTCACTTCCAGCTGGCAAGTTGATTGCTGAACCATCACTAATTATACGTGCGTTTCCCACCTTAACAATGACAGCAGTTATTTTTGATGTCATTTTAATATTATTTAATATTTTAATATTATTTAATATTTTATAATTGATTGATTTGCATTTATGATTGATTTGCTTTATAATGGATTTGTTGTTATAATAACAGATGCAGTTTGAGGCTTATTGTTATAATAAGCGTCTGTTGCCAAGTCTAATGTATTGGTTTTGCCAACACCATAATTATTCAAAACTAATTGGCTCGCAACAACTGGATACGTTTTTTTCGAATTTGTAGCAACACCATAACTAGTGGTTAATTCATTATTTTCACTGGTAAACCAATTGGCACCATTGTATGAATATGCATTGTCCGAACCTCCAACGGCTATCCATCTGGTTCCATTCCATGCAATACTGCGACCAACATTCAACGAAGTTGGTGTGTAAGTGGTCCAATTGCCAATAGTTCCATTATCGTCTGTAAAACGTGCAACGGTCGTGTTGCCTTCACCAACTACAATGAAATACAGTCCATTCCACGCAACGCCATATCCAGTAGTCAATGTCGCACTTGCTCCTGTCCAAGAAATGCCATCCGACGAATACGCAATGCTGTTTGTTCCTGCACCAACCGCAATCCAAGTAGTGCCATTCCACGCAACACCATATCCAGTAGTCAATGTCGCACTTGCTCCTGTCCAAGAAATGCCATCCGACGAATACGCAATGCTGTTTGTTCCTGCACCAACCGCAACCCACATGCTTTCATTCCAGGCAACACCATATCCAGTGGTAAATATACCAAGTCCAAGTCCAGTCCAAGTAATTCCATCGGTGGATGTTGCCATTGTATTAGTGCCCTCCCCAACTGCAATCCATATTGTTCCATTCCACGCAACACCATATCCAGTGGTAAATATACCAAGTCCAAGTCCAGTCCAAGCAATACCATCATATGAATATGCCATGCTATTGGAAGCACCAATACCAACCGAAATCCACATGGTTCCATTCCAAGCACTTCCATATCCAGTTGTAAAGGTGCTTTTGCCCAATCCAGTCCATTTAATTCCATCTGTCGAATATGCCATACTATGAACAGTGCCAGTACCAACTGCAATGGTTGGCTGTTGAATATTAATTTGAGCAGGAGTATTTTTACTCCACGCAATGCCATTTCCAACTACAGAAAATATACTAGTTCCAGTTCCCAACCCTGTCCAATCAAGACCATTTGGTGAATATGCAATTTTATTAGTTCCCTTGCCAACTGCAACCCACATGGTTCCATTCCATGAAATACCACGACCTCCCCCAGAGTTATCAAATATTGTGGTGCCAGTTATACCGGTCCAAGTAAAACCATCGTACGAATATGCAATAGCATTAGTTCCCTTGCCAACTGTAACCCACATGGTTCCATTCCATGCAATAGCATTGCCTTGATTATTGTCACCAAATGCAGTGCTAATTATACCAGTCCAAGTAAGACCATCGTATGAATATGCAAACTGATATGCACTACCTCTGCCAACTGCGACCCACATATTTCCATTCCAAGCAAATCCGTTGACGTCTTCTTGAATGTCCATTTTAGATGAAGCTGGTGTCCAATTTACACCATCGTACGAATACGCCCAATTGCCAGGACTACTATTTCCACCTGCAAGCCATATGCTTTCATTGCATGCAAGTGACCAGCATGAGTTTAACACTCTGCCTGAACCAACCCAATTGAGACCATCATATGAATATGCAATAGTATTACTTGAGTCACTATCACTAGTATTGCCGCCTATTACCCACATGGTTCCATTCCATGCTACTGCACTTACATAACTTGTAATCTTACAAACGCTGCCAATTATTCCAGTCCATTCTATGCCGTTGTATGAATATGCAAGAGTGACTGTAGTTGGACTGTTGGTAGTTTCACCACCCACAATCCACATGCTTCCATTAAAAGCAACACATTTAGCTCTGTTGGAAAATAATACATCACTGTCAACCACATTTGTCCAAGTTGTACCATTGGTTGAATATGCAATCGTATTATTACTTTCACCAACTGCAACCATACGATTAGCTGGAAATGTTATTTGGTGCTTGCGTTTTGTATTTGACGCAACTCCATATCCAACACCTGAAAAAATATCATCCTCTAACCCAATCCAATCAATACCATTGTAAGAATATCCTATTGTATGAACCGAACCATTTCCAACTGCAACCCACATAGTTCCAGTCCATGTGGCCCCGTAACCACTTACAGAAAATAAGTTAACATTGCTTATACTTGTCCAAGTAATGGCATCGTATGAATAGGCCATACTATCTGTACCTAATAATCCAGTTATAATCCACATGGTTCCATTCCACGTGATACTGCGAATGTTATCTGTACTCACAGGAATTCCTAACCCAGTCCAAGTAATACCATCATACGAAAACGCCATGCAATCAACACTCCCATCAGTGTCGCCAACTGCAACCCACATTGTTCCATTCCATGCAACTCCAAAACAATTTCCATTAAAAGCCGTGTCGCCTAATGCGGAAACCCAGTTTAAACCATCATATGAATAATATAGTGTTGATCCGCTGGGCGTATCCGCCTCGCCACCAGCAACCCATACAGTTCCATTCCATGCAATAGCAAACGCATTATTCCAAGCAAACGAACCATATGAAATGGCATTCCAATTAATCCCATCATATGACCAGGTTGCTGTGTTATCACTACCCTCACCAAATGCAACCCACATGGTTCCATTCCACGCAATTGCGTTGCATCTGTATGTAATCATTGACGTTCCTAAGCCAATCCAAGTGATGCCATCATATGAATACGCCATGGTGTTTGAACCGCCATCGCCACCTGCGACCCACAGGCTTCCGTTCCATGCAACCGTGCGGCCAGAAGTACTAAATATGGTTTTTTTTAAACCACTCCAAGTAAGGCCGTCATTAGAATAAGCAATCGTATTTGTCCCTTCGCCAACTGCAACCATGCGGTTAGGCACAGATGGACCAAATGTAAATATTTGCCCATTGTCGACGGAGTTATCTAGTTCAGATACAATGTTAGCATCCGATAAAGTAACTGGCGCAGCGTATAATATGCTTTTTTTTGTATTGGTCACATTTCTAAATGAAAACTGAGCAAAATCAGAATCATAAACTGACGAGTTAGACCCAATTGCTACGCCATCAACTTCGCTTCCAGCAGGCAAGTTAATCGTTGTTCCGCTACTAGTTATAAGAGCATCTCTAACACTTATAATACTTGCTGAAATTTGCGATGTCATTTATAATTGTTAAATATTTAATATTTAATAATTAAAATTGTTTGTAATTACTTGCATTTTTCTTACATAAAACTGATGTAAAACATGTAAAATACTAATTTATAATTGTGCATTTGTAGTGATGGATACATTTTGAGAACCAGCATTGTAATACGACTCAGTCACCAAGTCCAATTGATTTGTTTGATTTATACCATAATTATTTATGACCAATTGGCTTGGCACAATAGTCGCACCAATTTTAGGGTTTCCTGCAATGCCAATTCCTCCGGTGGTAAATGGTTGGTCGCTCGCATCAAACCAAGTTAGACCATCATATGAATATGCTATTTTATGACCGCCTCCATCTCCAACTGCAACCCATCGCACTCCATTCCATGCAATGCCACGACCGCGGCTGCCAACTATACTAGTTCCTAATCCAATCCATGTTGTACCATCATATGAATAAGCAATGCTATTTGTTCCTTGTCCGACAGCAACCCACAGGCTTCCATTCCATGCAACTCCCCAACTATGGTCAAACACAGTCGCACTACCTCCAGTTACACCTGTCCAAGTAATTCCATCGGATGATGTAGCAATTTCATTGGTCCCTGAACCAACAGCAACCCAGATTGCCCCATTCCATGCAATACCTCTGCCAGCAGTAGAAAATGTTGTGTTGTCAATACCAGTCCAACTGATACCGTTGGTAGAGGTTGCTATGGTATATGCGGTACCATGTCCAACCGCAACCCACATGCTTCCATTCCATGCAATGCCCATGCCAGCTGTATCAAACATGGTCGTGGAAAGTATGCCAGTCCAAGAAATCCCATTTGACGAATATGCAATGCTATTGGTTCCTTCTCCAACTGCAACCCATATACTTCCATTCCATGCAATGCCACGACCAATAGTACTAAATATACTGGTTCCAGTGATACCAGTCCAAGAAATACCATCATATGAATATGCCATGCTATTGGTTCCTTGTCCAACTGCAACCCACATGCTTCCATTCCATGCAACTCCTGAACATTGGCTTGAAAAAGTAGCTGTGCCCAAACCAGTCCAAGTGATACCATCTGTCGAATATGCAATACTGTTGGTACCACTGCCAACAGCAATCATTGGTTGTTGAATTTTAATTTGTGCAGACTGGTCACCATTCCATGCAATGGATACGCCAAAGTCTGTGTCGGCACTTCCATTTGTCCAATTAATGCCGTCTGACGAGTATGCAACAGACGTTGTTGCGCCATTTCCAACTGCAACCCACAATGTTCCATTCCAGACAATACCGTTGCCACCGTTTGACAAGTAAGTTCTTCTCACACCAGTCCAATTAATTCCATCATATGAGTATGCAATATTACGGTTGCCAGAGCCAACAGCAACCCATAAACTCCCATTCCATGCAATGCCGTTGCCAGATGTTGAAAATATGGCGGTTGTTGTTATACCAATCCAAGTTATTCCATCGTATGAATACGCAATGCTATTCGTTCCTACACCAACCGCAACCCACATAAATCCATTCCATGCAATATCGTTGCCAGTAGTAAATGGACCTGTAATACTAGTCCAAGTGATTCCATTGGTTGAATACGCAACTGTACTGGTTCCAGCACCTGTTGCAACCCACAGACTTCCATTCCATGCAACACTGTACCCAGTTGTAAAAGGTCCAACTACACCCATCCAAGTAATACCATCATATGAGTATGCGATGGTATTATTGTTGCCAGACCCAACCGCAACCCACATGGTTCCATTCCATGCAACATTTTCACACGTTGCATCAAATATCGCGCTGGTTGATTCCGTCCAATTTAAGCCATCGTATGAATATGCAAATGCACCAGCCGAAGCTTTTACTCCACAAATAATCCACATAGTTCCATTGCTTGTGACGTTGTTAAAACTAGTAAATGTCAATGGATTTCCTAAATCTGTCCAATCAATGCCGTTTGGCGAATATTTTATGGAAGTAGTTGATGACACATAAACCATACGATTAGTTGGAAATATAATTTGAGAACTAGATTTTACATTACATGCAACACCTCTACCCAAAGTAGAAAATATGCTCGTTCCTAAACCAATCCAATTAAGACCATTGTATGAATATCCGATACTATTACCTCCCTGTCCCATAGCAATCCACATTGTTCCATTCCACACAATCCCATAACCAATTCCTGTAAATAGGTCATCACCTACATCCGTCCAGATGATACCATCTCCTGAATAAGATATTGTATTGGAAACATCATTTCCAACAGCAACCCACATAATACCATTCCACGCAACTCCATGACCAGACGTAGAAAATGGACGATTCCCATCATTCCAAATAATACCATCGTATGAATATATAACACTGTCAGTACTACTTCCAACAGCAACCCACACAAGCCCATTCCATGCAACCCTTTCACCAGCTGTATTTAAATCAGTCGCTCTTACTGTCCAATTTATACCATCTGGCGAGGTAGCCAGTTGATTAGTGCTTTGACCAACAGCAACCCACAAACTTCCATTCCATGCAACACCATTGCCAGCAGCACTAAATATACTGACACCAGTCACACCAGTCCAATTTATTCCATCATATGAGTATGCAATAGTATTAGTCCCACTGGCGCCAACTGCAACCCACATGGTTCCATTCCATGCAATACCGTTGCCAATAGTAAACGGACCAGCAATACCAGTCCAATTAATGCCATCATATGAATATGCCATGCTGTTGGTTGCATCATTTCCAACCGCAATCCACATTGTTCCATTCCACGCAACATCAATACCTTCAGTGTCAAATATATTTATACCCAACCCAATCCAAGTAATGCCGTCATTAGAATATGCAAGAGTATTGGTACCTGAACCAACTGCAACCATGCGGTTAGGCACAGATGGACCAAATGTAAATATTTGTTCATGATTGACATAATAGTCTAATTTAGATACAATATCAGTATCAGATAAAGTCACAGGGGTTGAATATAATATGCTTCGTTTTGTGTTGGATACTTCGTTAAACAAAAATTGATTGGAATTATGTATTGGCGCTGATGCATCAGCGGATGCACCAATTAGTACACCATTTACCGTACTTTCAGCAGGCAAGTTAATTGACGTGCCATTACTAGTAATGCGAGCATTTCCAACTTTTACAATAGTTGCCGAAATTGTTGACGGCATTTTTCTATAATATAATATTATAAATAAAAACAAAATAAAAACAAAATAAAAACAAAATAAAAACAACATAAACACAACTCTACTAAATAAAACAATATAAAAAATGACTTGGATTGTTAGTTACGGATTTATTTTCCAGGGATATTTTTTCATTTGTAAAGAGAGCGGACACACGATGGGCGAAACCCCAATGATGGACCAGTACTACGCCAAAAAGTCCGCAGAAAAGTTGGCCTCGGAATACACACTAAAAGAAGTGAGGGAACGTCTGCAAAGCATTCTCGACGAGAGGTCGGGCACGCACAAAGATACAGTTTCGCATTATGGTCATAATGGTTATATCCACAACAACCCCACGTTTAACTTGGATAAGGACCCGTTGTTAGAAAAGAACAGAGAGGCAATAAAATCAATCATTGCTTTGGATTCGCCGTCGTCGCAAAAATGGATTCAAGACCATACTCAAGCACACATTGGAATCAACACATTTGACGACGTGTTTGCGCATTGCGATTATTTCAAGATACCCGAAAACAAAGACAGTCGATATTTGACGGAAAATCTAAACGACACATATAAACATACGCAAGAAACCCAAGCAAGTGTGTCGTGCATTGTTGATTTGGACAACCCTGTTGACCACGTAAAACATGTTGGAGGAAAGGCCGACAAACTGATTTATACATCTTTTGAATTGGATTATTTTTGTAATTCGGAATTTTTGCCGTTTTATGTGGGTGATGATAAGAAAGATGAATCTTACCCAAACATGATGCATCGCGGATCTGCGTATTATTTGCTGCGATTCAAGAACAAAAAATAAGAAATTCAAGTTAAAAACAACGTATTAACATGAATAATAATGGAAACTCCAGATAGAGTAACACAACTAAAAGAGGTACAGGCCGAAGCGCTCGCCTTGTTCAAAAAGAAGAATGCGGATTACGGCGATGCCTTTGCCAAGTATGGTGTTATAGGGGTGCTGATGCGCATCGAAGACAAGATTCAGCGGTCGCTATCCATTAGCAAAAATGGCGTGACGCTGGTCAACGACGAGCGCATCCAAGACACGTTGTTAGATTTGCATAATTACGCGGCCATGGCGCTCATGCTACTAAATGAATGTGACCAAAAGGACGATTAAATAATACAATAAAATATTTCGAATAATAATAATAATAACAATGAGTCAATTATGTTTGAAACCATAAGATAATTAATTATTTTTTCGCCCGCAGTTCCTGCATGACGTGTTTATAATGCTTTCGCGTCCTGGCCTTTTGTTTGGCTTTTGCGTCTCGAGTTTTTTTCGTGCGACTCATCTCGCGATGCATGCGTTTGCGAACCTTGAGCACACGTTGATAGTCCAGATCGGCCTTTTTGCGCGCTCGAATCCGAGCCTGGTCTTGCGCTTTTTTGGTCCGAACGATGGTTTGTCCCACTTTTTTATGCAAGCTTTGAAGATGTTGATGTTCTTTTTCTTCTTTTATTTGTTGCGAATGTTTCTTTAACATTTCCACGTCGTTGGCCATGCGCTGCTTTTGTTCCTGAAGGGTTTCCTTGAGCACGTCGTCTTGAAGATACCGCTCGTAGCGCGCTTCCTGTTGCAGCGCGTCGCGTTGCTTGGTAATGGTTTTTGCCCGTGTGTTTTTGTCCTTTAAGGTTTTGATGAAATGTTTCCGCATCTTTGCGACCGCCTTGTTTTTATTTTTCAGCAGGTTTTTTCGCGTATTGGTGAGCACCCCGAGCCGCGTTTTCAGATTTGCCTTTTCGCGTTTTTCAAACGCGGTGGCGGCTTTTTTTTCCGTGGCGACAAGGTGTTGCAGCGCTTTCTTATCTTTTTGTTCGGATACGCTTCGCAGCTCTTCTTTCAGGGCAAGCACGCGGTTTTTGTACGCGGCGATTTCCGCGGCCGCGTTTTCTTTCAGTCTCTGCACCTCGGAATCCAGGTCGGCCACGCGGTCGTCCATGGCCAGCATGGTGGGATGTGCCTTGATGTTTTTGATTAGATCCGAGTCGGTGGTGCTTTTTTTCCCGCATACGTATTTCAGGTTGAAAAAGGTGGTTTGTTTGTATTTTTTCATTTCTTCGGCGTTTATTGTCCCAGAAATTTTGTATTTTTCATTTACCGCGCGAATTTGCTCCTTGAGGTCGGCGAGTCGGGCTGTGATGTGGGCGCGGCGCTGCTTTAGCTCGTCCATGATGATTTCAATGTGTTCGTTTACCATTTTATGGCATCGGACCTTGTCGGCCGCGACCAGGTTGTCGGGGCATATTTTGCGCTTTAGGAAATCGAATTTCTTGCCTCTATCCATGTCACTCAAATCTCCCTCTAATTTCCGCTCATAGTCGCGCTGGTCTTTGATTAAATGCCGAACTTCGAGCGATGCTTGCTCCCCCGCATATTTTTTATCCAGCGACTGAATCATGGCGCCAACGTCTGCCGAAACCATGGGCGCGTGCACTGTTTGGATATGCGGCTGGGCGAACTGCCGCGCGTCTTGCTCTCGATTCAAGAAACTAATGTGTCCCGCCGCCCAATCCAAGTATTTTTTTTGCCCCGACTCGGTAAAGGTTCCGTCGTCGACGTCCAAATATTGGTCGGCAAAGGCGTCAAAGGTGACGGGCATTTGGTCGTCGGGGAGCTTGCACAGATTGAGCAGCCGAATTAGCTCCATAGGGTCGCTGGTGATGGGCGTGGCGGTCATGAGCAACAGCTTAATCGAGTCGCGGCCTGATACGAGGTAAGAGTTCATGAGCGCCTTGTGGAACGCGGGCATGTCGGGGCGCTCCAACGAAGACAGGTCGGTGCCGCCATATAACTTGTGGGCCTCGTCGATAATCAACAGGGTTTTGCGCAGGGGATCGGCCGCGCCGTTTTTCTTCACCAGGTCGTCGTACATGGAATTGCGTTTCATTACTAAATTGCTGAACTGCTTGTAGGACATGGGGCGGATACTCCAGGCTTTGGAAAGCATTTTCATGCGCCCTGGCTGGTCGTCGGGGGTCGCTTTGACGCGTTCCTTACGAAGACGCTCGTGGCAGACTTGGTCAAACATGTTTTTCCAAATGTCGTTTTTCAAAGTGGTGCGGGTGACCCAGAGGATGGTATAGCCAGAAGGCTCAAAGGCGGTGGTGGCGGCGGCAATGGCGGAGCAGGTTTTTCCCGTCCCGACCGAGTGCCACAGAAGCATGCCGCGAACTGGGTTTAGGGGGGTGAAATAGTGGCGGATGAAATCCTGCGTGGGGGTAAACGTGATTAAATCGGTTTTGCCACCTCCCTTTGCACTCGCACTTTTGTTAGTGTTGTTGCTTTTACCAGTACTTTTACCAGCATAACCACACATGTTTTCCATTTTAACGTCTTGCCAAGCATACTCGCTAAAGTGCGTGCGAACATAGTGGCGCAGTTCGTCAAACGACATGGTGTGCATGTCGGGAGCATACGGGTCGCGAAACGCGGAATACTCTGCGATGTTGCTCACTTTACTTTTGCTTTTGCTCGGACTCACATCATGACTGAAAGTAGGCACGTAGGTATTGCTCCTTTGACTTTGTTTCGATTTTGATGTGATGCTCGCCGTTTTTGCTCGTTTGACTCGCTGAACTCTTTTATTAACATATGGATCACACGCAAGTGTTTTGCGGTTGCGTCGTGTTCCATCCGCACATCGTCGTCGTTTGCATAATTGTGTTGTTTTGCTGCGGTGCTGCCCTTTTGGGCATTTGGGCAAACGCTCTTTGACGCTGTGGCTTCTGATTCTGGTTCTGGTTTTTATTTTTGATTGTGTGAGTGGTCGAGATTTAATAAATGCAGATTGGCTTAGTCCTCTACCATAAAGAGCTTTAGATCCACCTTTGCTCAGCGATTTAGAGGAAGAAGAATCAGAGCCCACAGAAAAATCGTGAATCTTTTTGTTAAGCTCGTAATCCACCGACCCATAAATAGATACCCGCTCCAAGTCGCTGGCAAACTCGAATTGGCGAAAATCAATCCCAACCGATTTCAGATACAGTTCGCTGGCAGTGGCCGACTCGTAAAAGGTCTGCCGATACTTTGGCCCAATGTTCAGGTCGTAGTTAAACACGTATAGAGGCCAGCCCTTGGTTGGATTGAACACCAGTCCTTTTTGCCCGCACGTGCGTGTTCCGCGTCCAATCACCTGCTTTTGGTCGGCGGCCGTGGTTTGCGGTTCAAAGATGTGGATGTATTTCACGTCAAAAAGGTCGATGCCTTCTTTGAACCCGCTGTCCATGATGATGAACCGCACGTCGCGGCCGTGAACGTTGTCGGGGCGTGCATTGTATTTTTGCAAGATGGCTTTTTTGGTAGCAACGGGAATCGGTCGGTCAAAGACGGCCACGGAAGACAACAGGTAAAAATTGTTAAACGCCGTCTTGTCCAGCTCGGCGTCGCTCAGCAGCTTTATTTTCTCGAATCCGCGTCCTTTGACGCGTTTGGCGCCATAGCCCATGTGATACCCGTCGGCAATAAAGGCCGCGGCAATCAGTTTCGCGCCGTACAACCCGCTCTTCAAATCGGAAAAGATGAAATGCTTGTAGTGCTGGCCGTCGCGGCGCATGTCGGCGGCATCGAGTTCTTTGATGTGCGACAAGAGTTTTGTCATTTTGGGGGACCGCAGTTTCATGTCGTGCAACAGTTTAGTTGGGTCAAAGTCGATGTTGTCGAATTTATACGCATTGGCGCCGACGCTCCAATTGGCGCGTTTTCGCACGCAGTCGCCGTTGTACTGGATTAATTGGTCGGCGTCTCGCATAATCATGTCTTCGAAATCCAAGATATTTTTTGAATTTATTTCATTCGACTCCATGCTTTGCTTCATCCAGCCTTTTGTTATAAACCATTATTATATTTCGCCGACGAAAAAAAAACAAAATGAGTTAAATACAATGTGCCAAATTTGAAACAAAGGTCGTGCAAATCAAAAACGACGATAACAATCTATCTCCAGCAGAATGGATGCATATTTTACTGCGGTTGTAGCAATTATGTTTAGGTTATTTCCTCTGGAGTTGCGCGATATGTTTGGTTTTCTATAAAGTCATTTTTGTGGTGTAAAATGCGAAAAGAAACGAATTGAAAACAACGTGTTATATCATACAATACGACATTATGAACTATAATAATTACAATAACAACAATACTTATAGTAAAATTCATTCGTTTCACTGGAGAAGTAAATCACTCTTGCCGCCGCAAACCACCAGCTATGCAGCCGCAACCGCCTTTTTTAGTCAAAATCAAAATCAAAATCAAAACCAAAATCAAAACCAAGGAAGTAACAGCGGAGTTTGCTCCAACTGCGGCAAATTCGGCCACTTGTCGTACCAGTGCAACCATCCCACGGTTAGTTACGGCACGATTGTGTATCGCGTCTGCCCCGAGACAAAGCAACGCGAATATTTAATGATTTGCCGCAAGGATAGTTTTGGGTACGTGGATTTTATTCGCGGCAAGTATTCGCTGGCAGACATGGACCATGTGTATCATATTTTCCGCGAAATGTCGTGCATTGAGCACGAGCGAATTAAAAACGCCGCCAATTTCAACGAGCTGTGGTGCAACATGTGGAACGTGAATTACACCAAGAATTCGCACAAGCACGAGGAGCGCATGTCAAAAAAGAAATACGAGATACTTAAAGGCGCCGACAATATAGATGCACCCAACGACGAAGAAACCGAAATAAGCAATCTAGACCGTATTTTGGCCCACTCGTCCAACTATAAATTTCCCGAGTGGGAGTTTCCCAAGGGGCGAAAAGAGTTTAACGAGACAGAAATTGACTGTGCGTTGCGAGAGTTTGAAGAGGAGACGGGCATTCCCAAGCAATCCATACAGCTAATAGATAACGTGTCGGGGTTTGACGAAAATTACGTGGGAACCAATTACGTGGCGTACAAGCACCGCTATTTTTTGGCCCGGATGGATTGTGACGTAAACTCAGACACAGATACTAAAAATAACAACAAGTCAACATCCTTAACCAATTTTCAGCAGACAGAGGTGAGTCGCCTGGAATGGAAAACGCTGGACCAATGCATGCAAGACATTCGCCCGTATCATTTGGAGAAGAAGCAATTATTGAAAAATATCGATGCGATGATTCAGCAGTATTTGATTATTTGATTATTTTGAAAAATAAAAATAAAAATGAAATAAATAAACCACGAATAATATACTAGTACAGTTCAGTATATTATTTTATAAATTAGCATGGCATCCACATCATCAATATATTCTATTATTTATAAAATCATTCCGCATATTTCCAAAAAACACGCTGCCCTCATCAAGGATTGCATTTTGGACGGCAACAAAAAAAAATACGCACTCGTTCTACTTTTAGAACGCATCGACTCGGTCATCAAACCATACCGCAAGTTTGAGCGGTCCGAGACGCGACAAAATTGGATTTGCGGGCAAATCATCAAGTATTTTGAAATCCAGCGGATCGCGATTCCTCGCAGCATCATTGATATTGGCGGCGGAAACGGCAACGTACTGAATGTTTTTGCGACGAAATACAATCTGCCGAAAGAGGACTGCATTTGCATCGAAAAATCAGCCGAATCGACCTTAGAACCCAGTTCCGATGCAACTACTACTATAAACAATGAATTCCAATATGATTTTTCGCATGCAGACCGAGTTCAATATGTCTTTTTAACAAACAAAAAAAAAGAAAAAGAACAAGAACAAGAGGACAAATCGGAACAAAAAATTAAACAAGTGGACGCCATCTTTTGCATGGTGTCGCTGCACCACATGACGGACCTGTACATATCCGACGTTATTTTGCCTCTGATTCAAACGAAATTAAAGCCTGGGGGGTATTTGCTCCTGAAGGAGCATAACGCGGCGACGGCGGAAACACGGATGCTCATTGAATGGGAGCATCATTTGTATTATTTGATGGAACGAGCTGGAAAACGAACGACGGACGAATTGCAGCATTACGCGACGACGTCGACGGCGAATTACAAGTCGCGGGAAACCTACCAGCAAATGATGGAGGAGCGCTGCGGCTGCGAGTGCATTCGAACCTTGAACAATGTGTTTGAAGCGGGGCAGTTGGACACCACCGCGAGTAAATTATACTGGCAGATATTTCGTAAATTGTGATTTTTTATTTTTTCTTATTTTTTCTTATTTTTCTTTTTTCCTTTTTTCTTTTCTTTTTTGTTAGGTGTAAAATCAAATAAAAAGAAAATGATATATAAATAAAGTTGCCATGCCTTGCCCAAAGGTCGTATTTATCGTGCCCTATCGGAATCGCCCGCAGCATAAATTCTTTTTTTTAAACTACATGACGCGAATCATCTTGCCCAACAATGCATTGTCCGAAGATGTGGAAATATATTTTTCCCACCAGCACGACCAGCGCACGTTTAACCGCGGGGCGATGAAAAACATTGGATTCTTGGCAGTGAAGCAGCGCTACCCCGAAGACTATAAAAATATCACGTTTGTGTTTAACGACGTGGATACCGTCCCGTTTTCGGATATTTTCGACTACGCCACGCGCCCAGGCACGGTCAAGCATTTTTACGGGTTCACGTACGCGCTCGGCGGCATGGTCGCCATTAACGGGGGGGATTTCGAGCGAATCAACGGATTTCCGAATTACTGGGGCTGGGGCATGGAGGACAAGGTGCTGCAGGAGCGGTGCCTCGCTGCGTCATTACACATTGACCGCGGGCAATTCTATCCGATTGGTTCGCCCGAGATTCTGCAGTTGTTTGACGGGGTGGAGCGGCTCATCAATCCGTCGGACATGGAACGGTCGAAAACGGACGCGCACTCGCAAAACGGGGTCGCGGCGATATCGATGCTCAATTTTAAGCTGGCGCAGGGAGACGCGAGCGCCAACGAGGCGGACCTCCAATATGTGATTAAAAGTAAAACGAAAAGCGAACAAAAACAAAACATTCCCGTGTTTTTCATCAATACCACGTTTTTTCTGACGGGAATTAATTTCGAGCGCGAAAAGGGGCGCATGATGCACTATGATTTAAGCGCGGAGGCGAATCAAATGACGAAAAATTACACGGTGGACCCGTCGCAGTTTGTGGGGTCGACGAAAACGTGGCAAAACATTCCCGCGTATCCCAGCACGCAGCAGCAGCAGCAGCTGGCGAACCGATTTGGAAAAGAGCGCGCCCAGCAAATCATTTCGCAAATGTACTACAAATCCAACCACCGCGGAAAACCGAGCAAATTATGAGCCCCAACAAAACAAAACAAAGGCTAAAAGCGGTTCCTCAAAGGCAGCACGACGGGTTCCACGTATCCTTGTCCAAACACGGTGCGGCCGCCAAGAGGAGTGGTGACGAGGTCGGATATGCGCATGCTCCGACTCTGCTGCGAGTTTCGGTAGCTGGATGTGTGGGAGTTTACTTTTTCCTGAAAGCACTCGCAGAAGTAGTCCGAGTCGCCGCCGCTTACCAAATTGGCCTGTAAACGATTGATTTCCTGGGTGTACCGATTCATGATTTGCCGCTGCCGTTGGCGATTGGTCGCGGACCCAGGGATGAAATTACCCGTTAAAGACATTTATGTTTCGTTTTTATTTTTTTACAGCTAAAATAAAAAATTGAAATAATATTTGGGATTTTATAAAATATCCAAGATTGACCAGCATCATGTCGACAAGTGTAACAAATACGTCTGTTGATTGGTTTTCGCCGTCCGCACTTAAAGCATGGCTTGCTCCTCCAAAATCTCTTACTTACCATGAAAGGTTGGAATATGACGCAGCAAATAAGATATATTTCAGCCAACACAATCGAATTCAAGCCATTTTAACAATAATGGAAAATGAAAACATAATTATTTGGTCTAAATAAAACAAAAAATAAAAAACAAAACAAGGTTGTTCATTTATTTATTTTTTACACACAACTACTAAATGCTATCTAAATGCTATCTAAATTGGGTGAGGCACGTACATGTTCATTTCATGTGGTGTATAAGATACTAGTGGCGGCGCATCGGGTGCGTATTTGCACAACACAAAATGCTCGCCTTCATCAGGGAGTGCTTCGTGCTCTCTCAGTCGCTTGCTCTTGATTGCTAGCGTTTCTTTCATGTCGGAACTAAACTTGGCGGAAAGAGCAATCAGTTTCTCGGGCCAATTCACAAGCCACATCTTGGGATACATGCGGGGAAGTTGTCCCGATTTCAACGGAATTATAGCTCCCCGTTGCAGCCGTTCCAAAATATCAGGAATCAACGGAACGGTCGAAGTGGTGACTCGATGAGCCGTGTAAATGCGTTTTAGCACAAACGGCAATTTGGTGGGATTCACACAATGCACGAGCGACTGATTAAACACGAGACAATGACCTGGCGGAATTTCTACTCGCACAGATTGCTCTCGAAACGCTTTTGCTTCATTTTTTTCAATCAAGTTAAACGTGCCGCCGTTTGACAAACGCTGGTGCGTCTGGGGCACACATACGAAATACTGGGACTGTTTTGTGTTGCAATTCACCCACCCGCCCAAAATGAGGTCATCCGCGTTTGCTAAAACGTTGTTTTTGGAAGGACTCGCTTCAGTCGGGGACAAGTCGCGGTGCCAGCTTTCGGTGGTCGGTGCTTGGCCTGCAGGGCGCTCGCATTGTCGGTCGGGAATAATTTCAATATTTTTTCCAGAATACAACGGATTGGTCTTTAGCTCGTTTCGCACAATGTCATAGACCGTCGTGCGGATTTTTCTGGCAAAAAGAGTGTGGAACGAAGATGCGTGTCCAAATGCCCCGAATCCGCCACCCACCTTTGGTCCATCCATGAGAATTTCGTTTGGGTTAATCTCGGGCTGCTCAAGCAGCGACTGGTTGAAGTCCGCTTCTAGCGATATTATATCGTTGGGAAAAGTTGTAATGGGAAAGACCCATACACCATTCGTGTCCAAAGATGTGGGAAAAGAATAAGGTGACGACATTGCGATTGATTGATTTGTGTTGTTGAATAAAAATCATTTTTATATTTCATCACGATTTATAAAAATAATGTAAGTCGAAAAACGAAAAACGAAAATCAAGAATTTACAAGTAAGCTGCATCGTGCAAGTTGTCCAAGGACGGGCCATAAGGCGCCTTGCTAAAATCGGTTTCTTCGCGCGCCGTCATTTTTTTCACCATTTCTTGCTCCAACGTGTACGGAAACTCGTGCATTTTCGGCACACCCGCCCACTTTTTGCCCTCTGTCGGATAGTACATTTCCATTGCTAAAGAACCAGTAGCCGCCATGGACCTGCGAACCAGCTCGTACGCCACGAACAAACCCAGGACGCCAAGCACCGGATTGGAATAAGCAAACAGGCACATGGCCGCGGTAGCAATGAGGATTTTTCCTAAAACCGTGTCAATGAGGGCGGCCAAGGCAACAGGGGGATTGGACCCCAGCACCAAATATACAACAAACAAGATGGTTAAAATAAATTGCGGAGATTTGTTCATGGTTTTCTTTTAACTTATCCTTTTTTTAATCCGATATTTTATTTATTTTTGTATTTGTTAGTTCAAGTAAAATAAAATAAAAAGGTAAAGAAGAAGAAGAATGCAGCAAAAACCCGCATCGGCACTGCAGCGAACCCAAGATATTAACGAACGATTGTACGCGCGCAACATTGCCTCGGAGCCGCTGCAGCCGTATTTAGAGGCGAGGGCGGTTTCCACCAAGTACGCAGTGCTGCCCGTGATTGATTTTCGCCGTCCTGTCTCTGTGCCGCTGCATCAAGACCCGATTTTTAACACCAAGACGGCTTTTAACCCTGGAACTGGCCAAGGGCCCTGGTCGGGGTTTGCCACCAACGTGAACGACGAGTCGGTGCTAAGAAACCAGATATACGCCAACCAGAAATGCGGGGCGGCGGAATACATTCCCAGCAGCAAGAGCGACTTGTACAAGGTGCACTGGACAAATTCACAGAATGCCAATGATAGCTCTAGAAAACAGCATGCAGACCATCCTTATTTGTTTGAAGAGGCCCAGTTTGCTCCACACAATCCCAACCCAGCGTTTGATAAAATCGGAGCGGCCTTGTTTCACAATTCCACCCGACACCAATTGAACGAATAAAAAATAAAAAATAAAAAATGATTTAGAATTACACTAAATACTACATCATTGAGTCTAAGAATAACATCATCATCATCATCATCATGCAACTTCGTTCTGGAAAAAAGATTGGGCAGCAAAGCAAGGCGTCAAAGTCAACGCCAGTACTTCACTCAAAAAGTATATTTGTGTCGCACATGGAGTATTTGCTAAAGTGTGTAAACGATAGTCCTAACATGTCGATGGAGAGAATTGGTCGTGTGACTAATCTAATGGAGTATGCAAATTTGGATGAAAATATCAAAATTGCGAAAACGACTTCCAGGTTTGTGTTGAGTATGATTGCCAAGTGCGACGAACTGCAACATGACCTACTGGAATTAATTGCAGATTGGCCACAGCTGGAAAAAACAGAAAAGAAAAAGGTCATGAACCTGCATGATGCGATGACCGCGACGAGAATCAAGTACCAAAACAATAGGTGGGGATTCTTGGAAAAAGATACAAATACCGTAAAATAAAAACAAACAACAGACGAACAATAAATATATAAACAAGTAGTTAGTTGATGGTTTCGTATTCATGTATTATTTGTTCTAAACGCGGGCAAAATTGCATTTCGTTTAGAATTCGGTGTTTTTCTTTGCGGATGTATTCAATGCGCTGTGACCACCAGTCTTCTTTTACCGCCTGCTGCATGATGGCGTACGATTTTTCGAAATCTTCCATGTCCAGTTGCACGTAGGCGCGATTGTCCAAATAATCGCCCACGTTGGGGCAGCCATAGTAAAAGCACAGGCACTCGCACAGAATCGGCTCCCATAATTTCTCCGTCACGTAATTCACCTCGTAATTATTTTCGCACATGAAGTAGTATTTAAATGGCACATATCCCTTGCTTTTTTCCGCCATGGGAAGCGCCACCCTGTACCCCTGAAAGGCCCCGAAATTGGTGGCGCTAAAAACAGCCAGGGGCACTACATGGTCCTCTGTTAAATTCGTCTCGTCGACCACACTTTCGCGCTGCTTGGTTTCCACGAAATGCAAAAAATCGATGCGGTGGACGTGGCCTGGGTCGTTGTACTTGGAGCTGCAGATGCACGCGACCGCGTCTTCTTTCGCAGATTCATCCAATATGCTTTGCGAAAGCTGGGAGTAAGTCAGTTCCAGTTGCCAAGAGGCGTTGTTGTATTCTTTGACCGCGTCCGCCGTTTTTCGTCCGATTACTTTTAAAAACCGCCGCTCGTCGGGCACGGCCCATGGTCCCCAGGTTTTCGCGCCCCATTTGCATTTCTCGTCGGCAACCCACGGCTCCATTTGAAACACAATCGTCTTTTCTGGGATGAAATACTGGTTGGCGTTTCGCGGCTTGTTGATAATCACGTAGTAGTCAATCACCCCGTCGTCGGTCCACACGAATTCGAGGTGGTTCCACGTATATTTGAGGCTATCTTTGCACATTGTCTTCCATTTGTCGCACAGGGTTTTCGGGTCGCACCAATCACACATCATCTTGATGCGCGTTTTTTGTTTAGATACCATTTTTTGTTCTTTTTTTATTGGGTTTGAATCCTCTAACAAACGCGCATAAGCCGCGGTTTTAATGTAGATGCCGTCGTTTCCCTGGAAATAGTTGGATTGGTGTAATTCGTCCACGTGACTTTTCAGGAATTTTAGCGTGTTAAAGGCGACGCACTCGGGCATTTGCAGCACTTCTTTCTTTAGTGCGGCAATCGGGATGAATTTTTGGCCCATGTCGTAATTCACCTGGTCCATTTTGGGCACAAACACGAAATCTGGGTCTTTTACCAAGGCGCGGTTCAGCTGAAAGGCGACTCCCGTGTTTTGAATATCGGTATCGATGGTCGCGCCGCCCTCGTTCCACACGCTAAAACACAGCTGCGGTCGGCACTCGTAGATATTCAGATCCTGCATTTTCTTGATGAAATAATCGATGCCGTGTTTTACGCCGTGTTTTTCAATGTGCTGCATGATTTTTCTTGCCCCCATCTTGTTGACGGAATACATGAACGTTCCGCCAATATATAGGTCCGAGCGATACGGGATATACGTGTGTTCTTGTGTTACAGAGGACTCGTTTGTGGCATCCGCCAAACCGTTGTAATCAGATAAACCGTTGTACACCTGTTTTAATTCTTGTCTTTTTTTATCAAACATGTGGTAGCCGAAAAAGAGCAAGTCGGTATTTTTCATGGTGAGTTGTGTTTGCGCCGAGCCCAAACATGCGGTACAATCGGTTGCCAAGGTAACGTCGTCTTCCATCACCAGGTAAAAATCATGGTCAGGGTCCTCCAGCAGCTGTTTCCAGAGGTTCATGTGGCTCAACGCGCACCCGATGACTCCCTTGCGATTCCCAAAGTCGTTTCCCTCAAACACGTCGATGATTTCATCCGTCACTTCCAGGGCAAGCCCGTCGACGGCTTTGACAAACTCGTACTGATCGGTGGGCATGTGTTGCCGCGCCAATTCTGCTTCCACCTTGGCCTTTCTGTCTTGGCGGCGATCTAAATTGACGATTTTAATGTATGGAGTTTTTTGGTGCATTGAACTAATCACTTTGCTTGTGGGTTCTGCTCCGCTCGTAGGCAGCTCGTGGATTTCCATGCGAATTTTATCGGAATCATCGGGATTCATTCTAGTTTCGTCCGCTACGTTATTTGTTGCAATGTTATTTGCGGCAATGGACGTGATTTGAATGTCGGGGTTAATCGCGGCCAGTCGCGCGTTGATGATTTCCATGCATTGCGCTTCGGACCGACTAGTGAAAAACTCGGCATCTTCTTTTTGAATCTGCTGTATCAGCGAATTAATCGTATGTTCCACGTCCGCGTTTTGCATCGATGTCTCCGCATCGACGGACACGTCCGCGTTTTGCATCGATGTCTCCGCATCGACGGACACGTCTTTATTTGACATCACCTGTTGTTTTACATGTTGTTGTCCGTTGAATTGCGTCGTGTTGTTTAATTGATAGGCGTTTGGAATATTGGCATTATGTTGGTCTTTGGTCAATCGTCCAGTGTGCAGATTGGTGAGTTTGTTGAAAAACCCGCTCTTGTATCCTGCAGCAAAGTATTTGTTGGCGTATTCGCGTTCGAAAAAGGTCACGTCGGTATCGAAATTCCCCAGCTGCAAAATAATCTCGGTGCGCATCATGGACGGGCGAAAACTGTAATGCGGCCAGTAATGGCAATTTATCTTGGGATTTTTCGAATCTTTCTCGTGGGAATGAATGCAGTAATCGTTTTTTTCCGTATCTTCAGACATTGAATCATCCTTTGGCAAATACACATGACTCGAAATGTTGTAGCCGTCTATGGTTTCGGCGTAGGAGCGGTTAAACAGCATCTGGTGCACGCCTTCTTGTTGCATGCACGGCAAGTTCAGTCCGCGAATCGCCTTTTCCACATAGCGGTCATGGTCAAAAAATAGAAAATCGTCTTCCATGTGAATCCAATAAATTGGTTTGTGTTTCGCCAGTTCCGCCCAAATGATATTCATGCTTTGCATGTGTCCCTTTTCCTCTTCTGTTTTCATGTAATAAGTCATCCACGGATACAATTTTTTCATGTTGACGCGATCGGTTTCGCTGGAATTATCGTCTACGCAAAACCAGCAGTCGATTTGGTCGGCGTCCAGCCACGTGTTTAAAATAGAATTAACTGTTTGGCTAAACAACCCGAATCGCTTGCACGTGGTAAATGTAATCATTACCTTTGGTCTATTTATTAATGATTCTTTTGGTTCTTTTGGTTCTTTTGGTTCTTTTGGTTTTTTTGTTTTTTTTGGTTCACAACTTTTATTGGGTTTATTGGGTTTGTATGCTTTGTATTTGGTGAGCATCTTTTTATTTTTTTCCAGCAAAACATTGAAAATGGTGCATTCGTTGGGCGAAATATCCTGGCGTTCTGCGCCGCATTTCTTGGCTAGTATTTGAACGATTCCGCGAAATAGATTTGCGCTTTCTTTTTCGTCGGGGTCATTTTTGATGCAGTCTTGGTAAAAAATCATATTGTTGAGCGTTGCGTCCATTTTGTGGCGGGGCAGCTTCTGTGCGCCCACAATCTTTTTAATGCTGCCGTAGCCGCTGGCGAAATTCTTGGTATAAAAGCACGAAATGACATTGACATAGTCCATGACTTCGTGGTATAGCGAGTCGAGCACGAATAATTTATTTGTTAGGTCGAGTTTATGATAATTTTGCTGAATGCGACTGTAAATTATGTCCACCATGTAGTGCATGTCTTTTTGGTGGAAAAACTCCATGAGCATGATGAGTCCGTCGAATCGGCAGTCGTCGATGTCGGCGGTTCGGGTCAGGTATTTGACGGTATTCTCGAAATCTTGTTTGTGGTTGCTGAAAATCTGTCCCGCCATCATAGCGGCGTAGTATTTCTCCGATTGCCAATTTTTTCGGGACAGTACATCGATGTAGCACTCTAACGCCTTGTCGGGATTGCCCGCGTCGCGGTAACTCTGGGCCAGGTAAAAGGCGTAGCGGTCGCACAGGGCCTTGTCGGGCTCGATGGCCATTTCTCGCTCCAACACTTCTGCGTCCTTGGCGTATTTCAGGTGCTGGGGCATTTGACTGCGGGCGCCCAGTCTGCCCGATTCCACATAGTAGTCGCCTTGAATGGTGACGTGGCCTCGCTGCGGTGGAGTCGCCTCGGTCAAATACTCGTGCAGCACGCCCACGTATTTCCATTTTTTTCGGTTGTTGATGAGCAGGGGGCGCTCGTAGGAAAACCCTTGGCCAAATTTAAACATGTACGAGTCGGACGTTAAAACGGCGGGGAAAACAAAATTGCCGTGGATGGAGTCGTCGGCGTCGAAAATAAAGAGATAGTCGGTTTTTCCAAAGGCGCAGTCCAGGGCCTCGCTGCGACTTTTACCGAACCCCTTCAACTCGTTCTTGTGCATTTCGCCCTGGATGTTTTTGGCCTGGAAGAAACGTTCAATGACGCCGCAGGTATCGTCGGTCGAACCCGTGTCGCAAATTACCCAGTAGGTTAGCGGAATATGGTCGAGCAGATTCTGGAGCGTGCGTTCAATGATATGGGCCTCGTCCTTGACAATCATGTTTAAACAAATGGTTTGCTGATTTTTTGCCATGATGTAGTCTAACAAACCAATTATTACTAAATATCAGGATTATTTTATGTGATTTTTAACGCGAAAAACAAAAAGCCATAAATAAAACAAAAAAGCGGGACAATATAAAAATGATTAATATTTTGTTAGGTGTATCAACTATCTATCCATTCATAATTTATTCATCATTCTTTTACAAAACCATGACGGAACTATCTAGCAAAAACTCGTGCGACAATGTTCGCCTGAACAAGCACGGAACCAAGTCCAAGTGGTTTCGAACCAAGAGCAAGGATCGCAAGGACCGCGAATACCAAAAAAAGGTTTCGTTGCGTCAAATCAAGACAAACTTGACTGCGGAGCAGTGCGACGCGGCAGACGCATTGGTGAAATATATGACATTGCAACTCCAAGAAGAAGAAAACGACCGATTGTATTTCTGCATGCTGTTGGATATGTTGGAATAATAATAAAATCAAGCAAAAATGGTAAAATAAAAATAAAAACTGTATATAGTATAAATGAAGTACGATACTTTTTTATTTGCCATTGTTGCTATTTTATGTGTTTTGTTAGCAGCCTCGTATTTAGGTGCATTTAGGTTTATAAAAGAAGGTTTTTCCCAAAAAGCAACCGCGGATAAAACCAAAACCACGACCATTTATACTGCCCCCAATGGTGCCACAGCGACCGTAAAGCACGGGACCATTACCGTGACGAATCCCGACGGAAGCACCAGTATTTACACGGCTGCTAGTAAAGGAACTGCGAATAAAGGTGCTAAAGGGACGATTTACTACGGTCCGAATGGCGGCACTGCAACCGTCGTCGAAGGAACAAATGACAATAACGCGATTTCCATTGTCGGTCCCGACGGAGGTCAAGCCGTTATTTTTTCTGGCAGTGATGGTAACACAGCAACGGCCAGTACCGACATTGACACAACTACGACAAACACTAGCAACAACAATAACAACGGACCCAATACATACGACAATTACAATCATTTCACAGGCAGTTCCATGCCCACGGTCTTTTACGGCCCCGAGGGCGCGACGGCGCGCGTCATTGACACCAACGGCGACCAGACGCTGGTGGTTACCACGAAAAACGGCACCACCGAAATCTACACCATGAATTCCGATAACAATAATAACGATAGTTCCGTCACCACGTATATAGGCACGGATGGCCGCAAGGCCGTGGTGGCCACGGACGAGAACGGCAAGTACGCCGT
>Ga0233412_10000030_pt1 | contig 83832 bp, 76 predicted proteins | sample Na_anoxic_4_MG_FD_180667 | JGI IMG/M metagenome (GOLD analysis project Ga0233412, IMG submission 180667) | Seawater microbial communities from Saanich Inlet, British Columbia, Canada - Na_anoxic_4_MG | ecosystem: Environmental > Aquatic > Marine > Inlet | place: Canada: British Columbia... | reverse complement strand
ATTTACAAAATACACTTATTGACCCATATTTCTGGCCAGAGATAGAACAATACATTTAGTCTTTATTTTCACTTTAAACTTACTATCTTAATATAAATTTTGAATTTTGGATTGAGTTTTATTTAAATCTAATAAAATAGGGATTAAAAAATCACCCGTACATGGTTGGGGTGTGTTTGCTTTAGAAGATATTGAAATCGGTGACACAATCGAGGAATGTCTTTACGTTCCAATAGAAACTTATAACGAAGGTGACACTATAATACATTATTCATTTCCATACCCAAGAGTTTTTGGGTAAATTAAAGATAGTAATAAAAAAATAGATAAATTAATCCAAGTAGTTGTATTAGGTTATGGTTCATTATATAATCACTCCTTAAAACCAAATGTTGACTACATTACCGACACTGAGTTAGGGTTGTTTGAGTTTATCTCATTTAAAAAAATAAAAAAGGGTGAGGAATTATTTATAAAATATGACAAGAACCCAGTGTTTATAAAAAATAAAGATGAAGATTAAAACCTTTAATAGTATCGTACCAATATTTGATGGGTCAGTTGAATCCACATTAGATAACGATGTTAATGATTGGATACTGGAGGAGTCACCAATAATTACAGATATAAAATATTCAATAAGTGGTAATAAACACTATGGTGCAATTACAGCCATTTTAATAATATACGAAGAAAAAAAGAAAAAGAAAAAATGAAAGCATTAGTAATTTCTGGGGGTGGTAGCAAGGGTGTATTTGGTGGTGGTGTTGCACAATATTTAATAGACGATGAAAAAAAGAATACGATTTATTAATTGGGGCATCAACAGGTAGTTTAATTAATGTCGTCACCATAGATATCTTTCTTAGTGACACATTTTTCTCTGATTAGTTTTTCTACGTATGCGAACATCTTTAATCCATTTTCTTCACAATATTCTTTTAATAGTTTATGTGTTTGTGGTGTAATTTTTAAGTTTTTGTCCCTTTTCATATACTATAAATATAAAACTATGATAAAAGTATGATAAAATTCATACTAATTTTGGGTATTACATACCCATAAGAAAAACTTTTGAATTTTCTGATGTATTTATATTGTAAAGGATAAAATAATAAATAAAAACAAAAACGAAAATTAAATGGCATCAACAGATAAAATATTTGTAAGTCCCGGTGTTTTTACATCGGAAAAGGACTTAACATTTGTCACAAGACAAGTTGGGGTTACTACGCTAGGATTAGTGGGGGAAACACCAAAAGGACCAGCGTTTGAACCAGTTTTCATTTCAGACTACGATGAATTTCAAAAATACTTCGGTGGGTTAAATAGTGAAAAATTCAAAGGAAGTGGTTACCACAAATATGAATTAAATTACATTTCAAAGTCATATCTTTCTCAAACTAACCAACTATATGTTAGTAGGGTATTAGGCTTATCAGGATATAAAGCAGGTAGTGCGTGGTCACTAACATTAGACGCAGCGTTGGATCCAGACACAGTAACGGAAACAGTGTCAGCAACAACTTACGGGGTTCTTTTAACTTATAGTGCCACTACAGCAGGAACACCAACTTCATTGGTTTGGGGTAACTCAAACTTAGAGGCACTTTACAATGATGGGGAAATTTCTTCATTATTTACAACTATCGGTAGTAAATCGGTGGGTGATATAATTGCTCAATCAACCGCAAAATACGTTAAAACAGGAACTAGTTTCTCAGGTGCGTCTTTCAGTATGGAAGTAACATCAAGTGGGTTATCTGGTACACAAACAACGGGAACTACGTCAGGTACGGTAACTGAATATGCAGGAACTTCATACTCATCTGTTGAGGATGTGGTGGTAGCGACATTAAGATCAAGAGGTGCAGTTAATGCATCAGAGGTAATGGTTTATAATGTATCAGCTACAACATCAGTAGAAATCGGAACGACACCCACTGGATACATTAAAGATCCATTATCGAGTCTATCAATTACTGGTACAAATAAAGATATGGAAACATTTAATTACAATGTATCTTTCGATAAAACAAACACAAATTACATCACTTCTGTATTAGGAAGGGGAGCACAAGATAAAGACGCTGAATTATGGGTAGAGGAATTCTATTCAAATACATTGGATGATTTAAATTCAGATGGTAAAGTTAGGGGTATAAACTCAACAATCATACAGATTGATAAGGATACTGTTGATACAAACTTAAATGACTATAATGAAGCTTACAAATCAGCAGCATCTCCATATGTATTATCAGAATTAAGGGGTAACAAACTTTATAGGTTATTTAGGTTAGTTACAATATCTGATGGTAATGCAGCAAATGAGGATATTAAATTTTCAATCATTAACATTAGACCAGATGATAAAACATTTGATTTGGTTGTTAGAAAATTTGCTGATGACGATGCAAGACCTACCATTATTGAGAAATACTCTCAATTATCTTTAAACCCAGCAGAAAATGGATTTATTGGTAGAAAGATTGGAACAACTGATGGTGAATATCCATTAAGAAGTAAATCTATGATGGTAGAGATGGCTGAGAATTGGCCAACCAATGGTGTACCTGCTGGATTCGAAGGAGTACCAGTTAGAGATTACATCGGTGGTAATGGAACGGCAGCACAACCAACATTAGAATATAAAACAGCCTATTCAGGAACCGATAAGAAAAGAAAAGTTTACTTAGGTTTAAATAGTGTTATCGGTGTTGATCAAGATTTCTTCAATTATAAAGGTGTAAATGATGATAGTGATATTGCTGTTTGGACTGGAAGAACTGATGGTTACCATTTAGATTCAGGAACAACTTCAACTTCTATTGAGGGGGTAACAATTACGTTAGGTGATGGTTCAATTTTCACACCAATATTTAACTTTCAAGTAGGTAACGCTGAGTTTAGAAATGAAGCTAGTTTAGAAGGAACTGACTATGAAAAAATAAACTCTAGAAAATTCACATTTGCACCTTATGGTGGATGGGATGGATGGGATATTTATCGTACTGAGAGAACAAATGATGATAGGTATAAAGTTAGTGGAACAAGAGGAGTTGCAGGTGGACCTAATGGAACAAACATATTCGATAGTTATGTAACAACTACTGAGGAAACAGCAATTGATTCTGATTATTACGCATACTTTGAGGGTTTAAGAACTTTCTCTAACCCAGAAGCAGTTAACATTAACTTATTTGCAACACCAGGTATCGATTTAAGAGATAACATCGGTCTAGTAGGTGAAGCTATTGATATGGTTGAAGAAGATAGAGCTGATTCATTATATATCATTACAACACCAGATTTAGATAGTGGTGGAACGGTATTAACAGAAGATGAAGCGGTTGATATTATTGAAGATTCTTCGGTTGACTCAAATTATTCAGCCACATATTGGCCTTGGTTACAAATGCAAGATACGGAAAACAATCAATACCTATGGTTACCACCAACGGGAGAGGTAGTTAAGAACATTGCACTTACCGATAATGTTGCCTTCCCTTGGTTTGCAGCAGCTGGTTTAAACAGAGGTACAACAACAGCAGTGAAAGCAAGAAAGAAACTGACGTTAGATCAAAGAGACACTCTTTATGAAGGTAGAATTAACCCAATGGCAACATTCTCAGATGTAGGTGTGGTTATATGGGGTAATAAGACACTTCAATCAAAAGAGACAGCCCTTAACAGAATCAACGTTAGAAGATTGTTGTTACAAGCTAGAAAACTTATATCCGCAGTTTCAATCAGATTATTATTTGAGCAAAACGATGATGTAGTTAGAAATCAATTCTTATCACTTGTTAACCCTATATTGGATAACATTAGAAAAGAAAGAGGTTTAACTGACTTTAGAGTTCAATTAGATAACGATCCAGAACAGATTGACAGAAATGAGTTGTGTGGTAGAATCTTTATTAAACCAACAAGAACGTTAGAATTTATCTGTGTAGAGTTTAATATAACCAACACAGGGGCTAATTTTGATAATATTTAATAAATAGGTTTTTATAATAATTTTAATAAAAGGTGGCAAAATTTTGTTACCTTTTATTTTTTGACTATATTTATCGTATATAGCTACTAATAGAACGAATAAAGATAAAACCTATGAAGATGAAAAAAATAGTAAGAATGACATCAAACGACATTGAATCAATAGTTAAGAAAATCGTTAAAGAAGAGAATATAAATGAATTAGATAAAAAAACTTATACTAGGGCTGCTGGTGAAGCCAGAGAACGAGGTATGAGTAAATTGGGTGATAGATTCGCTTCACATGGACGTGACTTTGGGACAAACATTGTTGGTGACATATCTTTTGATATTCAATATTATGGTACCAATGTTGTTAAAAATATAGAATTTAGCCCCGATGGTTTATCGTTTAGGGGGGATGTAAATAAGGGTGATGATGGTGAAACATCAAAATTTAGGTTTGATATTTTCGTAGACGAAAGAAATAATAAAATTAAGACATACTTACATGGAAATAATGTATCCTTACCATCAACAGTTAAAGATGCAAGAAACTACCTTCAATTACTTAATGATAATGGGGTTGATACATTTGGTATTAGACCTAAACAAATAACTTCTGGTTATGCAGATTTTGTAACAGAAAATGATATTAGTAGAATAGTTAAGAAAGTGATTTCACATAACTAAATAATTATGAAGGTACAACTAACAGAAACACAATACGATTTATTATTAGAGTTTCAGAAAAGAGCTTACTCTTTTGATTGGGATGATAATATTTTAAACATGCCCACACATATCCATTTGGAGAAGAAAGTTGGTATGGATGATTGGATACCTGTTGATGTTTCTACTGCTGAATTTGCAGAGGTAAGAGGTGAGTTAGGTGGTCGATATAGACTATTAAATGATGATGCTAAACAAGCATTTGCAGATTTTACAAATAATCACCTATTTCAATTAGATATTAAAAAAGCAATAAAAGAAAAATCATTCGGACCAAGTTTTGAAAAATTTAAAGAAGCATTAATGTATGGTAACGATTTTTCAATTATAACTGCCAGAGGTAATTCACCTAAAGCGTTAAGGGATGGGACACAATTACTTATTGATTTATCGTTTAGTGAAGAAGAGAAAAGAACAATGGAGGATAACCTTAAAGGTACCACCATTAAACAATATTTAGATTTACAAGACTATCACCCAGTATCATCAGAAGAATTCGGTAAAAGGTTTGGTGTGGATGTTTCAGGTGGTGGTGCTAACCCAGAAAAATCAAAAACTATTGCGTTAGAAGATTTTGTTAGAAGAGTTGTTCAATCAGCAAAACAATTACAAGGTGATGATGGTTATGAGGGATTGAGTGTTGGGTTTAGTGACGATGATTTAGGTAATGTCATTAAAGCTGAAGAGTTTATTAGAGCTGAATTACATAAAGCATACCCCAATATTAAGTTTTTAGTGTATGATACTTCAGACCCTAAAGACACTAAGAAAAAAAGAATTGTAATTAAAAAGTAATATTTCTGAAAAGTAAATATTTATAAATAAAGAATAAAAGAAAATTAAAACAATACAACTATGGCTGATTTATTAATGAGAATGCCCGTTCCTTACGAACCACTAAGAAAGAATAGGTTTATATTTAGATTCCCAGATGAATTGGGTATTCAAGAATGGTGGGTATCCACAGGTTCAAGACCAAAATATACAAGTGACGAGGTAGCAATCCCGTTCTTAAACACTGAAACTTATGTTATCGGTAAATTCAGATGGGACTCAATACAGGTTGTATTTAGGGATCCTATCGGTCCATCAGCGACACAAGCACTTATGGAGTGGGTAAGACTTCACTCTGAGTCAGTAACAGGAAGACAAGGTTACGCTGCTGGTTATAAGAAAGACGTAGAATTAGAAATGTTGGATCCTGCTGGTGTAACGGTTCAAAAATGGATTCTTCAAGGGACACAATTAAATGATGCTGATTTCGGTGGATTAGATTATAGTTCTTCTGATTTAGCAGAGATTACTTGTACTTTAAGGTTCGATAGAGCGGTTAACGTATATTAAACAATAAACATACAAATATAACTATAGAAAGCTTCCCTAATAAGGAGGCTTTTTTTGTTTTTAACCATATTTATAAAGAAAAGATTTAATGCCTAAAACCATAATTATAACAGAGGAACAATATAAAAGAATATTTTTACAAGAACAAATCCCTGGGATTAACATACCTAAACAATATAATGGAAAATCAATAACATGGAGACCAGAAGGTTATACACAAGAAGATTTTAATAAGGAAAATCAAAAGAAAAAGATGTCTGTTGCTAACTGTCGATGGGAAATTGGACCATCAGGTGGGGGGTGTTATGTTTGTCCCGATGGTAGGAGGGTTTGTGGTAATAACCCTACCGATGCAATTAATGGGCCAATGGGTGGTACTCTGAATTTAAAAACATTAGTACCAGCAACGGGGAATAAACTATCGTACGACACTGTTCATAAATTCAATGAGGCTGTGAAACACAAAAAGAAAGTTTCTGGGTTATATGGTTGGTCGGATGTTAAAGATTTAATTGCTGATGAAAAATTCTTTGCTTCTGATGGGTGGGTTGATAAGATGAAAAAACTTAACCCTAATATTTTAATTAACCCTCAGTATATTGCAACAACATATACTTTCTTTTATACTCAACTAAAACAAGATGACGAAACAACAAAATTAATTAGCTTGTGGGATAAAAAGAAGAAACAAGAGGAAGAGAAATCCGCGTTAGAAACACAAAAGAAACAAGATGAAATAGTATCTCAGGGCTTTGATTATTATAATCAACAACAATTACAAACACTACAAAATATTCCAGGACTTTCATCAATGGATCCGCAAGGTGCTGGTGGGTTAGGTGTACAAGGAACCAACATTATTATACCAAAGGAAATACAGAATATCGGGAAAATTAAAATTGACAAAAGACAATTATCTATTTTAGAGGGGAAATTACAAATACTAGAAAATACCATTAACTATATAAACCAACACAATGATCAGATTTTTTCACAAACAACAGAAAAGTTCAATAAAGTAGGTTGCGATAAAACACAAACAATAACAACATATTACGCACCAAATGGAGATGAAATTGAAGGGATAAATCGTAATAAATACCCTTACGTTAAAACAAATAAGGTTGAGAGAAATTCAGTAAAGGGGTATTGCTCTTTGTCTGGAAGTAAAAATGGTGTGTGGGTTTCGGCAACAACAAAAAGTAATGTATTTAGTTGTGATTGTATTGATGGTTATGCTTCTTCGCAACAACACCTATCAACCAATGGTAGTAGTTATTCTGCTAACCAGATTAGTAAAGGTGTGGATATTAGAGGTGGTTGGGGACAATTTACAGATGATTTTACCTACCATGATTTACTTCAAGTTGCTGCGGCAGTAGCATTTTTCATACCAGGTGGTGTGATTGCTTCAGCGGCGCTTGAGTTAGTGGATGGGATTGGTTACTTTGTTGAGGGAGATAAGGTGAGTGGTGGTATTGCAATAGCGTTTGCTGCGTTACCAGCAATTGGACCATTAGTTAGAAAAATAGGTGTAACAGGTGTTAAAAAAATTAGAAAAATTATAACAGGTGCTGAGAAATTAGGGTCAGATGCAGAGAAAATGGATTTTATAACAAAGAGTTATAGTAAACTAAATAAAATAGAACAGAAAGCATTAACTAAAATATTGGGTAATCCTGACGTTATTGAGAAAGAGGTTAAGGAATTAAGTAAATTAGCTAAAAATAACAAACCAGCTTTTAAAAAGAAATTAATAGATGCTAACCCAGAATTAGAGAAACATCTTCATAGTTGGGCTAAGGATAGTAAGTATGGGGAGGCTTCTGCGATGGAGAAGGTAATATATGGTGGAGCAGTTTCAGCAACAATCGGATCTGACGGTGAACCAACTCAGACGGGTAATGGGGGATCACTAAAAGATTTAAAGGGTAATAATAAAACAATTAAGGAAAAACCAAAGAAGGGGGATCCTTATTATGATATGGATGCCTTTTATATTAAAAAGGAGAAAGTGAATGTTGAAAAATATAAATCAATTACCAACCCAACGGATGACAGTAAGAAAAATATAGAAATTTCCACGTTAAATGCAATACAAAAATATAAACAATCATTAATGAAAAAATAATATGGTAACAATTGAAGACGATATAAAACGAATTACTAAAAGGATTGAGTTTATTAGTGAGATGGCATCAAGTTATAATTCTGATGAGGAGTTATCTAATTCTTTTTTAGAAGAATTAGGTATTTTGAATGAAGAGATTGAATCACTTCAAGAGAAAAATAAAATTTAGATATTTATTGGTATAATATGGGAAAGATTAAAATAACCGAGGAACAATATAAAACTTTAATAGAGGGTATTAATTCTAATAAAATTATTAAGGAGGATGTGTCTGATCAAGAATGTATCGATAAGTTACAAGATAGTGATGGTAATAAATATAAAGTGGTTCCTGTCTCTAACTACGAACAAACAACTAATACTTGTAATTCAAAAACAAACATTAAGTGTGTTTTGAAATTATTGGAAGATGTTGGGTTTAGTGAGGATAATTTTGTTGTTAATAAAGTATCAGGGAATTGTTACATTCTAGTTAAATCAACAGATATGGTAACACATGGTAGTAAAACAATCCCATCTTATTTTTTAACTTTCTGGGATGATGGTGATTTTACTTTAACAAGGACATTGCCCGTTGGGGTGAGGGATGGTGATGATGTGTTTTATAAACTTATGAACGAAGGTGATTTTACTTGTGATAACACTAGTAAGATTTATACTGATTTAAGTTATAGTGCTGGTATTGATGCTAAAGGTAAAAAACATAGTGGTGCTGATTTTAGCATATTAAAAAGTGATGGTACCGCAACGAGTTACAGGTCTGGTACATTTTTGAAGGCTGAGGACTTGGAAGGTAATGGTAACTTAAAAGAATTATTAAATTTTATAAAATAAAAAAGATATTGATATGAGAAAGAATTTTAAAACACTAAACGAACAGATGGATAGGATGAAGCAACTTATGGATGAAAGTAGGTTGTATGGTAACTTAATTAATGAGGGGTTGTTAAATGAAGGAGGACCTGGTAAGTTTTTAGTTAAGAGTTGGGATGAGATATCGTCTGTGTTAGGTAAAAAGGGTATTACTATAACGGATGATATTATAGAAAAATTTAAAGTTGCCCCTAATAATAACTTTGATGATTTATTAAAACATTTAGAGGGGTATAAATATATATGGGATGAGATTATACAACCACCTAACAATGTAGATAATGTATTAGTTACATTGAGGATTGCCAAAAAACAGGGAAATGATTTTGATTTTTTTAGTAAAATACCAGGTACAGATGAGTTTTGGTATGAAGCTTTACCAGTTGATGGTAATTTTAGGGTTAATGCGTTAGAATCTTATCGTAATAAGATTGGTAACAAAAAATTTAATGAGTATTTAAATAACTCAGATGGGGGTTATATACACCCAGAAAAAGTGAAAGAACCAGTAGTTAAGATTGACGACCCGAAAATCGACCCTAATAAGGTTGTGGGTGGTAGTCATATCTCAGATGAATTTGCTGCTAAGATGTTTGACACGTTTTCACAAATGTCAGGGGTTCGTCTTGCAGGTGAAGTTGGTGGGAAACCTGTTATGACAGGTAGTGCAGAAGAAGTGATGGAAGCAGTGAAAGACCCATCAAACTTTAAAAAGGGACTTAATTTTTTGAGAAAACATTTTTTCTTCTTAGATACTCCAACGAAGATTAAAACATATATGTCATCAAGTAATATCTTTAAAAAGGCGGGGATTGAGCCAGGGAATAAATGGTATTACAGGATGGCATTTAGATACTCACAATATTTAAAGGGTGTTGGTGTGAAGGCAGGGACGTATGGTGCGTATAGTTGGTTCGGACCAGATGGAACATCACCCTCAATTAACCCAGTTAACTGGATAGTGCCAGCACTAGCATACCCCTTTTATGGTTTTTGGAAAGATGCTTATAATTTAATGCCAGATTCAGCGAAAAAGAGGCAGATGGAGGCTAATAATTATCTTTTAAAAGAGAAAACGGGTAAGGATGCTGCTGAATGGTCAGAGGAGATAAATAACGCAATATCGGCACTTATGATACCTTTGTTAGAGGATGAGTATGGTGGGTTAGATTGTGGACAGATAGAAAATAAGGTTAAAGGGGTTACCGACCAACAAATACAAGAAGCAGTTAAAAACCATATTGAGGCGGTTTCTGGTTCAGAAACTGTTTCATTTGTATTAGAAACTTTTGGTGGTGTAGAGTTGATTAGTAGTAAAGTTATAGTCAATTCAGAAAAGTTAGTATCCGATTTGAAGGTAAAACACTGTGACAGTGCACCAGCATCAGCAGAAAATACACCAGTTTTTGACGTTTTTGACGATAAGGATTTCGCAGATAAAGAGGAAGTAACACCAGAAGAGGGAACAGGAAAAGGGAAGAAAATTAAACTATAACCCATTAATGTTTCTTTACTTATAAAGAAAGTATATTAAAATTGTTTTATGGAAAATAACTATGCACAAAATATGGATCCAAATTTTATTCCTGAGGAATATAGGGTGCCATTCGATATTATTGAATTACCCTCGCAGGGGATTCTATACCCAAATAAAAAACCAACAGTTAAGGTGGAATACCTAACAACAATGGATGAAAATATATTAACATCACCTAATTTATCAAGTGGTGGTCGGATGATAGATGTTTTGTTAGAGAGGAAAGTTAAGGATTTAGGGTTTAATGTAGAAGACTTAATAGAGGGTGATAGGATAGCTATATTAATTTATTTAAGATCAACAGGGTTTGGTCATATGTATTCACAACCAGTTATTAACCCAAAGACAAAAAAAGTGGAGATGGGGGAGATTGACTTATCCACACTTAAACAAAAAAAGTTGGGGATTACCCCAGATCAATCAGGTGAATTTGATTATGAATTGCCAACCACAAAGAAAACAGTGAAATTTAGATTATTAACTGGAAAAGATGAAAGTGAAATATCTGAGAAAAATGAAATGACCATGAAAAGAAATGGGGATGATATTTCTTATGAAACTACATTAAGACTTGAAAGGGAAATAATGGAGGTAGATGGGATTCGTGATAAAATGAAGATTTCTGCTTTAATAAAAAATATGAGCATTATAGATTCAAGGTCATTAAGAAAATATATTAGTGAAATAGAACCCGGAATTGATTTTAAGACGACTGCTACGATTCAAGGGGGGGTCGAAACTGCCACCTTTCTTAGATTCGGATCTAATTTTTTATGGCCTGAACTCTAGTTATAACGCTCAGTTACATAAAGAAATAGCGTTTCTAGTAAGTAATGGGTATAGTTATTCAGATACTTTAATAATGCCCACATATTCAAGACGATATTTTATCAGATTATTACAACCAAACCAAGAAGGGTAAATTTTATTTATTTCTTGATATTTATTAAAAAACTATTTCTATGAAATCAATTAATGAACAAGAAAAAATAATTAAAGATATAAACAACCTTATTGAGAGTAACATTAATGAAGGTATTGCAAATGATATCATAACATTTATTAGATTTGGACCTGGGGGTTTATTAACTAAAAAGATTATTAGTAAGCTTATTGATGATGGGGAGGAGAAGGAGTCCGATAATAAAGACAAATTAAAGGAACTAGAAAAAAAGAAGAAAGAATCTGAGGATGAAGAAGAAAGAAATAAACTACAAGATAGTATTAATAAGTTGAAGGATGATATTGCGGAAATATCCGGTGGTATTAGTAATTTAAGAAAATCTAAAAGTAAAAAATTAAAATATAAAAGGGTTGTAATTAGTTTTAAAAATGATGTTGAATTAGATATCCAAAAACTGTCTTCACCTGATTATAAACGAAAGTTAACAGGGTCAATGTATTTTTCTGTTGTTGGTATTAATGAAAAAAGTAAAACAATTGACATTAAAACTAATAGTTTTCCTGATACATTAATTATACGACTTAGGTATAATAACCTTAAAACTAATATAGATCAAAAAGGTGAAGTCAGTTTATCATATAATAAATATGGATTCTCAACTGAAAAAGATGTTAGTGGTGATGAAGAGGATGTTTATTTCAAGTTCATAAAATTAAAATAATATGACTGAGATATTACCAGTTATATTTGTGGGTCAAATCCAATCCATTGAGGATGAGTTGAAACGATTGGAGGGTATTATACAAGAGTCGATTGATAACCCTGAGAATATAGACGATAAGTAATAATGGGAACACCAACTAATCAAGAGTTAAAAGATCAGTTAGATGATTTACAGGTTCAGATAACGAATCTGAAAAAATCATTGGATGGTGCCGCTAAGTCATCTGAAAGGTTAGGGGCAAGTATCGGTGAAACATCTAATCTAGTTGCAGATGCAGCAAAGAGGATGACGAAGATTGGGCAAAACAGTGTGGTATTTGCTAAAAGTATTGAGAAACAATATAAAGCGGCTGAGTTGTTAGCTGAAAGTTACAAAAAAACTTCTATTAATGTTGGTATATCCACTAAAAAACAACAAGAATTCGGTAAGTCATTTATTAAATCTGTTGAAATAGCTCAAAGGTTAGGTGCGGAGGTTGGTGACGTTGAGACTGCAATTACCGCAATTGCTGAACAATCAGGTAGAGCTAGAATTGTAACCCCAGAAGAAGTTGGAAACGTTATTGCGTTAGAGAAAGCAACTGGGTTGGTGGGTGAATCCGCAGCAAAATTAATGGAGAGAATGGATTTTATGGGAAAATCCAGTGAAGCTTCTATGACAGCCATTAAAGAAATTTTTAAAGACTCTCAAAAATTAGGTTTAAACGCATCAAAAGTTACAAAAGTATTATCCGATAATTTTAGTAGTATGCAAAACATGTCATTTAGAGGTGGTGTTAAAGGCATGACACAAATGGCTCAACTAGCGGTTAAAATGAGAATGGATGTTGGTGAAATGTTAAGTATGGCAGATAAGTTCTACGAACCAGAGGCAGCAATAGAAGCCGTTGCTAATTTACAAATGTTAGGGGGTGATGTTGCAGATGCGTTTGGTGATCCGTTTGAGATAATGTATTTAGCTCGGAACAAACCAGAAGAACTTGCTCAAAAGGTTGCTGATATGACAGAAAATATGATGTCATTCAACAAAGAAACTGGTGAGTATGACTTCCCACCAGAAGCAAGGATGCAACTTAAAGCTGCTGGGGATCAATTAAATATCAATACCGATAACATGATTGATATGGCTAGACAAGCATCAAAAATTAAAGACATTAAGATGGATGTTGGTTTTGGTGATGAAGAATCGAGAGAAGGTATTGCAAATCTAGCTAGGTTAAATAAAGAAAAGAAATGGGTTGTTGATTTTGACGGTAAGGAGATAGAGATTGGTGATACAGATGGTATTAAGAAAGCGATGGAAGAAGGTATTTTAGAAGTACCGACAACTTCAGAAGACGCTATTTTACTTACAGCAAAAGAAGCAATGACTACTAACAAGTATCTTGAACAGATCGATAAGTCATTGGAAACAAGATTTTTAGGTGAAGCAAATGTTTATATGGCATTTGAGGATACTATGGAACCTATTATAGATGAATGGACAAAAGGTACAGAAAAAATTGTTGATCAAACTATCGAAGCTTTCAATAGTACTGACATACAAAAGAATATTGATAAAATGTTTAGTGGGGCAGGTTTAAAAGCGGGCACATTTACTAAGTCTTTAATGGGTGCAGCATCTAAGGATTTGGAGAATGCATTAGGTAAAATTAAAGAAATTACTGTAGAGGATGCTAAAATAACCATTCAAAAACTATTGCGAGGGGAAAAGGAAGATGTAAGTGGTGTTGATAACAAAGGGAAACCTAATGTAACACCAGAGCATGATGTAGCGTCGGTAGGTGGTGGTAATAGAATTTTATCTGGGGGTTTTGGTGATTTTTCGTTAGATAATAGAGATTTGGTTATCGCTGGTAAACCACAAAATTTATTAGGTGGTTCGGGAGGTGGTGACACAATTAAGGTAGAACCAATTACAATGACAATTAATGGTGATTTAACACTTAATGCCCCAAATGGGAGTACCAATATAGATTTAGATATGGAATCAATAAAAGGTGTAGTAACTAAAATGATAACAGATTCTTTAAATGGAGCTAATTATTCAGGTGGAAAAGTTGGTTCTTCATTAAATACAGCATAAATATAAAAATAATCTTACCATAACCTTTACTTAAGCGATTTTCGGGACGGTCCTTATAACAGGATAAACAAGATTAAATAATTATAAAACAAGTTTAAAACTTGAATATATAACAAGAACAATATATTACAAGATCTTTAATATAATATATAATTCCTGGAAATTTCTTGTTTGATATTTATAAATAAAGAAAATTTATGTCTGCTGGAATATTAAATAAGGATTTATATGTCAATGGGGTTAAGACAACAACTGCTGAGTTAAGAAATAGGTTGTTGGGGAGAAACCTACCACCACCAATACCCAATTCTTTAAGAGAAACAGAATTTGCATCTTACTTTGGTAGTTTAGGTCAAGTTATTAGTTTACCTAATCCACTTATAGGGGAGTACGTTCCGAAGGTAGATGAGGGTGAATATCCCTTAGAAGATGTTTCCAACGAAGAAAGAGAAAAACAATTATTACTTAATATCCACAACGCAGCGAACGAAGAGGAATATAACCAATATAATTTTAACGTACCACCCACACCATTCCCTTATTTACCTGCACCATACGAAAGTTATTACGATGTCACTAACATACGTTCTACCTACCCCGTATCCCTTAACCTAGATAGGTTTAAATTGGTTGCCACAGGTGACGAAATTGGACGTAGAGACCCATATCAGCTTATCCAAACCAATGACGTAACAACAAATACGGAGAGTTTTCTTGGTATAATTGGGATGGAAAGATTAAAGTCTTCTATATTAGACAGAAAGGCTCAAATCATAGAGAGTGAATTTATTCAACCAAACAAAACCCTAAGTGCATTAAAAAATGGGGCGAATGTAGATAGTTACGATATTACAATACCGAAAGATAAAGTTGATAAAACGGTTACATTTATAAATTATTTAGATGGGTCAGAAACACCCTATAGTCAATTACCTGACGAAGCGGTTGGTTGGCAAGAGTATTCACAAATCAAAGGTGATGAAGGAAAGGTAATGGATATATTAGGAAGTTTAGGTGTAAAATCTGATACCGCATTATCAACCGAAGCAAGGAATAATGAAATGTTGTCTAGAACAAGTGATGGTCAAAAACTTTTATTATATACTAATTTAGGTATGAATAAGTTTATCCCTAAATATGAAGATCCTAGATTATCATCATTGTTAGGGTCAGATGCACCAAAAAGCAGGTATTATATCGGTGATGATAGAAGTACAAATAGAGGTGATACACTAACGAAAGTGTTTAAAACAGAACAATTTAATGATTCGGTAGACACAGAATATAAAACAAATGTAGAAGATGATTTCTTTTGGAAGTTAGATGGTGGCGAGTTTAACCCCGATACTTTATTAGGTAAAACCCAAAAGTTAGTAAACGATAATTCAGACAGAATATTCATAAACCAAACGGATAAATTTTTTAAAGATACAATTGCAGATAAATATATTTCAAGAGGTAGCGCAATAAAATCAAACGATAATGACGCTACATCATTTTTCAGAACTTGGACGGTTGAGCGTGGGTACTCTTACGAAAACGCAATTAAAAAAACAGGATTACAATTCAAAAAAGGTTCTATTGGTAGAGACAAAGACACACTAAGTGTTATACAAGCTAATGGTATAGTAAAAACGCACCCAACATCATTAGATAGAAATTCGGATAATAAGAAATTTATGTTTTCAATAGAAAATTTAGCGTGGTCAGATAATTGGGATGACCTTCCACCTTGTGAAAGAGGTAATGGTGATCCTATATCGGGTAATAAAGGAAGAATTATGTGGTTTCCACCATATGATTTACAATTTGATGAGAATGTAGATGCTAATTGGACATCTACAGAATTTATTGGTAGGGGTGAACCACTATATACTTACAATAACACTAAGAGGTCTGGTCAATTACGTTTTAAAATGTTAGTTGACCACCCATCGGTTATAAATGAATTTAGAGGAAGACAAAGTGATTTGATTGAGAAGTTATTTGCTGGTGGTAGAACAGTTGATGAATTTATGGATAACGCTAATTTGGTTAATGTTATAGATATTAATACTATGAGAGCTATTGAGAATGCTAAAAATTCATCAATAGGACAAGCATTATCAGCGCCAAATATAGACACGGCTGAAACTAAAATATATTTTGATCCAAGACAGATCAATCCCAGTGGAAGTAATGTTAAAAACCAAGATTGGGATAATAATTCAACATCTAACGGTTTGTATAAAGACATTATTGATAACGCACCAAAAAACGATGATGATGAACCAATTGTAATTGTGGATATTAAAGGATACGCCTCAAACTTTGAATACCCAGATGAGAATTTAACTAAAAAGGAATTGAAAAATTTGACACAAAACCTAAGTGAGTTAAGGGTTGCTAAAATTGAAGACATTGTATTGGGGTGGGGTGTCAAATCAAGTAATATAAAAACAAAATCTTATGGTGCAACAAAATCAAACAAAAAAGAATTTGTGGAAAGTGACATGCGAGTTGATTTCACCATAAAATTTGAGCCAAGGAAGATAGAGTCTGAAAACCAAAATGCCGAAGAAGGGTTTAAGATTGATCCTGAAAAATTAGCTAATGTAACAATTGATGAGTGTAATTTCTTTGACATTATTGATGATAGTTACCCTAACTACTTCAAAACCATATCAGAAAAAATAAAGTATTTCCAACCAGCATTCCATTCGATGACACCTGAAGGTTTAAATAGTAGAATGACATTCCTACATCAATGTATGAGACAAGGACCAAGTATTTATGATAATGTGGGTGGTGATAGAAACCCCCAAAATCTTGCTTTTGGTAGACCACCAGTTTGTATATTACGTATTGGTGATTTCTTCTACTCAAAAGTTATTATTAATAGCCTTTCAATAAATCACGCTGGTGGCGGATCTATACAATGGGATTTAAACCCAGAGGGTATAGGTGTACAACCAATGGTAGTTGATGTAAATTTATCCATTGATATTATAGGTGGTCAATCTTTACTGGGACCAATTAATCGAATACAAAATGCGTTATCATTTAATTATTATGCTAATACGGAGTATTATGATAAAAGATCTGACAAAATTCAAAAACAAACCACTGGATCAAAAATAATTGATGGGTATAAACCTAACCACGTCCCCCCAGAAAAAGAAAAAAACAAAACCATAGATGATTTAACAAGGAGGGAACAAAGGAAAAAGGAAAGGGAACAAAGGAAACGAGAAAAAGAATTGAAGAGATTAGCTGAAAACTCCTCAGCGAGGTACACCGATGATCTGACGTGATAAATTCCAGAAAACCTTTATTAAAAAAATAAAACAATTAAAATGATATATAATGGCAAAAGAATATTACGATAGATATCAAAGTTTTAAAGCCAATGGTGGATATGAAATGTTACCATTTATTAAACTTGAAGAAAAATCTAGTGATAAACAAGTTACGTGGAAAATACAAAGAGATAGAATGGATAAGTTTAGTCAGGATTATTATGGTAATCCCTTTCATGGTTGGTTAATAATGTTAGCTAACCCTAAATATGGTGGTGTAGAGGACGCAATTCCAGATGGTGAAATCATAAGAGTTCCTTACCCATTTAATGACACATTACAACAATATACTAGTGCGGTGAGGAGATACAAATTATTATATGGGGAATGAACCGACAGCAGAGAATTTAGGTGGGGACATAGAAGGTAAAGCAAATTTATTTTTAGTTGACCCCAACCCACCTGGTAGGGATGTAGTCCCAAACGAAGATCTTTTTATCTATGTAAAACTAAGCGCTGTTAAAAAAAAACGTAGTGTAGTTGAAATAGACTCATCAGCCAATAGTGCAGAAATATTGGATACCGATGGTAGTGATGGTGTTATAAATTTTATTGCTACAAGTGTAGATAAAGGGTCTACCGAACAAACAATAACCAATAGTTACGCAACTACCGATTGGACAAATATGGGTGGTGTTAAAGATGGTAGTAGTGGAATATTAGAGGGTTTTGGTATTAATAGTATAAATATCAGTTTTGGGGCAGCCCTTGTACCAAAGGTAGATATTACATTTACAGATTTAAGGGGTAGTTCTTTGTTTAATGTAATAGACTCTGAAAATAGACAATCACCATATAGTGTATTTTTCTCACTACCATACCCAGTATTCAAATTAACTGTTAAAGGTTATTATGGAAAGGCGGTAACTTATTGTTTACACATGGTAAAATCTAATTTTGATTTTGACGGATCAACAGGTAATTTTCAGATTAAATCAAATTTTGTAGGGTTCCAACAAGCTTTTTTAGCTGATATGGTTTTAGGTAATATTGTTGGTGTGGTTAACACTAGAGCTGGTGCAGACGCTTTAAGTAAGTTAACAATAAAGGATAGTAATGGTGTGGAAAAACCAACACCAAAGATAGATGATTTCATAAATGAGGTAACAAAAATTAGTGAGATAACTAAAGAATTAAAGGCGGATAGCGATAGTTTCCAAAGTTTAAAAACATTAAATACTGAAATAAGTAAATTAAAAAGATTCATTTCTCTTTTTGGTAAACCAGTAATTAATTCAATTGATATAAACATTGATAACAAAGTTGGAAATGATACGAGCGTCAATAAAGGTGTATCTGGTGGAAAATCAAATGTAAAAGCGTCAAAACAATTACTATCGGATGAAATTGGGTATAGTAGTTTAATAGAGGGTACTGATTATGTAATTATTAGAGATTTATTAATAGTTAAGCACGTAATGAAAAAAGAATTTTTGGATTTTGTGGAAAAAACATACAATTTATATGAAGATTATGTAAAATTTGAAAAGACCGAAGCTACTCCCGCGACAGACAATCCTTTTACCCTTTACCCATTTGAAAAATCAGAAGATGAATCTGCGGATATTGGTTATAGTTTCACTGAATTTTTTAGTAAACTCAAAGAACCAGGTGATGGGGACACTTTTAGATCCATTTATAACGATCAATTGACAATAACTGGAACCGAAAAACTAGGTGATATTTGGTTGTATGACTTTGATTTCAAAAGTTTAAAGGAACAAAAAGGAAATTATTTTGGTGCAGGAAAATTCAGTAATGACGGTGACGATAAGGTATTTGCTGTAGATTTATACCCATTTAGGAATGAACTTGAAACCACCTTTATAAATAAAAAATCACAATTAGATGAAATACAGAAAAAAGCTATAATCGATATTAATGAAAAATTATCTAAAAAACTAACATTTAACCCATATATTAGAGAGGTTGTTAATGTTTTCACAAATAACACCCAAGCAATGTTATCTACAATATATGATGTGTCAATAAATGCAGAAAAATATAGTTCTGAACGATACGATATATTAAATAAAGTTAACCCTGCATCGGGATCAAAAGGGAACACAGACACACCAACCAACAACAAAACGGTTTACGCGTGGCCTGAAATTATAGAAAACCTAAAAGATGGTGAAAAAAGTAGGTGGATAGGTGACGTATTACCAAAAGAAGATGACAAAACTTATCTTTTCCCTGAAATATCTTTTGTTGAGGAAGTTGTTGATGCGTATTTAACATCATCTGCCAGAGTTAATGCTGATTCAGAAATTGCATCAAAAGGTGCGGTTAAAGAGATATCTAATAATTGGTACCCCATAACACCATATGGTTATAAATCTTTTCCTTATATAGGGTTAAACCAAACAGATTTTTGGGATATAAAAACCAAAAAAGGTGTTCCGGAATCTTTAATTGTTGAAATAATAGACAGGGTAATATTTCTCACCAACACCTCAAAATATAACGATACCTTAAAGAATTACGCTTTATTAGATGGAGCGTATTCTGGGATAAATACTAAGGATAAAATCTATGCTCAATCCATAATTGAAAACCTTAACGGTGAGGAGATTATAGAATACGCTAAAGATAATCAAATAATTAAACCCATTTCTGGTGGTGATGATAATTACCTAAAGGATACAATAGCGTCGGGTTCATTTATTATAGACGGTGAAACGAGTTGTGATAATTCATACCTTTATATCGGTAAAGACTTTTCCAATTCAATAGGTAAAAGCATTCTCCAAAACACACTTGATGTGTCCCCCAAAATAAGTGGTAATGGTAAAGCAAAAAAAGCTATTGGTAATATAAATAAGTCTTATAAAACTAATGGCATTAAAAATGGTATTAAATATTTTAATGTTAGCTATAAGTTACCAACACACAATATTTCATATTTAGTGTGGGGTGATACTATTTTTAACAAAATAAAACCACCAGAAGGGACTAATGATATAAATTATATACTCCCTTTTAAAAGTATTAATGATTTTGACGGGTCAGCACAAAATGGTCAAAGTAATAATAATTTTATAGGGTTCTTAGAGCCTGAAAAACAAAATATATTTAAAAGTGATCTTTATTCTGGGCAAACTAACAATGAATCACAAGCTTTATTATTACTTAATACATTACCCTTTGATAACCCAAATAAAATTATACCACTTTTAGGTGATGTTGCTAAAGTTATAAAATTACCTAAATATTATTTATTATGGTTGTGTGGATCTATTTGGAGGTATGAAGAATCATCTGGGGTTTTAGCTAATGACCCTATAATATGGTCTGGGAGTGAGGTAGGTCAAACATCCCCGTCAAATTTCCTTTATAATGTGGGGAAAAATAAAATATATGGAGACACCATAGAGGGAAGGCAAATTCCTAGTTTACTTTTAACTTTACCACCTAAAACAAAAGAATTATTAATAAATTATTATAAACGATGGGTTAAATCTGAGTTAGTTGAATTTAGTAGGTTAATGGAATCATATTTAGAATCATTAGAACCAAGCGACCAACTAAATAATGAGTATACTTCAGATATTAATTCTTTAATTAATGATTTAAAAGAACAAACCACACTGATATCAACCACACCAAACCTATGGAATAAAAAATTAAATGGTAACATTGTAGAAACAGATAATATTCTGACATATGTAAATGAATACAAAAATTCTTTTATTAATTTTTGGAAACCAGAGTCTATACAAGAAAAATCAAGTAGTGAGAATGATGATGGTAATAACAACCCATTAGCTACCACAAATAATTCTGACTTAAAAAATGCGTTTTATAAGTATTTTAAAAATATTTACGATAAATGGATTGGTGGGTCAATTAATGGTAAAGACATGTATAACGCATGTGCACCAAACCCAGACGATAATTTAATTAATTATTTTAAGTTTATTAATAGATCTTGGTGTGACATAGGTGATAATGCGGCAGTAAACCTAAATAGTGTTGCAACATTAAGTGGTGACTATGATATTAATATGTATTTTTATTTGGCAAAGGTTTTAAGGGATAGTAACTTTCTTTTACAAATACTACCAACATATATAAATTTTAAAGATGAAATAGAGGTTGAAGGTATTTTCAAACCCACAACGAGTTTAGATCCTAATAGTTCGGGTGGTCCAATCTATACTTGTATCTACGCAGGGGGTAGTTCAAAATCATTAGAAATAGAAGATAGTGATTATAGTAATGATGGTATGGATTTTGATACCCCTCAAGCTGTTCCATCAGAATTTACTAATTGTAACAAACCAACAGACTCAAATGGTCTTTCATATAATTTAGTTGCTTTCAGGGTTGCTTTTGGTGCAGAAAACCAAAGCATATTTAAAAACCTTAACTTAAATCAAGAAGAACATAGGGAAACTGGTGAATATTTTAAAGTCTTAACTGAATTGATTGATAATAGGGGCGGGTCTAAAAGAACTTATCAGGGAACTGACTTATACCAAATTTATCAAGCTAGGTCTTACAAGTGTAAGGTAGAGTCGTTAGGGTGTATGAATATACAACCACTAATGTACTTCCAATTGGACAACGTTCCTTTTTTCAGGGGGGCATACTTAATAACTAATGTGACACATAGTATTACACCCAACCATATTAGTACAAATTTTGAAGGTGTTAGACAAAGTAGTGTATCAACCCCCATAATTGATACCGCAACAACTTTTTTAAATTTAAACTTAACTGAAGAGTTTGCTTCTAAAAAAATTGATCAAAAACCAATAAATCGAAATCCAGCGCCATGGTCGGTTCAAAACCCCGATAATGTATTCGATAAATTTACAACGTTAACGGCTGCAGGGTTCCGTAGATTAGGTATAACACAAACCACATCAGAAATAATAAGTGACGATACTGGCACAGATAGTGAATTTAAAAAAATTCTTATTAAATTTAAAATATTAACAAACTCTCAGGTGACAATGTTTTTAGCTTCGGTTCTTTATGAATCTAGTAATATGACTATAACGGAAGAGGTATGGAATACACCAAACATTGATGACAATAGAATTGCACAAAATGGTAGTAGAGCACAATTGGCATATGAAAATAGTGATGGTGTTGGTGGGTTAGGTAATACTGAAGATGGTGATGGTTATAAGTTTAGAGGGAGGGGGGCGTTTTTATTAACCGGAAGAGATCAATACCAAACAATAAAGGGTGATAATGACTTCAAACAAGTGTTAGAGCCATTTATAACGGGCGACTTTTTTGATGACCTAGACGTAATGGTTACCAACCCAGTAGTATCATTAGCTAGTGCGGCATCTTTTTGGAAAAAAAATGAAATAAATGAAATTGCTAAAGGTGGAAAATCAGCTTCTTACACTGAATTGTTTAATAAAATTAATGGTGAGGATTATAAACACTCTACTGAGAGATATTCGGTGTTTAGTAAAGTACTGGACATCCTTGATCTTAAAGATGAAGAAAATATTTAAAATGTAATTTATTTTCCTTATATTTGTGTTTATGTATATTGGAAACATAGTCACAACGTCAAAAATAGAAGATCCTAATTTTAAGGTGTGTAGAAAGGTAGAAACCATTATTGAGGGTTTACCCACACTTATAGTTGGTTGGGATAAGACAAAGGAGTTGTATGGTGATGAGGTATCCATACTCCATAAGGAAATTAGTCCAACAACCTGTTGGACATTCTCCCCCAAAGAAAGAAGGGTTGATTATGAAAAGGATGTAAAAAAATTTATATACAACAGTTACAATAGAATCGGTGACGAAATCCATTACATTTATGTTGATATTATTCATGATTCAAGAAAAAAAATAAATAAAATTTTAAGAAAAATTTACTCACTAAAAAATCCTAAACTTTATATCCACAACGACAGAATGGTGTATCTGTATGCTGAGGGTATGATTTTTGGTATTGATTTAGATGTGGTAGAGTATCTCGGTATCGAACCGAATAGGGTAATAACTAAATTGCGTAATTTGTCAGGGTGTCTTTTGATGGACACAGAAATATTTAATAAGTATAAGAATATAATGACAAAAATAAACAATAAGGTTAGGTTTTTACCTTATTTATGTGATATAGAGAGTAATGGATAGAAGTATAATTTTAGCGTCTTTCGTCTCCACAGAGAGATTAGAGACGTTTTTGGACTATTTAATTAAAAGGTTCAAAATGAATAGGGATAGAATTTTCGTATATAAAAATGAAGATGAACCAACCCAAAATATAGTAACATACAAGGTATTTCTTAAAAATGGAAAAAGAGTGGATTTAAAAAGTATCTACCCTACCACAATTATTGTACATAAAAAAGGTGAGTGTTTCTACACAATCAATGCACTTAATAGCCTAATTGAACGTGAACATAATTTAGATAGTGGTAACATAGAACATAAAAATTACCAGATTGATTGGGAAAAATTTCAAAACAAAATGATATTAACCAACAAAGAAGGTTTAGTTGTTAATAACATTAAACGTGTTTTTTCTTAATAATCGTATATTTATTAGTAAATAACAATTATAAAATTTAATGTTATGTTAAACGAAAAAGATATTAAAAAGAATCAAGAATTAGAAAACAATTTGGATGATTTTTTAGGAACAAAAAATGATACCGAACAAGAGTGTGTTGGTGAAGAATGTATTATCAATGATGGTAAAGAAATTGTAGAAAGAGTAGATAAGGTTTATAAGACAACTGACGGTAGACAATTATTAATGTAATGGGTAGATTAGCAAGAGAAAAAAGACTTCTTATGGAAGAAGCTAATAAATCATTATTAAATGAACAATCCTCTGGTGGTTTGTATGATCAGGTTGTCAAACTTATTGAAGATAACCCCGAAAAGTCAAAAAAATGGGTTGAGGAAACTGGTGATGATAACATGATTTATATGTTAGTTGATAATGTCAAATACAATAAGGATATGACAAAAAACGCTGACTATTATGATGAAAGATTAAAGGAAGATGAGGATAACACCAACGACTTCATTAAATATATGGGAACAGGAGATGATATACACCTAGGTGGGTTTCCAGGAAAAAACATTATGGAAGAATCTAATAAGGTCTTATTAAATGAGGCATATGAGGGTATCATTCAAGAAGGTGATGATGTTTGTGAAATTAAATGTAAGAGAAAGATCGCAAAAAATGGATCAACAGGTGATGTTGTGAAATTAATACAACATCATTTAGCTAAAGGTGCGAAAGGATATGGACCATATAATAGTGATCATAGTGGTGGTGGTATGGACTCAGGTTGTAGTGAGAAATATCAGAGCTGTGATGGTAAGTTTAGAGGTGAAACACAAAAGGCTGTGCAGGGTTTTCAAAAAGATGCTAAAATAAAGGTAGATGGTGTTGTTGGTGCAGAAACACTTAAAAAGATTTGTGAATTATTAGGTGATAATTACGATTACACTAAATTATTATGTAATACTAAATGTGATTGTGATGAAAAAACACAATCAGATAAAAAGGATTCAAACAAGACAGATAAGGGTATTGGTGGCAAATTCAATAGTGATTTCCTTAAAGGTATTGATTGTGATGAATTAAAATTTTGTTTATCTAGATTATTTGGTAAAAAAGATCTTATTAATCGTTCTGATATATTAAAATGTATCACTACTAGTGGTAAAGGAAATTCAACGAGTATCGGTGGTGGTAAATCTAATCCATGGATTAGATTTAAATCTAGTGATAAAGGTGTGGATGGGTTATAAAAATATAAAATTATGGATAAGAAAAAAGAATTATTAAAAGAAGAACTTAAAAGACATAAACAAATTTTAGAATATAATTTTTATGTTACAGAAGAAGGTGATGAACCAGAAGGTGAGACAGAGAATTTGTTATTTGATAATCTTGAAGAACAAGAGGAAGAAATAACAGATGTTGAAGAACCAGTTACTGACGAAATTCCGGTAGAAGATATTCCTGTTGAAGAACCATCAATGGAAGATCCAATGGCGGGTGAAGAAGAGATACCGATGGAAGATCCAGCAATGAGTGAAGATCCTTTTGGTGGTGAAATTCCTGTAGAAAATGAATTTGCTGAAGAACCAGTAATGGATGACATGGGTGGTGAAGAACAAGTTGAGGTAGATGTCACTGACATAGTAACCAAAACAGAAGAAGCAAAAGAAGAAACCGCACAAGTATCTTCTAAGGTTGATGATTTATTGGGAAAATTTTCTGAATTAGAAAGCCGTTTAGGTGGTATGGATGAAATCATTTCTAAGATGGATGAATTAGAAAAAGAGGTGATACAAAGAAACCCAACACCAGTAGAAAAATTGAATATGAGATCAATGGAATCATTTCCGTATAGTGTAAAGTTAACTGATTTCTGGGAAGATAGAGAAGGTTACGATACAGGTGGTGAAGAAGTAGAAAAAGAATATACGTTAACACAAGATGAGGTTGATTATGATTACAACGAAACAGACATAAGAAATACATTTAAACCTAAAAAAGACTAATAATTATTATGAAAAGAATAGTAAGGTTAACAGAAAACGATTTAACGAGAATTGTTAGAAAAGTAATTAAAGAACAAACAGGTTTAAGTAAAATTAAAGATGAAGTTCTAGGTGAATTAGATTATGAATATTTTGAAGATTTCGAAGATTCGGAAGATATTGCAGATGCATTGATAAAGGCGTTAGGTTTGAGGGGTAGTAACGCATCTTGGATTGATGTTGCAGCATCATTCGTAATACCAATAGTGTTAGCTTTTGGTGATACTGATAGTAAACCTGGGTCGGTACCATATAGAAACCAAACAAGTGAGCTTGAATCTGAAATGTCAAAATCAGATGATAAAATTGAACAGTTGTTAAGGGATGATGAAGAAGAAATTGCAGAAGCACTTTTTATTGCAATTGCTAAAAACCCTAAACTTTATAAAGAAGTTGAAAAATTAGTTCAACAAAAAACAGGTTTAAAAGGAAGTCTAATAAAGATTGTGCAGGGTGATATGGATGTAAGAAGAACAACTTATAAACAATCTATTATGAGAAGTTATGGTATTATAGAAAAGGCATTATCGTAGATTATACGTAAAAAAATACATAAAACCTAGAAAGGGTATTGATACTTTAACGGACATTGATTATAATTAATCATTGTCCGTTTTTTATTTTATAGTCGATATCTTTGTTGACTTTTAAAGAAAAACTGATTATATTTGAGTATATTAAACAAATTTATTAACAATTAAAAAAATCATTTAAAATGGGAAAAGAAACAATAAATCCATTAGATGCGATTCTTAATCAGTATGAAAAAAATACTGAAAATAGGGGTGGCAACAAACCAAAGATGTCTAATGAAGAAAGACTAAAAAAATACTTCACAGAAAAGTTGAAAAAGGGTGAGAAATCCGCTGAAAAAACATTTAGAATATTACCATCTAGCGACCCTACAAAATCTCCATTCGTAGAGGCTTATTACCACGAATTGAGTGTGAATAGTAAATTCGAAAAAATCCATTGTGCAAAGTTAAACGATGGTGGAGATTGTAAAATTTGTGAAGCAAAAGACGCTTTATATGAAGATGGTAGTAAGAAAGCAAAACTATTAGGGTCAACATATACCGCAAGAAAATTTTATGTTGTTAAAGGGATTGATAGAGATAACGCCGATCATGGTGTTAAATTTTGGAGATTCAAACATAAATACACAGGTGATGGTGTAATGGACAAACTAATTCCAATTCTAAAAAGAAAAGGAAACATTATGGATCCAAGAACGGGTAGAGATATTACTATCAGTACTGTTCGTAATGAAAAAGGTTGGTCGGTAGTAACATCTATTATGCCAGAAGATGAGGCAGTAATAACTGACCCTAAATCGGCAGAGGCAAAAGAGTGGATAGGTAATTCCGAAACTTGGAGAGATGTATACGCTGTAAAATCCCCTGAATTTGTTACTATTGTTGCAGAACAAAAGACACCAGTTTGGGATTCTGAACAAAAGAAATACGTTGCTGAGGAAGATAAAGATGAGAAAGAAACGGCTTCATTGGAAGAAGAAATCAATATGATGGGATCTATGGGTGAAACCGACTCAAAAGAGTTAGAAAAGGAAGTTGAAGTTACATCGTTAGAAACCGCTGGTGGAAATGATGATGACGATGACGAGTTACCGTTTTAATTAAAGTATTATGTCAAAGACACCTATTAAAAAGAAAAAAACAGACTTTTCCTCTATAAGAAAAAAGTTCTCCACAAGTGATAAATACAAAGATCAAAAGTATTTTGATTGTGGAGAACCATTTCATAAAGCGACAGGAGTTCCTGGACCAGCTATGGGTCAGGTTAATATGTTTTTAGGTCATTCTGATACTGGTAAGACTACCGCATTAATTCAAGCAGCAATAGATGCTCAGAAGAAAGGTGTGTTACCTGTATTCATTATTACTGAACAGAAATGGAGTTTTGAACATGCTAAACTTATGGGTTTAGAGACAGAATATGTAGAAGATGGTGACGAAGCCTATTGGGGTGGTCACTTACTCTACAAATTAGGTTTTGATTACATAGAAGAAGCATTCCAATACGTAACTGATGTACTTGATGCTCAGAAGAAAGGTGAAATTCCACATGATATTCTATTCTTATGGGATTCAGTTGGTACAATACCTTGTCTAATGAGTTTCGAAGGTAAAGGTGGTAATCAACATACTGCGAGAGCAATCTCTGAAAAATGGGGTATGGGTCTGGCACAAAGAATTACCGCATCTAGGAAAGAAAAATCACCATATACTAATACGATGATTTTCGTCAACCAACCTTGGGTAGAGACACCAGATGGTTTCGGTCAAAAACCAAAGATACAGCCGAAAGGTGGTCAATCAATATACTTATCTTGCGCTTTAGTATTCCTATTTGGAAATCAGAAAAGTGCTGGTGTATCTAAATTGAATGCAGGTGCCTCAGGAAGGAAAGTTAATTTTGCTATTCGTACAAAGGTAGGTATACATAAAAATCATATGAATGGTTTAGGGTATGCTGATTGTAGGTTATTAGCAACCACACATGGATTCATCGAAGATAGTAAAGAGTCTATTGAAAAATACAAAACTGAACATAAAGATTATTGGTCAGAAGTATTTGAAAAGGCAGGTACTTCAGTAGATTTTACGTTAGATGAAGAAGATGTGTTAGAGGCTGAAATCAGTACTTCTGACGATTAATTAATATATTGTTTAATCCGTTAATTATGAAAATTGGAAAGACCCTCAAAAAAGAAATTTAATCATACACTATTAGTAGATGGTGATGCATTAATTAAAACAGCGTATCATGGAGCTTCGAATCTCTATTATAAAGACACCCACATTGGGGGTCTCTTCCAGTTTTTTTCTCTTCTAAGAAAAGTTATTACAACAAATAGGTTTGATAAGGTGTTCATCTTTTGGGATGGACCATTCAGTGGTAGGTTACGACATGAAATTTACAACGAATATAAGTCTAATAGAGATAAAGATTTCTATAATGTAACCGAACCAAAGGATTTATCATTATTTTTACAAAAAGAAAGAGTTAAGGCTTACGCAGAAGAACTATTCATACGACAATATGAGGATGAGGTTTGTGAGGCTGATGATTGTATTGGGTATTACTGCTCTCAAATCAAAGACGATGAAAAAGTAGTAATCCTAACCAATGATAGAGATATGTGTCAACTTATCGATGATAGGGTTGCGATATATATTTTAAATAAGAGAACAATCGTATCAAAATATAATTATGGTGAATATTTCGATCACCACCAAAGTAACTCTGCTTTAATAAAAATAATTACTGGTGATAGTAGTGATAATATTAAAGGGGTGAAAGGTGTTAAAGAAAAAACCCTATTAAAATATTTCCCTGAGTTAAGTGAAAAAAAATTGACATTGGGTGAAATTTTCATTAAAATTAATGGTATACAAAACGATAGGAAAACGAGGTTAAAAACGTTAGACAATATTTTAAACGGTGTTACCACTGGAGTACAGGGTGAAAGGTTATATGAGATAAATGAGAGGATAATTAATCTCACTGACCCAATAATGACTGAAAACTGTAAAGACAATGTTGATAACATAATTGAATCACCGATAGACCCAGAAGATAGGAATACAAAGAATGTTTTAAGTATGATGATTGAAGATGGGTTTGTTATGGCGATTCCTGGTGGTAGAGATGGGTATATAGAGTATCTACGACCATTTTTAAGTATTATAAAAAAAGAAAAAAAGTATTTTAAACAAGTAAATTAAAAAAATGAATAAAAGAAAGTATGATAATTTACCATTTGAATTCTATTTAAGAATTAATGGTAACGAAAGACCGATTGTGGGTAGAAATTTTGGTATTAAGGGTTATAATTCACAATCCCTTAGATCAATGGAGATGAAGGAATGTATAGACGATTGTGTTAGTGTAATTGAAAAACAATTCAAAGCAAAATCTGAGGATTACTCGTATAAATATTATAACTCATATGAGAAACAAAATGAGGATGATATCGACAGAAGAAATGTTTTTGATAATGAAGACATCTTCACATTTGAGATACGTGCGTTTGGTAGAACTGTGGCAACTAAAATGTTTAGTGGAAATTGGTACCCACCAAAAGTGAGATATGATGTGGATATTAGAAAACTTATACCCTCTATCATATCTACAATACAAGAAACGTTAAGTGAGGAAAATTTATCAAAAGAATATGGAGGAATCGCACTTTAATTGATATTTATTTATAACAAACATTTCAAAAGATATGGCGAAAAAAGAAAGTAAAAACTTAGGTTTTTTAGGGTATGGTTTTCAGGTAAAGTTAGCTAAACAGGTAGTGGAAGACGTTAAGTTTTCAGAGGGTATAATTGATATTCTTGACCCACAATATTTTGATAATGAATATTTAAGGTTATTGATTGCGAGTGTTAAAGACTATCACGAAAAGTATGAGACAATTCCGATATATGATACAATCAAACAATTAGTTAATAAAGATATCAAGCGAGAAATTGCAAGAGAATCTGCAATGGCTATGATTGAGGAGATTCAAAACACTGATAATAAAGATTGTTTCCACATTCAAGATACAGCGATACAATTTTGCAAACAACAAGAGTTGAAAAAGGCTACACAGAAAATTCAGAAAATTATGGAGTCAGGTGACTTCGATCGTTATGATGAATGTGAAGAAATTATGAAAGATGCTCTTTCTGTTGGTACAGAAGCCGATAGTGGTATCGATGTATTTCACGCAGTTGAGGATGTGTTGTCTGATGATTTCAGAAAACCTATACCAACAGGGTTAGTGGGGTTAGATAACTTAATGGATGGAGGATTATCAAAAGGAGAACTAGGTGTGATTCTAGCACCATTCGGTGTGGGTAAAACTACATTAGTTACTAGAATGGCGAATACAGCATATAACTTAGGTTATAATGTGGTACAAATATTCTTTGAAGATAACCCAAAGGTTATTCAGAGAAAACATTATACTTGTTGGTCAGAGATTTCATTGAATGAGTTGACTGAAAGAAAAGATGAGGTAAGAACCGCAATTGCTAAATTTCAGGACAGACAAAAGGGTAGTCTTATATTAAAGAAGATGCCTAGTGATGGAACAACCATCCCACATATTAAACAATATTTAAGAAAACTAACGTCATTGGGTAATAAACCCGATATCTTATTCTTAGATTACATTGATTGTGTGGAGAGTACAAAACAATATAGGGATGAATATTCTGGAGAAGGTCCAATTATGAGACAATTTGAAACTATGATTTCTGAATTAGATATTGCTGGTTGGACAGCTATACAGGGTAATAGAAGTTCGATAGGTGCTAATGTAGTTGAAGCTGATATGATTGGTGGTTCTATTAAGAAAGGACAAATTGGTCACTTTATTATGTCTGTCGCAAAAACACTAGAACAAAAAGAGGAAGGTAGAGCAACTATGGCGATACTTAAATCTAGGTTTGGTAAAGATGGTATTATATTCGAAGATATTGTTTTTGATAATGGTACATTAGTTATTGATACTGAAGATACTAGTGATGTTTCATTTTTACAATTTGAAAAAGGTGAGGATCAAAAAAGATCAAATTTAGTGGTTGATGCGTTGAATAAAAGAGACGCTAGAATGGCTAAGAAAAACAAACAGGGGTAAATAATTTAGGGGTAAGTGTTAAATCAGTCAATGGTAATGAAATAAGCACCCCTAATTTTTAGTAAAAATTAAAATTAAAATGATGTCAAAAATCAATGTAATAAAAAGAAAAGGTGGTCATGAAGACTTAAACTACGATAAAATAAACAAAGTACTTGAATGGGCAGTTAATGGTATTAATAGTGTAAATTATTCTGACGTTGGTATGAACGCTCACTTACAACTATTTGATGGTATTACCACAACTCAGATCCATAAAGTTTTGATACAATCAGCAGCGGATATGATTACCGAGGAAACACCAAACTATCAATTTGTAGCTAGTAAATTATTAAATTATCTTTTAAGAAAAGAAGTATTCAATACATATAACAACTTTCCTAGATTAAAGAATTTTGTTAAGTTAAATGTAGATAGGGGTGTGTATGATGAGGATATTCTTAATCACTATACAGACTATGATTATGATAAAATAGAGTCTTACATTAAACATGAAAGGGATGAAGAGTTAACATATTCTGGTCTACAACAATTAGTTGACAAATATCTGATTAAAGATAGAAAAACAGATGTGGTTTACGAAACACCACAATTTATGTATATGTTAATTTCTATGACTTTATTTGCGAATAAAGAGGGGTCAGAAAGGTTAAAAATGGTAAAAACATTCTACGACTTAATATCGACTCACAAGATATCACTACCAACACCAATAGTTGCTGGGGTAAGAACCCCAACAAGACAATACTCATCGTGTGTGTTAATTGACGTTGACGATAATTTAGATTCTATCTTTCACTCTAATACTGCGGTAGGTAAATATATTTCTAAAAGAGCTGGAATTGGTTTGAATTTTCGATTAAGAGGTATTGGCTCTAAAATAAGAAATGGAGAAGCTGTTCACACAGGAATAATCCCATTCTTAAAGATGTTTGAGGGTACTGTTAAATCTTGTTCACAAGGAGGAATTAGGGGTGGTGCGGCAACAGCTTATTACCCATTCTGGCATTTAGAGGCGGAAGATATTGTTGTATTAAAAAATAATAGGGGTAACGAATTAAATAGGGTTAGAAGAATGGATCACGCGATTCAGTTTAGTAGACTTTTTTACAAACGTTTTGTGGAAGATAAAAATATTTCTCTTTTCTCCCCATCTGATGTTCCTGGATTATATGAGGTTTTTGGTGATAATGAAAAGTTTGATCCTTTATATGAAAAATATGAAAAAGATGTCACCATACCAAGAAGAGAAGTAAGTGCTAGGAATTTATTAGACAAACTAATACAAGAAAGAATTGAGACTGGTAGAATTTATATTATGAATATAGATAACGCTAATGATCATTCTGCTTTCTTAGATATGATTAGAATGTCTAATCTTTGTACAGAAATAAATCTACCGACCACACCAATACAACACATTGATGATGGAGACGATACAGACGCAGAAATTGCACTTTGTGTATTAGCAGCAATTAACTTAGGGTCGATTAAAAATTTAGATGAGTTAGAAATTGTGTGTGAATACATTGTTAGAAGTTTAGATAGTGTAATAAGTTATCAAGACTACCCTATTGAGGCGGCAAGAAAAATGTTAAAGAGAAGATCAATTGGTGTTGGTGTAACAAACTTTGCTTATTGGTTGGTTAAGAATGGTTTATCTTATGATGATTCCACATCATTAGGAAGGATAGACGAGTTATTTGAGAATATCCAATACTATTTATTAAAAGCATCAAATCAGTTAGCGAAAGAAGAAGGTGCTTGTGAATACTTTAATAGAACAAAATACTCTAAAGGGTTATTACCAATTGACCATTATAATAAAAATGTAGACAAAATTGTTGATAGAGAGTTAACAATGGATTGGCAAACATTAAGAAAGGATATCTTAGAGTATGGATTAAGGAATTCTACGGTTACTGCTCAGATGCCTTGTGAAAGTTCATCGGTAGTATCCTCATCTACAAATGGTATTGAAGCACCTAGAAAACTTATTGTGGTTAAAAAATCTAAGAGCGGTGCGCCATTACCAGTTGTTGTACCTGAAGTCGCAAAATATAAAAACAAATATCAATTTGCTTGGGGTTTTGATAATACCGCAATGAATAATATTGTTTCTATAATACAGAAGTATTTTGATCAAGGTATATCAGTAAATCATTATTACGACCCAAGAAAATATGAAGGTAATGACTTACCAATATCTGAAGTGGCAAAGGATATATTAAATTTCTATAAATTTGGTGGTAAACAAATCTACTATTCTAACTCAAAAGACTATAAATCAGATAAATTAGATGAAATGATAACAAACACACAAAATGCTAGTGAGGAAGTTTTGTTGATGGATATGGATGATTGTGAATCTGGTGCGTGTGCAATTTGACAATATTAAAAAAAATGATTAATTTTATAGGGTGGTAGTGATACTACCCTTTTTTGTCTAAAATAAAATAAAAAATAATATGAGTGAAAGAAGAAGTTTAGTAAATTTAGATCCTAATGTGGATTTTACAAAAGAACCAGTATTTTTTGGTAAACCATTGAATTTAGAGAGATATGATAAATTTAGGTATGTTGGGTATTTTGAATTATTTAAAAAACAATTAAATTCTTTTTGGTTACCCGAGGAAATTGATTTATCTAAAGATAGGTTGGATTATAAGGAAATGACAGATAATGAAAAATTCATATTCACGTCTAACTTAAAATATCAAATATTACTAGATAGTGTTCAGAGTAGAGGTATTCCCCATCTAACAGAAGACTTGTCAAACCCAGAGGTAGAGGCGTTTTGTTCGGCTTGGGCTATGTTTGAGACTATTCACTCATACTCATATACATTTATCATTAAAAATGTTTATTCATCCCCTGGTGATGTGTTTGATAATATTCTTAATGACGAACAGATTGTCAAAAGAACTGTGTCGGTTACTAAGTATTATGACGATATGATGAATTCGTTGGGTGAAAGTGTTAAAGAAAGAAAGAAAAAACTTTATCTAACACTAATGTCAATAAATATATTAGAGGGTATACGTTTTTATGTTTCATTTGCTTGTTCATACGCCTTTGCTCAGAATGGTAAAATGGAGGGTAACTCTAAAATCATTTCATTGATTAATAAAGATGAAAATCTACACTTAGGTTTCACCCAAAAATTATTAAATGACCTTGCAAAAAGAGAGGATGAGGGGTTTTTAGAGGTTGTTGAGGAATGTAAACCTACTGTAATCCAGATGTTTAAAGATGCCGCAGAAGAAGAAATGTTGTGGGCAGATTATCTTTTTAAAGATGGTTCAATGTTAGGTTTAAACGCAGAAATTCTTAAAAGGTATATGAAGTATCTTACCAACAAAAGAATGAAGGCTGTTAGGTTAGAACCCATTTTCGAAAAAATAAAAAACCCAATAAACTGGATTAATGCTTGGACATCATCAGATGGTACGCAAAACGCACCACAAGAAACAGAAATTGATTCATATAATATTGGATCTGTTAAGTCAGATTTAGGTGATAGTACCTTTGATGGTTTTGAATTTTAAAGAAAATATATAATATAAGATAAAAGTCGTTACATGTAACGACTTTTTTTATGTCCACACTTTTCTTAACGAAAATTTATATTACAATATTTATAAGTAATGGAAGAAAAGTATATTAATATTTATAGTTTAGTTTCTAATGGTGATATATCTAATGTTAGGTATATTGATAATACCACTAAAAAACCTAAATATAGCTTAGGTAAAATAAGTATTGGTAATACTTATAGAGTAGGTGAAAAACATAGTGAAGAAACAAAAAATAAAAAAAATATTATAATGATGCGTGATGGGTTAATAAAAACCACATGTGGGTTTAAATGGAAATATAAAAATGCCTTCTAAATATATAAATATAAACTTCCCTTTTAAGGATAGTGACGAAGGGTTCTATGTTGACATAACCTCTACATCAAAAGACGCAATAAAGGCTGATTTATTACACCTTTTATTAACTAATAAAGGTGAAAGGTTGTATATGCCAGATTTCGGTAGTGATTTAAAGAAATTCATTTTTGAAATGAATGATCAAATTACTCATGAAGAAATCAAAACTAATTTAAATGACACAATAAAGAAATATATTCCAAACCTACAGATTGATAGTATCACTTTTGAGAATATAGAAGTAGAAGAGGCGATAAAGGTAATACTTTCTTATACTATAACCGAAGGTGTATTTTCATCTACTGATACTATCGATATAACATTCTAATTATGAAGAAAATAGATTATAATAGTCGTAATTTCTCTGATGTAAGATCGGAGTTAGTCAATTTCGTTCAACAATATTACCCAGATATTTTTAACGACTTTAATGATGCATCTGTTGGGATGATGTTATTAGAATTAAACGCTGCGGTGGGTGATATGTTATCATTTCATACGGACAGGATGTTTAATGAGACACAAATTAATTACATGCAAGAGAGATCTTCTGTATTGGAGTTAGCGAGAACATTTGGGTTAAACATACCAGGAAAAAGACCAAGTATTACTATTGTTGACTGGTCGGTGGTTGTCCCAGTATTAGGGGATTCCTTTGATAATACATATTCCCCTATTATTTATCAGGGGTCACAAGCAACAGGGTCGGGTAAAGTATTTGAGTTGTTAGAAGATTGTGATTTTTCATCACCATTTACTATAGGTGGGATACCGAACAGATTAATCATACCCAACATATCCAATGGGGTTATTCAAAATTATACATTAACAAAAAGAGAAATTGTTTTAAATGGTTTTACAAAAATATTTAAAAAGGTAATTAGACCAGAAGATTATAAACCATTTATGGAAATGGTATTACCAGATACAAATGTATTGTCGGTAGATAGTATTATAACCAAAGAAGGAACTAATTATAGTTCAACACCAACACTATCAGAATTCCAAATATTTGACAATAGGTGGTTCGAAATGATGGCATTGGCAGAGGCTGAGGTATTCATAGAGGACACTAATAAAGTCAGTGACAATACTAGTATTTTACCTGGTAAATGGTTAAATACATCACAAAGATTTATTAAAGAATTTACTGATAATGGGTTTTGTAAGTTAGTCTTTGGTGCTGGTGACACCGACACATCCTCACTAAATGATTTTGTGGGGTGTAGAGGTCAAATTGATAGGATAGGTGATTTTGCGAATAATCTATCGTTAGGGTCAATCCCACCAACAAACAACACAATGTTTATAAAGTATAGAGTTGGCGGTGGGTCAGATAGTAACATTGGGTCAGGTGTATTAACAAAGTTAGGTACGGTAAATTTAGTTATTAATGGGGATGATAACACCATAAACCAGTCTGTTAGAAATAGTTTGAAGGTTAATAACCCAATTCCTGCAATAGGAGGAAAAAACCAACCATCTATTGAAGAAATTAGAAATTTAATAAGATACAATTTTTCGGCACAAAACAGATCAGTCACAATTAAAGATTACCAGAGTAGAATATCAGCAATGCCTGGTAAGTTTGGTGTACCATTTAGGTGTGGTGTTTGGGAAGAAAGAAATAAAATACAGGTTACTACTTTATCATTAGATAGTGCTGGAAAATTAACAAATAAATCAACATCAACATTAAAAGAAAATATCGCAGAATATCTTGCAGAATATAGAATGTTAAATGATTACGTCACAATTAAGGATGGAAAGATTATAAACTTAGGTTATGAGGTAGACTTATTTGTAGATAAGTCAGTTTCTAAAACTGAAATAATGACGGGTGTTATTAATAGTATCACCGATTTCATGGACATCAACAAATGGTTTATGGGTGATAATATCTACTTAGCACAATTAATTGAAAATATTAATAATGTCGGTGGGGTATTAAATGTGGTTGATTTAAGGGTATATAATAAAGTCGCTGATGGTAAATATTCTGTTAATGAAATTGCACAACCATATATTGATGCCGACACTAGACAAATTGATTTGTTAGGTCAATACACATTATTCGGACAACCAAATGCAATGTTCGAAGTTAAATTACCAAGTAAGGACATTAAAATAAGAATAAAGTAATGTGTGCTTTATTTTGGGGGTTTTAGGTGTATTTTTTAAGAAAAATTAAAAGTTATGGGATGTTCAACATGTAAAGGAAAAAGTTCAAAAAACAACACTAATAGTGGTGGTGCTGATAGTGAAAATATTAATATTAGTTTAATACCTGAAAGTCTTCAGAATGGAGATTTCAATGGTAATTTTATTTTAAAATTATTGGCACTTATAATAATTATTATTTCGTGGCCGTTAATAACAATAACACTTTTTTATGTGTTATTTGTAAATTTCTTTATGCCTAAAAGAGATGGTCAGAAAGTTATTGGTGATTTAATAGAAAATGTCGTTCATAAGTATGCGACATTTAAAGCTAATAGAATTATTAAAAAGAAAGAAAGACAATTCAATAAGAATAGAGACTATAGTGGTGATAGTGAGTTACTAGATATAGAAGTATTTGAAACTGAGGAGTATAATGAGGGTACCAAAGAGGGTTAAAATATGTCAAGTTCCATTAGAATTAGAACAACACCTAATAGTGACGATAAATACGTTAAGATAAAGTTAGAGCAAGACTTTGACTTATTAGAAATTTTAAGTTTAAAGATTACGCAAGAAGATGCTTATCAGAGTTTTTGTGCAAACTACGGGGTAGTCGCTGGTAGAATTTCAGTCAATGATGGTTTCGGGTTACCCAACGTAAAGGTATCAATATTTGTCCCTATATCAGATGATGATAAAGACAATGCAATAATAAGGGAAATATATCCTTATGAATCAACGGTAGATAAAAATAGAAATGGTTTAAGGTATAACCTATTACCAAATAGAAAACAACATACCGATCACACACCAGTTGGTGGGTTTCCTGGAAAAAGAGAGGTTTTAGATGATGAAACATATATTGAGGTATATGAGAAGTATTATAAATACACCACAAAGACAAATGAGGCTGGTGATTTTATGTTATTCGGTGTACCCAATGGTCAACAACAATTATTCTATGATTTAGATGTAAGTGATATAGGGTTTCTATCTGCAAGACCATATGAATTAATTGCTCAGGGGGCACCAGAATCAAGATTTCAAGATAAATTCACCTTTAAAAGTGGAAGTCTTGATCAACTAACTCAAGTTATAAGTGAAACCATCCCTATAGTTGTAAAACCATTTTGGTGTGATACACTTAATATAGGTCGAGAGATTGGTATTACTAGACAAGATATACCTATAGAAAGTTATGAATTAAACCCCACAGCAATTTTTATGGGTGGTTTATTTAGTGACGATGAAAAAGACTCATTGAATAAAAATTGTAGGCCTAGAAAGAAAATGGGTAATATGAATGAATTAATTACTGGTGAGGGTAATATTGAAATCATTCGTAGAACACAACAAGGTGATATAGAATTTTATAGGGATTTAGGTGATGATTTAATTGATGAAAATGGAAATTGGTCTTTTCAAGTCCCAATGAATTTAAGGAAGGTAATCACCGAAGAAGATGGTAGTTTAATTCCTTCACCAGACGGTATAAAGGGTGTTGCAACAGAGGCTGATGTTAGGTTTAGAATATCTATGGATAAGTCTAACGATGATAAAAAACTTAGAACAAGAGCTAAGATGTTAGTTCCTAATATGTTGGGTAATTACAATTTTGATAGTTTTGATAGATCAGAATTGAGAGATGCTCAGTTTGCTCAAGATGCTGGAACAGGAACGACAATATTTGATATTAACGAACAAACTTCACTAACACCGACTGCTTTTGCTGATGACCCAGCAAATGAATATAATTATTTAAAAGAATTTTTTACATTCAGGTGGAAGAAAGTTTATACGGTAAGACAATATATAGGGAGATTCCAACCAAACGATAATGATGAGAATAGAAATTTCATAGGTCTTAAAGATATTAGTGATGGTTTCGGTGTTAATAAAATACCATTTAATAGGATTGACACCAACGTAAACCCGTTATATACTTTATTATGTATTTTATTGTCCTTTATTGGGATACTATTAGCATTGGTTAATGGTATATTAAATCTATTTAATGGTTTTTTAACCATGATATGTCAGATAAAAATCCCTTGTAGTATTGAATTCTGCCTTAAAGAATGTGCAGGTGAAAGTAAAAAATGGTGGCGTAAAGTAGAACGAAAAACGCTAGACCAAAGCTGTAGGACATTACTAAACGCTGGTAAAGTAGATTGGAGTTATTCACATAGTCTTACCGAAAAATATTACACAAATAACCCCGTCAACGTCGCCAACGGATTTCCGGAAACAACAATTTCCATAAACCGAGCAGAATGTTCTGTGTCAGACAACACACCAGATTTATCTCAAATAATAACAAATTACCAAACATATGATCAGGTGTGGGGTGTTTGTAATAATGTTGGAGATTTTGGTTCGTATAGTGATTGTCAAGATTGGAAACTCAGGGCGGCCACTACTGGAGATGGTAGTATACCGGACGCGGATGGACACAATGTGTTATTTACAACAAAGGCACTATGTGAAACCGCTTCTGGTTTAGGTTGTTGTGCCCAGTCTTATCGAAAATGGGATGACATAAAAACTGGTGATGAAAAAGATACTTGTCTTAATGTTTGCCCCTCAGATTGTTCCCCACCGGGTGGACCACAAATAGATGTAGAAATTGCAGGCATTGGTTTATGTAGGTGCGCTACCATCACTATCAAATATAAATGTATATTCGGTGGTGTATTTTGTTCATCATGTCTACCATCGGATCCGAATGATGATAGACATGGTTGTTGTGGTCCTGATGATCATCCTTATGGGTGTGGTCAGGGTTGTGACGAATGTAAGGATGAAAACGATAACCCAAATGCAAACCCACCGTGCCCAAATAGTAAGTGTAAAAAATGGTCGGGCGATAAAGAGATACCATGTGAATCAATCAATGGTGACCCTAATGATAACGATGCAGATGTGGGTGGGGCAAATAGCTGTTGTAGTGATTGTTGTGTTAAAATTCCGTTAATTAAATTAAGGTGTAAAGAAGAAATCCTCATTACCCCTACATTGTTTCCAACACCATTTGCACCACTCTCTTGTAATGTTAATCAAGTAATCCCTTGCCCAACTTGTGGTGGTTTAGAATTATCACCTATTGATGAATGGGTAAGATGTAAATTAGAGGCAATTGCTGCGTTCTTGGGGTTAATAAAATTTGATTTTTATAATGATTGGTTAAATGGTTCTTTATATTTCCCATTAATTAAAAGAAAATTTAAAACTAAAAAAAGAAAGAAAAAATTCGGGCAAATTAAAAAAGATAAGTTTTGTGATTTCAATTGTTATGTTCCTGAACAACCAGAGACATCATCACCAATCTATCCTCTCCCCCCCACAGGTAATGGTGGTATTCCACCTGTGTCTTTACAGGGTGGTAAGGGTAAGTATTTACTAAGTAATACAGATAACTATGGTGAGTTACCCTTTTTTCTATATAATACTTTTCCAATTCCCAACCCCATCTTTCTTCTAACCGGAACACCACCTGCGGTTTTACCTTGGTATTACCCATTTTTACAGGATGGTGTTAATAATAGACTATATAACAAGATTCATGGAAAACCAAAATATGTGGAGTATGAAAATACAGATTTAGGTTTTACCCAATTTCAGAATATTGGTGGTCATGCCCATCACCAAAACATATGTAATTCAAGTTACTTGGTGGAAAGAAAAGAATTCACTAAACTTAATATGGATTGTTATGTTGATACTGAGAGTACACCACCAACACCTGATAGTGGTTCTACTGAGGATCTTGATTTGGCACCACCTACGCAAGAAGAATTAAAAGCATGTGCAAAGGGAACTTGTATACCTGGAGTTAAGGGTTGTTCTGCATTTTGCGCCTGTAAAGAGGAGGATTTAGGGTTAGGGTATAATACAATGGAAATATCACATGGTATTATTAAATATGAAAAAGGTAATATATATTATGCATCTATCATACCTAACAAACCAACCGCTGACTATAACGGAGCTGAATTAAATGCAATATACGATGGGCCATTCCTTAAATCAACTTTATTATACCCAACAAACATAACTGAGTTGGGGAGTAGCACATTCTGTGATATTGACGATCAACCATTTTTAATTGATAAGTTAGAACCTACAACATTTAAGATTAGCGAACAACCTGGTGGTGATAAAAGTACAATTAATGTGACGACATACGCTGATTTTGGGTGTAATGCTACTAAGTGCATCAACCCCAAGAATGTTGTCGTTTCTTCACAAATAGGGATAGAAGTAAATGATGTAACGGATCAAGCTCATGAATTGGAAACATGTGAATCGTTATTCGACCATGACGAGGAAATTAGGGGTTATTTTTGTAGGAGGTTCAGTACCTATACAGATCCAAATCACGATATTTCATATGCACAACCATCAACAATTAATAGAGACAACACATACGAAACATACCCAGAGATTCCAGACAATACACCAAATCTACTGGTTGATTTAGGTCCTATGTCAGGCGACACTATAAATGATGGTAATGGGTTTACATCAGGAGATTTATGTAAAATGAAGGATGGGAAATATATTTATGGTATAAATCATAACACCGAAATATTAAAAGATGATCCTGATAGTATTAATGAATCGGTCGAGGGGGTTAGTTTTAGAACTTCACAAACACCTTATTATTTTTACTTTGGGTTAATCCCTGGTAAAACAGCACTACATAAGACTGTGGGTAAATTCTTCGCAGATAAAATAGATGAAGAAACGTTAGCAGGTATTGATGATTTAGACGAACCCAACCCAACACAACCAGGTGGTACACCACAATCGGCAGGTGCGTTATTAAAAACTTGTTTAAATAAATCATAAAAGTATGGATGGTAGAATAGAAAAATTACTAACACAAGAAAAATCTTTCGAAGATGTTAATTTAGACTCACAAAGTAGCGTATGGTTAAATAATACAACTAGACCTTTACCTTTAAATAAAATTAATAAGGTAATAAGTCAGTCATTACAATCAGATAAAGAAAGGCAAGAATCTAACAAGTACAGATTCTATGGTTCAGTTAAACCAGTTATAAGTAACGCACTATATAATGACAATATAAAAATTTTTATTGATAAAGATGATGATAATGTAACTTTTGGTCAAAGAACAACTGCGGTTGTACAATCACCTGATATAGTGGAAGAAGATGGTTGGTTTGGTTATTATGATAATGTTCCAGAACAAGCTCAAGAATTCTCACAAAGTGCTACCGATTTTAATGATAATAAAAGTAGTCTTTGTGAATTTATTCCCTTTGACCCTGGATATAACCGTTTAAGTTTTTTAGATTCAGAGGGAACACCTAATTATTTACTTAAAATAACATACCCAGCGTATACTAGGGATGATATCTCTTTGGTGACTAATGGTAATGATGAAGTAACAATAGCGGAGGGTATTCCGATAGTCAATATTGGTAGGGTATCTCTTAATGACAGGAATTATACTGCATTCAAATCACCAATTAATCATGGGTTAAGTGATGAGGATGAAGTTAAATTATATGGGTTTACTGATTTAACTAATGGTGAGTTGGCTCTAACTGAAAGAAGTTTTACTGTATTTAAGTTAGGGGATCAATTAAATGATGATAAAGACAACATTTTTGTTATTGACATTAACCCATTAGAAATAGAAATTAATTTGGGGTTGTGTACATTCAAAAGGGTGGTAAATGATGTTGAGTCATCATATTATCTAAGGGTTTTTTCCGCAATGACAACGGATGATAAAGACTATGAAATATTCCCTGCTGGTTTCGCAGAAAATATTTATAGTGATAAAGAAGCTGGTTTTAATTTTAATAAAGATATTGATATTGATCCAGATATTTATAGGGATAATTTAGGTAGACCACTATCAGAATTGTATTTAACAATCATAAAGATAGATAATGATAGTGACATAACTACAATACAAGATCAATATTGGGATGATGAAGGGGATGGAAACCCTTTTTGGGTGGACAGAACACCTGGTTTCTTAACCGCTAATCAGTCTAATCCTAATTTCCTACCATCAAACCAGAATAATATAAACTACAACCTTAGAGGTTTCGGGGACCCTAATGTTAATCAGACATACTTCAACCCAATTGACGAGACAGATTCAGAGTTTGTTGGTGATATTGTGGAATATAACACAGAAGAATTAAAGGAAAGGGTGTTAAGTGATATATACCATAGATTTAATACATATTTCAGAGAAGAACTTAGCGATAAAAAAGAGGGGTATGTTTATAAACCACATTATAGAATAAAGATAAAAGATTTTTCTTCTTATATTGAAGATGGTGACCCAGTAGATACTGTTGGTATTCCCGATTACGCAATTTTATCATATTCAGGAACAAATGGTGAACAAGTTTATAAATGGAGGGACTTGTTAGATATTGGTATTTTTGATGTAGGAAATGCTGGTGTTGATTATCCGTTTGATAGTGGCGCACATTACATATTTTTAGGTAATAGATTTTATTTAAGGAGACAAGATCCACCTTGTGATTTTGTATACACTAACTTAACATATACATTACCTGCTGATTCATCGGAGTTGGCGATAAAATTAAGTGACCCAAAATTCGTTCAAATAGTTAGTATGGTACCTGCTGTTGGTGCGGTGGTTAGTGTTGGTGATGAAGTAGAAGTATTTACTAATGATAGTGGTCCATTTGACTTAGACGTTACGGTTAGGATGGTTGAGTACTTTGGGGAATATGAATTAGGAAAAAGAGATGTCGCTGGTGGTTGTGCGGACATTAGCCTAATTGCAGTTAAAGATATAAGCAATGTTTGTTAAGAAATACGAAATAAGATACGATAAGACTACAAATAATACGTCTATTAATATCCCTATTAGGTTAGATTTTACACCTGTAGATAATTCGGAGTTAATAGAGGATAAGTTTGTTAAGGATGAGGTGGTTAAGTCAATAAATCCGATAACTGATTATAAAAAGGTTAGACTTAAACCTGCAATAATAAAAAATGGTAACTGGGAGGTAGTTGATGAATTTAAATTACAATTAACTATGTTTAACAATAATACACCACCAGTATATAGTCAAACACCATCTAACTATGGTGATATAGATTTTACTGACTCAGATGTATTTTGTCGAACAAATAGGTTAATGAATAGTTTTTTAACTTTATCATATTTTGACTCCACAAATACCCAAAACAATAAGTTATTAACAATTAGTACAATCTACACACAAATAGGTGATGATCAAAAAGAAGACACTGGACAGGTAAAAGAATCGGATAACGTACCTATAAGTTATAGAATAGGTGATCCACAATTAAAACCCGAAAGTATTCATCAGGGTTTTCATATGTATTGGTATCAAGATTTGATTGACGACGCGCCAAATCAAGAATATGAGATGTATATGACAGCGACTTACAGTAATGCAATGAGTGGTATTACATCTGCATTGTACACTAAAACAACATCAGATATAAACGACATTCAGTTGGCTGACATTAACGGATCGAATGGTGGTTTATTTTTAAAGTGCATCTTAAAAAATGATAATGGTGTTTATAAGTATACATTTGAGAAATTAACCATACAAAATGGTGTTGACTGGAATGTATCGACAGGTACCCCCACAATAACGTTTTATCAAATAGCCCCTAACGAACAACAATAATGGAAATAATTAGAAGAAAAATATTATTGGAGAATAGTATTGATAGGATGACAGGATCAACGTATGGTGTTTTAACTGCGACAACATTTAACATATCAATATTTCTTACACAAAAGTTTGATGATATGGGGTTATTTACTGACATGCCTTTTATACAAACATCACCATTATTAACTACACCACCTGCCGATTTCATAGGTATAGGTAGACCAACAGGTGTTACTATTGGTATGTATTATAATGGTGAGTCTACAGTGACTGGATCAACAGACGATGGAAACTTAATAGAGGTTCAGAGTTATATTATTAACCCTTTAAATAGTAAGCCATCATTTAGTAGTGGTATTAATATGGCGGATGATATAGAATTTACTTTCGATGGTGTAGATAGTATATCGAATAATGTAGTAAACTATACATTAGGCGCAAATCCTAATGATATTACAGATACTGGAATACATTATTCAACCTATTTGAACGAGTATGTTGATAACATTGATCCTGAAACGGGTGATAATGATCGTTATAAAAAGACAACGTTTAATTATAAAACTAATGGTAGGACAGAATTTAATACTAGTTTATCTGCCATTACAAAAGAAGAAGAATTTTTAGGTATAGTTTTTCCACAAGAAGTACAAAGTGATGTATTTATAGAAAGAGGTGGGGAAGATATATTTGAAAAACATATGGTATTGGCAGAAATAAAAACCGTAGACGACATAAGTGAATTTAGAAACGGTTACTTAATAAATAAAAATGTTTAATAATGGCAACAGGTAATTATGGTACAGTAAGATCAGCTGATGTTTCACCTAACGATGTGGAAATGTGGTATCACTATACCCCTAATAGGGATCAGGTTGGTGATGTTGATTTAATAAAATTAGACCCATCACAAAATCTAATTAAGGTTGACAATCCTGAAAATGTCGGTCAAATATTTGGTGGTTTATATACACTTAAACTACCAGCTTCTGATTTTGGTAATAAAGGAATTTATACTATCATCATTAGGCCAAAAGAAATTAAAACCACCATTATTGATTGTGGTGTATTATCATCTAAACCAGATGTTGTTGGTGTAATTTTAGATATAAATAATGTACCATCAGGTGATAGAGTCAGATTCAATAATGGTAACTTAGTTGGGTATAGAATGGAATATCTAACAACTAACCCAGCGTCAGAAGAAAAGAAAATTCAAAACTTCTACAGGGTAGTAACATCAAACAACTACGCTGAGGCGGTAAGTGAGAATTTGTCAAATACATCACAAAAAGCATTAAGATATAGATTTAATGATAATTCTAACTTAGTGTTTTGTACTATGACACCTTCATCCGCACCTTCAGTAAAACCTAACGCAATACCATTCATTGGTGAGCCGGGTCAAGAAGTTATAATAACAAATACGTTTTTTAACCCTATAATGTTAGAAGTAGAAATGGTAGAGCATGATAATGAAACTCTTGCTTATGCGTTGTATGGTCCTCAGACAAAATCTCTCGATGATGGTATTTACACAATATACAACTTTGGGGAACAGATTTATCGTCAATACAACTTATATGAAGTTAAGGATAAATTCTCTGGTAAACCACTGTATGAAGTGCGAGAAGAGCGAGAGCAGATTGATGAGACAAAGGATTTTGATAACATTACTGATTTCTAAATTTTATAATGGCTAATAATAACAGAGTAAAAGTATCTGGGTATGCGCAAAGAGTCTTTTTTAATGATAACATTGAATATAGAGATTTTAGTGAAAATTTAGTAGGTAACCAGTTTACATCAGAAGGTGGTGTAACGTTATTTACTATGGGTAACTTTACGGTTACTACAAACCTTGACCCAAAACCCGATAGGGTATTTAAAACGGGTACTTTTTCAGATTATTTCTGTTTAGATGACATATCATCAGACGATACAACTTATTTAACAATTGAAGGTAATCTAAAAACTCAGTTAAATTTAGATATTACAAACCCACTACATTATGTGTGGTATGGCAACTTCAAAGAGTTTGCAAGGGTATCATTAGGTGATATTTCTAATAAATGGCCTGGAGCGATATATGTTGACAATAAAGTTGGATCTATTAGTGGGGATAACATTACTAATTATTCTTATGATCCAATTTCCGACACATCAACGATAACCATACCGACAAAATATTTTATTAACCCATTTAGTATTAAATACACTAAGGACGCATCATTAGTTAATGATTCAGAAGAATTGTCTACACTAAGAAATATGACGGTTAATTATCTTTCTTATATTATAGATGTTAATGGGGTTGAATTTAAGTTAAAAGAATTTACTGGGTCAACAACAACAACAAATGATATTATTAATGTTGTGGTTGATAAAGAAGTATTCCCAACGTTAACTGGTAATAGTGGATCCATACCATATTTTATTAAACCAAACGAGCAAGAGAGAGAGGGATTTTTCAGTGGGTTAAATGAATTCCAAAGGAACATTTTAAATAGGTTAACAAACCCAATATATACTATAGAATTATCTTACCCACAAGAAGGTAGTGGTGGTATTATTGTTTATACAAATACAAAACTAACTTTCCCATTAATGGATGATGGTTATAACCTTAATTTCTTTGACGGCATATATAATAGTTATGCAGAACAATTGGTTAATATAACTGAGGGGTATGACGACACACAAACTAACTTAATGGTTAGGAAGTATACTGCGGAAATTATTAATAGTTTTGATACTGCACCTAGATGTGATGGTGATGACTTAATAAATGATGGTGCTAAGGCAACAAGTTTATTAAATATTTATGGTAGAGAATTTGATGAGGTTAAGAAATACATAAATGGTATAAAATACGCTCACGTTGTTACTTACGATAAAAAAGATAATGTTCCTGATACCTTAGTTAAAGATTTAGCTTGGATGTTGGGTTTTGATGGTGTTGATTTCCTTTCAGATATAGATTTAAATAAAAGTTTATTACCGAGTAATGGTAAGGGGGAATTTAGTGGTACATCAAGAAACTTAACACTACAAGAATTAGATATTGAATTATATAGAAGAATTATACTTAACATCGCTTGGTTGTGGAAATCAAAAGGAGCTAGAAAGGCAATAGAATTTTTATTTAGATTTATTGGTGCACCAGAATCTATAGTGGTGTTTGATGAACACGTATATGTGGCAGATAAACCATTAGATGTGGAACAAGTAAAAAGGATGTTATACCTTTACACTGGTGATGTAGACATAACTAATTTACCCTTTGATGAAAATGGGTATCCATTACCGCCACAAAACGGTGATCAAAGAATTTTATCATTCATTGACGCATCTGGTAATACAATATTTAGTGATCCACAGGAGATATACTTCCAAAAAGGCGGGGGTTGGTACAGAGAAACTGGTGGGGATAATTCTAGTTTAGATTTAAATAGTGGTAACAACCCACATGTTGGACCATACGATGCTGGTAGAGAATACGTAAATTACTTCACATCAGATTGCTTCATTCCAGGATACTCACCAACGAATACAGTATTTAGTGCTCATACTAGATTATATGAAAATTTATTTATAAACTATAATTACGGATTTATAAATGGTATGCCGACAACATTCGATTTATACGCTTCACCATTAACAACAACCAATCAGTTGTTAAGTGAATGTATAAATTTAACAGCAACAATTGATAATAGTTGCCCACCATTATCTGGTGGTACGGTTGAAAACGCACCTAGTACAATTTTAGAGGAGTTATGTATTAATGCTAAGAAAGAATATGATGAATGGGTATTAAAAATACAAGAAGAGCCTTATTTACAATATAGTCCTGAATGGGAGATAATTAAACGAAACAATGAGATTGCGAGTATAAATTATTTTGGTAGTGTAAATGCTGGTAGTGTTTGTAATGATAATTCTTGTATAGAGTTATGTGTTGGGGTTAATAATAAGACAGATACTAATCCATGTGATGAATGGGTTTTGGTTGATGACGCTGATTCAGCACCATTTATATATTTCACAGATAGTGATGATAATAAAGTTTTATTTGACGACTTTCCAGTGTGTTGTGTTGCGAATGGGGGTGTTTATAAAGACTTCACATTTCAAAACGGTAAAGAAGCTTGTTATTGTGCTAGATCCGCACCTTGTAATGGTTTAGTACCATCAGCTACCGGAACAGACGGTATTGTTGTTTGGGAACAAACGGATGGTAATACCAATGTACCATCAGTTAATATTGCAGAATCAAATAGTGAAAATATTTATTTTTCGATTTCAGAGGTGTCTTTAAATTGTTACTATCAAATAACACCCATTGGTGAAAGTAATGGATTAACACCAGAAATATTGTTCCAAACAGATAGTGGAAGTCTTAGTGGTTATTTAAATTTAGGGTATGTTACCGAAACATGTTTTAAAGGTAGTATTGAGGGTTTAACTATTTTAGATGAAAATGGGTGGAATGTATTACAATCCCCACCAGTTGTTACAAACGTATCAGCGGAGTGTTGTGTGTGGTATGGTTATTTGTTTTCTATTAATGAGGATGGTAATGTGGTATGTAACGACAATTCATTACAACAGGGTAATAATAGCACTGAAACAAATACAGCGGTATCACTTGAATCATTAGATGTTATTAATAAAGAATATGAAACTTCATTGGCAAAATTTGGCCCGGATAGTAAAACCACAATAGAAATAAAAAGTGTACTTGATGCTAGACAATCATTATACCAATCGTATGAGTCAGATATTAGTAACCAACAAAAACAGACTACTTATAATGCAGAAAAAAGAGTTAGTGAGTATGAAATTGGTGGTAACCTTAATATGGATACTTCCATATATAATACATTAGGTGGTCAATACAATAGATTAAATAATGGTGTGTATTTAAAATTCACCACTATTGATATTACATCAGCAAATTTTGACTCCGCGTTTGAAAACCCTGAATTAAATGATTGTACTGTATGGCAACCAAAGGTTGATCAACTAACTGGTTTTGTATCATTTGAAGTTACCGATGTAGATGGTGAAGTTTTTAACCTACCAGAAGATAGGGAGTTATATAAAAATTGTTGTAGTGCGAAAGGATATACGTTTGGTTGTTTTAAACAAAGTGGGGTTGATGGTAGTTTAATACCAGTTGTTTGTGATGAAGGAAGTGTTGGTCCGGGATCAGAAAATATACCATCCAATATCCGAGATATAAATAGATCCAATGGTGATACCCAATTCGCAACCAATGGAGTTTCACCCAATAGCTCGGTAAATACAATTAAAAAATGTGTTGATCCTGATTTTATCACCTGTACTGATGTATCGGATGTTAAAATGGTATTCGCAGCAAATGAGTGGAATGGGTTTTATTTACCAAAAGAGGTAGATGGTAAATGTGAAATTGACATTCAGGCAGATATAATGATTAAGTATGATGCAGAAAGTTTATTAGGTTGTGCTTCTAATAATACATGTGGGTTCCATTATCCCCAATACGATAATAGTTTATATGATGTTAATTGTATGAACTGGGTAACCTTTACAGAATATGATAATGTATTAGATGATTTAAGAAATAACAAACAAATAGTCGATTTAAATAGTGTAATTGAGTGGTCGGAAGTTAACCCAAATTATGTTGGGTTAGGTGATATTAATACTTCACAATACATACCTTATTTTGATGATATTAATATTGATGTGTGGCAAACACCGGGGTTACAATCTGAACCAAATAGTGGGTGTTGTCAAGCTTTGGGTGGTGAATTAGTCTCTACTAGTGAATGGGGTAATATACATACAACAAATGTAAACGAAATTAATACTCAGTTTAATGGGTTAATTGAGAGTAATGGCACAACAACAGAAAACAATTATGATTCTTATATTAGTGATTTATTAACTTTAACGAACACATATGGGAGTGTGGTAAGTGGTATCACCTGCATTGATCTCACTACTTTTAATTATGACGGTGAAAAATGTATTGATTTTACACAATTAATCACAACAGAAAATGTGTGCTATTTAACTATACCAGCAGAATGTGGTATTTACTCTAAAATAATTGAGGGGTATTGGGTAATGATTAATCAACTACAACTTGCAAAAGAAGAAATTGAGGATTGTATCGATCAGAGAGAAACACTTGAAAGTAATCTTACCGAATTAATTGCCGAAAAAAGAGAATTGTTAGTTACTTTATCAACCCTTAAAAAAGAGTGTAAAAGAACAATAGAAGGTTATGAAAATAATTTATCGGAATGTAATAAAACTATTGAAAGTATAAACAATACTATAAAATCTTATAGCACTTTAATATTAGATTTACAAAACTCAATTAGCGTATCACAGAATTATATTGATAACCCCCCAAAAAGTGGTCATGACCCGGCTCAATTAGCTGCTAACCAACAAAATATTATAAATAGTAATTCTCAAATACAGGTGATTACGTCACAAATAAACCAACAACTTATTCTTTTAGGTGAACAACAAACTATTTGTGATGAAATTTCAACACAATTAGAAAATACTAAAGAAGAGTGTGCTATTACAACTTCTGAAATTAAAGAATCAATAAAACTTATTAACATAAATATTAGAAACCTTACAACAGAGATAACATCATTAAGTTGTTGTAATGTGCGGGTGTTAGATGATTTAGAAAACCTTTTAATGTTAGCTGGTAGTGGTAGAGAAATAGCTCTTATTGATGCCAAGAATTGTTATGATAACCTTAATACCGAAAGGGAGCAAAATTACCAACAATATTTAGCTGATCAAATTGAGCAGGTATTAAATTATGTGGATGATCTAGAGGTTTGTTTAACATTAGAGGTGGATAACAATATTGGAACAACCACTGTTGATTTAAATCAAAGGTACACAACAATAGATAGTCTAACAACAACGGTTTGGGAATTTGATCCTTATGAGGATTATACTGGTATTATATTCGAAGGTGACACAACTAAGGTTAATGCTATAGAACAGGCTATGTTTGTTAAAATGAGGGAAAGGTATGGTGATGAGTCAGTTACTCAGAATACATTTGTTGCTAATTGGAAACATACATCATTACCGATATCAGATGTGCAACTAATGCAACTAAAAACACTTTACCCAGATAGACCATTCTTTATCGGTGTAGCAATCAAAAACTTTGAATGTGATGTTTGTGTATTGATTGATAATATACAAATCAATATCGAAACAGATGAGATAGAAAGAAAATTCTCTATGGAGAGTTGTCCATCATTTGATTTAAGTTGTGTTATAGATGATAAGAAATCTTGGGTATTTAGTGATGGTGGTGTAACTGAGGTAGTAGATGTACCAGGAATTAATAGCTGTAACCTACCAGCACAATTAGACAATACAACAAAGATTATAAAATTCGAAAAACCACAAGAAAGGTTATGGTTAGATTTAGAATATAGAAATGCAGATTATGAAGTTAATCATGAACACTTAGTATTAAATTCTAAGTCAGCAACATTTAGAATAGATGCAGCTAAGGCGATAGAATGTGATGTTTATAATTTCTGGCAACAAATTGATTGTTCATCATCAGCTTGTACTGGAACAACATCAGCGGTTACAAAGTCAGATTGCTTAATTACTGGATACACGACAGTGTGTGTATGTGAGGTTTTTAGTGGCGGTAGTGAGTGTATAACTTGTTCAGATGGTTATACCTTAGAAGGTGATAATGTAACATGTACAAAAATTGAAGAAGAACTAGCAATTGCTAATGGTACAATTTTAAATGTCGGTGGGTCAAATACACTAGTGTCATATGGTTATAGGGGTGGAAGATTTTACTCTAATGTTGATAGTAATAAATTACCAATAACATTAGATAGTAATAATAAATTTAATGACAACACCCCAACCGAAATAATACCATTAAATATAATTGAAAATACTCTTTGGGGGCAGAATGACAACACAAAAAATGGTAGGTTAAATGATGTAGGTGTATGGACAACATTAAGTGTTAGTAACGGAGATAGGTTACCAGTGGGTGAATGGATAGGTTTTAGTTTTTGTGTTGACACCATCAGTGGTGGGTCATACACTATTGGTATGGCTGCCGATAATAGAATACGTCTTAAAGTTAATGGGTCGACATATATGGAAATGAATCAGGGGTCAACATTCAATTTTAATTATTGGCACATTTTTAATATAGAATTATCTGGTGGTCGTAATATTTTTGAAATGGAGGCAAAAAATGATGGGAGTAAAGCAAGATTTGGTGCTGAGATTTATGATGCAGATATACCAACATTAACTGGTATCACCACCGAATCAGCTTTAAGTGCTGTTACGATATTCTCAACAGAAACAATAAGAAATAATGGTGGTGTCTTTGATTTAGGTGAAAATAGTGGTTTTAGTTGCCCATCTGGATTTGCGTTACAAACGTGTGGGGATGAATTTACTTGTGTCTCTATTAGTAAAGAAGCTGCGATAATAAGTTGTACTGGATGCTCAACAGAACAAAAATATATAGAAGTAAATCCATTAGACTTTTTAGATTTTAAACCATCAGAGATTAATGTTAAAGAAAATATGGACGCGATGGTAGTGTCTAATCTAATCGATGTTAAGAGTAGACAAGTGTTAGGTGGCTATCCGTTGTTGGCTGGTTTTTATGAATTATATCTACAAGCAAGTAATTGTGGTAAAGAATTAAGTGGGCATTTAGATTATAATAATTTATTTGAGTTTACTGATTTAATTGGTGATTATTGGTTAGATTTATTAGAACAAGTAATACCAGCTACCACTATTATGGATGGTTGTGATAATTCTGGTAAAGTATATAGAAACCACATATTTGATCAACCTAAACACTCATATAAGAGATACGCATTAAATTACTTTTATGAAAATACTGATGGATTAATCAATGGTACTGAATGTACATTAGAAGGTGTTACTACAGAATCTATAGGTGAAGAAAGGTTATGTGTTGAATTAACGGAAACGGTGATAATTGGTGAATCGGGTAATGGTCAATCTGAGGTATATGACGGACCAACTATAAAGGCACAAGAGGTTATTAACTCTTATGACCCTATAACTCAATTTAACAAAGTATTTATCACTCAGATATATGATACAAATGAGTATGAAGGTGATGTAACAATTGTAGGGGATCCTGAGTGGGATAAATACGATGAATTAATATATGATTGTTCATAACATATAATAAAATAATATTATATAATAAATATTTATAATAAAAAGATATGGCATCAGCGTCAGGTAATATAAAAATATTAGAAACTAGTATAAATGTGATTACAGAGTATGAATCACAATCTGATTTCGCACCCACTATATATTCACAATATAATAGGGGCGAGTTTATACAGGTTTTTAATGGTACTTGGTTTATGACTGATTTATCAAAAACACCTGTTATCTTACCTAAACCATTACCTTTATTTAGTGGGTTAAGGATTTTTGATACAATAAAGGATGAACCCGTTATAACATACGTAATGACAGGAAACACAGGTAGTGTGTTAAGTGGGTATACAGTAGACGCAAATCACACATTAAGGTATATAGATGGTGGTGATGATTACTATCAAACAGGTGTAAGGAATGAAAGTAATAATTTTGGGTGGTTACCTAGAAGTAATACAGAATTATTTACTACAATAACTAGAAGTGATATTGATGGTTTTGATTATCCTGAATTTTCTGTTAGGGGTGCTAGAAAAATACCATTAACTGGTGAAACAATATGTGGACCAGAATCTGAGTCATCTAATAGAAGTAATTATAATTGGTTTTTTGGAATTAATGCGGGGATAAACTTCAACCCTATCGAAAGTGGAGCAACACCAACATCGATTAGTGGTAGTGTTGTATCAACTGAAGGTTCATCTGTAATATCAAATACAGAAGGTGACCTATTATTTTATAGTGATGGTGAAACAATTTATACTAGCGCAAATACAATAATGACAAATGGTACTGGATTAAATGGTAATACAGGGTCAACACAATCATCACTTATTGTACCAAGACCAACCACAAATCAATATTACGTTTTTACCACAAATTATGATGGCGCCAACAACGGATTTAGTTATTCAGTTGTTGACATGTCTTTACAGGGTGGTAACGGACAGGTACAAACAAAAAATATTGATTTATTATCTAGCGGACTTACAGAAAAAGTAGCTGGTGCCAAACATAGTAATGGTATTGATTATTGGGCTATCACACATAAAACTGGTGATAGTATATTTTATAGTTATAAAATAACATCGGGTGGAATATCACCACCTGTGGTAACTAATATTGGTAGTGTAAATAATACTCCAAGAGGGTATTTAAAAGTTTCACACGATGCAAGTAAAATAGTCAATGCAATATATGATGAAGATATTATAGATATAATGGATTTCACCTCATCTGCGGGTACATTAAGTAATTTAATAACAATTACTGGATTTACATTTGATAACGGACCTTATGGTGTAGAATTTTCTTCGGACTCTTCTAAATTATATATTTCAGATGGGGCTCAAGGTAAAATTTATCAATTCGATTTATCTTATTCATCGTCAACCGATATGGTAGATTACTCTATTATAGTTGCTGATATCACAGGTAACACTAACGGATCATTACAAATGGGTCCAGATGAAAAAATATATGTTAGTAATTTTGATAATGATACATTACATGTAATTCACTACCCTAATGGGTTAGGTGTTAATTGTAATTTCGATGAGGATAGTGTAAAACTTCTAAGTGGTACGACATCCCAATGGGGGTTACCTAACCAAATAAACAATACAATTTTATCTTGTGACAGGTACGCGTATATAAGAGAAACGGGTTCTGATAATTTTAATTTTGAATATACTATTAATGATGTTACTGGGGTTATAGGGGATAAAGAATTAAATTTTTATAGTGAAATATATAAATACAACAGCGCAAACAGCGGGTTCACAACAAACGCTGTTTATAGTTCTCAAACAATACCATATAGTTCGTTTACAACCGCCAACACAACAACAATTAACGTAAATGGTATTGGTGAAGGTGAGTTTATTATAAAAGGTTATTACGAATACCCAATAAACACATTTGTTGGTAAACAATTAGGTTATAGATATAATACAATTGATACTCGTAAAAAAGGTGATTTATATGGGTTATATAACCCCATTACTGATTGGTATTTTTTAAATATGTATAGGGCAGACGTTCCTACACTAACCAGTAAAATTAATGCTAATACAGAACCTATTGGTACTTTAAATGTTAATAGTTTTTATACCACATCAGGTATAACTGGTTATACGTTAAGTGTAAGTAATGGAGATCAAATAATTAGTTATAATGGATCAGTATTATCAAAGGATATTGATTATACTATTACAATAAGGCAGTTAGTGTTTAATTTTGAAGTATTAGATAACCAATTAGTTACTATAGTTTATGTAGATGGCGGCGGTGGTAGTAGCGCTTATATTGATAAATTATTGGTGAGTACAATAAATAGTGGGACAACTAACAGTGAAAAACTAACAGATAAAATTTATTATAACACTGATTTTAATAAATACGAGTTTTATACTGACACACCTACCAGTGGTGATATCGCACTCACAGTGAATGGTGCTATATTGGTAAATAATGTTGAGTATTATAAATCTATAACTAATAAAAAACGATCAATATTAGATGTACCAATTAAAATTGGTGACACTATTCAAGCCTTCTATGTTCCTGAAGCTTCGGTAATTGGTCCAATTACAACTATTTCACCCATTATAGGTTGGACAATCAGTAATGCCCCTGTATGTGGGCAAACAGGTACTTTTATTGTGGAATTTGTAGGTGGAGATGATACGTCATTTAATAATATATTATATAGCGGCACTACCGACTATGTTGTAGGTCAAAGATCTTATAATGCTGGTGTAACATTAAGTGGTGGAACGTTTGGTGATAAATTCATTTATAGGGTAAAAAACGAGAAGAGATATACCACATTAAATGGGGACATCATAAAATCGGAGAGAATTAGTGAGACTACACCGATAGAAATAACTACGAATGCATTAAATTCGTATTGATAATATTTACATTGAGTATATTTATAATAAAATAATAGACATTAGATAATGAGTTACATAAATAAACACAGAACAGCATTAGTAAGGACAAAACTTACCGATATAGGTAGGGAGTTACTTGCCAAAGGTCAATTAACGTTTAACTCTTGGGTAGCGGGTGATTCAGAAGTGGATTATAGTTATGTTAAGGGTTGGAAAGATTTCGTACCTAGTAGTAGTGCGACAACAGGACAATTCTTTTTTAATATTAATACTGGTGGAACAGAGGTTAATTACTCTGCGGTATTAAGACCTAAAGATAAACAATATTACCCAAAATCATTTTTATTGGGTACTGAAGGGAGCTTTATACAACAATTTGGTGGTGAAAGTAATGTTAAATTAGTAAAAGGTATTATTAGTAATAAAGCTGATGACAGAGGATTTTTCTCAGGGTCAACCGCATCATTAGGTTTGACAGCACAAACAACAACACAATTTATTAAAGAGAGTGGGTCTATTGATTTATCTGCGTTTAGTGGTGAAACCGATACCACAACCTTTACAAAAGGGGTGTTAAGATTATCTACACCTTTAACAGCGTCTAGTGTTAATGATATAATGGTTTTAAATTTAAGTAATTCTACATTAGGTAACCTTACGGGAACAACAACGGAGACAACACCTTCAATGTCACAATACTATATGATTACTAATTTAGAAGATAGTGGGTCAACAGTTAATGTGGATAGAGCATTACCTAACTTTACCGCTGATAGTGGAACGATTATTAGTTATTATGTAATCCCTGGTGGTAATGACCCAGCAGATGATTATTATGGGGAAAGCTCATTAACATCATATTGGCACACAGGTACTTTATCGTTTGATAGTAGTTGTGACATATGTGTGGATAATATTCCTGTTTGGAATATGAACAATCCTTGGTGTGAGAATATGGCGGGTCAGTTTAAAGACACAACAGATTATTATCATGATCACCAATTGTTTGGGTCAGAAGAATTCGTAGGAACGAAATTACTTTTAAATTACAAAAATACACCAGAAGTAACACAAGCACTTAAAGAATCTGCGTCTAGTTACATTGACCCATTCCAAAAAGGTATATCGATAATACATTACACTAATAGTTGTATCTCTAATTTCTATGGTGAATTTTTCCACATTGATGGGGAATCAGGAAAACTATTAAATTTAGATATTCCAGTAATGTGGCATAGAAAAAATGATGTTGGAACAGCTAGTGGGACAACAATGGGTATGAGATTTTTATCTGACACAACGGAAAAGACTTTAGAAAATACAAATATAGTATATTACGATTTAATTGAATATAGTGGAATGTCGGTTACACCTAGTACCCCATTGGCTGTTGGTAAAGTATTCCCTAACGAAAAGATTGTTGTTGTTGATAATGAAGAACTATTAGCTGCGATGTCATATAAGTCAAACAGAAATTGGACTTTACCAGATTTAAAGTCAGAATTAACATCACCAGTAAATGGAGAGTGTACTGGTACATTAAAAGCTGGTGAAAGAATATACCTTACATACTATATGTCAGCTAATTCAGGGGTAACAAATACATTACCTTGTCAGAGGTACAGTGTTTTAGATAATCAAACCGCATCAGATAAAGATGTTCAGTTTAGGTTAGCTAATGTGGATCAACTACCATATATGAGAAAGGTAGAATCTGTTGGTTATGATGGAAAAGGATTCTACGCTAATGAATTTAAAGTATTGGCGCAAGTTGTTGATCCTAAACTTACTGATAGACCAGACCCTAAATTATGGAGAGAGATAGACTTCACGTCAACAAATATCACAACAAATAGTGGGGAAACAATTGATCCATTATTGTTACAAAATCAAAACTCAACAATAACTGGGTTTATATTGGAAGGATCAACCTACACTGGGGCAACCACATTTAACTTAGGTAGTTTTATAGATTTACCACAAGGAACATTTTACAATAAAATGAACTTTGGTGATGAAAGATTATTCTTTGGTAACCTTAGAACTTACATTGGTGCTACTGTTTATAAAACATTATTTAGTGTTAATATAGATGGAGCGGAGTTTGGAAGTAGTAGTAACCCAACATATACAACAGGTGGGGATAGATTCGTAAGTGAGGTTGGTATATTAGATAATAATCAAAATGTAGTAATGATTGCTAAATTGTCAAGACCAATTAAAATTGCCAATAGTAGTACAGCCACAATTGAAATAACTATGGACTTTTAAACATATAAGAAATGGGATTTAACAATACAGCAACAACAATAACAGTAACAGCTAGACTAACATCGATAGGTAGGGAAAGACTATTAAAAGAGTCTTCATCTATATTGTCACATTTTATCATTGGTGATAGTGATGCAAATTACCATACTAGTGGTGTGTTATCAACAGGTGAAATACCATCAACCAGTGGTAATAGAGATGAAACGGGTTTAACAAATATCAATATTTCTACAGGTATTCAAATTAAGAGTAAGTTATATAAGAGTAACACTAACGCCTATTTAAAAGGTGTTGAGAAAAATTCATATCAAGTTAGAAGTGAAACGGTTTCGTTAGGTGAAACAACTGCAACAACATCTAATTTATTATTTACGGTTTTGGATAGAACAAATAATTCAGATAATAATACTAATTATTTTAGAAGTTTATCATTACCAATAACAGATACACAACAAAAGTTTTTTAATAATGTCGCTAAAGATGGTGGTTGGTTAGATACTGCATTTAGTGGGTTTAATACTGATAATGTATTAATTGGTGTTATTAATAATGATATATATGGTGAATCAATTGACGGTAAGTCAATTAAAGTAACTTTACCAGTTTATACGGGCGTAACGACAGGTGGAACACAAACAGGTTTAACAACATATGAGATATATAGTTCGTATGTTAATACCTCACAATACAATAGACAACAACAAGATAATAGATATAGTGATGGGTTTATTAACACCACTAACCTATTAGGGTCGAACATTTCATTTTTAATGTCAGACAACACACAGAAACCTAATAATAATGTATTAAAAAGTTGGGGAACTGGATTTGACACATTTAAAGCATACGCTGTTAATGATAAATCACTTATAAATTTCCAAAGCAACGAAACCACTGGATTAGTTGCAGATAAGATTATAGGTATTGCTTATTTAGCTGAAGGGATTATCGCCTTTACTGACCCAACAATAGTTAGTGGTATTGCAACTAGTTTATATGATGCAACTGGTGCAACGATTGATACGATAACAACAAGTGTAGCTAACCCAAGTGGGTTTTGGTATTTTACTGGTGATACATATCAAGCGGAAATAGATAGTATAAAAAATAACTTCGTTCAAAATTTAGTTTGTATTGCTGGTAGGGATGAATTTTACAGATCTCAAAATGCAACATATGCGGATAAGGATAGTGTTAGGATAAGTGAAATTGGTATAACAGATATTACTGGTGAAATATTGGCTGTCGGTAAAACGGACAGACATGTGTTAAAAGCAAAAAATGACTTTGTGATATTTGATGTTCAATTAGTGGTTTAAGAAACCAAATAAAGTTTTAAAAATAGAAAAATTTATGGGAAGAGTTTTAGGTTTAGATGTGTCAACAAAGACAATCGGTATTGCGCTTTTTGAGGAAGATGGTAGATTATTGGAGTTAACACACGTTACACCAAAGATTAAACCAAAACCAGATACACCTTTAGAGTTATTAATGAGGAAAGCTCAATCTTTTGAGGAAGAATTTCTACAAAAATATTCAGACTTTGATATTGACAAAGTTTTTATTGAAGAACCATTACTTGGGTCAAATAATGTAAATACAGTTGGTGTACTTTTAAGGTTTAATGGTATGATATGTAGATCGGTTTACGATGTGTTAAATGTTGTACCTACATTTATATCGTCATATGACGCTAGGAAATATGCATTTCCAGAATTAATGGTTAAGAGAACACATAAAAGAGATGGTGAACCTTTAACTGAGGGTGCGATTGATAGAAACAAAGAAGTATTATTTGGTGGACTTCCTTTCGACATTGATAAAAAGATGGTTATATGGGAGAAGGTTAGTGACATTGAACCTCAGATTGTGTGGTTGTATGATAAGAATATGAAGTTAAAAAAAGAGAACTTTGATATGACAGATAGTTATGCGGTTGTTTTAGGTGGTATGCATAAAGAAGGTTTGTGGGTTCCTGCAACAACAGAGTAAGATACTTTTTTTCTTGAAGAATTATCACTATATTTGGATATATGTCTGAGTTGGTGGTAGAAATATTAGAAGATTTTCTTGGTGAACATAAGAAACATTATGAAGATAGGGGTCAAATTTCATTTGATTGCCCTGAATGTTCTATGGAAAAAAACATGATGTCTGGTGATGGAAAAGGTAACCTTGAAGTTAACTATGGATTAAGTGTTTACAAATGTTGGTCGTGTGGTGAAGTAAATGGAACGCATGGAACAATCAGAAAACTTATTAGAAATTATGGGAATAAAGGACACCTTAAACGGTATAACCTTGTCAACCCATATGTTGCAAAGGATAGAGAAGATAACGAGGCTGTCATAGGGGGGTTACCGAAGGAGTTTAAACCACTATCTACTGACAATGGTAGTTATGATTATGAGAAGGCAATAGGTTACCTTAAAAAGAGGAATATTGGTTTAGACTTAATCAATAAGTTTAATCTTGGGTATTGTACAGATGGTGATTATGCAGGTAGAATCATTGTCCCAAGTTATGACAAAAATGGGGACATAAATTATTATTTAGGTAGAAGTTATGGTTGGAGTAAAATGAAATACAAAAACCCAGAGGTATCTAAGATGGACATTATATTCAACGAAGAAAAAATTAATTGGGATAGTAATGTTTATATAGTGGAGGGTGTATTTGATCACATTCCAATACCTAATAGTATTCCATTGTTAGGAAAAGTTTTAAATGATCACATATTAGAAGAATTATTAACCAAGCTAACCGCAAAGGTTGTAATTGTTTTAGATTCAGATGCTTATAGAGATTCGGTTAAATTATATAAACGACTGAATAGTAGTAAGTTACACAATAGAGTTATGGTTGTTAAGATGCCTGATGGGTATGATATTTCCGATGTTTATCAGAAGATTGGTAAGAAAGGTGTGGTAAAAATACTACAATCAGCAAAAAAAATTAAAGAAAGTTTGTTATAATCCAAAAACATTACTTACCTTTGTCATATGAAAAAATATAACTTGTTTCTCGATGATGTCAGAATACCCTATGATGTATTCAAATTAACTATTTTGCCGATTTATGAAAATAATTCTGATTGGGTTATTGTTAGAAGCTATAATGAGTTTGTTGATACCTTAATAGAGAGAGGTATACCTGATGTGATTTCTTTTGACCATGATCTTTCATACGACCATTATCTTGAAATTAATCAGACTAATGAGATTTTATATGAGAATTTAGAGGAAAAGACTGGTTATGACGCAGCAAAGTGGTTGGTTGACTATTGTGTGGAAAATGATAAAGATATCCCAATGTATTACGTTCATTCAGCTAACCCTGTGGGTGCTGAGAATATTAAGAATTATTTAGAAAACGCAAAAAAACATTTATTATGAAAAATTATATTGTTATAGAAAGAAATGAAGATTATAAATCTTGTTTAGTTTTAAATGAAGATACCACATCATTTGGTGATGTTTGGTGGAGTATGATTCCTTATACAATAGATAAAAAAGAATTAGAAAGGGTTAAACCTAAAGTTTTTAATAGTAAGCCAGATGCAATGAAATATAAAAAGGTTTTACAATCCCAATCCAACGAAGATTGGAGGGAAAATGGTCATATCCACAAAATGTGGGGGAAACAAAAACAGAAGTGGGTGGTAGAAAATTATGAAGGTAATCTTATTTCTTAGGTGTATAAACCAAAATGTCACTAATCGCAGGAATTTAACGAATATTTTCCACTAATCGCAGGAATTCCACAAAAAAGGGTGAATATTTTCCATTAAGCGCAGGAATTCAACAAATATTTTCCACTAAGCGTTTTTAATGAAGGCTCTTATTTTTACCTTATCCCAGTTAATGAAATCCTCACCATTGTCACCCAATAATAATGCTGACATTGTGCGATGCCACCCTTCTATTAACTCATATTTACCATTCTTATCTCTTACAATAATAACTGGTTCATTCATTCCTTTACCTTTAGCCAAACTTTTTTGAACTCTCATTCTCTTTTCATCATAAGGGACATCATAAGAATCTACTTCACCAAACTCCCTTTCAAAGAAAGCGTTTAATGTAGTATCACTAAAGTCATCAGGATTAACATTTAATAATTCTAATTTCCAAGGCCCATTTAAGAACTCATGCCAATAACTACCCATTGCCGGAATTGGATCCCCATCATATTGATCAATAACCATTGATAGGTTTTTAGGTGATTTAATAAATTGTGCTCTGAAGAAATCTTGTAAGACATAATCAGGTGTATTTGGGAATTGTTTTTTTAATCTACTGAATACTTTTTTATGTGGGTTAACCTCTTTATAAATTGGGATATCTTCTTTTAAACCTATTTTATATTCATCATTGGATGGATCTGCATCATTTACACCATAATATTCTAAATCATTTTCATTCAAATCTAACTCTTCTTTATGTTTATCGAGAAATATAATAACCCAACTTTTATATAAGAATTCCAATTGTTCGTCATCAAAACCTAATTCATTCCCAAGAAATCTTTCTACATCCCAATCACTAACATCATATCGACTACCACCTTCACCAATACCTTCGATATCCCATCCTCTTCCGATTGAAGGTTTGAAATATTTGGGTATATAAATTCTATACTTCTTATCTAAAATTTTCATTACAGTTTTAAAAACATTACCATTCTTATCATAAATGATGTCAGAACGATCAACTTCTTCCTTTAATATTTTCCTAATTAATTTTTTCATCAAACTTCTGTGATATCTAACTCCTCATCAAAGTAATCTTGGATGTCCATATCATATCGATCCCAGTCATACCCAGCATCCCATTCAGCGTACATCATTTCGGATGGTAAATAACCTTCTACATTTCTAACGATATCGGTTACGTAAGCACGTATACCATATGTTTTTGATAACTCCCATTTCTTTATTTGTGGTTCTTTAACTCCGATTTCTTTTAAAAGATCCCAATCCCCATCAGTCATGTAATTCAAAACAAATGATGCAACAATGAAATCAATATCTTCTTGACCCACAATACCAAGTGATACTTTCACAACTTTAATTATTTGCTCATAAACACCAACATCTGTTTCAACCTCATCAATATCATGCCCTTCACCTTGCATCCATTTATCTAATATTTTGAAAGTAACAATTAGAAACTTATCTGTAAGTTTTTTATTTCTTTCCTCTTTTAAAAGATTTAATTCTTTTTTTATAGTTTCATTTATCTCTTCGAACGTGGTGTCAAAATGATCACCTCTATTAACACTATTTTCTATTTCCCCTTCGATAAAACTTTCCACAAATTCACCACTATCCTCACTAGCAATAGCAAATTCAAATGCCTCATCTTCATCAACACCCCAAACCACATAACTGTTAGTTTGATAAGAGCTGTAATCATAAACAAAACCAAGATCATATTTTTTTAGAGGGGTTCTTATAACATCATCTCTCATATGAAACCCACCAGTGGTGTAATTATCTTTATAAAGAGTAATTATTTTTATCATCTCTTTATTGGATAACCCAAAATTGGATTTTATTTTCCTAAATAGTGGTTTATAGTTTGTGAAAGAAAAATCAAAAAGATCACCTTTATGTTCTTTATAAATCCACTGTAAAACTAACAACTCAAATCTAGTATATCCGTTACTGATTTCTTCTTTTAATATTTTTTTTATTGTTTTTTTCATTGTTGTTTAATATAAATAATATATCTTTGTAATAAATATCACAATATATGGATACAATACTAGAATTATCAAAATTTAACAACATAGTTTATCACGATGAACCCCATAAGTATTATATGGATGAAAACCCAACAATATCTTGTACGGGGTTTATTCACAAATTTGAAGAGGGTTTCGAATCCAATATACATAAGGAAGATAGGTGGGCACGTAAACAAGGTCACGTATTTGTACCAAAAAGTATGGCAGACAAATCAGCACATAAAAAGAATTTTTATCCGATGGAGGGTGACCCTTACGGGAGACCAGATTATGGTAAACCAAAACCAGAGAGTGAATGGGTAACAGAATCAGATATACAGAAAGAATGGTTATACTTAAACCATCACGCAACTTTTGAGGGTAACACACTTCATGATTATATTGAGAATTATATGACTAATAGGGTTTTTCCGTATCCAGATGTTAGCCCAGAGGGTATCTCTTTTGATGAGATTGTTAAAACATATAAAATTATGGAAAAACAATTTCATAATTTCTATAACACCGCAGTTGCTAGTGGTAAATTAATACCTGTTCGTTCAGAGTTAGTTGTTGGTGATAGAGAACTAAATTTAACTGGTATGGTGGATCAATTATTTTGGAATGTTAAGGAACAATGTTTACAGATATGGGATTGGAAAACAAATACCAAACTTAATATGGTGAACAAATTTGGTGGTAAAATGTTACATATCCTTTATATGTTAGACGCTTGTGAGTTTACAACTTACTCAATCCAACTTAATGTATATAAGAAGATTATTGAACGAAACACTAACTTACGTTTAGGTGATTCATTCCTAGTATGGTTCAACGAGGAGAATCCTAATTATGATATCATAAAATGTGAAGACTACGGAAATTTAGTAGACGACATGTTTCAATTTAAATTAGATAACCAAGCAATGTTTGCTTAGAATGAGTGATCGGGAAACCACCCGTAATCATCATCAATTTCGTCTTTCATTAGATTTGTTTTTCTAATTAAATATCATTACCTTTAATAAAAATAGTATAGTATGATAAAATATTTTTTCCATATAGCTGACTTACACTTTAGAACGTATAAAAGGTTAGCAGAATCAAGAGAAGGGTGTGAACAATTTGTATCTGAAATAAAAGAATTTATAAAGAAAAATAAATTAAAACATGATGAATGTAGAATTGTAATTGCCGGTGATATTGTTCATCAGAAGATTACCATATCTAATGAATTGTTTTCGTTAGTTGCTTGGTTCTTAAATGAATGTTCGAAACATTGTCCTGTGGTTGTTATTGCTGGTAATCATGATTTATTGGAGAACAATAAGGATAGGATGGATAGCATTTCACCTATAATTGATGCCATTAATAATGATAATGTCAAATACCTTACAGAAAGTAAGGGTTATGAAGATGATAATGTGGTTTGGTGTGTCTATTCTATTTTTGAGGAGAATGAACGTCCTGACATTGAAAGTGCACGTAAAGAATATGGTGATGATAAATCCTATGTTGGGTTATATCACGCACCTGTTAATGGTGCTATTACTGCCATTGGGTATGAGTTTGAGGATCATAATGATTTAGAACAATTTGATGGGTGCGATATGGTTTTAATGGGTGATATTCATTTGAGGAATCATTTTAACCATATAGAAACTAAAAGTATTGATGAAGAAGAGTTAGAAAGGTATGAAAAAATGGGTTGGGTAATTGATGATTAAACTACTTTTACGGTTGTTAGATTTTGGGGTGATGATATAAAGAAGAAAAACTTTAAATATAAATTATTTAATACAATAAAAGAATATGGGGAAAAAAATAAAAATTAAAAAAACAATACCAGCAGTTTTTAGTTCGAGCTTAATACAACAAGACTTTGGTGAGAAGTTATATGAACATGGGTATCTTATATGGGATGTGGAAGATAGAACCTATACCGAACATAACTTAGAAATTGATTACGGATATTTTGTATTTAAAATCAAATCATTAGATGATTTAGAAAGTGAATCAGAGAAATTAATGAATCTATAATGGATATACCTAAGAAGTTACAAGATGAAATATGGGATTATTGTAGATTAAATGAGATTCCAAATATAGATGAATTCACCAATAAAATGGTGGGTAACGGGTTCAATATTGAAAAATATGGCAACTCCCCATTTGGTAGTGAAACACCAGAACCTGAAATTATCGAAAAAGAGGTAATTAAGGAAATTATAAAGGAAGTTCCTGTTGAAAAAATTGTTGAGAAGAGGGTAGAAGTAGTAGTGGAAGTAATTAAAGAAGTACCAGTCGAGGTTATTAAGGAAGTATCAGTAGAGAAGAAAGTTTATATTACCGATGATGAACAAGTCACCCAACTGACTGATGAAATAACTATTCTTGAAGAAACATTAAACAATACAATAAAGGGGTATGATGATGAAAAAGAGAGGTTAGAGGGTATAATTGAGACTTTACATAATACACATGATGAAATGTGTGAGGAGTTAGACGGGCTTAAACAAGAATTAGACGAAAAGGTAGACGTAGTTGTAGACGAAAAGTATAAAGGTTTTTGGGAAGAAGAGGTAGAATCTCACGACAAAACCAAAGAAGAAATTAAAAGATTGAATGGTATTCTTAACCATCTTAATGGTGGTTCAGATGATAATAACGATATCTACGATGATGAAAGTCGTGGTCTGTGGGGCGGCGGCTCTAATATAAGTAGAAAAAAATAATATGGCAACATTGACAAAGGTGGAAATACCAGAAAAAGCACAGATAAGGGTTGATTGGGAAGATTACCCTGAAAATAGAACAATAGAATCTATTAATAGAGTTAAGTCATACTTCTCAAAGAAGTATAGTGTTGCTCCGACATCGATTAAAATAAACTTCATTCCGATTATTAAGAATAAGGAAGGTAAGATTATTGATATTAGTGATGGTTTGATTGAAAACATAATGAATAAAGAATACCAAAGAAAGCTATTCTCTGAGTGGTTGAAACGTAATGGTATAAAAGTAGACTTTAACCGTATTTGTAAATTAGACGATCAAATTGAGGAGATATTACTTGATGGTGGAGAAGAACAAGATTACCGTTATAGAAGATGGGAATTAAAAAAGTTGTGGATTGATAATTTTCTTGCTTATGGTAGTGGTAATGATTTGGATTATACTAAACTTAAAGGGTTTAACTTAGTTCAATCGGAACCAGCTAATCAAGGTGGTAAAACTATATTTAGTATTGACGCACTTTTATTCCTTTTCTTTGGTAAGACAACTAAAACGGACACTGCAATAGAAAACTTTAACACATATACAGATAAGAATGAAGTTAAGGTGGGGGGATTAATATCACTTGATGGTGGTGATTATATAATCGAAAGAACGATTAGTCGTAAAACTAAAAAGAAGGGTGGTTGGGTAGTATCATCTGGTTTAGATTTCTATAGGATACTTGCTGATGGTAATAAAGAAAATTTAGAGGGTGAACAAAGAAGAGAAACTGAGAACATCATAACTGAAACTATTGGTTCATATGATGATTTTATGACAACTATTGTTGCAACCGCTAAAAATTTAGAAGATTTAGTTGAAACTAAGCCTACACAAAGGGGTAGGTTACTTACTAAATTCATTGGGTTAGATCCAATAGAAAAGAAAGAAGAGATTAATAAGAAGATGATGGCTGACTTTAAATCAAAGATGAAGTCTAACATTTATAACTTAAAAGATCTTGCTGGTGATATTGAGGAATGTAATGAAAAAATCATCGAAAGTGATAGGTTAGTTGTTAATTATAAAAAAGAATTAACATTAAAAGAATCCGAGATTAAAATAGCCAATTCTAAAAAGGAAAAGTTGTTATCTCAGAAGATTGATATTGAAGATGAGATAGAGGATGTTAACCCACAAACCTTACAAAGTGAGATTGAAGATTTGTTAACAGATGGTATTAATAAAAAAGAAAGTTTAGAAAAAACATTAACTAAAATTGAAGATATTGGTGAGGTTGATTTTGATGAAGATGACTACAATACTATACTCGATGATCAAACGGATTTAAAAGTATCTATCGGTGGGTTAAATAAAGATATTAAAGACTATAAAAAACTTATCAAAGAGATGAGGGATGGTGAAACTTGTAGTTTATGTAAACAAGACCTTAAAGATGTTGATCATACTGAGCAAATAGAGAATACTGAAACAAAAGTTTTCGAAAAAGAGAAAGATTTAGAAAAAGAACAAGAAAAAATAGAATCTATTATAAAAAAAGTATCTACCTTTGTAGAGACGAAACAAAAGTCTGATGATAAGGATAAATTAGGGTTAATAAAAGATCGTTTAGAGGTTGAGATGGATAGGTTACGTGTTGATATTAAAGAAAAGAAAAATACACTAAAAGATTTTAAAAGAAACCTTAAAGGGATTGAAACTAATAGAGGTATAGATAGTAAGGTTTTAGGTTACAATCAATTACTTACTAACCTTAATTTGGAAAGAGATGAGTTTAAAAACTTTATCACAAGTGGTGGTAATCTAATAAAAACCGCAAACGAAAAGATAGTAGAGAATGAATCTCTAATTAAAACTATTAATAAAGAAACTGAGGTTTTAAAAATATTTGAAATTTACCACAAGATGATAGGTAAGAATGGGATTTCTAAGTTAGTATTAACGTCAGTTATACCAGTTATCAACTACGAATTACAAAGGTTATTAGACGATGTTTGTGATTTTGAAGTAGAGTTGAGTATGAACGATAAGAATGAAGTAGAATTTTTAATTTTAAAGAGTGGGGTGGCAAAGAAATTAAAAAGTGGGTCAGGATTAGAATTGACAATTGCTTCATTAGCGTTGAGGTGTGTGTTAGGTAGGATATCAACATTACCAAAACCAAATGTTATTGTCTTTGATGAGGTGTTAGGGAAGGTGGCAGATGTTAATCTAGACTATGTAAAAACATTCTTTGATAAGATTAAAACGATGTATGATATTATTTTATTCATCACACACAACCCTTTAGCTCAGGATTGGGCAGACAAAATTATCACTGTTGTTAAAAAGGATAATATATCAACATTAATGTTAAAATAGTGATTAAATTGAGTAATAATTGATAAAATTAGATATTTATAATAAAAAAGTATATGGAACCAATGATTAAGAGTTATTGCATTATAGGGTTAGGTGATATTTCTGATGTCACTAAACTTTTAGATGTTATATCAGAGACAGAAGTATCGTATTTATCTGGTAGCGCTTTAATTATTGCTACATTTACAAGTGCGTTTATGTTAACAGAGATTGAAGATTTATTAAAAGAAGAAAATAAATCATATGTTATTTTTGAAATGACTCCAGGGTTTTATTCTGCACATATTAAAGATGAGAATTTACAGAATAAACTGTTCGGTGGACCAATTGATAACTCAAAGTTATTCGGTGAATTGTCAGACACCGCATCATCTATTATTGGGATGATGAATAAAAAGGTATATGACGCAGAGTTTATAGTGAGAACAGAAGAACCAGATCCTGACTTAAATGATATACTAGATAGGATAAGTGATGTGGGGTTTAAAAATATTACAGATAAAGAGAAAAAATTATTAAAAAAATATTCAGAAAATAAATAAAAAGAAAAAAGATTTATGGGAAACAAAAGATTTATTGATACTAAAGAAGATGGTTTATCTATCTATTTGAAAGATGTTAGAAAGAGCAGTACGGTAACACCAGAGAAAGAGTTAGAATTAGCTAAGAAAATTGTAGATGGTGATAAAAGGGCGTTAAATGAGTTAGTTACTGCTAATTTAAGGTTTGTTATTAGAATTGCTAAACAATACCAAAATCAAGGAGTATCACTGGCGGATTTAATCTCAGAAGGTAATTATGGTTTAATTACTGCGGCACATAAGTTTGACCACACCAAAGGGTACAGGTTCATCTCTTATGCTGTTCACTGGATTAAGCAAGCAATTAAACATTGTCTTAATGAAAATGCTAGGACAGTTAGATTACCAGCCAATATGATTAACAAGCTTAGTAAGTTAAGAAAAGAGACTGAGGAGTTTGAAAAGGAGAATGGTAGAGAGGCTACTGATATGGATGTAGAGTATATCTCAGTACCTTATTGTAGCTCACTATCTACACCCATTAATGAGGATGGTGATGAGTTAGTTGATTTAATTTCAGATGATATGTTTGATAGTCCAGATGAAATTTTATCGGAGGATGAATCGTTAGGTATACAATTAGAAAGGGCGATGTGTGGGTTATCTGATAGGGAGAAGAATATTGTTAGTTGTTATTTTGGGATTCATGGTGAAACAATGACATTGGCTCAGATTGGTGATGAATATGATCTTACAAAAGAAAGGATTAGACAAATTAAAGAAAGTGCGATTAGGAAAATACGTCACAATGTAGGTGGTATATTTGATTATTTAATATGATTTAAATGTAAAGGGGGTTTTTAACCCCTTTTTTTATACACTTTATTCTGATAGGGTATTATTATTTATTTCAGATATTTATAGTAAAGATAAAAAACTTAAAATTATGAAAAAAATTGTTGATTTTTTAAAAAAATATAAATTCCATATTGTAGTGGGGTTAATGGTGATTTTCTTTTTCAGATCTTGTCAGAAATCGGGAGACATTAGAAAATTGAATAAATCTAAAATAGCATGTGTTAGTGAAAATGATAGTTTAAGTAATGTGGTTAAAGTGAAAACACATAAGATAGATAGTTTCCCTGAATTTTTAAGGGAAGAAAAATTAAATATACATATGGGTTATGACTACATCATTTCTAAACAAAATCGTGGAGAGCAATTAATGGAGTTACATATGGTTGTAAAAGACAATATAAAAAAATTACAAAAATAATTTTATGAAAAGTATTTGGAATTGGATTATTAATAATCCAAATAGGGCAATGTTCTTAGTCCCCATCCTATTAGTTGCAACTATCTCTATTTCTCACGTTGTTACTTGGTATGATATGTCTAACCCTATTAGTTGGGCGATATATCTTTCAATTGCGATAGAGATTGGTGCGATGTCAGCATTGGTTGCTGCAACTAATAAGATTAAAGGTGGTGTATGGTTTATGTTTGGTTTAGTTACCTTCATTCAGATGATTGGTAACATATTCTATTCATACGTACAGATAGACGCAACTGGTGAATTATTTAGAAATTGGGTAGAACTAACCGGACCAATATGGGAAATGATGGGTACTGAATTAAGTGATATTATTGGTTTAAAACGATATTTAGCATTCCTAGAGGGTGGTTTACTCCCACTCATCTCATTAACATCATTACATTTCTTTGTCAATTATGAAAAAGAGAAGGAAGATGAGGTAGTAGATGATACAAAAATACCTAATAATGAGCCCACTCAACTACATGATGTAGTTGAAAAGGTAGTAGATGATGAGTTTGATGAGGATCATGCGTTAGATATGGTTATGAATGATATAGTGGAAGATCTAATGGAAGAAGAGGGGCACGAAACGGTAGGTGATTTAATTGAATCATTAAATGAGGATAAAGAAGTAGATTTAACACAATTCGTTTCACCAGGAATATCAACAAAGGAAATAGATAATAAAGAAGAAAGTATAACCGAAGAAGTTGTAACTGAAATAGAAGAAAATTCGATAGACACTCAAGATATTATTATTGAGGAAGAATTAGTAAAAGAAACCCCACAAATAATAGAGAATGTGGTGGTAGATAATAAACCCCCCAATAAAAGAATGGGTATTGATAGGATTAGATAATGGTTATTGATAAAGAATCATATGGGTTAGGTAAAAACAACTATTTTGATAAATCGTTTGAAAAAAAACAAATTGTTTTAGGTAATACATTGTTAACTGACATGAAACATGTAAATGGTTGGTGTCATAGGTTAGGTGGTAAATACACAAAAACAAGTACTTTTACTATAGATAGAAAGGGCGTAATATACCAACACTTTAACCCAAAATATTATTCTGATTTTATTGGGGATAAGTCAGTAGATAAAAAAAGTATTTCGATCAGCTTAGAGAATCAGGGTTGGTTAATGAAAGATTTAATGAAAGATAGGTATATTGATTGGGTTGGCAATATTTATAAGAGAAAAGCTAAGGTAATAGAGAAAAGGTGGCGAGGGTATACATATTGGGATCCATACACACCTAAACAATATAAAGCTACTTTAGACTTAATTGAGTATTTATGTAAAGAGTTTGGCATTCCTAAGAAGATTGTTGGTCACAATACACAGATACAAAGTATTGAGCTATATGAAGGAATTACATATAGAAGTAATTATTATAAAGAAAAAACGGATCTTTCACCAGCTTGGGATTTTCGTAAAGTTAAAAATAAATTAGAAGAAAAATTAGAAAACGATGGGGTATCAAGATAATCAAACAAGAAAAATATTAAACCTAATTAGGGAGGGGGATGTAAAATCTAAAAAACAAATGATAAAAGAACAATTAGACCCTACTTTAAACCCCACAGATCAAATGGATCCTGATAGTGGGTTTGAAATCGCAGATATGCCAGATGAAAATGAAGAAATTTCTGGTGAAGTAAGAGAATTAGATACTGATGAGTTAAAAGAAGAAGAAGATAAATTTAGGCAAACTGTTCATAATAGGGTGGAGTTTAATAAATTTAAATTATACCCAAAGTCACAAAATGTTGAATTCGGTGGTAAATTTACTGACAGTAGAATTGAGTGGTTTTATTCATTGGATGATAGTACTGGTGTTTATATAACCACTGATATGTTACAATTAAGAGATGAAACCTTAGAGGTAATAAAAAAATTGGTTGGTTATTATAAAGCATGGTCTGATGAGTGGGCTAATAGAATAGCTGAGGAGTATAACACTTCGATTAGTAATGAAGATGTAGAAGAAGTAGAAGAAGTAGAGGGTATTGGCTTTGAGCCAGGTGATGACTTACCAGATGAAGACGATACGTTTGCTTAATGTTTAAAAATTTAGACATAAAAACAATATTCATTTTAATTCTGGCGGTGGCTTTAATATTGATGTTTATCTTCGGTGGCGGAGGTAATAAGGGTATTGACAATTATAAAGATGAATTAAATAATCTAAAAGAACAAAATGATAGTTTACTTCATAGTAATGACGATCTAAAAAATAAAAATGATGATTTAACTATTAAATATGATGAAATCATAGACGACATTATAGAAATCGATGGTGGACTTAATAACAATAGCGGTAATATAGCCAATTTACAAGATGAGAAAGATAAAGTTTCTGATAGGGTTCGTGTCCTTAATGCTGATGGGGTTGCAATCGAATTGTCAAACTACTTCATTCGAAGAGAGAGTCAAGGTAACGATTAACCAAAAAGGGGATACATTAGTAGAGATGCATTATAATGATGCAAAAGTTTTACTAGAGGATGTGTTACATTATGAATATGCTGATAGTTTATTAACAAAATTTAAGAAAAGGGATAGTTTAAATACTGAAAAAATCACACTTCAAAAGACACAATTAGATAATCTCACACAACAAAATACAAATCTCCAACAGATGTTGGAGAATTTTGATAGTGTAATTGCTAATAATGATAAAGAAAAAGAGTTATTAGAAAACACCATTAAACAACAAAAAAAGGAGATTAGGAAACAGAAATTTCTTAAAGTAGTAGGTTTCTCTGCTGCAGTCATATTACCTATACTTACATTATTAGCTTTAGCCTAATTTTTCCGTTGTTCCATATATTTATAAGTATGGAAGAAAAACGCCTTAAACAAATAATCAACGAAGCTCTAACTAAGACTGACGAGAAAAAGATTGAGTCTATGATCCGTAAGGAGATTAAACAATCTTTTGGTAGTGATTTAGAAAAAAAAGTTTCTACAATAGTTGCAAAAGAAATTAAAGGTAGTAAGTTTGAAAAACAAGTGGTAAAAATAAGTAAAGATGTATTAGAACAACTCTATAAGCAATTATGGATGAGAAGAATGTTCTGGAAAAGTGGTATTAAATAATGGATAAAAGAAAAGAACACTACGACAAGGTAAAATCAATCCTTACTTTATGTAAGAGTAGGGATCACCTAAAAACTGCGGTTAAGGTAATCAACCAATTCATAAAACAATATAAGGTGGGTGAAGATGATTCACAATATGATAAATTAAAACAATCTTTCATTAAAGTTAAATGTAGGGTTGGTAGAGAAGAAGTTCTAGATGAAGATTTATCTGCTAGTGGTAAAGAATTTAAAACTCAAGCTGGGTTAAGTGGTTCACCTGATTTACAGAAGATAAAATTTGAAGGTGAGGATAAAATTGAAGGTGGTGTCGCAGATGATACAACAACAGAAGAGTTATCAAAGAAACACAACGTAAGACTTAAAGATATTGTTGACGAAATTAAAGTGGGGAAGAAGATAGAGAGAGAACATACTAATAGTGATGATACTGCTGAGGAAATCGCTATGGATCATATTGAAGAATTTCCCGATTACTACACGAATAAAAAATATGGTGTTAAGTCTTCTGAAAAAGGTTTGGAAAAATTTAATAAAAAAAGAATAAAGAAAAAAGATATTAAATTTGAGGAAGAAATAGAGGAATCATCAACCGCTGGGGGTAGCGGGGCATTTGTTGGTGCACTAGGAGGTAAACGCAAACCTATTAAGAGAAGTTTTTATAAAGGTAAAGTACCAGTTAGTAGTGCTGGTGGTATGACTAAACCGATAGGTAAAATGTATTCATTTAGGAGTGAAGGTAAGGTTTTTAAGAAGAATCAATTAAAAGAAACAAATGTATTCAGTAAGAAAGAGATGTTAGAGTCAACAGATGGTAGTTCTATTGGGATTTATGACTCACCAGGTGGTTGGGGTAATAATAAGTTTATGGGTACAAAAGGAAAAAAGGGAAACGCAGTACAGAGAAAAGGAAATGACCATAAAGTTACTTATAAAGGTAATGGAAAGAATTTAAGTACATTCGTTAAGGTAAAAGAAAAATGTAAAACATTCCCATATTGTATTCAAGATTCAAACGCTATTGAAATGAGTAAGACACCATTTAAAGAGGGGCTGGAATCTATTAATAAAAATAAAGAAAAAATAAAGGATAGTTGGGTTAAGTTTTTGGGTGCAGCTAAAAGAGAAGGTAAAGAAACTACTATTGCTGCAGGAATATTAAAAAAAGTATTATTGAGAAAGGAAGTATCAGAAGATGAATATAGGTTCTTAAAAGAACAATCTATTGATATTGCTAAAATATTTGGTGTGTTATCGATGGGTGTTATATCATCGGTATTACCATTGGTATTAGAGAAATTACTTAATAAAAAAGGTATTAGTATTTTACCAACAAAGAATAAACCAATAGAGAATAGTGATGTAGAATTGATTGAAAGTATTTGTAAACAGACTGGAAAATCAAAAAAATATGTACATTCTTTAATTAATAAGTATTTATAAAAGAAATGAGACCAATGGGAAAGAAATTTTTAACAAAGAATATAGTGATTAAAACCGTTAATGAGGCTGACATTAAAGCTAAGGGTTTAGATTATACAGAGAAGATACAAAGAGATTCTAAAAAAATTAACGATGCCGCTATGAATACCTACACCAAACTTAAAGATTTATATAAGTTTGATGAGGGATCTGAAGACGCATTAGAGAACCCACCAAAAACCACAAGAAAAGATGACCTAGATGGTTATGAAATTGCTGCAAAAGGTGCAGGTAAAATGCAGGGACTTAGGTATGACAATGATGATACCGAAACCTTTAAACAATTTATGGACAGAATTGACGCAATTAATGATGATTCAGAATATAATAAAGATTTTGGAACACATGATGGGTTTGGTGAAGGTGAGAAAGGTAATGTTTACGATGAATTAAAAGAAAAAGGACAAGAATATAAAGATTATAAATATGGTGACTTTGATGGGATAAAAGATGAATATCAAAAAACACCGAGAGTAAGAACAACAAAAAACGAAAGTAATATGAAAAGATTAAACTTCAAACAGGAATTTAAGGATGAGAAGCACATGATGTCTTTAATTAAAGAAAGTTATAAGGTAGACAACAACACATTTTTAATGGCTGACGGTAACCAAACTTATAAAGTGAGATGGGAAGGTAACTCTAAAACTGGTGAAGCAGTATCTTTATTACATAAAGATGAAAATAAAATTAATGAATCAAAAGAAATGATGAAAAAGTTATCTAACTATAAGTCATCAGATGTTGTTGGGAAAACTAACAACTACATTAACGAAACAGTTGAGTTTAATAAAATGATGGACATCATTAGAGAAAAAAAAGAGAAATAAAACTACAACACCCAATTATAAAGACCTCATCAGAAATGATGGGGTTTTTTTGTGCTTTAAAAGTATTTATATGATATGAAGAAGATTATTATAAATGAATCACAATATAAAAGACTTTTTAAAGAACAAAGTGATGAAACTAAGGATGACTCAACTAAACTAATCACCCCACCAAAAAACATAAGTGATACGTTAACAAAAGCAATGGAGTTGGGTTTAGACTTAAAGCAGACTGCTGATAGTGAAGAATATAAAGTTACTTGGAAAGAGTTAGGTTATGATGTTAATAAATTTCCAAGTAAAATAAAGGAAAACTACCCCATATATGCACCTGAAATAATTTCTGGTTATGGATCAAATACTAATTTTAATGTAGAACTTTTATATATTCTTAAAAAAATTGAGGATATGACTAGTTTAAATTTAATGATTAGTAGTGGTAATGATGCCTACCATCAAGCAAAAGATAGTAGTAATCACAAAACAGGAAATGCAATAGATTTTTATGTTATAAGTGGTAATGATGATGAGGTACAAAAGAAAATCGAAAAGGCGGTATTAAAACTTGCAATGGGTGACTACCCTGATATATCATTTTTAAATGAATTCAAGAGAAATACTGGTGGGACGGGACCTCATTTCCACATAGGGTTAATGAGTGACATCAACCACTATCATTTTTATGATACCGCATTAAGAACAATGGATCATCCACACTATAAGTGTTGTGGTAAAGGTCTGTTAAAATTTACAGGGGTAGGTTCCGATATAAAAAATATCGCAATAATTAATAGACAAAAAGAACCAAAAAGAATTGACCCAATATCTAAAAAACTAGAAAAATTACCACAATCAGACGACTCAAAAATGGAACTAAGTAAAGATACTAAATATGGTATTAAAGCTGATAAAATCGTAGATTCACATAAAGGTAAAAAGAAATATGAGATTAAAAAAATTATAAGGGATAATCAAAAAATCATAAAAAATACAGACGACTCAGGAGAAAAAGAGTTGTCATCAAAAATAATTAAAGGGTTAAATAAATTATTAGGGACAGATGAAGTTTAAGGGGATTATAACAGAGGCAATGATAGACAACTTACAAATGAATAAGTTTGATAAGGGTATATTAAAAATGATACATAAACAATTAAACACTGAAGATTACAAAGAAGGGTCAGGTAATGTGAATGATTTTCTTTTTAGTTTAGCAAAAAAAGCTGGAGTAGACATGCACGAGATGACAACTCTTTATATGACTTATGAAAAATATAAGGAATTTTTATTTAGTGAAGAAGGTATAGAGAAAGTTACTGGGTATGATGTTATGTCACCAGACTTAGCAAAGTTAACTAAAGAAATTTTGTTGATGTATTTAGAAAAGAATTATGAAAATAAAACCGTTTTTGAATTTGATGGTATTAGTGGGGAGCTTAATATATCTGAGGATATTGAAACTATGATCGAAGAAGATATGAATCCAGATGTTTGGGTTACAATGAGAGTTGTTGGTGAGTATGAAGGAACAGTACCTAATAGTGATGAAACATATGTCACAGAAGAAACGAGCTTTCAAGGATCAATATTTTTTAATTTATTACCTGACACAATAAAGGGTTATGGGTATGATTTTTTAAGCTTTAATGAGGACTCTTTTGGGGATTGGTTAGTTGCTAATGAAGGTAGACAATATAGTGACGTATTAGATAGTGGGTATATAAAAAGTGCTTATCTAAAACCACCTTTAAATTATAGTGACACAGAAATAAAAGGGTATTGTGAAAGATGGCTTATGGTAATAAAAAGAATATGTGGTAAAAGTGTTCCAATACTAAACAAATACAAAGATTTTGTAGAACATGGTGGGTATATGTTCGAAGGTTATAAAATAAAAAGAAAAACAATTAAGTAATGGTATTAAAAAAAGGTTCTAAGGGAAAAGAAGTTAAAGAACTTCAAGAGTTTTTAAATATATCTGCCGATGGAATTTTCGGTTCAGGTACAGAAAGGTCGGTTAAAACATGGCAATTTGATAATGGTCTTGATGATGATGGTATAGTCGGATCTAAAACATGGGACGCTATGGGATTAGCAACAACAGATAACACAGAACAATTTTACACAACACCAAACGGATTAGTAATTCAAAAACACTTTTTACCAAGTGGTGAATATAAAGTGGGACCAACATCTAAAGAGTATGTATTCTTACATCACACAGCAGGGTGGCACAAACCACTTAATTGTATAGATTCATGGGGTAGAGATGATAGAGGAGCTGTAGCAACCGAATTTGTAATGGGTGGACCTTCAGTTGAAGGTTACGACACTAACTGGGACGGTACGATGGTTCAAGCATTTCCCGATGGTGGATATGGTTGGCATTTAGGTAAAAATGGTTCACAATATATGCACACAAATTCAGTAGGTATTGAGGTATGTAACTTTGGGTATATTGTTAATGGTAAAACATATGCTGGGACAACAGCACATGAATCACAAATAGTAACACTATCAAAACCATTCAGGGGTCATAAAACATGGCATAGATATTCTGATAATCAAATCGAAGCACTTAGATTATGGATTTTGTTTATAGCAGAAAGAGACTCTATCGATGTTCGTAAAGGGTTAGTTGAAGAGATTAGAAAGAACGGGGCTGATGGATTTGAATTTAATGAAAATGCTTATTATGGTAAAGTAAAAGGGATGTGGACTCATACATCAACTAGAAAAGACAAAACAGATTTATTCCCACAAGAGGAATTGATCGATATGTTATTAAGCCTTTAATAGTTAGTTTTTCCACCATATATTTATTGTATGGATAAAATGAACACGATAGAATTTTTAAGCTATATCGGAACACCACTCACAAAAGAAGAGATGACATTATTGTATAAAGCAAATAATGTTAGGTATGATAAGTGTGAACTTTATTATGATTTTATAAAGACGCTTAACTTATTGGTAATTGACACTTACTTAGGTGATGATGTAGTAATCACAGAAGAGGATCAGAAAAGACATTATTTGTGGTGTTTTAATAAGGTAGTGGTTGATTTTAAATCAGAAAATATTATTTTTGAAGATACAGATGGGTTAAAATTATATTTTTTTAACTTTTATAATGAATTATTTTATCTTGTTGATGATAAAGAAGATATAATGGCAAAATTAAATATGTTATCTAATTTATCTTTTGATTTCCATAGAATTAAAACTAGGTCAGATATGGATTTACTTATAGTATTATATAAATTATTTGAGAAAAGTCTTAATTATAAGTTAAAAACGTAGTTTAAACTATTTATTTTAAAGAAAAAAGGTTTTATAGTTGGTGTATGACTAAGGAGTTTATAGAAATTGTTTTAACAAAACTACTTAACCAAAGAGAGATGGTTGAATTAGATATGAGATTACTCTTAAAAAGAGAAGACATATCTACTGATGAAAAATCAGACATGGCGATAGTTTTAATAGATGATTTAACAAAAGCAAATAACAATATTGAAGCTTTTTCTGGAATGATTCCAGAAGACGTTTTAAGCACTCCTCTAAATGAGGAAAATAATAATAAATAAATAATTTTTTTAAAATGGAAAAATTTGAAGAGTTAAAAGCAAAAGTCGCAGAAATTGAGGCGGAAGCAGAGAAGTTTTATGATAAAGGTAATAAAGCCGCTGGAACAAGATTAAGAAAAGGGTTACAGGAGATTAAGAATTTATCACAAGAAATTAGAATTAACGTTTCTGAAATGAAAAAAACAGAAGCAGTATCCTAATTAAAATAAGATGGCAATAGATATAGTTAATAAAATATTAATATTCATATTCTTTATGAGTGGTTTGACTGTGGTTCGAAACATATTCTTTCTTTCTCGTAGTGTATACAATAAAGAGAGATTTGTTTTAGATAATAAATCTTTACTATTTTTGGGTATATCTATTGCTTTTATCTTAATGTCCATTTTTAATGGGTTAACCATATTATAAATAAAAATGTTTTATGATGATACAAGAGAGGTTAAATGACTTACGACCATATGTAACAGGCATTAGGTTTGTTAAGAATATGGGTGTAGTTGATGTAGTGTTAAAGGATGGTTGGGATGTATACCAGTCAGACGATATTACATATAAAGCAAGTCAGAATAATGAAAACTATTATATGTTCCACCCTGTAAATGGTGAGTCAAATGATTTTGATATGATTTTGGATCATGTGGAGGGTATTATAAATGGTAATATTGAAAAGGAACACAAATTAGTTCTATTAAGGGCTAAGATTGAAGAATTGAAAATGTGGTTTACGTCTAAACCATTGAGTGAGTTAGAAAGACTCAAATTTAAAATTGAAGATATAGAAGAACCGAAGTTGAGTGATTTATCATCAATAGAATCTATTGAAAATGATATCCCACAACTACATAAGGGGATAGAACTACCACCGACTAATAACAAAGTCGAAACGGAAGAAGAAATTATAGAAACAGAGGAAGCCTAAAAAACTTCCTCTTTTTGTTTTTAATGATATTTATAATAAAAAGAATACTATGGGAAGATTAGAGAAACAAAAAAGACTTTTAATGGAAAAGGCTAATAAAAGATTATTAGTTGAGTATGAAATAGAAACCCCTAGAGGAAGACAAGAAAAATACTACGAAGAAGAAAGGGAAAAAACGGGGAAAGAAGAAAATTTAAGTTATGATTTAAATAATCCTGAAGTGGTGTCTAATTTTGAAGATGAAATTGTTGGTTTATTAAACAAGTATTTAGGTATTAGTTTTACTGATAATGCTGGAGTTAGTAATGATAACAGAGTTTTTATCTACAATAACCTAATGGATATGGTTAACCAAAGATTTGCGCCATCATCATTAAGATTGGGTTCTAACGGTAGTGAATACTACACCAACAGACCTGAAGAAATGGCTGAATATTTACAATCAATTGGTATTACAGACTTTGAACTTAAAAGTGTAAGAAAATGAAAAAAAGAACAAACCCAAAAGTAGAAGCAATGAGAGATAGATCTCTTATGGTAGAAAGTGAAAGACAAAACCACGAAAGAAATTATAGTTTAAATGAACAAAAAGAGTATAAAGATATTGAAGATATAAAATCAGAAAGTCAATATAAGAGGTTGATTAATGAACAAGAAAGAAAAAATTGGGAATTATCAGATGGTAAAACAGGTTACCCATTTGATCCACAATTAGATAGAGAATTAAATGATTTAGTAGGTGGTTTAATATTGGGTAAAGTATCGGTAGAAGATTTTAATAGTCAAAAAGGTAAATTCTTCACGTCAGATGCAAAAATACATTATATGTATAATAATGGTGGTAAGAATAAAACATGGGATACTAAAGATATAGATGATTTTATTTTTGATTGTGAACTTGGTGTGGTACTTGACGGTAATAGATATAATATAGACGGTTATGTTAAATCAAATGATAAGATAATACAATTACAAATAATTGTAGAACCTAAATAAAAAAGAAATTTAAAGGGGTCGTTTAACCCCTCACTTTTTTTATTCCCCTTCTAAATATTCTTGAAAAGTGTGGACTAACCATACACAACCACTAGCTAAACAACCATCTAAAAAGATAGCCAAAGGTGCTAATGTTAGTCCGTAACTAGCAAACGGAGAGAATTGTGTGAAATCCATTAAGTGAGCACCCAAT
>Ga0233412_10000029_pt1 | contig 85324 bp, 101 predicted proteins | sample Na_anoxic_4_MG_FD_180667 | JGI IMG/M metagenome (GOLD analysis project Ga0233412, IMG submission 180667) | Seawater microbial communities from Saanich Inlet, British Columbia, Canada - Na_anoxic_4_MG | ecosystem: Environmental > Aquatic > Marine > Inlet | place: Canada: British Columbia... | reverse complement strand
AATCAATATTTAATGAGAAAATAATTTTTGCAGATAAACTTATTTAGGGAAATTATACATTTTTTGGCAGATTTGAGTAATTTTTTGCTTATAGTTCTTTTTTCTAAGTTTTTTTAGTTCTTTTTTTTAAGTTTTTACGAGAATCAACAACTTTTGCTCACTGTTGATATGGGTAGTATAACCAGTTATGGTGTCATTTCTACAATTAATTTATTTTATTATCCAACTATGGTAACAAAATATTTATATTTGTGCATTTTACTTATTATTGTATATTACAGCGTCTTAGGTCTCACTTTAGTCCAACTATCATCAACTTATGGTCTAGAATTGGTTGTTGATTCTTTTTCAACAAGTTATCGTATATTATCTTCCCGCTTATGGTCTCATTTATCTGCAAAAATTATTTTCTCATTAAATATTGATTTTGGGCTAAAACAGTAATTAAACATTTGACTCCCGTAGGGATCGGCGGAGCCGAGTCAAATGTTGTTTTCGAATTCATTTAGGCATCTTGCTTTTTTTGCCACTTTTCTATCTTTTTCTTTAATTTAATCTCCTTTTTCCGCTTTTTTAATATATCTGGTGTTAAATTTAATATAGGTAGCTTATTATTCTTTAAATGGTCCATTGTTGCCGTTATTAACGTTCTTCTTACATCCTTCTCTGTCATTACCTTATGCAATAAATATATATTTACATATTTTGATAATTCCTCCTGTGATACATCCTTGTATCTTTGCTGAAATAAACGGAACAATTTCATATATATCACAGTTGACTTTATTTCTTCAAAATTCTTAAAATATTTATCGAAAAATCTTGTAACCTTCTCATCCGACATTACCTCAGATAAATCATTGAAAAAGTCATTCTTGTTTACTAAGTTAATTCCTTCTTCATCCATTTTAGAGAGAATCTCTCTATTCTTATTTATTAAAACTAAATCAAGGCTATCACTCATTACATATAATAATACACTTCCATTTATATTATTATATATATTGTTCTTCATAATCACAAGGAAATTTAGTTTCCTCTGTCTGTCCTGTTATTTGTTTGTATATTATTTCTACCTCCTTATCACGTCTTAATTCCTTTTTTATTTCCTTTGCAACTTTACATTCACAACAACAACATTTTGATATCACGTTTCCCATATATTATGTAGTAATATTATTTCTAGAATTTCTAAACCATATACTTCTGTAACCCTTGATTAGCGGAATCGCTATTGAAGCATCCCTAATTATACTTCTATTTTCTATCTTCTTCAGCTTAGTATAATTGTTTAATGTTAATGATATCATCATCATATTTCCCATTATATCAATTATAGATATTAATATTCTCAAATCTTCTTATTATCTATATTTTTCATTGCCTCCTTTATAGATACCTCATCACCCACATTCTTCACTATTATTTTCTTATTTTTATTTCTTTCCTCTGTTTGATATGGCCCCATAATATTATGTATCATATCATTCCATTTTAATAATAACTTTTCATCTTTTAAATAATTTGGATGTGCCTTTTCCCACTCTTTTATTGTTTTTATATGTTTAATCTGTAAACTATCTATCACCTTTTCTATCTTATCCCCTGTTTCCTTTTCCCATTTATTCTCATCCTTAATATAAAATTTTCCTCTCTTTGAATCACAACAATGTATAGGTCTCTCCACAGAAGGTAAATCTTTTAAGTTTTTAATAAATATACTAGACATACCATTCACATATCCTAATTTATGTGTGGCGTCCAAATCTTCCAATGTTACATTTAATTTTTCCGCAAAATCCTGTAAACTCATTGCATTTCCACAATATTTATCCAAAAATACATTAATTGATATCTTTTGATTATTATTTATTGTTTGATTAACCGTTTTCTCAGATGACTTACTATTCATTTTTACTAACTCCTCATATATCTTTAGTTGAAGATGAACATCTTTTGTTTTTTCTTCTACATTTTGTAATACATTAATATGTTTACAATTCTTTCTATGCCTCCAACAAGTAGTTCTACTGTTAAACTTTTTAAAGCAAAATTTGCAAGTTAGTGGGTCTTTGGACAAATTTGAAACATTTGAAACATTTTGAAACAAATTTGAAACATTTGTAGTAACTGCAGTTTCCTTCTTTTTAAAATGTTCTGTTTTTAAATGCCTAGATAACTCGGAACGAGTATCAAAAGTTTTTTTGCAAGAAAAACAACATCCGCCCTTACCATTAAATTGAGATAAATAGTGTTTGTCAAAATGTTTGCGTGTCTTTAAATGACGGTTATAATGATACTTTGTCTTACAATTTACGTCACATTTTTTGCAATAAAATCTTGATATATTGGTTTTATCGGTTTTTTCTAAACTTTGCCCTTCTTTTTGTTTCATTTTGGTACATTATATTCGGTTTTTTTTATATCATTTTTACCGAAAAAATTTGCAGATTTTTCTCTCTACAAAAATTCTCTCCATTGTTTTTGTTGAAGTAAAAAAAATGTTTTACATACTGTAGTAAAATTTTATTTTTTACGGTTTTTTTAAAACTTTTCTCAAATATTAGAATCTGGACAAAAATATTTGTCCAAAAAGCAAAATCTCAAAATACTTTTGCAAAAAACTTCAAAAATTGAGAATAGATTCCATATTCTATTATTAAATACTTAAATTATAATACTTAAAAGGTTACAACCCGTATCTTATACGGTTTTTCTTTTTTCTTCTTTCGAATACCCTTTTTTAAACAATTCAATTCAGGATATTTATTATACAACTTAAATATTGCTAGTTCCTTTTTCTTAGCTTCAATCATTATATCTATATCTACCCCATATTTCTTTGGAATCTCCATCAAATAATTTGGTATCGTTTCTATATAATCCGAATGATGACCACATCTACCACTTCCTTGTTCCGATACGTGGAATTTTGGCTTTATATTCTTCCTTTTCCACGTATTCAATATAAAAGGCATATAATATTCTCCCGGTTTAAACTCCTCTCCAGGATGGAGCAACTTATAACATTCGAAATGATGGGTGTCAAACACTACAGGAACCCCACAGCCTTCTGATACCTCCAAACAATCCTTTATTGAAAATGCTCTCTCACAATTCTCCAATACTAGTCTATCTGTAATTTCAGAAGGCAATTTCTTATAATTCTCTATCCAACGCTTCTTTGTTGCCTCCTTATCACCATATATGCCTCCACCGTGCACAACCATTACACCTTCCAATCCTATACCCATCCTATTCATTATTTGTGCGTGATATTTTAACTCTAAAACAGTCTTTAAAAACATTTCTTCATGTGGTGTTCCCACTACATTGTATTGACCTGGATGGAATGTTAGTCTATGACCGTATTTTTTTGCTGTATCACCTACCTGTTTCAATAAATTATAGGCAAATTTCATTGTATAATTCTCCACTTTTGGATTTGTATAATGTGGAAATAATTCACTTGAAAGTCGAAACACACGAATTCCGTTTTCTTCATTCCATTCTATCATTTTTACTAAGTCCTGCAAATTTTCTGTAACTCTTCTCTTTAATTCGATAATACCGTCTCGCTTTATTATTCTCTGTATAATCTTTCGCGATGGATAAATTCCCTCTGACTTCATTGTTATGTTCAAACAACATAATCCTAGTTGAATTGGTTTTGGTTCACTATTCATAGTTCCTTTTTCTATGTTTATTGGAGAGATTTATTCTTCTTCAATTTTATTCAATACTTAATAAAATTGAATTAAACAAATAAATTTTTATTTTACTATATCACAAATGTCTAATACTGGAAAAAATAGAGTCATTACAGATCAATTCTATACAAAAGATGATATTGCCAAAAGATGTGTAGAGAGATTCTATGAACGATACCCATTCTATAAAAATATTGTTGAACCAAGTGCCGGTGATGGTGCTTTTATCCATTATTTATGTCGCTTTAATACTTATGGAAGTGAGAATTTCAGAGCTTTTGATATAGAACCCAAAAATATTAGAAAAGAGTTTATAATTCCTATTGAACAACGAGACTTCTTAAAATACGACTTTCAAGATTTTCATATGGCACCATCATCGGATAAAGTGTATTTTATAGGAAATCCTCCATTTGGTAGACAATCATCATTGGCTAAAAAATTTATTAAACATATTGCTTCCTGGGAGAAAGCTGGAGTTATCGCCTTTATTCTTCCAAAATCATTCAAAAAAATTAGTATGCAAAAATGTTTTCCTATTAATTGGCATCTTATTGATTCCTGTAATATACCTGATAATAGTTTTGTCATTAATGGTAAATCTCATAATGTTCCGTGCGTATTTCAAATATGGGAAAAAAGAGAATTTCAACGATGGATTCCTGAAATTGTGGAACCAAAAGGATATAAATTTACAAAAAAGGCAGAAAATCCTGATTATTCTCTAAGAAGAGTTGGTGTATATGCAGGAAAAATAGATTCAGATATAGATAAGTCAGAACAAAGCCATTACTTTATAAAATTAGATTCTCAGACAAATAAAGAACAGTTTTTAGAATACTATGGATGTATAGTTTTTGAAACAGATAATACGGTTGGACCGCGTTCTATTTCAAAACAAGAGTTTATTGCAAAATTAAATATGTGTTTCTGAATTAAATCATACCATAATATATATGCAATCAAAAAATTGGTATAAAAATTTGAAAAAATCTAAATTAAATCCTCCTAGTTATGTATTCAAATGGGTATGGCCTACCTTATATTTATTAATGACTGCCGCTTTAGCAATTGTATGGACAAATAAAAAATGTTATCCTTATTGTGATGCTGTAACTTATTTTTGTTTACAATTAGGGTTTAATCTTATTTGGACAACTCTGTTTTTTAAATTGCAGAAACCACTCCTAGCTCTATTAGATATAGGAGTTATTCTAGTATTTACTCTAGCTACTTATAAGAAATTTCAAAAAATTAGCGATTTTGCCGCATATTTATTGATTCCTTATATTATTTGGATTAGTTTTGCTGCATATTTAAATCTATATATTGTATTAAATAATTAATATTAACTGTCTCCTGCTGTTGCTTGAATCTTTGTTAAACGATTAATAGACCTCTTTAATGCTTTTCCACTTGAATCCATTTGATCCAAATAAAATAAATAACCTACACTTAATACCAAACTTGCAAATATTAATATTTTTATAAATATATGCCCGTGTTTCCACATAAGAATTCCACTTTTGTTCATATTGTGTCCAGTCATCCCCATTGTAGTAAAATTCATACCAAAATACCCTACAATAAAACTTAATGGAAGAAAAATAAAACTAATTTTTGATAGAGTATCTATACTATGATGAGTATGGAAATCGAGTCTATATTGAATTGAATCTGATTCTTTATCTATTATTTTTCTGCTCTCAACTATTCTATTTTTTAAATTTTGCCATTTGGCAACTGATTTACCTGATTTTTTATTTTGTAAGATTTTTTCCAGTATTAAAAATTCATAATGATTAATGAATTCTTCCAAACGTCTTATGTCAATAATTCTTGCTCTTAAATTTTTATTTTTTAGGTGAGTTTTTACATTTAAATGTTTATTGAATTCTAATGGTTGTAATTTTACTCCGTTTCCTGTGCAAAATGCACATTGTTTGATAATTTCTTTTTCTAAAGCATCTATTTGTTTTATCATCCATTCATATGTTAGTCGTTTGTCATTACTCATATATTATATAGCTAGATTTTCTTGAATCCAACTTCTTATCTTTTCATTTAAAGGTGTAAGTAAAACTGTCAAAGAATTACCCATATAATCTTTATGATTTGAATTCTCTTCTTCTTCTATTAGCCTTAGTATATTGTAAACTACTAAAATTAATTTTTTATCATACACACCAATAATAGATTTAAAAACATCATCCATTTTCAATGTTTGTTCTGTTTCATCCTTAAAAAGTTGCTCTGTTTCTAAATCCAAAACATTTTTATAGAGAGATAGCGTATGTTGAATTGATAATTTATCAGTATGTTTATATGTTTGTATCAGTTTATCGATGCCTTTTATAGCAGCTTCAAGTATAAAATTATAAATATCATTGTTTTGACTTTTATACCATTTATAGTATCTACGAATTGCATGAAATAAATAGTATAAATCATCCTTATTATCTCCATTCCACCACCTTGTTACGCCCTGCACATATGATGGTTTTTGTATTGTTAATATATTATTACTAACGCTGATTTTTGAACCTATTGGGCTGTAAGATAATAAAGCTAATTGTATCATTACTTGCATTGGTTCTAAAACCATATCCATTTTCTCTCGTTGAGAACCGCCTAATCCTATTTTGTCCATATATAATATTTTAGAATTTTCTATTAAATTAAAACCGTAACAATACATATATATGGACATAAATGACTCCCAAGACTTAAATATTGAAGATTATACAATTGACGAATTATCCAATCTATTTGAATTACCCACTCCTATTAGTGCACAAAGTATATTGGCTAAACTTAATACTCTCGTAGATAAATTTGTAAACCAAAATAATCCTGATTTTGTTGCATTTTTAGAACAAGCTAGAGCCAAATTATTGAAGAGTTTAGAGCCCGATGCGCTTGGCGTAAATCCTCCTGTTTTTCAAGAAAGTGATGATGACACACAAGCATCAGATGTATTGGATAATGAATATTGGGATAATAGCAAAAGTGAAAATATTCCTAATCGTAAAAATATGACTAGGATTGTGTCTCAACAACCATACTCTGTTCTACAAAGAGAACGTCTAAATATTTCACAACAAAAAGATGTCGAATTTGTTCAAGGTCAATTAAATCCTGATCTTAAAAATACATTCATTCGTTTATTGAATATTGATAGTCATTATAGAGAGATTCTGGATATATCAGAGGATCTATGCGTTCCTCCTGGAATCACAGGCTCTACACCGTGGAAAGGACAAGTCATTAAATCTAATCTTGAATTGGATTCTCCGTCAAATTTCACATTTGATTTGTCTGAACCACTTTCTAATGTAGAAGAAATTCAACTTAATGATGTGCAAATTCCTAGAGCGTGGTATGTTTTTGATGTTGCCTATGGAACAAATAGTTTTGAATACAATGACAATATATATAAAATACCATCTGGAAATTATAACGGAACTGGTTTAGCTACAGCAGTTACAAGTGCTTTTCCTGGACCAGCATCAGCATCATTTAATGCAGCAACAAACAAAATGAAAATTACTCTACCAAATACTAGCGATACAATTAAATTTTATAATGAAGGAACTGTTTTAGCCTGTAAACCTCCTAAAAATGGTTTAGGAGGTAAAAGAGACTACAACCTAGGTTGGTTAATGGGATTTAGAGACAAATCTTACAATGGTGTCACTGGACATACTGGAGAAGCACTTGTTGATACATTCGGTTCAAAATATCTCTACATTGTTCTAGATGATTTTAATCGTAATAGAATAACCTATAATTTATTAGGTATGACAAATAATCGCGATAATTTTAAACTGCCATCTTATTATAATCCAAATACTATGAAGGTAGATTGTAGTGAAAATAGTGTGGTAGAAGCTAAAACAAGACCTTGTAGAAAAGGGACACCAGTTGAGAAAAAGGGATTTTTTCCAGTAGATAATCTTACCAAAGCACAGCAGTATACAGCTAATAGTATTATACAAGCACAAGAGAGTAAGGCACAGGATAGGTATTTCTCCCCTAATAATCCAAATATATTAGCCAAAATTCCTGTTTCTCAGGCAATAGATTATGGTGGAGGTGCACCATTATTTGGAAATCTCTCTATAGACCATTCAAAAATATTCAATAATAAGCGAACATATTTCGGTCCAGTAACAATAAAAAGATTAAATGTCCAACTTATAAATGATAAAGGATATAATGTTAATATGAATGGTATGGATTGGTCAATGAGTTTGAAAATCAAGCAGTTGTATCAGTATTAATTGATGTTTATCTACTGATTTTTCCCGTTTCTGAGTAGCATATTTGTGTTTTCTATCCATAATTAATTCATTTAATTATAGATTCAATTTTTAACATATACAACAGCACGCCAAAAATCCATCGGCATCTCGTTTATTACTATTAAGGTCTAGATTAGATTGTGCTTCTTTTACAGGATTAAATCTTACACCGATATTGCAACCTGTTTGGACATTATCCATAATCTTATCTGCTAGTTTTGAAAATATAGGAGTTATATTTGAATCTGATTTAGCACTAGCTTCAATATATTCCATACCATTTATATCAGCGAAGTCCTCTGCTTCCTGCTTTGATACTTGTCTAATTTTTTTATCTACTTTATGACCAACAAGAACGATGGGCATTTGATGTTTCTCTTCTTTATTTTTATATAATTCATTTAACCAAAAGTTCAGTTTGTTGAATGAAAATCTTTCTCCCACGTCAAACACCATAACAACGCCAGCAACTCCTCTATAATAACTCCTTATGATTGGTGCAAAATTTTCTTGACCTGCTGTATCCCATATTTGAAATTTGATTTGTTTATCATTAACTTTTAAAAAACTTGTAGAAAAATCAACCCCAATTGTTGCTTCCCAATGAGATTTGAATCTGTTATCGCAAAATCTATTAACAATTGCAGTTTTCCCCACATAAGTACAACCTATAGTTGCTATTTTAAAACTATAATCATAATTCATTATATATATCAAGGAAAAAATATTTATATTATATATAGATGACAAAAATCAAACGAAAATTTAATTATAAAAAAATGGCATCAATGTATTTCAGACAAGGTATACCTGATGTATCCAATATACAAAATAAAGGAATGAAACGCGCCATACAAGAAGAAATTAAAAAAAGACGCATATTACAAGTTCATCACAAATATAGAAATAAAAGCATCAAAAGTTTGAAAAAGAAAAGTTTGCGTCAATTGGAAAAGATGTTTCAAAAATCTTTCCATCATAGGAAAACAAAAAAATCACGGTTTTTAAAAAAAAGAAAGACGCGTAAATTATCCAAATAGAAATTTTTGGATAGGAGTTTGCACACAGAACATCTTGTGTAGAATAATGCCGGTAAAGAATAATAAACCTAAAATATTGAGATAATGGTATTCAGGAAAAATAACAATTTGTAATATTCTTGCTCCCAAAATAGTAAACAATACATCAAAAATAGGTATATTAAACATTCTATAACTATGTAGACCCTTTCCTGGAACTCCTAAAGCATTTTTATACTTACATAATTTCCACATTTATATACTGCCGATATTTAATAAAGATAAGATCCCTTTGATATTATCAAACTGTGACAGTATGGATTTATCCATATTATCTTTAAATTTTGACAACAACTGCTTTTGACAATTGTATTCAGCATTTATAGGTTTTATCAAATTTTTTATTTTAGTTATTGTTTCTTCATTTGTTATGTCAATACAGGACTTATTTTTCTCAATAAGTTTACAGAAATCAATAGCTAAACTAAGTTTTTTTGGATTTTCTCTTACTTCGTGTAAAAATACTATTGGGCAACCATTTCTGAATTCAAGATGAAAATCTGGTCTTCTAACTACACCGTGGTCCAAACTTGCCAAAATCCCATAACTATACTGATTTTTATCCATATCACGATAAAATTTATCAATTTCTTTTTTTGGAACATTTTTATTGTATGCTTTCGCTTCAATCATTCCTTCCATATCAGCTTCCCTTAGAATAAAGTCACCTTTTTCTTTCTCTTTATGTGTATCTATAATTTCTATGGTAGGGCACTGTCTTAAAAGTTCATTTCTTACCCATTCTTCACCTGATTGTCCCTTTATAGTAGAGTTTTGTTTTTGTTTAGTAGTATGTTCTTGCATATTCGATACCATTTTAGATTGTTTATCCAAGGCTTTTGTAAACTCATCTCGCATTTTTACTGATTTTTCTTCATATTCTTTACGTAAATCTGATATTCTTTTATTATAATCTTGGAAACTATCACGTTGTTGTTCTATTAATTTCTCATTGAAAAGGGAAATTCTACCATTTAGTTGTTCTTTTTGTTCTTTCAATCTCTCTATTTCAGTTGAAAAGATAGTATTTGTTTCTTCATAAATCTTTTCCTTAACTCGCTTCATATCTTTTTTATGCACATTTATAGTAGTTCTATATTTCTCTTGTAATATTTCATTTTCATCACGTAAATTGGATATTGTAGTCTCTTTTTCTGTTTCTACTTTTTGTATCTTATCAGCCCAATCTCTATTATTAAAAGCATTAATTTTTTTATGTGCACCTTTCATAATAGAAATTCCTAATTCAATTATTTTGAGTTTATCATTTTCTGAGTAAGCAATAAATGAATTGATAAGATTATTTTTTGGAAACATAATTTCAGTATATTCATCATATTCTTCTTCAACTAATTTACTATTTGCTGCATAGTCCATATTTTTAATAGTATTAATATATTTTTAAATACTATTAAATTATTTTCTTGTTTTTGCAACACCGTGTTTTATGTGATTTCGCATAATATTTTTTCCCGTGCGTGTATTTGCTATTTTCATTTTCCAAACTCTAGGTTCTCGTATAGTTGGCATTATATTAACACCCCTTTCTTGAGCTCTTCTTGTAGCCTTATGACCGTTACCTCCACGTCGTTTGCGTCTTTTCCTGCGAGTTCTCTTTTTATGGTGCCTTTTTCGCCGCGTTTTTCTAGATTTTTTCATTTTTTTTTTTCGTGTTCGACGTCTTTTGCGTCTACCACCACCTTTTTTACCGCCTTCATACCAGGAGAAGCAAAATAACATTGGATAACCATTTTCTCTTAGCGAGCCTACGTGAGCATGTAGAGTATTAGAGTCTATACTATCTTCAAATTCATCATCATCTGAATATCGAATTGTTCTTAAGGCTGTTTCTTCGCTCAAACCAGGTAAAAATCTTTTAAATTTTTGTAGTTCTTCTGCAACTTTTTGTTCTTTTTCATCCCTATTGGATATACGTGAGGCAGAAAGTAGATTACGAACATCTTCTTTAACCCAGTCTTTTTCAGATACATCACAACTATCTACAAATCTCCACCCAAACTTGTAATAATAAGGAATAACGGTTTCTAACGCTTTTAAAGCCACTTTTGGATATCCTGCTGTTCTTGCAAAATCTTTTACTGCATTGAGAAGTAATTTTCCACTAGCAATCTCTTTTTTTTGTCTACCAGCTGCAAGACGAGAAGCTTTAGCATTACAAATTAAATCAATATAAATTGAATCTTTATCAGTTTCGCCTCGAGCATTTTTTCCCAATTTTATACAAACAAAACCTCTATAACTACCTAATTTACCACCACTTGTTCTATCTCGAGATACCAAAATAACATCAGCCCCTTTAAAAGCATCATAGGCATAATCTAAAGGAATATCTGAATTACAATAAATACCAATGGTATTTTCAGAACCGCTCTCAGTTGGTTCTTCATTACTGTTTACTTCACTACTACTGTTATTACTATTTCTTCCATAACCGTGTTCTTTTTCAGTAGTAAAAAAAGATTTAATACCCCTGCCTAGAAAAGGTTTAACAGCTTCGTTAAATGTTTTATCGTTCCAAATAATTTCTCCATCAAACTCGCGACTTTCTTGAGCTTGCTCAGTATTTATACGTCTTTCATCACTTTTGATATTAGCTAAATTATATTTACTATATACTGAAACTTGTGGTTCGAGTTCAGCCTGTTTACTTTGTCCTTGATTTGAAGCAAGACTTGCCATATATATATAATAAAGATTATTTCAAAAGTATTTGAAAGTTACTTAAATACTTTGTGTTAAAAGCTAATAAATGGTTAGAAAACGCGTTCTTTCTGAAGAAGGTATAAAATTATTTAATATAGGATTTTCTGTTCCTCCACCAACCAGAGGTTGTATTAAAACACTATTACATAATCTTTTTACTAGTGATTTTGATATTAATATCGATACTAGTTCAGTTCAAATGAGAAAAGCATCAATGAAACTTTATTCTTATTTAAATAAAATAGGCAGAAAATCAATACCAGAACTTATTGATAATGCTATTGTTAATATTATTTTACTAATTATGCTAGATGACAACAAAATAAATAAATTACATCGTATTAAATATAATATGAATTATTATACACATCTGGCAAAAAAGGCTCACGATGATGGAGACCATCACACAGCTATTCTTATCAAAGCGGCCTTGGAAAATACTGCTATTCGACGACTAAAATTAAAAACAAATAAAAGCGAAAAAAAAATTCTTCAAGACTTAGAAACAGATTACGGCACTTTTATGAATTGTAATTCTGAACATTTACGGCATATTTTGTCCGCAAAAGAAGAAGATATTGAAAATTTTCTACCTTCTGTTATGGTTTTATTAATGCATCTTGATAAGACTCGAGAATATGCTAAGGGATATAAGCAAATGGGTTTGGTTTCTGATAGACTTATTAATGTTCAATATCAATTAACACACATAGTTGAAGATTATTATAAACATTATAAGGATTATGATATGAATTTAATTGAACTTTATATACAAAATCCTCTTGATAATCCTATTATGCAAAAACAACCCTCAAAAGGTTTATGTGCAAAATTATATGATATATCTTATACAATTCTACCTAATGCACAAAAACATAGTGGTTTAAAAAGAACAAAAAATAACAAAAGTATATTAACTACTCATTAATATCTGGGAAAAGACCTATAACCTCTTAAATATCTTCTCCAGGTTATTTCTGAACTATTTAACATTGATTGTGTTATACCCGCTGGTCTCACCTCTTCTTCTTCGTCTTCTTTAACTATTGAATCTAAGACAAGTTCTCTATTTTTCCTTTCCAACTTATTTAAAATCTCTCTAATTTGATCTGCAGCACATCTTGTAGTTTCTTCTATCTTTTCCATTATATATTTATCTTTAAAAAATTGATATATAATAAACTCAGTTAGCGGTATTAAAATGCCCAAACTCTATAACGATTATCTTATAGGAACAACAAGATTTAATAATAAAACAGCTTCTGAAAATAAAAATTGGAGAGATAGGCGTGAATGGAATGGCTGTATTTATGGAGTTCCTAAACTTATATGTAGAACAGTGCCAAATTCTATTCAGATTATTGTTATTGAAATGTTGAATTTAACGCCCGGTGGAAAAATTCTAGGATTTGGTCTAATTACTAATCTCACAAAAGCTAAGCATATTGCTCATATTTATTCAGATAAAACATATAATCGCTATATATATAACAGTGACTATCGTGTTGATATTAGTCAAATACCAGCACAATATAAAGAAGTAATTGAATATTTGGAATCTATACTATTTTATGGTAGCGGTCATATGAAACGTGGGCAAGGTATAACAACATTTAATAAGAAAAGAATGAAACAAGATTGGAAAAAAAAAGTTGATATGTTTTTTCGAAATTTATTTGTTCCTCTTTAACCTTATATGGAGAGAGAGGCTTGCCAATCTTGTTCAGTGAATGGAACCATATTCATTTTATTGCCAGTAGTTGATACCCATTTAAAAGGGCATTCAAAATACCTTTTTTTCATTCTTATTGATATGTTATCAGTAGTAAATTTTTCTGAGTCTGTATATAAACTTTGTGTTATCATTTTTACACATTGTTTATAATTTTTACTTACTTTTATTAATTCTTTATTGCAATATCTTCTTACATTATCTATTTTTGTTACTTCTTCTTGTAATGACCAAACGCAAGTTGATAGTTCATTTGAAGGATTAATATTATATATTGACATTATTGCTTCAGTGATAACATTATTAAATAGTTCATAAACATCCAAAATAGCCCTGGCTTTCATTTTGGCTGTATCGCGCGATGCTAGTTTTTTTTTCATATCCACCTCAGAGATTTCTTTTGCAAGATATTTAACTCGTAAATCTGTATTATCTGTATTTCTTTGAACTCGTGTCCTATAGTGAATCAACTCTACTTGACCAAAATGAATTGATGCACGATGCAAGCGCATTAAACTATTAATCAAATCTGGTGAACAAAATGTCAAGAATGTTCTTAGTCGATTTCTAAAAATATAATAACCCGGTATTCCACCACAATGAACGGCATTGGGATTATTAGTAGCACCTCCATTATTTCTCTGCCACTGATAGAAGTGGGGATTATGAACAACACCATTTACTTTTTGTCCTGTTTTCCAACTAAATGCGATATGGCATTGTGTGCACCACATTTGGTCACAACCACTTATCTTGTAAATAACAGCAGCACACGATGGACAATTTTTGGTTTCCTTTTTAAGCATCTCGGCTGTTTTTACACTATCTTCATTACATTCGTGTTCAGCATCTTTATTATCACCTATAGGTTCCATACATCCTTTACATACAAATATCTTACATACACCACATTTCCATTGTGTGGAAAGAAATCCTCTACATCCATTTACAGGACAACCCTTCATGAAAACTCTTTTTTCTTTTGCTTCTTCACTTTTTCCTTCACCATAATTAAAATTTCCTCTACGATAATTTTCTATTTTTGCATTATTTTGTCGCATATTATATCTCAGTCTATTCCACTCCACTTCCAATTTGGCTATTTCTGTTTTTAAGGTGATATTTTCCTGTTCTAAGGGTTGAATACTGAGATATTTTTCCACGTGTGGCATAGTTTCAGGCAAACGGGCTTTTTCAATATCAAATAAAAGTGCTTTTCTATGATGTTTATATTCTTTATCAATAAAAGACGAATTCAAATTTTTTCTGGCAAAAGCAAGATCCCAACTTTTATTACAATTCATACAGTGATAAGATGTGCTTTTACTCAGTAAGTAACGTCTAACACATTTTTTACAGGCTGAATGGTCACAATGTCCGCAAATAATGGGAGCACGTTCAGATTTAGTATAATCTTCGCAACATATAGAACATTGTGGTTTTACTTTCTTGTTTTTTTTTGACATACTAGTTACCTTATAGTTCATTTGTATACTATGATATACTATTTTTAATCTTCAATTTTAAAAAATAATTTTTTTGAATATATATATATATATATATATATGACCAGTGCACTTGAAAATATGGCACGCAATTTAGAAGAGAAAATAGATAGTGGATTATACAAAACTCAAAATGCAAGTGTCCATTTAGCAAATAATATTGCTACGAAAATACAGCCTAGAACAATTGAAGCAATCATAAGTAAAATTCCAATATATATTATAATAGCACATTCGGCCCTTGATGTTAACTACAGTATGCCAAACTTTCCATACCCTGGTGACGAAGAAGTTTGTATTGATGGCGAGCACGCTTGTTTTTTTACTAGTAATAATGGTACAAATGGTGAAAAAATACCTTCAAATAATTTAAAAAAATGGTTAGAAAATCAAGCGCGTTTTGTATATTACCCAACTCCACCAGGTGAAGCAGGAGGTTTAATGGGGTGTCCTGCCGACGAGAACGAGGAACATATTTTGCGAAATAGTATGAACAATATAAGAGCTAGTATCTTAACTGGTTCTAACTTTCTAAAAACTTTGCGAGATGATGGGGCGAGGGCTTATGGAACCGAAAAAACAATTGCAAGTGCTTTTCTTCCGGGAAGTTTTATTCCCGACAAAAAACATCAGTTTTTTGGAAGCCGACTTTCTTATGAAGGTTTTGGTATTATTAAACTTTCTAATACAGGTCAAAAGTTAAATAAACCTATTAATGATATTATAACTCCAAAGTTTTTAAATGATGATGGGTTCTTTTATGCTTCAAATACTTCAGAAAGACCTCCTGCCTGGATACGAGGTATAGCAAATAGGTCGATGAATGAAGAAGAAATTCCTATGAGTGATATAGTTAGAGAGGGTGGCGCTGGATTTTATATAAGTTTATCATGTAGTGTTTTAAAAAGTAGCGTTTATCCTAATTGTAATTCACCTGTTCGCGGCTCAGGCTTTCCTTTACAATTATTACCAATGGCTGTTGAGTCTTTAAATACTGATATAGCTAAATTTCACGATAATGTTGTTGGCCAATTTAATATAAATATGCACGGGAACAATTTATTATGGGAAGATTTTTTTGGAAAAATACTACCACATAGAGTTTCTAGAGGAAAAAAAACTCTTGAATTTTCTACTTTTGGTGACTTTAATGATGAAGGTTATGGTTCTTCTACAAGAAAAGCAATGAAAAGGAGGAAAGCGAGGAAGGGATCACGCGTGACAAGAGCAGTAAAAGCGAGAAATGAAGATGCGCGTTCCAAAAGTGATTATGAACAATTCACAAATTATTTTTTAAAAAATCCAAGAAGGTCACAAAGAAGACCACAATATCAAGAGCAAGAACCATCTGTGTGCAAATCCAATCCTACAAATGCTGCGTGTATTTTAGGAGCAACCGCAGTAGGGGCCAAACTAGGTGGAATTAAAGGTGCCTGTGTAGGAGCTGCGTGTGGTGCTGCTATGGTAGGCACTAAAAGACTATTGAAGAAAAAAGAAAAAATAAATGGTGGTAGAAGAAAAAAAACAAAAAAACAACGTAGAAAGAAAAGTAGATCAAGGCGTAGAAAACGCACAAGAAGAAGAAAAAAACATTAATATATTGTTAAAATCTAACTATATATAAATGGCATCGAATGGATTAAGAAGAAGGAAAAGAAATACAGGTGATACTAAGAATAATGCTAACACTATGACAGCTGACGAATATGCAACTCAACACGATTTATTTGGTCCTATTTCGGCAGCACTTTTAGTAGATCCAGTTAGAATACAGGGCGAAATCACACCAGGTGCTTTTGAAAGAGAACAAATAACAAGATGGCTTAATGACAGAGAAACCAGTCCAACAACAAGAAATCGAGCAACTGTAGCTGATTTAGTTCCAGCTCACGATATTCAACAAAAAATAAGAGAATTGGTAAGAAGATATCCTAATGCACCAATTGTTAGAGATTGGTTACAGCAACAACCTGCGTGGTATACCCTAGCTATTCAAAGAATTAGAAATACTGCTGCACCTGTAGTGCATGCAATGTCAAGAGCTGTTGAACCTATTCGACAAGTAATGCCATCAGCAGATACTTGTATACGATGTTGTGCTAAAACAGCTGAAGTAGGAGCTGGTGCTGTTGTAGGGGCTGGAGTTGGGGCGTGTGCAGGTTGCACTTGTGCACTTGGTTTGTCAGGAGAGGCCGAAGAGGCTGGCACCACAATGACAGATGAAGAAAAAGCGGCAATGGCAGCTTTCCTAACTCCAACAGGAGCAGCAGTTGGAGCCTTCGTGGGCGCGATTTTAGGACCAGAAGAATGCCTTAGGTGTGCAGGTGAAGCCTGCTCTGCCGCTTGTGAAGCCGCGGGTAAGAATTATGGGGGAGGAAAAAGAAAAAAGAACACAAGAAAAGGTAAACGAAAGAAAAGACGCAAAACTCGCAAACGCAAGCGCAAGAGAAAACAAACAATTAAAAAGAAGAGAAGAAGAAAAGGTAAGAAATCAAGGAAACGATAAATAATGTCTTTTAGAATGATTTTTAATCACTAATCTCTCTATTTCTTCCAATCCAAAATAATCTGCTACCCATTTTTCATTTATTTGTTCAGGCTCTACTTCCATATCCTTAGATATATCTGGAATCATTTCAAAAATATACTTTTCCAGATATTTCATACGATATCTTGTTGTTGAAAAAAGAAATAGTGCAAGCTTTGTAGAGAGATAAGCTTTTAAAATTCGAAACTCTCTATCTGTTTTACCGTGTATTACATAATTGTCTCTATTAGAAATCCCATAATCACCATTAATATCATAAAAAGGAAATCCATACATTTTATGCGCTAATACAAGTTTTTTAGTATTAGCAAACACACAAGATTTGTTGCTATAATTTGTTACTAGTTTTGGTGTGGTTTTGTTTTTAATATGACAGGTTTTAATATTTGAATGAGGAAATATTTCACTTTCTGTATCTGAAAAGTTAATAGAAGGATGAGGCATATTCGTTTTTTTAACGATAACAGGTCCCAACTTTTTTAAATGATCTTGTAATTTCATTAAAATAGATGCACCGCATAAAGGTAATGAAGTATCGATTTTGAATTTTATATATTTATGGTATGTTTTATCATAAAGATTTGCCACATTCTTCCTATTACGAATTTTTATTAACGTAAAATAACAAGTAGGAGTCTGTGCATATCCGTGAAAAATTCTATTTGTTTCATTACTCGTTAATGTATGTAATTTTCTGATATGATACTGTGTTATAATCTTATGCATTGAATGATCACGTTTTAACCAGATGGATGGTGTAATCATTGCCAAAGTTCCTTTTTTGCACAATGCATCTATAGATTTATTAATAAAATGCATCCATACTGATTTACCATCTCCTCGTTTATCGATAGCTTTGTTTGTTGGAACTTTTACTAAGCCACCAACATTAAATGGTGGATTTCCTACTATAAAATCAAAACCTTTTCTCTCTACAGCAAGAAAATCTTCATGGAAAATATTAGCATTTTTACCAAAAATAGTGCGCAATTCAGGTATATAATCTCCATTTAATTCTACCATAAAAAGCATATTTTCTACAATATGCATATGTCTCTTGTTTTCATCAGAAAAAATAAATTTCAGTCCTTCAAATAATTTTTTGTATAAATAAATCATAAAGTAACCTCTTCCACAACAGGGGTCAAGCCATCTTGATTGTGGATTGCAAAATCGTGATATTGGAATTAAATCTAATATATTTTTAATAAGACGAAAGTCGGTAGAAACTTCACCATATTGTATTTTATATTCGTTGGGCACATCGAATACTTGTAAATATTTTGCAATTATAATTTCTCGAATAGACATTTGATAAAATCGTGCATTTTATTTTATCAAACTTAACTAATTAAATAAATCTATTGTTTGTTGAACAACAGGTCTATACCATTTTCTAAATCTATGTTTTTGCTTACTTAATTTTTCTAAGGGAAACCAAGCAGCTTTATCTTTTTCATAAAGTCCATTATGTGCGAACACTTTTTCTGGTTCATTTTTTAAAGCATTTTTATATATTTTTCTAAGCTCATATGGCAATGTTTTATCATAAGGAATAAAAACCAAAAATACTGTATATCTTCCTTTTCCATCGTCATACACGACTTTATCTAATAAATTTTTTTTAATCAAATTTTTAATATCTTGTTTATTACCTAGAATACCAGCTGTTTCTTCCCAACCTTCTCTCTCAGCGGTTTTCTTTGCAGATTCACCTTTTTCTCTTCCACCGCCAAAATCACTCCATTTCCCTTTATCATATTTACTAGAAGCTTCTACGCTTTCTCGTCCATATAAAAAATAAATTTTATTTTTATACACTGTAACTGGTAATATACCGGCGCCCATTATATATACATCTGATATATTCTTAAATACAATTAATTTAAATTAAAGCAGCTTTAATTGTCCAACCAACTTATCTATTTTATCTGATTTATCTGGTCCTACATAACCTACTGTAATACTTCCTGGTGCCACTTCTGTTCTACCAGCATCAACTACATATCCTGAGTGAATACCTTTTCTTTCAGCTATTCCACAAACAGTTTGTAATGTTACAAGATTTGCCTTTAGAGCTATAATCGTTTCACCTTCTGTTTGCCATTTGTAAAAGAAGTTTGTTTTTGCATATGCTTTCACTGTTGCTTCAACCATAGCGTGCCCGGTTTGAGCTACAATTTTACCTTTGCTCATATTTAAATCAGAATTTACAATAATAGCCATTTTGAAAGACATTTTAATTTATAATAACAATTAAAATATAATTTAAATCAATTTTATTGATAATAAGATTCTTTAAAATTATTATATACATAAAGTCTTCCCCCAGAAGGTCCAGGTAAAGAACCTGCATCTACAACACTTTTTCGTTTACCATCAGCAGAAATAGCTACCCCCTTCCAATAACCTATACTACCAGGTAAATTATTTTGTATCCAGGTCTCTCCAAAATTATCAGAAGTCCATATCTGTCCTGCTGTGGCACCTGAGCCAGCAATGATATGTTTTCCATTGGCGGAACAAGCAATTGAAATCCATTTTTTCTGTGGTGAACCTTGGCATATTACCCAATTTGCTCCACTATCTCCAGATCTATAAATACGACCACCATTGATATTTACGTTATTGTCAGCAGCATAAATAACTATTCCATCATCAGAACACGCTATACCATACCATTTTATTGAACTAGATACAGGTATTCCTGTAGCAGCTCCTATTAAAGACCAATTTTGTCCATAATTAGTTGATTTATACATAGGAGTAGAAATATTATTACTTCTTTCTCCTATGTAAGCTATTTGTCCACTCCCACTACTCGCAACACTATACCATTCTGCATTTGAAGATGATAGATTACTTACATTAGACCAATTTTGTCCGAAATTGGTTGATCGAACGCAAATACTGTTAGTAGAAATACTAGTTTGCGACCTTGTAACAATAACATATTGTCCGTCATTTGATGAAGTAACTTGTTGGAATGCACCACCAGCTTGCGGTGTTACAGAAGAATTCCACGTATTTCCCGAATCCAATGAATAAAAAAGTATACCTTGCAATCCACCAACAGTTCCATTATTAGCAATAAGTTTTGTTCCATCCGATGATGCTGATATACTATTCCACGAAGTACTAACAGCCGTTTGTCTCCAGGTTACACCACTATCTTCAGATATAAATATAAAAGAGTTTGAAGCAGGTGCAAATATTTTAATACCATCACTTGACATTGTAACATCTGTCCACGCTTTTGCTCCTATTTTTGCTATCTTCCAAGAGTATTCTGTAGGGTCACAACAAGCACCAATCTCTCCATTTGGTAAATCATAGAATGGTCTTAATGAACGATTAATTCCTGCTAATCTCGAGTGTCCTGAACCTGCCGGGGTATAGTATTCTAAATACTCTTTTCCCTGACAAATACATCCCTTAGATATCATAGATGCGCCTCGACTCGCATTCATAGCCAATTCATAATTTCTGTAGTTTATTATGTTACCTGAATTATCGTATTTTATTGTTCCATTATAGTTTTGTCCACAGCCTTGAGTATAATTCGCTAAGTCAAGCATATTGCTGTATATTGTTTTCGATTTTAAGTTTGTAGTTCGTTCACTTGACGTATATTTTAGTGATTTTTCTTTGAATGGTTTTGGTTTAAAAGGGTTTGGTTCGCACATATATAAATGATAATAATATAAATTTTATATTATTATTTAGACAAGAGGGTTACAACAAGTTGCGCCAGCAGTCATCGGGTTACTCCATAATAACCACGGCTCAGTTCTATTTTTATTTCCACCTATTTGTTGATATCCAACCATATAATTGTTTCGTGTATTGTTACCTTTTTGAAATTGATAATAAGCATCGGTTACTTCATAATAATTTAAAAATTTATCTAAATTACATCCATCTTTTGTGCCAAATAGATTATTACTAGGGTCAATCCAAACACCAGAACCATCTAGAGTTCCACCTGGCGTAGCTGGAGCAGCAGTTCCAGCATTATCTAAGCTATTTGCCACCCAAGCAGCACCTGTAGTGCGAACTATTCCCGTTGCCCCACCGGGGGCCCACGTAAATTCAATGCCGTTGGCATTCCATCCTTCAAACTGCTTCTCTGCCAAAATCCCTGTTATACCTTGACAACAGTTGTCCCATACAAGAGCGGCACCTCGTGCCATAGTATTTGCTAGGTCATAACTTCTGTAATTTGTTACTTGACCAGCAGTCCCACCAACCCCACTGAATATCATTGTTCCTGTATAATTTTTACCTGTTCCTTTGCATTCCTGTGCGCGTGTTCTCATAGTCTTGTAAATCGTTTTTGATTTTACATTTTTAGTTCGTTCACTTGATGATATATCTGGATTTTTTGATTCAAATGCTCTCATTAATATATATAATATAAATATATTTAATAAATAAACGACATTTTAATAAAATGTTGTTAAAAGATGGCTCTGGAAATAGTCTTTCATTATCAAAAGATGATTCATTGAAACTAGAACTTAGCTTAAATACAAGTAAATACGGAAGAGAATGGATTCATATTGGTGATAAGCTTTATCATTTCTACACTGGAGAGATTAATGATAAGGAGATAATTGTAACTCCTTATCAATTTAAATTTTTAATAGATTTATTGAAATCACAACAACCTCATTAATCATATAATCTATCTAATCGGAGAGCGAATGAGTAGTCCATATTATTTAAATCAATAAGTCTACCATATGCATCTAAAATCCTTATTCTTAATTTTTTGATATTTACAGGTCCGAAATATATGCGTTTTCTAGTAGTGGTGTCCGAATTAACAATACCAGTATCAAGGGTAAACCCAGCATTAAATGCTGAACTAATTGCACCACGAGTAAGTCTAGCTAAAATATTTTCTGAAATAACAGATGCATTTAACACAGCATCAATCGAGTTAATGCTGTTTTTATTAAAATCATCAAGGATAAAGTAAAAATAACGAGAACCCCAACCATCAAATACTCCCTCACTTACAAATACCGTGCTGGTTCCAGCAGAATTGTAAACAGCAGCCCTGTAACCTAGAATCCATCCTAGTTTCATTTGAATAGGTGTAGGGTCAATTGGTGCTGTTGCTGTCGCTTCAGGAGATAGATTGAAATGGAGTATTGTTGTAGCATCATCGACATCTATTAGTGTTCTTCCTGATTTTACATCTATGGAAACTTGAATGGTGCCGCCACCGGCAGTTAAAATAGAATTTAATTCTGTTTGCATTTGTGATCTAGTATAATTACCATCAGGCAATGTATATTTTGTAAAAGTGTTTGGAAAAGCAGTCGTATCTGCTACATGAAAATAATTGTTACCTAAACTTTTTGAGATAGCGAAATATGTAGCTGGAATTTCTAAAGACACCAATTCCAATGACACCACATTATTAAAAGTTACGGGTAAATCAATTGAAAAATCTGTGCTTGAAGTAGCATAATAATTACTGCGAAATCGAGTATCTATTGATAGTAAATGTGATGTAATACCGTCTTCCCATTTATTAGCGAAACTATTTACGGCACCCGGACTGGTTCTATAAGGATGGAGTTTAACAGAAGGGGGCACACCATCTGGATTTCTTATTTTCTGTGAATTTCTCTCTATGATGAAATTACTTCCGTGTTGAGACACAATATTGGGCATAATTTTATGTTTAATATCAGAAATATTTTTGTTTAATTTATGATGAACAGATTCTAAAAATGACATTATTTCACGTTGTTTTGTTTCTTCTAAATTCTTATCGGTCATAATCTGCTTTCTAAGTTTTTTAAGTTCTTCTTCAATATCGTCTGATGAATAAGGAAATTTCAACTTCAAAATCTGTTCAAGTTCTTCTGGAGTATATTTTTCAGCATCTAATTCAAAATCTAAATCACTCATTATATATAAAAGAAGGTTATTTTTATTTTAGTTTTTTAAATATGTATTAAATATTATTATTATTCTAATATAATAGAGGATGGATACAAATATAGAAAATTATTCACCAGAAGAAATAATAAAAATAATTAAATTAGAAAATAACTGTGATTTAGAAACACTTTATTCAAAAACTAAAAAAATAATTAGAAATATAGGGGATGATGAAGCCGAAAATACGGTAAAGTTGAAAAATTTTTTTGGTGCTTGTTTTGAGAAGGTTACTAAAAGTATGAACTATATGGTCCCTGAATATATGTTGGTGAATCTAGGATTAAAACCACAAAATATGAATATTCCTGGAAATAACACATCGGTAAAGATTTATACAGAGGCAAATTCGAAATATCATCAATTAGTTCAAGAGCATAATTATCCATATTCTGTTCCTCAAATAGTTCCTAATAATGTTACAATAAATAGCACAAATACAAAATATCCTAGAGGAAATATTAATCCTATTAAACGGGAAACAATTAAAAATGTGCTCACTATTAATAGTAAATTTCGTGAAAATTATAATGAAATGACTACCGATTTTAATGTAAATTTAAATGAACCATTTAATAATGTAATTTCTATTAAATTGTCAGGAATTGAGATGCTTAATTCATATTACACCTTTTCTCAATATCTAAAAACAAATATTTTTACAGTTACTACATATAATTATGATTTGGTTACATTTGCAAAAACAAATGAGACAACAACAGTTGTAGTTTTTCCTGAAGGTAATTATTCATCAACAACAATACAATCAACATTAAATGGATTTTTTAGTACACACCCCACATTACAAACTGTTGAAATTTATTATAACAGTAGTAAAGGGAAATTATACTGGAGACTTAAATCTCCTCCCCCACTACCTCCACCTGCTGGCACCGGTCATGCATTTGACCTCGATTTTGCACCACCTAATTATATAAACAGAGATCTATTTCAAAATTTTGGTTGGTTAGTAGGATTCAGACAAAGAAAATACTCTTTTTTAGAAGATTATAAAACCGTTCCAACTACAATATATCAAGAAGGATATAATCCCGAAGCTTTTTTAAATTTTACCGGAACATCTTATTATTTATTAGAAATAGTTGATTATAATAAAAATACCTGTGAAGTAGTAAAATATCAAACAGGAAAACAATTTGCGTTTAATATGAGGGATATTATAGCAAAAATACCTAATATAGCAAATCAAACAGATATTATATTTGAAGATTCTTCTGATAGAATATTCAAAAAAAGAAATTATTTTGGACCAGTTCGTTTAAAAAAATTAAGATTAAGATTACTAGACGATAATGGTAAAGTAGTAGATTTAAATAATGGTGATATAACTATTAGTTTAGAAATAGAGACATTAGATATCCCTTACAAAAATATGGTTTAATATTTTTTTTAAAACGGAATTAGGTGTAATATTTTTGTTGTAATAAACTTTACATTCACTTGATAATATATTGTAATTACCGATATTATGTGGAAATGCAGATTCTTCTACATAATGTTTACCAGATATTAAATCTAGTAATTCGATTTTATTTGCAACCACGGGAACAACCTTCAAGCCCAAACAATTTGCCAATAAATGTACATCTATTTTGTCAATTTTAATAAATTTACTTTTTGATATAATATTATATTTATCTTCCCAACTAAAATCTTTGATACCAATTTCATCACATTTTTCCAATTCTGATGAATTACTATTATACTTATATATATGCATTGTCTCATCTATAATATAAATATAGTCAAACATCTTTGTGATATTTTTATCTACAAATTCGAGTAATTTTTTTGGATAATCACTATAATAACATAAAAACCGTGACGGAATTGGTATATCCGACTCTATGATTTTAGGTAATTCATTATTGTAATTACAAATAAAAAAATCAGTGTATTTTCTAGTATTATTTGATAACCAAATTTTATCGTTTTTGTCGAATAATAAACAATTATTAAAAGAAAAATATTCAATATCAACTTCGGTTTTTGTAAAATATTTTTTTACCGGTTCTATCATTAAATCAATTAATTCATATAACCCAGGTGGGTCATCTTTTCGATTCCAGATTACTATTCCATCGCGTTTTGGCACAATGAATTCCATATTTTTTACGTTTAATCTTAAATTGATCATTGCCATATATGTAATTTTATAACTGACTAGCTTACTAAACAAACATTTATTTAATGTTTGTATTGCCGGTGCAAATTGGTCTATACGAATATTTACAAAATATATAGGATATTCCTGAGAAACATACAAAGCATCTTCACTACACGAATCATTACCACTCATATCGTTACCACTCATATCGTTACCACTTGAATCTTTTTCCTCTTTCTCAGAAAAAATGTAAGAAAAATCATCATTTATTTCAGCAAATTTTAATGAATTATCATATGTAAAAAAATCTTCTGTTCCTACACAATAATTAAAACTAAAAAAAGTATTAATCTCATATTTTTCTATCAAAGTTAATGCTATCCCCGCCCACCATTTTTTACATTTGATAATTACATCATCATTTGTATTTATTTGAACTTCATTATCGATAGTATCATCCGATTTATTATCGTCTGATTGATTATCATCTGATTGATTATCGTCTATTTTATCATTTTCTATAATAGTATTTAACTCTTCTGACAAGAAATCAAGTACATCAATATTATTAATATAAAACATATCTGTTCCATACTGTTGTTCTTCTTTACCAGGGGCGTGTGAACCGTGTTTTTTAATAAACATAATAGAATTAATAAATTCAGGTATTTTTAATTTTCTTAATAAAAATAAATTTGGTGATAAGTGTAGTGTATTGTTATATTTTTCTACACAAGAATGTAGTAAATTAAATTTGCGTTTAATTAAATCAATATAACTTTCATTATCAACCATATTACATATATAATGTATATCTCCTGAAAAAACATATGGGAAATTATTTACATATTTTTTCGTATTTTCATCACACGAAATACAACATGTATATTGAAAATCATATGAATCTATCATTAGAAGCATTGTTAAAATTTTTCTGTAATCTAAGTTTTTTTCCTGACAAATAGAATAATTAATCATTTATATATCAACATTTTTTTTTTAACTATTATTTTAACACATAATATTAATATGCCTAAAAGAATAAAAACAAGAACAACTATAGGGTATGGTTTTTTTCAGCCACAAATAACAGGTCATAGTATTATTGCTAATTCAGATTTTTTGAATAATGTCGTGTCTTCTTCTATTGCCTATACAACTAATAATATACTTGATAATATAAGTAAAGATACAACAATAAATATACCGGACTTAAACATAACAAGTGAGGAAATATTGTTTGATTTAGGTGTTAGTGCAAATAAAGAGTTGTTTCCTAATAGCAATGATAATACTCCTTTTAATATTTTTAGTACAAATTTTAGTGATAGATTAACAAATGCCATTACAGAAACAACAGTTGTAATAGAAACAATAATAGTCGAAAAAATTGGTGAAGTTAAAGACAATTCCGAAGAAAGAGAATCAGACTTAGTATCGACACATAATAATCAAACACAAATGTTAACTGAAGATTATGAAACACAAATAGCAATATTAAAGGGTGGAGAAATGGGTAATCAATATGGGCTTGCGAAGGAAGAAGTTATGGAGATTTATGAGAAATTCGTAAAAGCTTATGTTAATAAAGGACCCTATTACTTACCAAATATGAATGTATTTCACAAATATTATATGTTAATTGATGCAAAATTAAAAGAACAATATGACGATGATTTTATATTACTGTTGTACAGAGATATACTCACATCATTGGTGCAAAACCGAACTGTGTTTTTCGAGAATATTAAATTAAATAGTGAAGTTTCTGCGTTACGTAAATATCGTAAAGAAGCGAAATATAAAATTTTAGAATTAACGAAAGAGTTGGCGGAATTTTGTAAAAAAACAGGTGGTAATTATTTTCAAGGTAAGATTGGTATTAAATTAAAAAAACCAAAACGTTTGATTTATGCACAAGCCTTATTGAATATCAATATGGCGTGGTATATTTACCTACATGATACTGCTAAAATAGAATCAAATCAATATGTATCAACAATAGCATATGTTAACCAATTAGGTCCTGAAGCATATAAAACCCTTATTACATTATTAGATGAAAGATTTGAAACTCTCGAAGACTTTTTAGAAGAAATGGAAGATAAAATAAAAATTGATAGTGATAATTCATCCTGCAGTGATACATCATCATCATCATCCTGCAGTGATACATCATCATCATCCTGCAGTGATACATCATCATCATCATCCTGTAGTGATACAACATCAGGTTCGGACGTATGGACTACCGCATCAGAAGGAGAATATTGTAATGATGACCAACACTATTACCCGGATAAAACATTTGACGAATATTCGTTATACTATGTTCTCAATCCCAATAATGGAGAAAAGTTGTTACAGTTGGGTGGAAAGGTATGTGTAGATCAATTAGACAAGTTCTCATTAAGAAAAACGTGCAGAAAAAAACGAAAAAAGAAGAAGAAAAAGAAAAAAGTTTTAGAAAAAATTTGTTATAATATAGGCGGTTATGATAATACATATATAACCAACCCACACACAGGTCAGAAAATGTTGAGATTGTGCGGTGAATTATATGTTAAACAAATGAGTAAATTTACTGTTAGAAGAATAACGCGGAAAAAGAAACACAAGAAAAAAAAACGCAAAACCTCAAAAAAATGTGATACTGCAAAAATTTATGAAAATGATTATCATGATAATATTCAAGATAAATTATTATATGTCATACATCCACAAACAGGAAGCCGGTGTTTAGTAATTAATGGAGAAGTTTATGTGAAACAACTCAAAAAGTTTCAGACTAAGTATATTACAAATACACCACATTGTGAACAAGAAAGCAATTCAAAAACATTCTATAATAAACCAAACGTACATCAAAACACACCAACTTATCTTTTTGATTATAAAAGTGATACCAAATATCTAGTATTAAATGGATGTATTAATGTTAATCAATTACCCCAGTTTAATAAAAATTTTATTTATAATTATGTAAAAAATCACATTGAAAATTATAATTAACAATGTGCGTTAAAATTTTGAAAAACTATTTAATAATTTAGGAAAATATATTAATAGCAATATATTTTTTTGTAAAAAAAATATTATATACACATATCATAATGTCATCCGGATTAGCTCTCCCAGGTTCTCTTTCTATTACAGAAGCAACACTCACTGCCGTTGGAACAACTATGGTTAAAAACGTTGATTTTAACGTAGCTGAAGCAGACCGTTCTTCAGCAGACGGTTCATCATCTTTTGTTTATTACATCCAGGCTACATACGATATTAACGCCAATATTTCTTATACCGCATCTAGTTCTCTAGATGCGAAGGATGATGCTTACGCTATGAGCGCAATCTCTATTGCTAGTGCAAGTGCCACCAGTCCTCTCCTTTCGTTGCCTTCCGCTTCGGGTGTTTCAGTCTCTGCTGGTCTCGTTAGTGCCCGTGATGGAACCAATTCCAATGCTGCATTGGGAACTTTCCCCGTAACTCTTACAGTCGCCATTAGTGATCAAGGTCTTATGACTTCTTCTATTGCTATTACAGGTAGTGATATCACTGGTAGTAATACTGATGATGCCACCAAAGCACAAGTTGCTTATTGGAGTCTTGATTCTACGCCAACGCCTTCTGCAGATACCTCTGATGTTTTGTCTGACTCTGTTTCTACATCAGACCTTACTACTGAGTACTCTACCCAGCTCGCTACCATTAACGGTTACTACAATAACCAGTCATTGATTTCAAGTTGGTCCATCTCCATCGATGCTATTACTGGTTCCACCAATAATGTTTTGGCACAACACGCCCGTTATCTCAACAAAGCCGGACAAACCGCACTTTTCGGTACTGGTGATAAAGTAATTACCAACGCGGCATACGAGTATGCCGTATCCATCACAGACTACGCTGGATCTGCACAAAGCATTGCTTCCGGTGATGTCTATGGTGTTATCAGCCAGTCAGCATAAATTTAATTCATACACTAAATTATAATAATTTAAATTCACATATAAAATTTAAACTATTTAGTAATATATTATATAAGAATGCCTGATATACAGTCATTTATTGTTGAACCCGAATCACCATTGGTGATGAACGAACCCGGTTCGGTTACTTTTTTAAATTTTACTGCTGCTCTTTTCGTACCACGCGGCAGCCCCCCTATTGCAAATATTAATATAAATCAAGCGTTTGAACCTACAGGACAATATAGAGATGAATATTATTTTGAAATTCCTGTAGCACGTGACTCTTATGCGGCACCTGGAGTTTATGCCGAAAGATATACTCTTTATGTTACAGATGTTGAAGGCGAAGAAGCCAGGACTTGGATAAATTATGATATTATTATTGAAGAACCCGAAGGTGATACTTCAGCACCAACGATTAGTAGTTTCACAGCGAATGATACTACGGTGTCGTTGCTAACCAGTTCGCAATCACAAATTGTTACTTTTACTGTTGTTGCTAGTGATAATATTGGAATTGATACAATTAGTATTCCAGGAGCTACACAAACAAATGTAACTGGTGGAACATATACCTTTACAAAAACTTACAGTTATGCAAATTACTCATTTGGAAGTACTACTGATACACTTACTGTTACTGTCACCGATGCGGCTGGAAATAGTGTGAGCAATACTTTAAATATTACAGTAACAAAATCAGATGATCAATCACCCAGTATAACAAGTTTAAGCGCAAATGATACTACGGTGTCGTTGCTAACCAGTTCGCAATCACAAATTGTTACTTTTACCGCAGTGGTTACAGATAACGTTGCTATTGATACCGTAACTTTGTCAGGAGCCACACAAACAAATGTAACTGGTGGAACGTATACCTTTAAAAAAACATACAGTTATGCAAGTTACTCATTTGGAAGTGCTACGGATACACTTACGCTTGCTGTTACAGATACCGCAGGCAACAGCAACACAGACACTATAGCGATTACAGTAACAAAATCAGATGATCAAACACCCAGTATAACAAGTTTAAGCGCAAATGATACTACGGTGTCGTTGCTAACCAGTTCGCAATCACAAACCGTTACTTTTACTGCAGTAGTTACCGATAACGTTGCTATTGATACCGTAACTTTGTCAGGAGCTACACAAACAAATGTAACTGGTGGAACGTATACCTTTACAAAAACATACAGTTATGCAAGTTACTCATTTGGAAGTGCTACGGATACACTTACGCTTGCTGTTACAGATACCACGGGAAACAGCAACACGGACACAATAGCGATTTCAGTAACAAAATCAGACGACCAATCACCTAGCATAACAAGTTTTTCTGCTGACGACACAACTGTTACATTATCAAAACTTTCGACGACACAAGCGGTAACCTTTACAGTAATATCTACAGATAATACTGGTATAAATAGTGTTACCATTACAGGAGGAACAGCACCAACTCCTTCCTTATTTTCATCAAGTGGAAATACATATACATTCAAAAAAACATATACTGTTGAATATTATGCGGCAGGAACAACAACAGATACATTAACAGTAACTGTAATTGACAATTATGGAAATACAAATACGGGCACTTTGGGTATTACAATATCCAAGGAAGATTTTACGATGTTGCAACCAACATATTATATCGATATAACTGCTAATATAAATGAAAGTATTATAGAAAATGCGGGTAGCTATGAATTACCACCATCTACAATAGATAAGGCAAATCCAAATTATCAAACAAGTTATTATTTACCATCCGGACAAATAATTCTTAATTCTGGTGCTGTCACTGCTAGAAATATAAATCAATCGAATTTGGGAACATATCAATCAACAATAACAATTGATGTAAATAGCAACGGTCAAATGATAGGTGTATTAGAGATAACAGGAAATGATATAACGCAAACGATAACACCAGATGATCCAGAAAAAGCATCGGTAGCATATTGGTTAAAAGAAAACACAACACCAACAACTATTACTTCTAATACAGCAGATATATTATCAGCGACATTAACAACCGGTGAAGTACAAGATTTAATGCAAAATGAAATATCATTGATAGAATCATTATATTCAGGTCCAGTAGTAGTAGATTGGACAGCACAACTGGAAGGTGTTTTTTCTGCACCTAGTGGTCCACCAAATGTTATTGACCAATTTGCATTATCAAATAGTAGGGCATACCCATTAATATTTCAAGAAGGAGAATATATAGTATTAGAAACAAAATACGATTACGAAATTACAATTGTAGATATGATGGGCACAACACGAACAATAATACCATCCACCGAAATATTTGCAAGAGTAACACAAGATAGTAGCGCACCAACATTATAACAATAATTGTTTTCCTTTCTCAATACACCAGAATTGTATTCCTACTGTAGGAAAAATTTTAAAGTAGCAAGCACCAAATCCTCTATATAATCCTTTTATCCCTTCTTGTCGTATTATTTGTCGAAAGCAATCACGTATTCCGTTATATTTTGGAACAGATTTATCAAATCCTTGCAGTTGTAATCTCCTGCGAACTAAATCTGATGGATATGTCCAACTTACAGCACTCATACCAGAAACACCACCAGCAACCAAATTTACCATATCTTCTGCTTCAATAAAATTTGAAAATATGTTTTTATAATAATAAAAAAATGCGAAATTTAAACCGTTATATGGCGCAAACCCCAATAAACTCATACCCAATCCTTTGTATTTCTCTCTAATAGATGTTTTCAAAAAGGCATCAACAAGCCCTGAATAATGTGATTTATTTGTTTGTAAAGCTAATCTACTTCTTATTGTTTCCAGCGGATAAACTACTGACATGGCTACCAAACCTGCGAGACTTCCTGACACAAAATTTTTTGCATTTTGATTTTCGATATATGTCTCGATTTTTTTATTAAAGAACTGAAATGCTGCAAAATTAATAGAATATTGTGGAAAAATTCTAATGCAATTTGCATAGTTGCCTTTCCACAAATATCGCATACCTTCCTTTTGAAGAACATCACGAAAAGTGCTATTTGGAATAAAATAATTTTGTTGTTGTATTTTCCATAATTCTAAAGGAGCTGTAATTGTTCTAGAAACTATACCTGATATACCACCTATTAATAAATCACGATTCATTATATATCACAGGCTTAATATCTTTAGATAAATTAAGTAAAAAATCTATATTAGATTCATAACCATAATAAGTGACTGGGGCTTTTTAACCATTCATAATAACAGAATTCATTACAGAAATAACGATATTTTTTACCTATTCTTGCAATATTATTTACTTTTTCAAATGGAATTTCATATATATTGCATAAAATATTTCCACATCGAACTCTATTAGGGTGTTCGGCTTTTTTAGAGCTTGGTTCATTTATTTTTTTTGATTCAAACTTTGGGATTTTTATACTTTTGTCAGTTTTTCTATTTAATGTACTACAACAATCAAAGTCCATTTATATTATATAAATATTAAAAATACCTTCAATTTATAGTTCTTTTTTAATAGTGCTTTTTTAAATGTTATAAAGAAACGGATTTATATAATTATAAATGGTAGGACCAATTCTAATAATAGGTTTAATGTTAATGTGTTGTGGTGGAGTAGCTTGTCTATCTCTATATGCAGAGTTGCATAAATAAAGATTAAATAATTACAAAATATATTTTAAAACAAAGGTTGTATTTAAAATATATGGAATTTACAAAAGAACGAGAACTTATAGATTTTGTAGAAAAAATGAAATATATGGTTATTTATCCTGATGCTAGTTCAAAATTATATAAATCATTGCGAGATATTGCTGTTGATATTTGTGTCGATTCTTCTACCATATCAAAAAAATTATCAAGTGGTGAACATATTGTGCAAGCAAAAGGAAGCGAATATATTTTTTATATTATGAAAATTAACTAACGATTATTAACACTGGGTGGCCAGTCGGGTTGACGACTAGAAACACTATTGTTATTAACAGAACTTTCTTTCCAATTATCTTCTCCATCAACAATAACATCTTTTTTTGGATTGCCGGTTAAAAACGAAACACGTTTTACCTCTTCTGCCATATGACCTCGTTTTTCATTTTTATCCATAAGCATAACAGCCATTGCGGCATAATTATGAAGGTCAATTAGCGTATCTCTTACGGATTCATTATCTACAAGTTGAATGCCACTTTTTGTTAAAGATGTTAAGCGACTAATTTTATCACCCATTCTAACAATAACCCCAATTGGTCCATAAGTTGCAAATGAGTCACCATAATCTTTATTTTTCTTTACAAATAGTTCATAACTTTCTTTTTGCACTTGTGCTAATTGCTCTGAGCGATTCATATTTATTAATATAAATATAAATATATTTATATCAATTTTAAATTTATTCAGCAAAAATCGTATCTTTATTAATAACTGTTTGATTTTCCCTTTTAATAACGTGCAGTAATGTTTTTGAGTTTTCTAATATTTTCATATAAGCACCTTCTGTTTCTTTTATGGCTTTTGTATATCTATCCATAATTGCTTTCTTTTTTGCTAAACTGTTTTTAATTATAATTTCCTTTTCTTTGTATTGTGTTATTTTTCCTTGTGTTTTTTTTAACTCAGCCTCTTCTTTTTCAATCTGTTTCTGACCCTCAAGCTGTTTTTTACGTAGCTCTTTGATGTATTCCTGAATACTTTCGTTAGACGTCTGTAAGTTATCCTTTGACATATTTACATAACCCATATAAAAAAGATTTAATTTTTTTACTAATTAATAAATTATATGTTAAAATATCTAAGGTATTGCTGGTAATCGTCCTTGTGTAGCTGGACCGGGCGTTGAACCTATTTGTTTACAACAAGTATTCCACCATAAACCTTGCGTCGTGTTAACTCCTTTTGAAATAGTTCGTTTATTTGCAATAACAGCAGTTCTTCCTACAACATTTTGGGATGTTTCTTGTCTTAAAACTTTTCCAGTTTTTCGCGCCAAATAGCGAGCATATGAACCGTGTTTTTTATCTACTCCTTTAGCTCCTTCTTTTTCAGTTCTAGCTTTATTACCACGTATTCCTGCTCTTGTGCTAATCTGAAGAGAATGCCTTTTATCTCCAGGTCCTCCCGCATTCATTGAAGTTCCATTTTCTCCCTCTGCTAGCCACCGCGTTACAGTTAAACTTTTATTACGCAAGAGCTGTTGTGAACTAGGCATTCGAACCTGTTTATTAATTTTTTGTGTGCGGTAGTATTGAATTTGGAACCAGGCAGCGCTCCCTACAGACGATGTTTTTAATAAACACGGTCCTGCTCTACACGGATATCCTTTGAGTGGATTACAATTACTCATTATATATAATTAAAAGATATAAAAATTGATTTTAAATAAAATCTGCTATATATTAAGAAACTCAATGGGAGAATGTATATGCGGAAAGAAATTCAAAACCTATAACGGGTTACGCAGTCATACATACATATGCCAATTAAAGAATTGTAAAACAACAGAACAAAATATATCCGAAATCCCATCTCAGGGAGAGATGTGGAAAATGCTCAGTAAATTAATTAGGGAGAATGAAAAAATGAAAACAGAAATTCAACAATTACGTTCGTCAGTTCTTTATCAACAAAGAAAAATTCCTATTATGCAATTATTAAAAGATAAATGCAAACCAAAACAAACATATGAATCGTGGTTTGATAATGGTATAAATATTACGAATGATATTTTGAATCTTGTATTTGATGGGGGACAAATATCAGGAGCTATTACGGCTCTAGAAAATAGTATAGAGAGATTAGATGAACGAGATATGTTTATACGTGCATTTAATCATAAACGAGATATGGTTTATATATATAAAAAAAGTGGGTGGGTTATTATGTCAAGTGAAGACTTGCAAGCATTGTGGAAATTACTAGTAGCTAAATTTATTAAACAATTTAATATTTGGGAGAAAGAACCCGAAATAGTAAAACTACAAAAAACATATGCTGGTCAAGGATTATGGTTAAAAAATTTTGAGAAGACTGTTGGTCAACGTATTAATCCTATTACTGCTGTGAATAAACTAAGACACGGTATTTATAATTATCTTAAATGTGACCCTATTAAATTTGTAAACTTTTAATTAAAGATATTTCTTTGCAAAATCTTCTGGAGTCATTATTACTACTCCTTTTTCTTTTGCCGTTTCTATTTTATTAGTTGAATCATCAGGGTCTCTCACCAGAAGCACAAATACCGACGAACTTATACTGCTTCCTAATTTACCACCAACATCTGCAATACGTTTCATCAATTCCTTGTCGCGAAATCCGCTCATTACTATTTTTTTTCCATATAACTTGTGCGATGTATCAACTTTAACATTTTTCTTTTTTTGCCGCATTTTGCTTTCCAATCCTGTTTCTTTCAGAAATTTTTTAAAAGCTGGGATATGTTTTACAAAAGTAGCTGCTGTTTTACTACCAAATCCGCCCATCCCACTAATAAGTTCACGTCTCTTAGCACTAGTGCGTTTTCGCGATAGTATATCTGGATAAGCCTCGAGAATTGCAGTAATTCTGCTTTTTCCCATTCCTCTACCAAACAAATTGCTTGCTATCATTATTTCAACTAAGTCAGCATCTTTTACTTTACTATGAATTGAGTTATACACTTTATTGGCCATCTTTTCTTTAAAACCTTCTACTTCTAAGAAATCTTCAACAGACATTGCCAGAATCATAGCCAAAGAATCATACCCTGCTTTAATAATTTTTTTTACATTTCCCTTTCCAACGCCTGCCACATCTAGACTTTCGAAAAATGCCAATATTTTCTTTTCAATAACATCAGAATTATCTTCAGCATTTTTCAAAATCAAATCTACATTTGTTTCATTCCATTTTACTTGTTCCATATTTTCAGGCAACTTTGGTTCATCAGATGGATGTATCACCTTATGAATTTTTGGAATTACATCACCACTACGTATCATTTGCACAACTGCACCAACACCGATTTTATTATCTCGAATAAATGCAGCATTATGTGCTGTTGCATATTCAATGATTGCTCCCCCAATTTTAACTGGTTTAATTCTTACTTTAGGTTTCAAATATCCGTGTTTGCTGATAGACCATATCACATCTAATACTGGTGCTTCAACAATTTGGTCACTCATAACCATTTTAAATGCGAATGCGTGTTTTGGATTTTTGTTGGTTCTAGGATATATTTTATCATGCTCTACAATAACACCATCAATATCATAAGGATAATTTTCTCGCCAATCCATCAATAGTTCAGATAAACTAGTATTATCAATATCTTTAATAACCTTGTTGACAGCACTAACAACGTTTTTGCTTTTTAACCATTTAAATTGGTCAGACGGTTTTAGTTCAGGTTTAATAACTTCATATGCAACAAAATCAATATCTTTCCATCTTGCTGGAAATGCATCTTTTGCATTTGCTGTTCCAGCAACCATATTTCTAATATTTGAGAATTTTTTACTCCATTTTTTCTCAAATTTATCCTTGCGCATTTGAAGCTCACCTCGAATCGTAATACCTTTTTCTTTTGGTAGTTTTAAATAAGGTATGGCGTGTGATATATCTTGTCCTACGTGTCCATTTCCACGTGTGTATAGTTTTGGTTCATCACCTTCAGTTGAATAAAGAGCTGAAATACCATCTTCTTTTGAACTCAAAACATATTGTTTTGGTTTATTATATTTTTTTTTAAATTTTGATAATGCATTTGAATCAGGTTTTATCTTATCCATTGACATCATTGAATATGGAAGTGCAACTTTTTTTTTATCGACTGCCACAAGACATTCTGTATGTCCTTCCTGAATTGCTTTATTATCTGGATATTTATCCTCTATGAACTCTTTAAGAAGGTCATATTGTCCATCCGTCATAATACTCTCATTATTACAGTAATACATTTTATTGGCATATCGAATCATCGTCGATAATTCTGCTTCTGTGAATGATTTAAGCGCTATGTCACCTTTTTTTTTATAAAGTTTAATTAGATTTTGTGGTGTTGAAGTTTTTACTGTTTTTCTTTTTTTTAATGTTTTTTTCTTTTTTGTTTTAGTCTCGCCTTGAACTGGTTTAACATTTTCTATAAGCACATATGCTCCGTGACCAATTCTTTTTTCCGGCTCAACATATTGCATACCTAAAAATTGGAATATAGATTGTTCATTTGGAAATATTGTTTCAAGTTTTGTTGTTTTCTTTTTATTTTTCATTCGCGTAAAACCGTGTTCATTCATTGAATATCCTAACTCAAGAGCTCTGGCTCGCATAATTGTATTGAATGTTTTGCTACCTGTGAAATATAAAATTGCGAATGGGAATTCCTGAGGTGACGTATACATAAAGTCAACTCTTCTAGCAGGTCTTCCTCTAAGTTTAGATACACCCATTGATTTAGTTTTACCACGTGTCAAAACTTCAACCAATACTTTGCTGCGAATTAGTTCGTCTAGAAATTTTGAAAATACTGTTTTATCATCATCAGGGTCTGAAATAATAATATCAATATCTCCAGAGTTTTTTGCACCTCGTCGATAAGAGCCTACAATCTGCAGTGTAGAATTTGGATTGGCTACTTTTCTAAAGATGTTTTGAAGTTTAGTTTGATATTTATCAATCTCTTTTCTGGGAATTCTTTTAAGAATATCTTCATAATATTTTAAACCTGCTTTTTGTGCATTGGTTAGCAAGTCTTCTGCTCTCTTACGTAGCTGTTCAATGGTAGTAATTCCCTCCTTTTCTACTAACAGTTTGGCTTTTTTAGGACCAATTCCATAAATTTCGGTAAATAAGTGTGCAGGATTATTGCGTTCTCGCTCTAGAAGTTTAAGTGTTCCTGTATCTACAAATTCTTTAAATTTTTTCATAATAGTTTTTCCTATATGTTGTATACCTTTTAACTGAGCAATATCAGTTATATCACCATCATACAACCGAACAGCATCGGCGGCATCACTATAGGCTTTTGAACGGAAAAACTCTCCTTTACTTTTCATAAGTTTTGTAAGAGTTTCCAATAGGGTTATCAAGTTTTCGTTTAGTCTTTTAGTGGACATCTTGTCTTTTGTTTTATTTTCTTTATTTATTTTTAATTCTTTTATTTCAATTTTATTTTTTATTATTTTAATTCTTTTTTTTCTTTTCAAGGTTTTCCGTTTACCTTTTTTATAGCAGTAACCATAGGTTTTTAAGGTTCTTTTTTCAGGACGTTTTTCAGATAAAGAAGTTGCACATATAGAGCCTTTATCTGTGTCTAAACATTTACTGTGAGATGTATGTTTATAAGTAAAAGGAAATAAACATTTTCCTTTTTTTACACGTTTATTACGTTCTATTTTATTTTTATTATTCATATTGGTCCCATACCAAATACTCATATATAGATTACCAATAATAAAAATAAATTATTTTAGACTTTTGTATATTGTTATTTTTTTTGCATCAAAATAATCTTTTAACCATTTTTTAGATAATAATTGATCTAAATATTCTACTTGTTGAATTTTTTTTGTTTTAACTTTACTCTGTTTATCAATTTTAATTTTTGGTGGCTCATTTAAAGTTGCAATGTCAATGTCCATATTTATTATAATAAAATATAAAAATAATATAATAGAATGGCATTTTATCTTGAAAGTGAAGGACACACAAAAACTGTTGTAAATGGAAAGGTTATTGATAACAGAGGTTATGAAGCTGTTTCTAATTCAAAAGGCACAAATTTAGTTATTAAACAAGACGGTAAGAAATTTTTGTTGCAAGATAATCCAATATTGAATATTCCGGCAAATCCTACAAGTTTAATTTTAAGATTAAACTCTGATTTTTTAAAAAGAAGAAATAAGAAAACAAGAAGGCGAAAAAGTAAATCAAAAAGAAAGAAAAGAAAATATACAAAACGACATTAATTTTCTTAATAGTTATTATATGCAATTATTTAAAAAAATCAAAACAATGTGGCAAAAAGACTTTAAAAACTCACGTGTTTTTAAAGATACCGAATTAATTGAACTAGCTTTAGCTGTTTATTTAGGAAGTGTTATGGAAACATTGCTTAGAAGTATTGTAACTGGTATAATAATGCCTATACTTGAAAAAATATTACCTATTGATATTTTACACCAACATTTTAAGATATTAAATATAGATATTGCTCCAGTGTTGCAAAATACAATTAGTATGATTATAGCCTTGGTATTAGCAACTATGATAATAAATTTCAAAAAGTATATTTATAAATAAATAGTTGATTAATATATATGGGATTTTTAAATATATTAACAGGGGAAAATATAGTAGAAGGATTTGTTGCTTCTATTTTCATAGTCTTATCGTATTATATTTTACGTGATTATTATAAATTAAGTAAACCTGTAGCGTCAATGGGTGGATGGTTTATAACGTGGGGATTGCGAAAATTATCAGTAAATACATATACTTATTTAAATCAAAAGTACGGATTTGAGATTCAACCTTTGCGGATTGATATTTAATTTTTGGCATATATTTCTTTCATAATAGGAGAATCCTTATTATATAAGAGACCATTACGTTTTTTGCTATAATATAATTTGGCAAATTCTTTTTCCATCATATTAAGATATTGTTTTGAAGCATACATTATTTGAACCGTAGTATTTTCATATACTACTGATTCAATGCGAATGTATTTAGCGGCTTTACAGAATTTAAGAAATTTTGCAACTTCATCATCATTTTCTTCAAAAATAAAAGTCATTACATAATGGCTGCGCTTTAAAGTGCGTCCACGCCCGGATATTTCATAATTATAATAAAAACGTTCGCAACCGTGTTTGTAAGATTTTTCTTCAAAAACTCGCTTTGTTTCCGTAATATCTCCTTTCTTTCTGATATCAAAACTCAACTCTACTGTATACCCCATTTGATATACCTAAAGATTTTCGGCTATACAGAAATATTTATGATGTTTTTTTATAGTTTCCAGTTAAGTAGAGAAAAAAAATTACGATTTTTATTTTATTTAAATTTTCTAGTAGGGGGATAAAATAAAAAAATGTAAATGTATTGTTATAGTATATATGTCAACGGCAAGATTTAGAAAACAAGGCGGTTATAAACAAGCAAGAAATATTGGAACTTCGTCAATGAATGCCGATGGGGGGATATCAACACGGTCCCATATTAGTTTTCATGATCTAAAAGATATTCCCGGTGCCACTGCAAATATGCCACCTGGCACATTAATATGGAAATCACTCCCACTCGGCAATGGTAGATTAGAATATAAAGATAATAGTAACTATTGGAATATATTAGGCACAGGTGCATATGATTTATGGAAACCTGGCACGGCTGATTATATTTACTATGATGGAGGAAACGTAGGCATTGGGATTGGTAATCCTGCAGCTAAATTGCACGTTATTGGTAATATACACGTTAACACCGATAATTACAAAAATGAAATAGGTTATTTTACTGGCGCCAGTGGTGCGACAGGGAATAATTCCACAGCGATAGGTTACCAGACAAAAGCTTCAGGCGATTATTCCACGGCGATGGGTCAATCAACGACTGCTTCAGGCGCCTGGTCCACGGCGATGGGTTGGGATACACTTGCTACAGGCGGCTCGCAAAGCATTTGCTGCACGGCGATGGGTTATGGGACAATTGCTTCATGGACTTCCACGGCGATGGGTTACAAGACAATTGCTTCAGGTGAGTATTCCACAGCGATGGGACAGAGCACACTTGCTTCTAATTGGACTTCCACTGCGATGGGCTACCACACAATTGCTTCAGGCTCGGCTTCCACGGCGATGGGAACAGATTCAACCGCGACAGGGACTAGGTCCACGGCGATGGGTTTACGGACAGATGCTGGTGGCAGTGGTTCCACGGCGATGGGTACTCTCTCTACTGCTTCAGGCGATTATTCCACGGCGATAGGTAATGGTGCTTATACCGGAGGAGATATACAATTTGCTATAGGTGCCTCGGGCACGATTTCTCCTCATTCTGCCGATTCGGCCGCTAATATGAATGTTTTATCGATTCTAAAAAATGGCAATGTGGGCATCGGCACGACTGGGCCCGCAGCTAAATTGCACGTTATTGGTAATATACACGTTAACACCGATAATTACAAAAATGAAATAGGTTATTTTACTGGCGCCAGTGGTGCGACAGGGAATAATTCCACAGCGATAGGTTATAATTGCAAAGCTTCGGGCGATTATTCCACGGCGATGGGCTATTCAACGACTGCTTCAGGCGAGGCTTCCACGGCGATGGGTTACAATACAGTTGCCGGGGCTTCCTGGGGCACGAAGTGGTCGACTGCGATGGGCTACCATACAATAGCTTCGGGCGATTCTTCCACGGCGATGGGTTGGTGGTCAAAAGCATCGGGCACTTATTCCACGGCGATGGGTGCTTTTTCTTTGGCAGAGGACGAGTATTGCACGGCTATTGGGAATAAGGCTTATGCTGGGGGAGATATACAATTTGCTATTGGAGCTTCTGGCACAGCACCTGGTGCAGGTACTACAGCCGGTAGTAATTTTAATGTTTTATCGATTCTAAAAAATGGCAACGTGGGCATCGGCACGACTGGACCCGCAGCTAAATTGGACATTAGTGGTAATATACACGTTAACATCGATAATTACAAAAATGAAATAGGTTATTTTACTGGCGCCAGTGGTGCGACAGGGAATAATTCCACAGCGATAGGTTACCAGATAAAAGCTTCAGGCGATTATTCCACAGCGATAGGTTACCAAACACTTGCTACAGGTGCCTATTCCACGGCGATGGGTTTTAGAGCGGTTGCAGGCAACTTTTCCACCGCGATGGGTTATAATTGCAAAGCTTCGGGCAATTATTCCACGGCGATGGGTGTGGATACAAAAGCTACAAGCAACTCTTCCACCGCAATGGGTAGAGATACAATTGCTTCGGGCATCTCTTCCACGGCGATGGGTGCTTATTCTGGAGCAACGGGCGATTATTGCACGGCTATTGGGAATAAGGCTTATGCTGGGGGAGATATACAATTTGCTATAGGAGCTTCTGGCACAGCACCTGGTGCAGGTGCTACAGCCGGTAGTAATTTTAATGTTTTATCGATTCTAAAAAATGGCAACGTGGGCATCGGCACCACAGGACCTACAGAGAAATTAGATGTGGATGGGGATGCATTGATAAACGGGATTACTGTGGGTTTGGGAGGAAGTAATATTAGTGAAAATACTGTAGTTGGTTATCAAGCACTTCAAGTAAACACAACCGGTAATAAGAATGTGGCAGTTGGTCATTCAGCACTAAAAAAAGCTGAGACCGCTGACAGAAATACAGCTGTTGGTTTTGAAGCACTAACATCCCATACTTTTGGGTCGGAAAACACAGCGGTTGGTTTTCAAGCGCTGACAGTCAGCGATGGTGGAACCCTAAATGTGGCCGTTGGTAATCAAGCACTTAACAAACTTACGGTCGGGGAGAAGAACACGGCAATTGGGTATTGGGCAGGATATGAAGTCACCACCGGTGAGGGTAATACAATTATTGGTTATAATGCAGGTAACGATATCACTTCTGGAGTGTATAATACAATTATTGGTTATCAAGCGCAGGGCTACGACAACGATAATAATATAATCATTGGTTCCGGAGCGCAGGCAGTTTTGGCGGAAGGAGACAACCAAATTCGTTTAGGTAATACAGATATTGGTTATGCCGGTATTCAGGTAGCCTGGACAGTTGCCAGTGATGAACGTATAAAATCAGATATACAAAATAGTAATCTTGGTTTAAATTTTATTAATAAACTACGCCCCGTTTCTTATTACAGAAATAGTGATAAAAGCAAAAAAAAAGAATATGGTTTTATAGCCCAAGAGCTAGATACAGTGTTAAATAATGCAGGTGCAAGCAATAATGGTATCATCTCCAAAAATGATGCCGGTATATATAGTGTGCGTTATAATGATTTAATTGCACCTATGGTAAAAGCTATACAACAACAACAGGAGATGATAAATACATTACAACAAGAAATAAAATCGTTAAATAAAAATAGCTAAATTAGCATTGGGTCCCGTCGATATATTTGAAAAATTAAATATTTTATCAGAAAATTGATTAAAAAGTATTCCATATTATTAAATTATAAACAATATGGAACCACCAACATATCTTGCCAACAAATATCCACACGAGAGGGATTCTCACATTCATTTCGATGAAGGTCCTCACATTTACACCATTGATGGTGATAGCGATTATATGAGTGTAACTAGATGGAATCATTCACATTTTCCACATTTCAATGCAGATAAAATTATAGGAAATATGATGAAATCTAAAAAATGGCCTGAAAGTCCTTATTTTGGTATGAAACCATCACAAATTAAAGCTCAATGGAAAGAAAATGGTAGAAAAGCCTCCACTGCCGGCACCAAAATGCATTATGATATTGAATGCTTTTATAATGATATGGATATAGAAATCGAAGAAGATTGTGTTGAATTCGATTATTTCCTTCGATTTGAACAAGATTACGGAGAAAAATTAACTCCTTACCGCACAGAATGGATGGTTTGGGATAAAGACTTACGTTTAGCTGGCTCTATTGATATGATATTTGAAAATGAAGATGGAAGTCTTGTAATTTATGATTGGAAAAGATGTAAAGAAATTAAAAAAGAGAATAGATTTGAGTCAGCAAAGACTGAATGTATTAAACATTTACCAAACTCTAATTATTGGCACTATTCTCTCCAACTCAACACTTATAAATATCTTATAGAGAAGAATTATGGTAAAAAAGTAAAAGGTATGTATCTTGTTTGCTTGCATCCTAATAACCGAAATAAATCTTATCAGCGTATTAAAGTTCCAAATTTGCAAAAAGAAGTAAAAAAATTAATGGAAGTAAGGAAAGGAATGTTACCGAAAGAAGATTATTAAATAGACTTAAAAGTTGACATCTATAATGTACAAATGTCAAATTATATTGATGAATTCGAACAAGCAAAGCTTAATACTGGCCAAATATTTTTTATTTTACTTAGTTTAATTCCTATGTGTTTTCTTTTTCCAATGTGGGTGGTTGCAAAATTTATTTATGAACCGTGGGTTGACAGACTAGCAAAAATTAGAGAAGATTTGCCTGAAATTCCTTTTTTAGAGAGATGGCCTATTGATAAAGCCACACAAAGTGATGACAAAGAAGTTAATGAAAATTCTGTAGTGTATGAAAGCACACCAAAAGGCAATGTGGTTATGAGATTTAATAGCGAAGATGAAGTTTTTGAATATTGGAGTGATTCGAAACAATTAGTTTATAAAGAATTGGATGTGGTAGCACGAAAATATGTAAATTTATTTTGTTGTAAAGATGTTTATATAGACAGACAAGCGAAACAAACTGAAAAATTTCATAAAGAACGTATTAAATATTTGAAAGAGAAAAATGGGGAAGTAGAAGAAGAAGAAGAAGATGAAGATGCTGATTTATTTGTAAAAACAAAAGGCGAAAAGGCAAAGGAAGCTGAAAGTAATTATGTAGATGACCGAGGACTAATCGATTTAAATAAACTATTAGCAGTTGATGATGCTAATAGATTCAAAAGATTGGGCAGATTTGATGAATTTTCAGGGTGGAATGTGAATAAAAATTCATTAAAGTTGAAAAAAGAAATACCAAATATAAGTTTTTCTTCATTTAAAAATATGTTGTTTAAAACAGATTAACGTTTGTATCGTTTTTTTGTTTTCCTTTTCGTTTTTTTTGATTTTCTACGTTGAGATTTGCGACCACCTTTCAGTGCTTTTTTTGCAGTGCTTATTTCTTGTTTTGCATTTTTTACTGCCTTTTTTGCATTATTTTTGGCAGCATTTATACTGTTTTTAGCCTGTTGTTTTAATTTTCCTGGAGCATTTTTAATATTTTGCGCCATTTTCTTAGCATTTTCAAATTCTTTTTTCTTTTGTTCTGCGGCTTTTTTAGCTTCTATGGCTTGTTTAGCTAGTTTATCCATATCATCTAATGCTTTTTGGACTCTTGCTGGAATTTTTAAACCAGCTCTGGGTTCCATAGCAAGTTTATATGCCGAATCGCTGGCAGGGTCAAAGCTAGGATAAGGAACATTTTCCGAAGAAACATAATCTCTATTACCTCCTGATTGTTTATCTGGCGCTTCAAGCGCTTTTCTCATTATATCAATTTTATTTGTTACTGTTTCTGTCATTGTAACCCCTGTTTTTATAGCTTTAATACTGGCTTCAGCGGCTCCGAAACCAGAAACCTCTAATTCTTTCATCAGGTTAATAAGTTTTTCTGCTACACCTAATGTAACTTTCAAAGTTTCTTGAGTAACAGTTTGTATTGGAGTAATAATATCTCCTGCAGCTCTTAAAGCCGAAATCATTGGTCCAAATGGGGGAGGAGCAGCATTAGCTGAATCTAAAACGCCATCCATAGCAGATTGTGTTGCTTGTCTAGTTATTTTGTATGCTGCCATTGAAGCTTTATTTCCTTCTTCATCAATAATTTTTTGGGTTTGTTCGAGAGATTCTTTCAATACATTATTAGCTTGTGCTATAAAATCTTTTAATTCTTCAACCAATTCCAAAAATAATTTTTGGACATCAGGTTGTTTTAAAACCTCTGTCGTAATAAAAAAGAAAATTTTAGCCATTTTTTTAGATTTATCAACTTCTCGGTCCCAATTTTTGGAATTAGTATTTATATCAAAAACAATCTTTAACAGATTTTCAAAATAAACATTGGCGAAGTTCAATACTTTACTTGCTAAAGCGTGGAACATAGCGGGTGGTATTGCTAAAGCCAAATTTACTACAGCACCAGCAGGTGATTCAGATTTATGAAATTGTGTAATTGATTTTGAGTTATTCATTACTAATATATATTGATAAGTTATTATTTCTTATTTTTTGCAATCCATTTTTTAAATCCTATACTTTTCTGAATATTAAACGATGTTTCTAATTGTTTTTGCGCAATTTCATATGCTTTCAAGCTATCTTTATCTAGTGTTTTAATATATTGTTGAATTTGTTTAGTCTGTTTTTTTGGCATAATATCTAATATTAGTTATTTAGATATTATTAAATCAATTTTTATTTCCTAATAAAACAAATAAGATTTGGTATTTCAACTTGAGATTTCATTAAAAGTTTACTTAAATTATAATCTATTGTATAAAGATTTGCAATTAAAATAGTAAATAATTTATCAATATTGTCAATAGCAAGAAACTCATTCGTATTATCAGGGTCCATAACAGCTGGAAAACAATTTGATCTGGGACAACAAGGGGAAAACTCTTCAAATTCGCTGAGACGATTGCGAGATACTTTTTTTATTATGTTATTAATGGTCGGGTCATTGGGGTCAGGTTCAATAACAATTATTTTTTTATAACATTCATTGTGTTTATCTAAATACACTTCCGATTTTACCTTATACACTGTGGCCATATAAGTTAACGAAATATAAAAATTGAAGTTTGCTTACAGTGTTTTATAAACATAAAAATGGCAACCCAAGATAGCAAAACTAACATATTTCGTTTCAAATTTACATCACAATTTCAAGAGAAATTGGTAGCATTTACAAAAATTCATAAATTTGATGATGCCGCAATCTTTCGAGAAAATTGGGATGAATGGTTGGAAGGAAATAAAGCAAATGTTATGCAAGAAACACGTAACCTTATGAATTTGGGTTATCGTGGTGATGTTAAAACAAAAATGTATAAGTCTGTGCGTTATTACTACAAGGATAAATCGGAAAAAAAATCAGAACCTAAAAAACGAAGAGTATATATCTCATTAGATAGAGATATTTTGGATAGTATAGATTCTCATATTGATAAGCATAAGACATCAAAACCAGCTCAGGCTTATCTCCATTTTATTAATTCTACAGCAAAAGGATTACTTGATAAAACGCGAATTATGATAATGTCATCGGGTTTAGATAAAAATCAGACAGAACAAAAGCTAAAGAAAACGTATAAAAATAGGTTCTTTATTCGAACTAAATAGATTTAATGCGAATTTGTATTATAAAATTTTTCTTTTGATAATATAATATGATTGGTGGTGCAATGATAGCGGAAGGTGGTTTTGGGTGTGTTTTTCATCCAGCCATCCCTTGTTCAAATGATGAAGATGGTGAAGATGAATATATATCAAAAATAGTAAAAAAGGATTTTAACTCAGAAAATGAAATAAAAATAGCCAAAAAAATAAGAAAAATAAATAATTGGAGAAGTTATTTTAATGTTGTAATAAATAATTGTGATACAGATATATCTGAAATAGATGCTAGTGAAAGAGATAAATGTGAGAGTTTTAAAAGATATCCTGAAAAGGAATTTGTTATTCTAAAAATGCCTTATATTAAAGGCAATCCATTGGCTATTCATTTATCTGATGATTCATTGAATGATATAAGTAGACAGAAACAAAATTTACAAGGATATATTTTTTTATTAAATGGTATTAATAAATTAATAAAAGCAAAAATAGTTCATAATGATATTAAATCTGGAAATATTTTATTTGATACAACTACTCAGAATCCTATTATTATTGATTTTGGATTATCATTTGAAGTTTCTCAAAAAAGTGGTTTACTTCCTGTGAAAAATTTTAACGAAAATAATTTATATAAATATTTTTATATTTATGCACCGGATTACTATTTATGGGCTCCGGAAATTCATTTAATTAATTATTTATTACACGTTTCAAGATATATTGATAATGATACACTTAAAGTTATAGTAAATGATATTGTTGATAAAAATAAGATTTTTCAAAATTATTTTTCGCAATCATTTACAAGTGCATATAAAAAAGCATTATTGGAAGAATTCAATTTATTACTAAATAAATACAGCAATCCATTAGATTTGATTAATATATTGATTAAAGATGGGTGGTATACGTGGGATAATTTTTCACTTTCTATTTTTTATATCAAATTTATTCGATTTACTTATGGAAAACAACCTATAGTAGGAAATAAATATATATTAGCTTTATTTGAACTAATGGTTAATAATATTTCTCCTTTTATGAAAAAACGTTTAACACCTAAAAATACTATAGAAAAATTTATGAATTGGTTAGAAAATAGTGGTGCAAGTGGAGGACAAGAAATAATTAATTATAGAAAAATTCAAGGTAAAAATCCTAATTTATACGTTAAAAATCTAGTAACTAATGATATAACAGAATTAAAAGATATTACAACAAGAAAAAAATGGGTTAGAAAAATAACGCAGAGAGGAAATTAATCATATTTTATAGAATTAATATGATTAGTTAGAGTGATTTATTTACGCTTCTTTTTGCTTTTGCGCTTCTTGTGACTTTTTCTGCGTTTTTTATTACTCTTTTTATGATTCTTTTTGTGGCTTTTCTTGTGTTTTTTGCGGCGTTTTTTATGTTTGCGGGTTTTGTGTTTGCTACCTGAAGCAGAAACACTTCCTTTTTTGTAAGATTTGGCGGCGAGTTTCAAAACGTCCTTGAGCTTAAGCCCTGGATGTTTTTTCATTTCGCTTTTAACGTGATCTAACCATGCGCTTCCCATTATATATTAACTAAATATTATAAATTGATATATAATTATTCTTCTAAATATCAAGTAAAATGACCGATAACTTAACATTAACCAGATATTTATATTTTGCAGATGAAGTATCGCTATCTTTATTAGATTGTTTGATTGCACAGAGAGATTTAAACGAGGCTTTATTTTGGATGGATGAATTATATTCAAGTGGATTTGTAGAAAAATCCTGGCTTCTTATATGGCAAATCTACTTCGATTTTTATGCTATTATAAATCCGTTATTTATGAAAAAACTTTCTAAATATTGGAAAAAATCAAGAACATTAGAAAATATATTATATATAGTAAAAAATTTATTTCATTTAAATTCTAGTTATCAGGTGTTCTTATTTAGAATAAAAAAATATGATACACCGCTTACTGTTTATCTGCCACCATCCATAACTAAACAGGAACGAATTTTGCAAGCAATTAAATATGGACATATAGCTAACCTACGATATTTAATTAATAATTATAATTTTGCTAATATTGATTTCTTAAAAAACTATTTTATAGATAAAAAAAAATCCTCTTTTGAATATTTCGATTATCCCAAAGAATTATCGGAAAATTTCACCTATTATTATATACTTTCCCATATGGAGTTAGGTGAAACAGTTAAAGCAAAACATATTGGAAGAAAGTTAACTGAAGAAGATAAGATTCTTTCTGCAGAAGTTGGTAAAGATGATACTATAGGATGGTCCAGATATAAAGTATTATCGAAAAAAAGACTGTATACAATCTCCGAACATATAGGTTGTTTTGAAAGAACTAGAGATGATGTGGTTGTATTTGATAAAAGAATGGTATCTTTAAATGAAATATATTGGTATTATTGGTTGTATTTTACTCAATATACTCCTTTATGGGCAGAAAGAATCAAGACTTTTGAAGGTAAATTTAATTCTAAAAAATTGTGTGTAGAGTTTCCTGATGACGAAAAATCTGAAAAATTCTACAAGAAATATAATTTAGAACCTGATGAACAATCTAACGAATGCCACAATAAAAGTTTAAAAGAAATACCTGAAATAACAATTGGCAAATGGCTGCAAACACGATTTGATGTAGAAATAGATACAAGATGTGATATGGTTAATTATAAAATTGAACTTAAATAAAATATGTAATTATAATACACAACATATCATGGTTAAAAATAAAAAAGGAGGAAGCGGTCATAAACGTATGGCAAGTAAACACGTTTCTGGAGGCGGTGGTTACCAGAGTAAAGTTAGGAAGAAAAGAGAAGAAGGTGAAATATATGCTCGCGTTATTAAACTAAATGGAGGGCAATTTGCTCATATTAAATGTTCTGACGGTGTAATGCGTAATTTAGTTATACGAGGACGGTTTCGGAGAAGAAAGCGTGGAAATCGTCTATCGGCAGGAACCTTGGTTCTTGCCGGTCTCCGTGATTGGGAAGTTACTAATGGAAAAAAATTAGAAAAGGCAGACCTTTTGGAAGTATATGGAAATTTTGAAGCTGAGTCACTTCAAAAATCCAAAGAATTGCCTGAATGTTTATTTACAGAAGTTCAAAAAGAAGAAGAAGAAGATGGTATTTTATTTGATAGAAATGCCACAGCTAGCGATTTTGTTATGCAAAATCGTGTAATTTCAGGAACAACCGCATCAGAATCTCAGGAAAAAGATACGGTAAAAGAAACTAAAAAGGAGGATAAAGAAATATTTGATGGAGATTTTGATTGGGATGAAATTTAATAGTCAATTTTCATCACCGGAATCTTGTGCATTATTGGCTTCTATGCTAGCTAATATTGCTTCTTGAACAGCTCTATCGTGTTCAAAACTTATCATTGTATTGTTGAATGAACCTATTAAATTTCTATTTTCGGTTTGCAATCTTCTATTTCTCATTCTAATTTGTATTAAATTTTCTATTATTGACATCATATCTGAATTTGTATCATCAGTTGAATTATTTGATATATCCGAACTTTCAAATGTTATTTCATTATCCTCTAGTTCAGGCATAGAATCATCAGAAGAATATTCTTCTACTGTTTCGGCTAAAGAACATAATGTTGGATCTTTAATTTCTTTCGAATCTAACTCAAATCTACATACAGGGCATTTTGACTGCTGTTCAGTTAACCATTCCTCGATGGCAGAAGATGTAAATACGTGCCCACAAGGAAGAACACTTACTTCATCTCCTTCATTAAATTTTTCTAGTAAAATAGGGCATTTATCATTCTTCATTGTAGAAGTAAATTTTACTTTTTTAATTTGCATTTTACCTTTTTCAGATAAAACTCTTTTATAAGCATTTTTTTGATTTATTGTTGTATATAATAAATTTCTTATATTTCGATTATTGGAAAATGATGGTAGAAGAAGATTAGAAAATGGACTTCTTCTAGGTCTATATCTTGTGACTATATTATCATTATTTACAAAAGATGATGGGGGTTGAAAGATTGTATTAGTATTTGTAAAATTATTTTCAGGTTCAAGTATTCTATCAAAAATATTCATTAATGCATTATTATATACCCTGGATGCGGTATCGCTAAGATTATTGCCGGAAATATCATTATTATTCATATAGTATATAACATTAACTCATATTTATTTTGTTTTTAATATTATATTAAATATGCATAAATACATCATTTACTTTAATAAAGAAAATTGAAATAAAAAAATGTTTAATTATAGTCCAAAAACACAATTAAAAAATGATTTATTTTCCAAAAGAAATACTACAACAAATTTATGAATTCTGTATTGATAAGAGATTGAATTGGGATAAATTAACTCAACAATATCTAAAAGGAGGGTTCAACCGCAAAAATTTGAAATTAAATATGTATCTTCCAAAACAGAATTGGTGTCTCAAAAAAATATGGAGAGCTGCTAGACCAGAAATTTCTGGTGGAATGACACGATGGAATCCAGTTACTCTTAAAAATGAAATTTGTCCTTTTGATTATAGACACGGGGGATGGGATATAAAAAAAAAACAAGTTATTGTTACTTTTGAAACTGGGAGAGGATTGCGGAACAAATCGTCTGCTAAAGACCCTGTTTCACGATGTTTGAAAAATATTAAAAGATTTGAAACAGCTTATCCGGAATTTGCAAAAAAAGACTATTTACCCAATATTCCTTCTCCTATAAAGGTGAATGGAATGTCTGAATTTTATGTAAATTTGCGCGCTCACAACAAGATTAAAAGAAAAAGAGAAAAAGAAAAAAAAGCTGCTACTTTATTTCTGGAAGAAAGAAAACAATTAAAACTAAATAATTGTAATTTTAAAACCCGTAAGTATTCATCCGACCAATGTACCTCTGAAAATACAGTTTCACTATCATTTACTATGCCATCAGGTAAACTTAAATTTTATAAAGGATATATTACTCGAATTTATTTACATCAGCATAGAAGAGGCAATGGATATAGGAAAATATTTTCGGCACCAAGGGGTAAAAATAGATTTGATATGTTAACAGTTGACTGTTATATTGGTGAGGTAAGAATTACAGTTACATTTGAAGATGGTGAATCACGTCAATATTCAATTGAAAGATTAACTGAACGTATACAGACAAGTGCCCGGGAAAAAAGTGCTCAGGAAAAAAAAGCTCAGGAAAAAAAAGCTCAGGAAAAAAGTGCTCAGGAAAATGATGAAAAACTTGAAATGGTAGATGAAGATAATAATTCTTATTTGTGTGAAAAAATTATTATTAATAATATTACGTATTTTATAATGCAACCGTCCTGGTTTATTATTGTTTCAGGTCAAAATATTGTAGAACAAGAAATTGGTTTATTAAATAGTGACGGAGAATTAGCTGGTGTTTATAATAAAACTACAGGTGAAATGCGCGAAGCAGAATGGGTTGAAGACTAGCATACTCTTTAAAATGTATCATTCATTGCAAGTTGCAAAATTCGTTCGTCATTCATAATTTTATAACGGTCATCATCTAGAATATCTTTAAACATTTTCATCGGTGTAAATTCCTGTAGGGCTTCAACTCCTTTTTCACAAAAGATATTAAGAGCAACAGGATTATAACCAGATAACATTGTAACATTTTTCTCAGTAGAAAGCACAGGAAAGCCGCTAGTTTTTCTAAGATTAAAGAACACAATATGGGGTGGAGTGTATGGTTCTCCTACTGCCTGAATTCCTGCTCGACTATAACTCTCCCGAATCTCATCATACATACTATTCATATTACTGTGTCCAGCACCAGACCAATTAGCATCAATTTGCATATCAGATAGAACAACAAGAATCATTTTATTCACATCGCCAGGCGGCAACTTGTGTTCGATTGCAACATCAAGAATCATATTCAACATCTTGTAAAAGTCTGTATTCATTCCCCATCGGTTATGATTGAGATGACGAGCTTTCTCACAAAATGTCATATTCTCATTAAGTTGAAACCATTGGGGGTTAGCATCAAAAGTCAAAACCCGATGTCTAAAAGCAGGATTACTTTTTTCTGAAATTCGTATACCCATTCCGAGAGCAGTGTAAAGAGGAGTGCATTCATCACATTCCATTGAACCTGATGTATCAACACACGCAATCATATCTCCCAACTTTCCATTGTTTGTAGAATTTGACTGCCATTGCATATTCGTAGTTTCATCGTCCGTTTGCTGATACGCGGACTTCACCAACTCATACATACTACAACGTTTACCGTGAATTTTTTTAGTCGTATCTCCAGACTTAGCAGCATCGATATGATTCTGATAATTTTGAGCACACGCTACTCTATCATCTTTTGCTTCTTGAGTTTTATGTTCACGTTCAACAACCTCCTTACCTTTTTTCATCTTATTACGAATTCCCAACTTGTTCTTACTAAGAGTCTTAGATGTTACACGATTAAAATCAAGACTTGCCCAGTCTCTATTACAAAATTTAATTTGTGGCGTCTGTAGGTCAGCATTCATAAGCGTCAACATCTTATTCCAATGAATTTGCACCTTAAGCTTAGCTTTTTTAATCTGTTGACTATTTCCAGATTGCATAGCATTCTCTTGCCACTTGTGGGGTGAAAGAGCCTTTGCATTTGGATATTCATTTGAATTGACACTCAAACATTTTTCAGGCCACATCTGAGCCATTTTCTTGCACAACCAACCGTGCTTACTTTTTTCACGAGGTGCCCATCTGGGAGCGAGGGACCGATTTTTAGAAGCTACATCAGGATTCTTCTTGCTTGACATATAGCTTTCCCAATCTTCCATTATCTGATCCACTACAAGTTCACACGCATATTGAATGAGAGGATGATTCTTGTTTCCATCTTTTTTATGCAAATAATCTGAGAAATATTTAATATCAGCCCACGAGCCGTATTGATGCTCTCCGTTTGGCAATGTTACCATACACTTTAGAGCAAATTTAGTAAGATTATGATAACCGTGTTCCCACCATACACTAAGTTGCATATAAGTCAAATCTCGTTCACCTTTTCCCTTCACGATATCGCGAGTATGACCAATAAGTCTATACATAAGGGAGAACTCTTCGGCATCTTCGTGCCCCTTGAGTCTAAACAAAATGTCTGTAAGTTTTTTTTTAAGATCCTCCATACCATTTCCTTTGGTGCGAACAAGTTGGAAGAAGAACTGAATAATTAATTCTTGCAAATTATGTGACCAACTATATTCTACGTGAGCATTCTCACCGTGTCTCTTTAACGTAACATTATCTAGTGCGGAAATGATTGCGGACATAATATGTAACTATTCTTGTAAGGCTTTAAGTGCTTTTCTTTTTGTTTGCCTCTTCTTTTTCAATTTTTTGCTATTGATGAAAATCTTTTTTGTTTTATTAGTATTTGGTAAATTATGTGGCTCGTAATAAAGAATATATAAACTATTTAATTTAGAAAATAATTTTATCGAATCGTCAAATTTTATAGTATTGATTTTTTCTGCTGTTAGAAAATTATGTTCGGATGGATTATCTAAATAATTTTTTATATTAGAAGGGTCTAAAGTAAAGTTATATTTTACTATTGAAAATGGTTTATATGTGATAGAATTATAATTGATATTTTTTTTTACTATATATAATAGTTCATCTTTATCAATAATTTGGTTGTGTATATGATAATTTTGTTTATGACCAAATTTTAGTTGGTTTTTTTGATCTATATATAAACAAAAAATATCGATATCTCTTACTTTTTCTTTATAAAACTCGGCGTATTTTTGATCTTCTCGTTCGAGATTAATTAACCAATCGGCATCTAATTCCATTATTATTATCCTAAAGAAAAATATTGAAAAATAAACTAGTTATAAAGTAGGAAAATCTCCATCATCCAACAGAAAATTTTTTGGAGGCTCTGGTTTTGTTTTGGATTGATATTGTTTTGCATATTTCTTACGGTCGAAAAAACTTTCACGAAACTGGCGTTGTGGTCTTCTTTCAAAAGAATTTCTATTATCTCTGTTTTCATACCCAGAACTTCTTCCAAATGAATGTCTATCATCTCTGTAACCTCTATCATCTCTACCGCCCCTGTCGTCTCTACCACCTCTGTAATCTCTATCATCTCTACCGCCCCTGTAACCTCTATCGCCTCTGTCTCCTCTGTCATCTCTGTAACCTCTACCGCCCCTGTCTCCTCTATCATCTCTGTAACCTCTATCATCTCTGTCATAACTCTGAGATTTGTCACTATTTTCTAGTGAAAAATTAAATCTTGTATTTTTTGTTTTTGATTTAAATATATTTTCTTTTTTTTCGGTTGTTTGTTCAGGAATTTTATCTTGTGTTTGTTTATTATCTTCTTCGGAGTGTAGAGAATTTTTAGTAGGTGCTAAAATATCAAATCGATTGCTCATATATATATATTTTATCGATAGACTTTAAATCACTTCGTATATATTAAATTTACTTAAAGAATATTATATATATTTATTTGGATATAGTTGTTACAGTATCCAATTCTCCTACCAGCAATAATTTTTTATTCCTATTTTAAACTGCGTGTCTGCGTAGTAAAAAAATAACCCAACCTGTAGTCATAGTTAGTTAAAGGAGAATGCATCTTATATATCGCTTATTATCAGTTTTCATGAAAATTGAATTATCTAATTATCATGAAATTATTATTAAAATGAAACATCCTACCATATGCATACCTAGAATCTGTAAGTCCATTACACAACAAGACATAAAAAAGGTTTTTGATACCTACAATTTTGGTATTATTCGAAATATAAATATTGTTCAAGGAAATGAAAATAATAAGGTATTTATAAAATTTAACTATTGGAATCGTAATTTACAAACACAACAGTTTAGAAATGCTATAAATAATAAACAAGAGATAAAGATATTCCATAGTTTTCCTAATTTTTGGAAGTGTTATAAGAGTTTTTCAAAACTTTAAGCGTTATTGATAGATTATAAAATGTTTTTTTATTATATATGTCTGGTTATGTTCCGAGAAGAGTTTTAAATGCACGAATTGGTGCTACTATTGAAAAAAATCAAACACCTATGCAAGCTGGTTTAGCGCCTCGTGTAGGAAAAAGTGGTGCTAGTATTCGATTATATTATCAACGCGTAGATGGTTGTTGCGATTTTTGTGATCCAGAACCAATTCAAATCCTTAAAAGAGGTATCTTTCCTGGAAATACGGTTAATGTTGCTGGATGGGTTGGCACGGGTGGTGGCGGCGGAGCTAATTTAATTGTTGGTAATGCATTAGGAAGTCCTTCTACACTTACAAATGTATATTATGTTGTTGTATTTAATAGAGAGATTACACCTTCTCCTAGTATTGTTGAAAATCCTGGTCCCCCCGGGCCGCCGGCACCGGCTCTGCTATTAAGAACTCCTCTAGGAGTGAACTGGAATACTTTTGTGTTACAGGCACCTGCACAAGGCGGAATAACTGGAGGAGAAGTAATTAATACAAATATTTACGCAAAAGATATTCCGGAGACTGATTTTAAAGTTTTAAATTTTGGAAATTTAACGGCTCCTACAAATGCAGATATAGGTCAAGATGGAAGCGGTTTTCAAATTGTTTTGGATGGAACAACACAAGGTGCTATACCGCCGCCGGGATATGTTGCTGCGCCAGGTTTAGTTCCGGCAGAACAGTTAGGATTAAATAATATTACTGGTTCGCCGGGACAAGGTGGACCTCTCGGATTTTGGGCTGGAAGCACTATTAATGATAGATTACTTGAGGCACCTTTGCCAGGTTTACCTATAGGCTTATGTTCACCGGCGGCACCACTGCCTAACCCACAGCAGTTGTTTAATGGTGCTATGAGTTATCTTGTTACAAACCCTGCTCATTTTGGTGGATATGCTTTAATATTTAATATCACAAGATTGATAATAGCATCACAAACATATACTACAAACTATGAATCAGCAGTTTATAACACCAACATTTCAGCACAACGTCAGTATAGGTCGGGTTTAGCTAATATTACCTGGTATAATACAGGTCCTAATCCTGCTGGAATTAATACAGGAACTCAAGACAGAAACAATATAGGATTAACCTATACTCCTAATGAAAAGACAACTTTAACAAATACAGATAATTGTGAATTTGCTGCCCCCATAGCTCCATTTAAAATTGCCCGAACAAATTTGCCAATTCTTACATTAATAGATAGTGATGCTTGGTAATTTAGAAAATATATAATCGTTATATAATATATATGTCAGGTAGATCCGGATATGGACGTTCAAGAATTGTTGGAAAAATTATTCATAAACCAGCAAATATGATGATGGCTGGTTTAGCACCTAAAGTAGGTAAACCCGGTTGGGCCATTAGACTTTACTATCAACGCATTAATGAAACAATGACATCTTCAGTTTGTGAACCAATTAAAATAATTAAAAGACTTTTTATTTCAGGTGATAGTATTACTAACACTAATTTATTCGCGGGAGATGGACTTAGGCCAAACGCAGCAACCGCTCAGTCGGCGAAAAATGCCTGGTATGCTATTGTTTACAATAGAAAACTTGGTTGGACTGGAGCAATTCCTCCAACCGGCTCTTTCGCTTCACCTCTCACACTGACTAATGTAAGTACTACTACCGGCCCTAACACTGTTGTTCAAAAAGCCGTTATACCTACAACAGATTATCTTGAAATTCCTGATACTCAATTGTTTGGCCCTATTGGTCAAACAGTCAATATTAGTTTAGGAACTCCTCAAACGGCGCCGGGCACCGGTTACGGCACACCTGGCGCTGTTTGGGATAGTGTAAATACATCTGGTGCTCCATTGACTAACACGTTTCTTTACGGTTTCGGTGGCGGAAGCGGAGATATGGCCTATATTACAACAAATCCAGCGCATCTCGGTGGCTATGCACTTTTGTTTAATATTACACAAATAATTAGCTCGTCATTTTCTGGGACAGATAATTTCACAGGTGGTGTCACAATGCCGACAGTTGCTCGGTGTGACCAATTCAGAGAAGACCTAGCTTTAATGACTGTAGAAGGTAATAATATTGGCATAAAATACACGGCTGGTCCGTCGGGCAATTTGGACGCGGATGGAAATCTAAAAACCGTTGAAGATTGTTTTGGTGTGTCAGTGAGTGCACCGATTGGTAGTTTTGCAATTGCACCTGTTACAGGCCTTCCCACTATTTCAGATTATTTAACAAACTAAGCAAGTTTTTATTTAAAAAAAATAAATAAAAACTATACATAAATGAGTGATGTTGAACGTTCTATTGTTCCCAGTGAAAATGGGCCTATTTATCAGGTAAAGTTCCCTGATATAAAAGAATCTTATCTTTTCCAATCTATATTATGGAGTGATATTACTTTTAAATTTAATGAAGAAGACCCCTCGAAATCTTATTTTATAAAAGAATCTGTGGGAGATGCAATACCTATTCAAAATTGTGAATTTAGAGAGATGAAAGATGTGTCTGGTAATCCTGTTCTTCTTTTAGGTTCTGATAAAGTTACAGATATGCCTATGATTTTTGTTGGTATGTTAAGTCTTCCTATCGATGAAGAATGCAGATTAGCTATTACTGAAGCCAAATCAGAACCAAAAACTGCTGAAATGAATTGTTAACGACAATCGACTAACCAAATAAATTCTTTAACTTTAATATCTTCTTTTTTCCTTTTCTTACTAGCTATACCTTTCATTCTATTATAAGTTTTATGGTCGATAGGAAATTTAGTTACTTTACCATATTTAGAGAGAATAGTATTTAAAACATCTAAGGGAATTATTCCCCCGTTGTTATATGAAACCATAATGAATTTAGATTTTGTATTTTTAATCAAAAATTCAAATTCTTCCTTTGCCTTTTTGAAACTGTTATATGGAGATTTATACCAGGTTTTTGGTTGACCACGATATGTATCAGGAATATCAATTGTTAAATCCCAATCATTGATGATATCTAATAAAAAATAATAAATAGAATACGGATGTTTGTTATACGGAGGGTCATAATATACCAAATCAACTTCAGGAATCTCTCTAATCCAATCCCTAACATCTGATTTTGAAACAAAAACTTCACAAGATTCTTCTGAAAATAGTGGATATGGTATAGTTATTTTTTTGGTTATTCGAGTAACGTCTATTTCTTTTTTGCCGCCATATTTTCCTACACCATCTTCCCCTTTGTAAAAGGCGGAAAATTGTCCATTGGTATTATTATGTTTTGATACTTCTGTCAATAATGGAGCTAGTAAATAATGTCGTAATCTCTCTGGACATTGTTTTATAAATGTTCTATAAGCATCTATTCTTTTACCATTTTCATGAGTAAAATAAACTCTGTCATTTATTTCTGGATTCGGATTTTTTGGTGCCCAGTGTTTACATACCCATTTATCTATGTTTGATGGAGGATTTTCTGCAAAATTATTTGCTGCATCTACATATTTATTTATCATTATTTTTTGTGTTTGATTTGGTGTATCTAGATAACATTTATTTAGTGTTTCGGAATAACCTGAAATGTCATTTACATATAATGTTTCTGCTCGAGTTTTAAATAATCTCGCTACAATTCCAGAACCTGAAAAACCTTCTGCTATAGTTAACTTTTCACCAATCTCAGCTTCTACAAAATTTACTAATTCATTGATGTATGGTATAAATTTACGTTTATTTCCCATATAGGTAATAATCTGATTTTTGAAATAATCACTCATTTTACTATCTAAATAAAAAATTTATTCATTTTTATCACATTAATTGACAAATTATTGTGATAGTTCTCGTTGTAGACTGGGTATCTCATCACGCGTATAAGTTGATAATGATATATAGCTTTCCCTAGCATCGTATTTTAAATGCTTGGAAGTTATTGTTTGGTTGTTATCAAGGATTATTGGTAGATTATCTGCTTTTATGACTGGATATTTTTGATAATAATCACATCGTTGTCGGGTTTTTGTTGAGCCAGGGGTATATTCACCGGAGCGAATAATATACAAGCAAATTTCACGGTCCACCTTTAAAGAAACCTTTTTACCATGAACTTTTTCAAGATGCTTTTCTAAACCACCTTTTTGAGCAAATCCTCTACAACAACCCTGTTCAGGACATTGAAAAGGGCGTTTATTTTCTGGTGTATGTTTGGCATATATATGCGCTTGCAAGGCACTTTTTGCACCAGTTGTTTCATAATTGCAGTGCGGGCACTTCTGAACACAAAATCTTTCTTCTTTGTTTCTTCGATAATAATCTCTTCCATAATGCTTTTTAATATGAATGCACGTTTTTGGATCAGGACACATAGTTTGTTATTTATACCTATTTTTAAAGGATTAAAAAAACTTCAATTCTCTGTACATTGGGATTATGCTCATTGGGAATTATGCTGTTATAACAATGTCATCAGCAGTAACTATAATTTCTCCTTCATCGCTAGGATATTGCATCTCGATAGTATAATGAGGAAAGTCAATACTTCTTATAATACCTACGTTAAATGGTGCAACGGCATCTGTTAAAATGACTTCTGCACCGATATGTCTTTCATTATTTGTAGTTTGTAAAACAGGTGCAGGAACATTGTTTTGCGAAGAATTATTTCCTACTATTTTTCTGTGATTGATATTTTTTCTTTTCTGAGATGCTCCTCCTTTACGTCGTTTGCGTGTCTTTTTCTTAGTGCGTTTTTTTCTTCTTTTTATACGCGTTTTTCTACGTTTTTTTCTACGTTTTTTTCTACGCGTTTTCCTACGTTTTTTTCTTTTTCCGCCTGACATAGCTCTGTTTAATAATTTACAACCGTGGGAATAATCAGGTGAATCTGGATTTGCACAATTTCCTTCTTTTTGTATTTTAACTAAAGCCGCTGTTTTTCTTCCTAACTTTGATAGTGCTTTCTTCATTCCTTCAAATTCTATTTCATTTATTGACATATATAATATGTCAATAAAAAAATGCCATAAAGAAGAGTCGAACTCCTTTTTTGTCCCCACAATTAGGACTACTCGCAACCGGCTATGGCATATTAAAGAGAGAAAAAAAGTTTTTTTTCGACTGTGTATCTTCTCACAGGGTTTTATTTTTTTATTTTTATTTATAACACTTCATTTCATAATTTGAAATTGCATAAATAGGTCACCATTTTACGTGTTTGTTCACGGTAGAATCTGGCTTCCACCGGCCTCTCTGTTTGTTTAGTAATTAATATTACTGTATGTGACTTTAGAGCAGTTTAACGTCTTATTCAGGACAAGTGCGGCAAGCGTCTAATTGCCTTCAACCACCTCACCATCCTCGTGTGGCGTCTTTGTCTCAGCGCTTGAGGGCGAGTTACCCGCCATTGCTCGGGCAATAATCGGGTCGTTGAGAGGCGTCTCTGCCACCTCAGTTTCGGTATCCAGGTCAATGACCTTGCGACGCTGAGTGCGAGGAGCTGCGAGAGTGATATTTGCAGGCTTAGGGGGCTTAGGAGCCTCATCTGGCTTGCGGGCGTGGCTTAGGCTGACAAGCCAATACCACTGCTTGCCTTCCTCATACTCGAGCTGAACGTCGTTTCCGGCGATCATATGCTCAAGAGCGGCCATCGCCTCAGGGTTACGCTTGTTAAAGCGTCCTGGCGTAAAGTGGATATAAGCCCGCTTGTAAGGCTTTTTCTTCGCGTCCTTCGGCTGGACTCGAATGGTATCCACTCGCTCGAGGTAACCCCATCGGAGGTTCTTGAAAACGGTGAAGATGCGCTTGTAGCTGATGTTGTTGAACACCCGCGGGATGCAGAAGCTGACACCCTCATCACACCACTCATCAGCAGAGCGGATCTTAAGGGCGGCGCGAAATGCCTGAGCCTCAGAGGCATTGTAAGTATTAACAGGAGAATTTGAAGTTGCGATAGCAGACATGTTGATTTGTAAAGGTTTTGAGGTTGAGTTTGTAATTATGAACTAGTAACTTTAGAGTAAGATACTTTACTTTTAAAAAATAAAAAGTATTTCAATTTTCTGTACATATCAAATTTTTTTTTTTTGAAAACCCTACCGACTAACTCTAATATTTATTGTTTGCTAGATAAATGTATTAAAAATAAAATAAAAATAAAATAAAATGGATAAGTTGAAAACGGGCGATTTGCTTTTATTTAATTATCAATCTCACGGAGCTATGGGCTGGTTTACAAAAATGATAAAATGGGGTAGCCATAGTAATTATACTCATACGGCAATGGTCTTAAAAGATCCTACCTTTATACATCCTAGTTTGAAAGGAACATATGCATGGGAGTCTAGCTGGGAAGGAACTCCTGACCCACAGGATGGTAAAACAAAACTAGGTGTGCAAATTACACCTATTGCTGAGCTTATAGATGCTTATAAAAGAACAAATGGGCATTGTTATTATCGTTCAATAGAATGTTCTGAAGACCATTTTTCAGAAGAAAATTTGCGTGCTGTTCATGAAGTTGTTTATAATAAACCTTATGATATCTGTCCTGTTGATTGGGTAGAAGCTTTCATAAAAAAAGATTTAAATCCCCAAAAAACGAGTAGATTCTGGTGTAGCGCTTTAGTAGGATATATTTATACAAAATGTGGTATATTAGAATCTAATACAGATTGGAGTATTTTGGCTCCAAATGATTTATCACTTTCGGGAGAAACTGTAACATTCTGTGAAAATTGTAAATTAAGCAATACTGAAGTTAAATTATTATAAGATTTTCTCTTAAATCTGTATATGAAAATACAAAACAAATATATAGATTTGACAACTAACAATGATTCTACATACAAATTATCGGTGAAAAATGCAGATAAAAAGGTTCAAAAGGTTATCTTAGAATATCTTGAAAATAATATTAGAAATTGGAATAATAATGAAAATTTGCCTAATCATATTGAAGAAAAAAAACATTCATTCACATTTAATGCTACGAATATTCAATCTTTAAAATACGTAGCAAAACAAAAAGAAATTAATGCGTTAACTATTAAAGCAGTTATGTTTGCTGCTTTGTCTCTAATCGATACTTTAGAAAAGAATCAGTTTGCTATTATTGATTTTGACTTAGATGATTTTGTTTTTATAGAAATGGGTGGAGAGATTGGTAGTAAAGATTATACTGTTTTTTGTTTATTTATTGGATTTGATAAAATAATGAAAGTTAAGAATCACTTTTTTGAGATTATAACTCCTCTTCCCAAAAATCAATTCTTTGCACCAGAGATTGAAAATATTGATAGTTTGCCCGCTAAAATTACTTATCCTACTAAATCTAGTTACTATAGTATAGGAAAAATTGCTCTTTATTTGCTATGTAAAAATGCAAAAACTAGAACAATGGATGAGTATCAAACAGATTTAGCTCCTTTATTAAATACCAAAATATATTGGATGATATTAAGATGCTTGGCATATAATCCCAGAAATAGATATTTACTTTATATTTAATTTCTCTTATTTAATTATAGATGTCTATTGCTGTATTAAGAAAAAAGACTAAGTTTAAAAGCCGTGCTACTGCTAATAGAACTGATTATAATTATATAGGGCAACCCAAAGGATTAGCATATCGTGGATTTATGTTAAATATGAGTAATCGCGGCAGTGTTACGGGGAGAAAATTTAATAATGGAAAAACTACTGGCTTAGCTGCTTCTTGTGGTCAATGCAATACTCTAGCAGCTGCTAACGAAAGGCAATCCAATTGTGCATCTTGTAATAAATCTATCGTAGCAAAACAGGTTTCATATAGAAATTATCTTACTAGGGCAACAACTTCTGTTTCAAAAGGTAAAGGCACAGGATTAAGAGCAAGGGTTACGGCAGGAGAAGCTAAATCAACGTGGAAACGTGGACCTAGTTTTGATTCAAGTTCTCATATTGATAATAAGAAATCTGCTGTTATTCAGTGCACAGAGCCTATTGGATCACTTCCAGTAGGCTGTGAATATGACAACAAAGTTACAGAACCTAAGCGAAATACTTGCTCTGTTACACTAGGAAAAACATCATATACTAGAATGTATAATATTCCTTGTAATACTGCTAAAAAGGTATTGGGAGTTACAGCTGGTGATCAAATTGCGCGTGTTAAGGCGAGACGTGTTTGTAAGGCAAGTGGAACTATTTACGGCTCCCAAAAGCCTTGTAGTGAGCCATATGAGTATCCTATGATGCACGATAATCAAAGAAGAGTATGTTAAATTGATTTAAAAATAAACTTTATAATTAAATCAAATAATGACTTCCTATATCCTTGAACTAAAAATTATCGATGATGACAGTCTTGTTCATAAGTATGAGCAAGCTATAGCTAAAATGCACACAGAAGAATACAAAAATAATCCTCATAAGGATTCTGGATTTGATATTTACACACCTAATTGGAATAATATAATAGGTCCTGGTCAGATGTGTATTATAGATTTCTCAATTCAATGTGCTGCTTACAAAATTGTTTGTGATGGTGAAAAATGCACTCGATATCCTAGTCCATTTTATATATATCCACGTTCATCTATTTCAAAGACCATTTTGAGATTAGCAAATAATACAGGAATTATTGATAGCGGTTATCGTGGTAATTTAATGGGAGCTTTTGACAATATCTCAAGAGTCGGACATACGTTTGATAAAAGCACGTGGTATCAAACAGAAAACGTTGGAAGTAGACTCTTGCAAATTTGTATGCCAGATCTATCACCCTTTAGTGTAAAACTAGTAGATTCATTGGATGATACAACACGGGGGTCTGGCGGGTTCGGGTCAACTGGGCAATGAGTAATGTCTAGCAATATAATTATCACACTTTTTAGAAAACTCTATATTTTTTGATGGATTTTCTCTAAAGCATCGACGACATCTAGGACATAATATCACATTAAATTGATATATTGTTTTATCTACCTGTTCTCTTTTATATAAAATCTCTCTACTAGTAAATTCATAACAATGAAAACAGGACTGAATCCATCCATCTTTTGGCAATCTTGATTCTCTGAATATATATATGTTTTTCATTAACAACATATATTCTCTTAGTAAAGTAAAACTTTAGCCATTGCGTAAAAAAAAATCTAATCATATTTTATAATGAATAACAACAACAACAACAACAACAATCAAGCTGGTGGTAAAAGACGTAGACGCCGCCGCAAAAGAGGAGGAGCTGCTTTTGTTGCAGGACCTTCTCAGGCACAACTAAACACACAAAATCAGATTACCAATACTCAAGAAGAGATAGCTGAGATGAAATCTAATAATTCTGGAAGTAATGTAAATGATTCTCTTAGTGTAGAAAGTGTTTCTACTGTTACTAATTCACCAGTTCAAGAAAAGAAAAAAGGTATGTTTGCTGGATTAACTGGTGCTTTCTCTGGTATGGGAAATAAAGTAAAAGGTGCTTTAGGTATGGCAGGTGGTAAAAGACGTAGAAGACGTAAAACTCGTAGAAAGCGCAAATCACACAAGAAGCGCCGCAAATCACACAAGAAGCGCCGCAAGTCACACAAAAAACGCCGCACCCGCCGTCACAGACGTTAGATTTTTTGATTTTTATTTTTAACTAAATTTTTAAAATATGAACCAAATCTGGGAATTCTTTTTCGTTTTTCAGTATCTTTTTCACATACTATAAAAATTATATTATGTGATTTTTGTGATAATTTTCTACCTGACCGCAATATCATAATAATTTATTATGGAGAGATTCATTTAATATCTTTGATGAAATAATGCCCAACTTGTTACCCAAGAACCCGCTGTTCCTAATATTGCCAAATCTCTCCAATCAATATAGTTATTTCTTTTATAATCAAACAAAATTCCTCCTCCTACTACAATAAAAACACCTAGACCCATTAATGCACTTGTGTTAGCAACTTGTTTGAAGTATTTTGGAGTATCCATTATATATATTTAATATAATAGATTTCTAAGTAAGTTTTTTACGGAATAATTCATATAAATCTTTTTTGTATCGTTTTTTCTGGCTTTCTTTGTTCTTTCTTCTTCTTCTTCGTGCTGCCTCTTCTTTTTTTAAAACACGAGCTTCTCGTTCGGCTTGCTGTTTACAGCCTTCTTCTTCTTCTTCTTTTCTTCTTGCTTCTTCTTCTTTTCTTCTTGCTTTTCTTCTTCCTTCTTCTTCTTTTCTTCTTGCTTCTTCTTCTTTTCTTCTTGCGTCATCTTGTTGATGCAGCCACGACGGAAGATGAACACGATTCAGAAAGTGATTGCCTTTTCTTCTTTCTATTTTTTTAATTTCATTACACATTTTTTCGTTTTGTTCTAATTTTGCAATTTGTTTAAGTATTTTTTTTTTGAAGCTTACAAGGGAACACGACGTATAATTGCGCATAAGATCATTAATGTCCTTTTCAAATTGTTTTAATTTTTCAAATGATTGTTGAATAGGTTGGAAAAGATTTTTTAGATACTCAATTAAATATTTTTCAACCTTAAAACAGTAGTCTTTAAGATTAGTTATATTTTCATATTCGTTTATTATAAAATCTTGAAGTAATTGATTAGGTTTGTTACCTTTTTTGCCGATTTTTTTACAGAAATTATTTTTACAGGCGTCTCCCACAAATGCACACTTACTATTTTTTATATTTAATATAATATACTTTTTTGCATATATTTTATGATTACATATACATCTTTTTTCAACACCATCTTTAATGCATTCTGTAATCAAAATCCATTCTTTTTTCACTTCTTCAATATTATCAGCCACAGAAATTCTATTAAGATTATTATCAAACTGATATTTATGAGACTTGTTTTTCGCCATACCTTATTTTATTTTATTTTATTTTTATATAAAATAAAATCAATTTATTGTTATTCTAAGTAAGTTTTTGAATTATTACTTGTAAATGGAGTAGGCAGGCATCGATCCTGCTACCTATCGCATGCAAAGCGATCGCTCTACCATTTGAGCTACAACCCCATTTAATGATGCACCTTCCGGTAATCGAAACCGGGGCTCCTCCTTGGAAGGGAGAAATGTTACCACTACACCAAAGGTGCTTTTATCACGACAATCTTGAAGATTTCTCTTCTATTTTTAGATCCGGCGAGGGTGATTTGAACACCCGACCAATCGATCTACAGTCGACCGCTCTACCAACTGAGCTATCACCGGTGTGGTGGATACGGTTTGGTTTTAAACATTTTGTTAAGGGACAATTCTGTCATTAAACCCTTGTAAAGACAATCCTAACTAGATATTAAATATCTTTCTGATTCTCTGCACCTACTACCCTACACCCCACCACGTGCTGTCTTTACTATTTTCTTTGAATAATTTTTGCTGTTTCCAAACCTTTTTGCATAGAGCTTATCACCACAAGACGTTTCGCCTTCGCTCCTATGCTATAGGACACCTCAACGTTGATGTTTCCTATTTCCTCACTTACGGTTAATACCGTAAAGCAACCTCCCCTCGTTGCCATTATTCGACTCTCACTCTATTTTTGCAGGAATCAAAAAAAAAGATTATGACATTTTTTGAAGTGCTGTATGATTCCACATTATAATAAGGGTGTTCGCTTTTAAGCCATTTGGATTTATATTTAATAAGTAATTAATGCGGAAAAAATATCTTGAATAATATCATAATGGCTGAACAAGAAATTTTCGAAATCGTTCTTAAACAACTCGCATCACAAACATCTGACATTGAAGTTAATTCAGTAAATATTACCAGTATCTTACGTATTGCTATGGAAATTGTTGAATCTACAAAAGTTAAAGGCGCAGCACAAAAAGCTTTAGTAGAAAAAGTGGTGCGTCAAATTATTGTTGATGCTCCCATCAGTGATGAAAAGGAGAAATTACTTTTAGATCTGTGTGATGAAGGCATACTGGGAAGCACTATTGAAATGGTTGTTGCCGCATCAAAAGGAGAATTAGATCTTAATGCAGCTGCAAAAGTAGCCACGGGATGCTGTCTTAGTATACTTAAAAAAACCAAAAAATAAATTATAGTTTATTTAAATTTATATTTAAATAATCTTAAAGTGAAGCATATTTTGCTGTCCATTCTCTCGCAGTCATATCATATATTACTCTATTATTAGTATATTGAACAGCAATATCTGGTACCAATGGGTCATCTGGATTAGGATCGTCTAATAAACTACAGATACTCAATAAAATTTTAGAAATAGTTAGAGCTGGACTCCACTGATCTTTAAGAACATCCAAACAAATTCCTCCCGCACTATTAATATTTGGATGATAAATACGAGTAACAAACTTGATTTTTGGTGCTTTAAAAGGATAATTGCCAGGAAAAATAATACTTAGTTGAAATACTCCGCCTTCATATACCGAGCCTGTTGGACCCATTAGTGTTGCATCCCAATTATAAATATCATCTCCACTAGGCCCTGCACTACAATTTGAAGGCGGGTCGTGTTCCAATTCTTCTAACTCTTTTCTTATTCTTTTTGCTGAAGCCATAATAGTATATAAAGTAAAAGCTTTTCTTTTATATCATTTGCATATGTTTTTCTTTTAATCTCATTTATATATATATATGAATTCTAGAGGTATACACTCTATGGCTTTTCTAGGCATTATGATGAAATCTATACCGGTTTCTGTAGATTCTGAGTTTTCAAAGATATTTAAAGGTTTTAAAGCAAAAACTTTTAAAGATATCGCACAAAAATCAGGAGCTACATTAAAAGGAAGTGATAAAATTATTTTAGATAAATTTGAAAAACTTGTTTTTGCGTTTGTTGAAGCTTATAGAAAAACAGGCTCCGGACAAGTTGGTGGAGGAGGTAATTCTCCAAATCAAATGGTTAGATATAATCCAAGAGAAGCTAGAATAAATATTTTGAGAAGCATTATAGAAAATCCTGGTTTATATATTGCCGTTGCTACTGTAGCATATAATGGGTTACTTGTTTATATTGGATATAATCAAATCAATATAATTTTAAATGAACCTTTGGCTTTTAGAAGTAATAATAGTCAAAATCAACCTATGGGTAGCGCATTGGTTGTTCATGATGAAGGAGGAAATCAAGTTGCTGTAATTGACCTGACTGAATTGGAATTGCCACCAGTTACATTATATGATGTATTTTTTAATACCAGAGAAGCTATGCAAGATATTGCAACTGATATTACTTTGCAATTGGAGCAAGCAAAACAGAATGCTATCGCCACAGCAAAAAATGAAATAACAACACAATTTAATGAAAGAAGGCAAAACTATATAGATAAACTTATAACAGATATGGGATTAGACAGAGAACAATCATCAGCTTTTAGACGACTTGCTGCGGCTAGAAATTTAGTGAATGGAGAACAATTTGGTCGTGCAGGAGAAGATGCTATTCGAGATTTCCGTCGTTTTGGAGAAGATATGGAAAGAAATTTGGAAAGACTTGTTCAAGATGTCGTAAGAGATGTGGGGAGAAGTATTGAAGACCAATCAGTGATAATGATTCGAACAGTTCAAGATGCAAGTTCAATGATGGGAGAAGGAACATTTTATTTTTTTACCATTGCAAGCAGTTATTTAGTTTATAGGTGCTTTAGAGGTAGATGTAGTGGGCGCAGAAATAGGAGGAGAAATGGTATTCAAAATAGAGGAGGACCACAGTTTGACGTATTAAATAATAACGTATTAAATAATAACAACGCACCGTTGCTGTCGGATGTCCCTCACGGTGGTAAAAGAACGAAACGCCACAGACGTAAAAAGTCAAAAAAATCTCATAAAAAACGACACAGAAAAAATAAAAAGTCTCACAAAAAGCGACGTAGGCCCCGCAAAAAAACTAGAAAATCTAGAAGATAATTTTATAAGTATTTTAAATATTTATAAAAAAAGTGTGATGACTTTTAATTTTTATTTTATTAATTTTATATTTAATTTTATTTTTATTTATTTATTATCCGCTATGTTGGTAAATAAATGCTACCGAATTAGTAATCCATTGTTTCATCGAACCCCGTGATGCTTGTTGAACTACATCAAATTGCCATCGTAAGTCAGTAGATAACTTACTGTAAAATACCTGTAAAGGTGCGAAATTACCATCGTCAAAGAGGTGGGCGCATTGTGTGCGAAACTCAATATCTTCATCTTCCATTGTGGCCGAAGAACCCAAACATATAGCCCAGCTAATTGATACTTTTCCAAGAGTTGGAATTCCAAATTTTGGATGATTAATCTTATATTTTGTAGGCATTTCAATATTACGTTGCAATTCTACCCAATTCAACCAATCGCCTACACAAGCACGAAATCGTGTTATATTTGTAAAACTGTCAATTTCGGCACCAAAAGCACCGGATTTCTTCAACTTATTGAACGAACTAGTAATAGCTTCAAAATTGTTTAAACAAGCAGAGGCCATCATAGGAACTGTAATTGCATATTGATTTTTACGTGTTTGTTCTGTTACCGGAATAATTCCATCATTAAGCCTGCTTCGATGATTTCTTAACGCTATTAGTGCCCCCTCATTCCCTTCGATACGTGCGATGAGGTCAAATTTTTTGCCGCTTGTATCAAGAGCGTGTTCTCCACAAATTTGTTTTAAGGTTTTTATATCTAATTTTCTAGTAAAATGTCTAGGATTGCGGAAAACCTGACACCATTTCTCTCTAAGTTGTTCATCTTCCTCAACAATGTTTGCAGCCAAAGGTGAATGAAACCAAAGCTCTGCATACCGGCGTATAGGTGCGTCGCACGCATAAATGAGTTCAGCATCAACAAGTTTTTGGCCACTATTGTTCAACAATACAAACTGTTCAACCAAATCAGAGTGGTCTTCAATAGTAGTATCCAAAGTATATCCACAAATCTGGATTGGAAGCTGTTGAAGTCGCATTTTCTCTCCTTCCGACCATTCTGCGAATGTTTTATCGTCACGATCTTTAAATTCACCCTTTATGAATCGAATAAATGTTGTTGCCCGCTGTTTACCGTCTAGAATTCCCCAAATTTCGCTTGCTGAGTGCCGGCAAAATGAAACAATCCCAAACCCTTTTTTGTTTTGATAGGTTGTTATTAAATCTTGCTGTTTATTTTTTGTCCAGACAAAATCGCGCTGAAATTCCAGACTGTCATTAATCTCAGAGTTTTCAATCTGTCTCATTATTTCAGAGAGAGGTAGTGCAAAGTACATAATAAACATTGTTGTATTATATAGTTATAGTGTTGTTGTTATATATTTTTATATTATTATATATTCAATTTTCTGAAATACTTTTTCTTTTTCAGAAAAAAAAGTGTGATAGACTTTTTTATTTTTATTTTTTTTGTTTTTTTTGTTTTTTTTGTTTTTTTATTTTTTAGTTTATGAAGCTTGAAGCTAGCTCTCGTTTTACCTGTTGGACTAGACCACAATACTGGTCTAATGATTTAGTATCATCACCGAACCCTTCCATCACGAAGTGGAATACATCTACCGGGCATTTTTGACCTATGCGATGAGCTCTGGCTATTGCCTGGTCTTCCACAGCAGGATTCCAGTGAGGACTAGTGAAATATATTTCCTGAAAGTGTTGAAGATTGAGTCCTTCACAAGCAGTTTGAATTTGCAACAGCATAACCTCTGGTGCCAAGTAACTATCAATTAAAGACCAGACATCTTCATTTAAGGTGTGATTCCAGGTTTTACACACACTACGCACAGCGCCAGCATCTGGTGCATAATCCAGGCATCTTTGCTTGGTGCGTTTTTTGGTGCGCCCATCTATGACTTCCACAGTAATATTCATCTTGTTCAGCGCTAATTCGAGAGCGTCAATCTCATCACGATAATGACAAAACACTAATTTGCGTCTACTATTGATAAGATTACCTTTCTTATTGGAGCGGCTATTTAACGTTTTCAAAATTGTGGTAAGTTTGCTTGCTGTTGTGATATCTCGGAGTTCAATCTCTTCTGGGATTTGACCGCGAAATCTCATCTTGTTGAAAGCGCTTGCTAATAGACCAGGCAAAATGCAGGTCTGTCTGGCACGCGTTAACATGGGCAGTGGGCTTCGGTCAAGATATGCGATGATTTGGTCCACATTTACTGTAGTAACATCGGAGAATGACAGATGAGAATGAATTTGAGCAGCGACAGTTGCTTCATTTACACCCTGCCATTTCACCATAACATCGTGAGTTGTAACTGGTGGTAGTTCAATCCCTACGTTTTTCTTTGTGCGTCTCATCAAGTGATAGTCGAGAATTTTCTTTGCATCAGTTACTTTATTCTCAAAAGCTTTTCCTATACCCATAATGGTGCACAATGCGTTAAGGTCGTTTACTTTATTCTGAATTGGAGTTCCGGTAACAAGCCAATGAATTGGACTTTTCAGCTGTCTAGCTCCACGATAGATTGCAGTTTTTGGAGTTCGCATATGATGTGCCTCATCATATATAATACGGTCCCATTTCAATGCACTTAGTCTTGATGGTTTCTTTCTAAGTGCAATCATACCGTATGTTGTTAGGACGACCATAGCAGATTTCAACTCTGCTTCCGTTGCTTTTTTTGCTTGATAGCCGTGAAATACAAGTGTGTGACTAATGAGACCTAAGCCAAATTTATTGATCACCTTTTTCCACTGTGAGAGAAGAGCAGGTGGCACAACGATAAGCGTGCGTCTCTTGAAGTTGGCAACAGTAGCTCCCAGCATCAAGATAGTCTTCCCTAGACCCATTTCGTCGGCGATAATGCCGCCGCGAACACCATAACCTGGCTTCTTACATAGCTCGTGATACAACACCCACATCATCCCGTCCAGTTGATGGTTTTTGGTGTCTAGTTTAGCCTCCTCGAGGAACTCTGTGTAGCGTTGCATACTCTCAGCAGTCACATCTTGTGCATCGCGATGACGATGGCAACGGGGACATTCACAAGTGTGAGCACACAGTTTCCAGGTAGGGTCTACAGTAGGTTGGTATGCCATTTTTATCAAAATAAATGCTGATTTATTTGTTTGTGATTGGGTCGCTTTTTTTGTTTTTATTTTCTTTTTATTTTTTTTTTTTTAGTTATAACTAGTCTTTTTGTTGGGGATGCAATACAAAAATTTTTTGAAAAGTTTTTCAATTTTCTAAAAAATAAAAATATTAAAAAAAAGTGAAAAAAAGTATTTCAGAAAATTGAAGTACTTTTTGTTTATTATGAATAAAGCATACAAACATAACAAACAACTAGAAATTATCAAAAAACACCCGATTACAAGAAACCAACGCATATAAAATGTCTCGCTTCACTGTTCGTTCGACTTCTCGCCGCTCTTCTCGCACCCCCTTCTGTGGAATTTGCAAGAAAGCAGGCAAGACCCAGCAGGAGTTCACCTCCCACTTTGTCAAGAATGCACCTAACGGTGAGGTGGTCTGTCCCACGCTTCTGAGCACTGAATGCCGCTACTGCCACGACTTCGGTCACACGAAGGCTCACTGCCCTAAGTTGCTTGAGAAGGCAAGTCGCCAAGCTTTCCACGGGAAACAGCAGCGGGCAAGCGACAAGAAGCGTAAAGCTGAGAACAGGCTCAGAGCTCAAGTCGAGGCAGCTCAAGCTGAAAAAGGTAACACCTTTTTGGAGATGAGCTTTGGGCGCACTAGCATTCGAATGCCTATCAAATGCCAACCAGTTTCCAAAAAAGCCAGGAACACGGTGTCTGTTGACAGCTCTTTCGCTAATGCTTTCTACTCAGATAGCGACAGTGATGATGAGGAAGCAGTGATGAACCACGGACCTGCTGTGGCTCAGCCCCGACAGCTTATTGGTGCCTGGGGCAATGGTGCTGCAGCTATCGCTCAGCCAGCTATCGCTCAGCCAGCTATCGCTAGCAAACCCCAGTCCTGGAAAAAGCCTAAGCGAGTCACGTTCAAGCACGACAACGCTGAGACGCTGATGAAGCCTATTGCAGCTGAGACCCGCACCTACTTGAAAGGTAGCCCTACCAACGCATTTGTTGAGAAGCCTAAGACACCAGTTCTTAAAACCTCGACCAACGCCTGGAAGCCTCGCTCTCGCACAGCATCGGTAAGCTCTTATGACACTGCTCTTCAGTGCGATGAGGAGCTTCGCACAAGTGCTTCTGGACGCACTGTTGGGCAGATTGAAGCTAGTATCAAAGAAGTCCAAGAAGAACTCGATGATTGTGACCACTCCAGCACCAACTGGAGCGATAAGGGAGATATTGAGGATCTTCAGGACAAACTCAGTGAGCTTGAAGACGAACTCAAAAGCATTGTCGGCCTCGACCAATTTGGTCGCCCCACCGCTGACAACTCATCGTGGTAAGTCATTCATAGCACAGTTTGCACATAAAAAATAAAAAATAAAAAATAAAAAATAACAAGAAAGGCACCTGTATATAAAAGTCCTTTTTCTTTTTATTTTTTGAATATTATACTACTATCTCATCTACAATATCATATAGATATTTTGATGCTAATTCATAATCATCAAAATGCGTTGTATAACTTGAACTTGAACCGGCAATGGGAAATGTTACAACATATTTACTATGCCTTTTTTTTATTGTATATTGTGTGCATTCATCGAATTTTTTTACATATGTCATTTCACTAGTTGTATTCACAAGAGGATAATAGTTTTTCGAAAGTAGCTTTTTCTCAGTGGTAAGAGACATTATTAATGTAATATAATAGCTTTTCTTAAAATCAATTTATATATTTATTTAAAATTGAAATACTTAAACAGTAAAAGTTAATACATAAAAATGTCTACACCACAAAATGACTCAACCACAGGTCGAATATTAACTAAGCCAAACAAAGATGGTAATTTATATCAATGTGAGTGGTGTGTTCATCAACCTTATAAACAATACGCTTCATATCTGAAACATACCGAAAAATGTAAAAAAAAATCTATCAAAAATATTGAATTTCTTAGGTTATCATCTGAACACGATGATTGCGTTAAAAAGAAAAAGACAAAAAGGTGTTCCTCAAATAAAAATAGAACAATGATACAAAATAATGAACAAAAAATTTTGATGCTTGAAAATGAAATCTCTCTGTTACGAGATGAAAAAAATAAAACAGAACAGAATTGCAAGTTACTAAATGCAAAATTTGATACTTTGCAATGTAAAAATAATCAATTGTTGCAAATGGTAGAGAATTTTGCTATTGAGTTTTTAAAAACTAGAGAATATGAATTTTAGTATTGTTTCATAAAATTGAACCGAAAAAATCTTTTTTAATTAAATATAATAACAACAGAATATATTCAACTATTAATAAATTATGCCTTGCTACTATCCACAAGCTTTTCTAGCATTATGCAACGCATATAGTTTTGATGAACGTGACCCACAAACACATCGCGAGTTTATCGAGATTCTATTATTTTGGATGCACGAGAACTATGGAAACGCTGAATCCATATATGACCGCCAACATCGATTTAACGTTCCAGAGCCATCTTCTGCATATCAAAGAGAGATTTACAATTGGTTTATCAGTATAAAAGATATATTTGAATTTTCAAATATGCATAGAGTAACAGAGTGGTTCTACGACGTTTTAGATGAGAATGAAATTGACCTTGCATTCAATATGTTGGAGGTTAAAGACCAAAAACAGTTTATTAAATATTATAAAAGCATCTCAGAGGACGAGGCGGAGGAAATAAATCTACTTGATATCACCAATGATTCTCTTGTAAATTATGTTAATCAAGATGTAGAACACGTCTATCCTAATAGAGATGATGTAAACTTTGCAGACCTTGAAGAGGGTGTTCCAACAGATGACGAAATGCCCCCTCTGCTGGATGCCGACACTGATGAGGAGACTGATGAGGACACTGATGAGGAGACTGATGAGGAGACTGATGAGGAGACTGAATTTGAAGTTCATACAAATGTTACCATTAGAAATGTAAATAGAACTATTGATTTCGATGATTTTGTTATTGGATTGGCTGAAGAAGTTGCTACAGAGCGCGAAAATAATCAGACTCAATTGTCTGATGATGACGATTCTGATATAGGTGATATGCCGGAGTTGGATTGGTCTGATGATGATTCCTGCGATAATAATTCGACCGACGATGATTTCAGCGATGATGATTCCTGTGACGATGATAATGATGACAATATGTTATTACAAGAGAATATGAGTAGACGTTCAATTACCGTTTAAACAAGCTTCCAAAAGAGGAAATAAAAGCGTAATACCTGTTTTATGTGGTGTTTTAATATAAAATTTTTTTCTACCATTTTTATAAACTGGAATACAAAACATTTCTCCATCACATTCTATTCCGGTAGTTGTATACACAGTATCTGGTTTATGAAAATTTATTTTAAATAGCTTATAGCGGCGACTTCTTTTATAGTATTTATAAAATAAGATATAATTCTCGTGCAATTCCATCCATTTTTTTTTCCATCCTGTCCATCCCCATTTTTTTCTATAATTTATCCATACAATTCCCAATAGTCTATTACTTACATTTTCTATTTCATATCCATTTCTTGTGAATAAATGAGATGAGGTTTGCTTTACTATTTGATTTTCTTCACTCATTGATATATATATATATAGGTGATAAATTTATATATATATTTTATATTTATTAAGATGATGTTTGAGGACTTCCTACATTAGTTGTAGTGAATATTTTTTCTGTTACTAAATAAGGGTCCATATTTGATGCAGGTCGTCTGTCTTCAAAATATCCTTCACGTTTGTTTAAAGTATCATAACCTATTCTAATACTAGCTCCTCTGTCAACTGATTTATTAATATCAAATGTGAAATTATCATAATTTGCTGTCTCATATTCTCCTGACATTCTTTTTTCATTATCAATTCCATAAACTTTCATATGTTCTTTGTGATTTGCTGCCAAATTTCTTATTGCATCAAATATATATTGAATACCATTTTCTGTAACATCAACCTTATCATTTTCCGTTTTTCCACCGCCACGCATACTTAAGGTGCTGTAATTTGTGTGACAACCACTACCATTAAATCCTTCGATTGGTTTAGGGTGCCAAACAACTTCTACATCATATTTTTCCGTAATTCTCTCCATCAACCATCTGGAAATCCATAATTGATCACCTGATTCAATTCCTTCACAAGGACCAATTTGATATTCCCATTGTCCTGGTGCTACTTCTGCATTAATACCACATATTTTAAGACCAGCATCAATACAAGCAAACATATGTTCTTCCACTATTCCTCTATCATATGCCCTAGTTGCACCTACACCACAATAAAAATCTTTTTGTGGTCGAATTTCTCCATTTGGACTCCGATATCTACGCATTGTATCTGCGGATAAAGGGAATAAAAAATATTCTTGTTCGATGCCAAACCAAGGTTTTTCTTTTTTTGCTTGTTCTGATGAAAATGTTTTGGCGGCTTTATGTCGTGTATTTGTGGATAATGGATTTCCATCTTTATTATATGTCTCACACAATACTAGCACAGAGAATCGGCTATTAGATTTTTTTTCCATATGCAAAGGATTTTTATATACAGCACGCGGTATTAAAACTACTTCTGAATGTGTTCCTTCTGCTTGACCTGTGGAACTGCCATCATAATTCCAATTTGAATAATTATCTATATGATATGGGTCAGCACCAGCAAATTTATCACAAGAAAAAATTTTTGTTTTTGACCTGAGTTCTCCTTTTCCTCCTAACCAAATATATTCAGCAATAACAGTGTACCGAGTTTCATTCATTTTAATAAATATATGTCCGGGCCTTTATGTATCTTTTTTATTTATATCAACTATCATTTCTAATATTTTCCAGTCTTTTTTAACTTTTTCTAGAGGCATAATATTAAAATTCTCTTCAGGTATATTTTTATAAGACATTTTATACAATCTTAAAATAATATCTTGAAATGACTGGTTTGGAATCATAAAACTTGTATATGGATTAAGTCTTACTGATACAGGGAATGATGTTTTGTCATTATGCAAAGCATAATAATAAACATTTTCCAGTGGATTTGATTGATTTCCACTTACAAATCCTATTTTTATTTGGTCTACATAATAACCATCAAATTCTAGATTCGCTCTAACAGTATTTATATCTTGCATCATATCAAAATGTCTGTTTTTAATAACTAATTCTTTTGTTCCTTCAACTATTTTTGGAATCTGACGCGTTGCTATCATTTTTTGATAACGATTTATTGAACTATGAAGAAGACAGGATACAACAGAATCAGTAAGTTCTAAAAAGTTAGGTTTAGATTTTTTGATATTTATTAACATCTCTCTGATAAGCATTTCATATGCTCTTACTGTGTGATGAGTATATACTTCTCTATGCAATCGATATCTTGTTGAAAACAGTGTGAAAATTTCATATTGAAGTTTTTCAGGCCAACTTATCATAAATTTTCTAGGTCTTTCATCTATAATACAGACACGCATATCTGTTACCAATCTTGAAAATTCTTTTGGATTGACATATGTTAGACCCAAATGATAACAATCTCGTCTTATGTAATCTATTTTATCGACATCGACCTGACAAATTTTATTTGCTACTATTTGATTAAACCATTGATACTGTTTTATTCCTTGTGGATCTACCATATCTATAATTCTTTCAACTTCTTTTTTTGTAAGGGGGATTTTATAAGTTTTAACCATCTCTCTAAACAAAACACAGCCTCTTTCTTCGTGTTCAGGTTCGTCCCCTCTTATCAACGGGTCATCATAAAGATGGCTGAATGGTCCGTGACCAATGTCATGAATTAATCCAGCAATTCTAAATAATTCTATTTCTCTATCAGTTATTTTTAGTTCTGGCTGATTTAATTGGAGAGATTTTGTAGCTTCACCTGCTAAATGACTAACTCCAAGAGAATGGGCAAATCTTGAATGAGTTGCTGACGGATAAACATAATAAGCTGCTCCCAGTTGCTTTAAATCTCTGAGTCTTTGAAATTCAGGAGTATCTATAATTTGTCTCATCACATCTGTTAATGTGATGAAACCGTGAATTGGACAATATATTCTTTTGCTAGACATTTGGGCGTTTGGGTGTTTGTTATAATTAAAAAAAATTATTTTAATTCAATTTTATAAGAATATTACTTCCACCATCCTGCTGACAATTCATCGCTGTAATGTTGGATACCTAAAATAATCATACTTACATAAGTTGTTGTATATGTATATCGCCATTTTTCTTCTCTCAACCATTCTTCTATTTTTTTCCATCTTTTTAAAGGATATGTATGATATATTTTCATTACTTCTTGCACTTTTATGTCAGTTTTAAAAGCTGTTATTAGTCTTTCGACAACTTCTGTTTCGTGGATTTCGCTGTATGTATCATGAAAGCTTGTTTTAAGACTTTCAAGTTTTGATTTGTGAACATATAATGGATAAATAGATGTAGTTTGTTGATTTTCTATTATTGTTGTCATTTCTATAGTAATAAAAAAGATTTTATAGAATTCAATTTTATAACTTATTAACAATTAGCAATTTCTCTTTGGCTTTAGACCTTCTGCTTCAAACTCTTCGCGCACGTTTTTTCTGTATTCAAGATAATCCAAATAATTTGCGTGACGTTTTCCTCTACGAGTATCCCAGAAGCTTTTCCAATAATTTGGAACAACTTTGTAATTTATTCCAATAGGGCTAATTTCGTAACGATAAGCAAGACCCAATGTATCGTGTTCATTTTCAATTGGAATCTCATAGCATTTACCATACCATTTTACATATCCTGATTGGAAACGAGGCTCTTCTGTATCTTGCTCGTTTCTTCCAAAACTGATGGGTGCATATTTTGGATGCGACCAATATGTATCGTAGCGCACAACCTCGCCATTTTCACCGCAAATAGGGTCACATTGGTGTTCCCAACCTCTGCTAATAGCTGCATCTGTTGGCGACATTGCATTCTCACGAGGCTTAAGAGGACCTGGAAGACGAGGGAGAAGTTTAGCATAAGATGTAACCTCTTCAGGTGACATATCATCAAGAATAGTGCTGCGAAATACCTGGGATGGATTTTGTTGAGCTTTCAACTTTGCCCACTCTTTGCTACCAACCGGGAAATAACCGGTTTCACCAGGCTTAAGCATAGGAATACGCTTGACCTTAGGCTTGTTATTGTCGCTCTTGTTAAATCTTCCACGACCATAACCGCGGCCACGACCACGGCCACGACCGCGGCCTCCGCTTCGGTTATTATAACGTTGCTTTTGCTCTTTCTCATTTTGTTCGGTAATATCTGTCAAAGAACGACCCCCACGACTCTGGGAAGTAGTAGAAGAAGGAATGCGGATACGGAATGGTTGACTCATTTTATTAGAAGTGTTTTGTGTGGGTTGTGGGGATTTGCTAGAATAATATGCTTGTGTGCTTTATTTACTGATAATAAATATTTTTCAATTTTCTGTACACACTTTGAAACTAGTTTACACCTTTGAACATTTAAAATGCCGATATTATTTAAATTTACTAATATCCATAAGAACCAAAATGACTATTACAAGAACTACATAGCAATCTGTATTGTGCTTTATTATCATGATAATTTAACCATTTTGATGCTAAATTTTCATCTTTTATTCTAATCTCATTATCTTCATTTTCAAAAATGTCAATATTACTTAAATTAATGTTATTTATATTAATAAAATTATCAAAGATTTCTTTATATGATAACTTATAGTGGTCAGTAGTTATATTTTCTGTTTTCTTATTACAATTATTACATATACCCATAAAAATATTATTTTTAATCGTTGTATTATTAATGAAATATTGCTTTTTTCTTCCTATATGACTTTCATTTCTAAAAGCAGTTTTGACATTCTTTTCATATTCTTCATCACGATTATATTTTCCATATAAGTTTCTTATACATAATTTCCAAGAAATATCATCTTCATTTCTACTATTTTTATATTTGTAAAATAAAGCAGGTTTGTTAAATGGTGGTCGTGATTTTATTTTAAACCACTCAACTTTATTAACATCAATTCTTTTGGTAGGATGATATTTAACTAGTTCTTTAATTATTCTATCTTCTATAATTTCTTCATTATTTTTTGTTCTTATAATATTACCAATATATCTGTTTGCTTGTGTCATATTTGAACATCGTTCTTTTAAACTCATACTTCATTATATTAGCGTTAAATCTTTATATATATTTTAAATAACATCGGCGTTTTAAATGTTCAAAGGTGTAAAAGACTTACTCATACCACCTCCACGACGGACTGGGCTCTCCATATTGTAGGATTATGTTTGCATAGTTAAACGTTCCTCCACCAGAATGACTTGTTAAATAACGGCGTTGTGATTGTTTTCGTGCTTGTTCTTCTTTCCATAAACGTAGATTTTCTAATCTTGATATTGTTCTTTCACGATTTTTAATAGAACTATACATCATTATACATCGTTCGACAAAATCTCTCTGTAATGAATCATTCATTCTTGTAAGTTTTTTTATATGTGTTAAACAAAAAAATTCGTTATAACTTCCTTTATGAATTTTATTTCTGCACATTTTACCTTGCAGTGTTATTGATTTACATCTATGATTAGGTTTCACACCTAAGTAACTAAAAATATATATTATAACTTCTATTGGAAGCATTATATATATCTGATATTTATCTTTTATATTTCTTTCTTGTTCTTTTTTTTTGTTTTCTTTTTTTCTTACGTGTTTTACCACCCATAAATCTTCGACCAACTGCTGCTGCTGCTCCACAAACACCTCCTACACAGGCGCCTGGAATTCCTCCAATTGCTGCGCCTGTTCCAATACCTCCTAAAATGCAAGCTCCATTAATACTACGTTGCTGGCAGCTATTATTGATATTTCGTTTATTAGCATTTTGTGTTGCTCTTTGTTGTCCACGTCTATTTTGTTGTCCACGTCTATTTTGTTGTCCACGTCTATTTCGTCGTTGACGTATGTTTTTTCGTTTTTTTGTTCTTTTGCCTGCTAATACGTTACTTACGTTATTTACATATTTTTTATGAACGGCAAACTGGTTTAATTGTTGTTTCAATTCAGGAGAAACATTATTTGGTTCATTAATTTTCTGAACTGCATTATTAGCATCTTTTTCTAATTGTTCTAATTCTGCTTGTTCTTTTTGTGTTATGAGACCTTCATATTTTTGGACTAAGTTTTTATAATGTTTATGGTGTTTTAAAAATTGCCTAATTGTATTATTAGATTTCACATTATTGTTTGATTTTCCTTCTCTTTTGAGTATATTTATTCTATTTCTAAGTTTACTTTTTGCTGTATTTAAACGACCTTTGTATCGGTTGCGATTATCTTTGAGCTGATTTAGTGAAGACATATATATATATATATAAATATGAGAACTTATTTTTTGGATATTTGATAAGTTATATATGTCGTCATATAAAATAGAGTAGCGCCCCAGAACGCATCTTTTAATGCAATTATAAGGTCATATTTTGAAAATATAGCATAGTTTACTGTATCAAAAACGCCATATATTACTAAACCCAACAAGGCAGCTTCCATCGGACTTTTATTTTCTTTTATAATAAAAGTATTTAAACCAATAATCATTAATATATATGAGGCAATGGCTCCTCCTAATCGCATTGTAAAGGGGGATTTTTGTATATTTTTTACCATATTTTTAAATTCGTGAGCTGTTAAACTAAGATAAATTAAATCTATAACAAGCATAATTATTCCACTTACTACGTATTGCATTATATATATATATTGCAAGAATTTATATTTTGCACCTTTGGTCTAGTTGGTTATGACGTCGCCTTTACACGGCGAAGATGGCGAGTTCAATTCTCGCAAGGTGTATTAATTCCAAAAATGCTTTAATTCTTTTCCTTCCATCATACTTTCCCCTGTTCCAAATATAATTCTAAGAAAAGTGTAAGAGGTTAAACCTATTAAAAATGAAAATCCCAGTGTTATTGCTATTTTATGGGGTCTATCAGGTAACATTCTTGTATATTGATGTTCATCAACCATTCGTCTTATTTCAACAGTAAATGCAGCAATGATTGCGGCTAAAAAGGCATTAATAATAAATGCCCGTGTAATATTGGTTCCTCTAAATTTATATATGGGTTTAAAAGTCATATATAAATTCGTTAGAAAATATTTATAAATTCGTTAGAAAATATTTGTAAACTACTTATAGAATCTCTACTACATTAAGCTATGACAAATAAACATATATCTCCTGTTGAAAATGGGGAATGTTGTTGTTGTTTAGAATCCGATAAATTATATCCCTGTGAAGTTGAAAATTGTAGTTGGGAAATGTGTGAAAAATGCTACCGTAAAGTGTATGGTGATAATTCGAAATGCCCTGCGTGTCGAAATTGCATTGAATATAAAATATTTACGCCAACTTTTGCTCCTATACGAGAAATAAATATAAGTCTTGATGATTTAGAACGGGGTGAGATAGTTTTACGAGAACCAGGTTGTTGTTTATGGTATTTTTTGAAATGTCAAACTCCTTGTTGTGAATTTTATAGATATAGAGAGAATGCGGTTCGTTGCCGATGTAGAAGATTTGAAGGTGTTCTTGAGTGTGTTCAGAAAGCATTTATGTATCCGCTACTTGAAATAACCATATGTTGGTTACTCATATTTCTAGCTATTCTTATTGGGAGGTGGATTATGTGGATAGTTGCCCCTGGTTTTATGTCAGTATATCCTTATGTATTCTGGCTTCCTTTTGGATGGTTTTTTTTAGCTGGTTTATTAGGTTTACTAATTTTAGCAGGTTTTCTTTGTATTTCTAGTATGGCATTTTGTTGCTTGTGTGACAATGATCGCGATGAATGGTGATTAACAGATGTTACCCCACGATTTTGTAAAATTTTCATGTTTGCACATTTCCTTTACAATCCTTAAAGAATTTCTAGCATCAGGCAATAATTCATTCATATCAGAAATTACTTCATTTATTTCGGTAGCGGTATATGCCGTATATCCTGTAATAACAAATAAAACAATTAAACTAAGAATTGCTGCTCCTGATGCGCCATAAAAAAAACGGTAGTTATTCTCACGAGTTCCTACTAATGGTTCGGTCATATCTGCTGAATTTGAAGACATTTGTATAAAAAGTAATTGAGATTTCTTTATATAGATTATGTAATTTCTTACTGTCGCATAACTATAAAGAAATAAATTGGGGAATTATTTAGTAATTAAAATAGATATAATTATTATAATGAGTGACCAAGAAACAGAAAACATTGCAGTTGAGCAAACTGTTGCAGATGATGAAGCAAAGGCAGAAGCTGAGGCACAGGCAAAGGCAGAAGCTGAAGCACAGGCTAAGGCAGAAGCTGAGGCACAGGCAAAGGCAGAAGCACAAGCAAAGGCAGAAGCACAAGCAAAGGCAGAAGCTGAAGCACAAGCAAAGGCAGAAGCTGAAGCACAGGCAAAGGCAGAAGCACAGGCTAAGGCAGAAGCACAAGCTAAGGCA